>ENA-UOTX01000703-UOTX01000703.1-compost-metagenome-genome-assembly--contig:-NODE-703-length-32643-cov-6.466837_pt1 | contig 32643 bp, 31 predicted proteins | sample MGYA00238143_ERZ746982 | MGnify/ENA primary metagenome ERZ746982 (study PRJEB28758, sample SAMN06268862) | compost metagenome | isolation source: single cell | place: USA: California, Emeryville, Joint... | reverse complement strand
TCCTCTTCCCGATAATACAATCATTTGAGCCAGAGCTAATCTTCATTTCTGCTGGTTTCGATTCCGCTAGAGGCGACCCACTAGGCGGACTTGATGTAACGCCTGATGGATACGCATATATGCTAAAAAGACTGCAAATGATCCAACCGCGAATCGTGGCTTGCCTTGAAGGAGGGTACAATCTCGAGTCAATCGCTGTCTCTTCAGAGGCATGTGTCAGAGTGCTGCTCGGGGAAACTCTTCCTCTAAAATGCGCTTTTAGACCTTATACGTTGGAGGAGTTAAAGCTTGCCGCCATACCCAATCGCCTTGCGATTGAAGCAGTGACTCAGGCTTATGCTGCTTTTGAGAGGTACTGGCCTGTATTAAACGAGAAAGAGCATATTGAATATGAAAAAATCGTGTTTGAATACTTCAAATCAAGCGAGAAAATTTGCTCAGGGGATCCAAGGTCGGTTATCTTAACCAAAGATAAGGTCCTGAAGCTAGCGAATTCATTTGAAAAGTCCGTTTATGAAAAAGTATTTTTATCAAAGATCATTCCGGAGAAGTTCAGAGCTCTTTCAGACTACCTGCCTCAGTTTTACGGAACTGAGCTTATTAGAGGGAAATACTATCTTTCGTTGGAGAATTTAGCGAAGGACATCAAAGCGCATTCGGTTATGAAGATAAAATGCTTTAGGTCAGGTCACCCTGCCACGTTGAATGGGATTATAAGTGGATATCTTGTAAGAAATGCTAATGGGGAGCTCATCCAGAAATTTTCGCAGAATGGAGACTATCCGAAGCCCAAAGAGGTGACGTTTGATAATTTAGACGAGGTGGTTGATATCATCGCGAAACCGAGCAGAAAGAAGAACGCTGTCGCAATGGATTTTTCGGATATGTTTGGTGACGGGAGAAAGAAAAAAGCGAAATCTGATGCGAAGAAAGCTTGTTATGATTGTATATCTGCGATACAGTTCACTCTGCAGTTGAATCCGCAGTTTGGTTCATTATCTGCCCTGATCTTTGCAGATTCAGGCAGCATTCTAAAAACAGCAATTATCGATATTGAGTCTACTTAGCTTGCTATTTATTGTCAATGTGCGGTTGAGATCAATAATTAGCTATTAACACTCAGAGTTTCAACAGTTTATGTTTATAGTTATAAAATTAGGGCGTCATGGGTTCATGTATACTATTACAGCCTCACACTCTCCCAAGGAAAAGATTTTCGCTTATAATTTGACGAAAATAATAGTTATTGATAGATTTTCCTTGAAGAAACGCTAAAAAAGCCTTTCAAATTAATAAGTGGTGTTCTGTATTTAGCGAGTTTGTAATGAGCTATAATAAGTAAAAATTTTATTGGAAGATCAGAAAACAGAAAATGGAAGCTAAACCAACATTACTAAGTTTAACACGTCTTGCTTTGCATGAAGTCATCTCTTACCTAAACACTAAAGAGGTTTATTTCATTTTAGCAAGAGTTTGTCATGAATTACATGAGATTACCAGATGTGACATTAAAAATCCTTAAAGGGTTTGAACTACCAGCCCTGCTGGGTCTTTTAAAATCAATACATACTGACGCCATTGAGTTGCCTTATCATGGAATTCGAACGGATGGTGGCTGCGAAAATTATGAAGCTAAGTACTTCATGGACCGAATTTTCCAAGCTTACTATGGAAACAGTTGGTTGGATACGTTTTGGTCTCAACCAGTCGATGAAGTCCATGTTGAGGGAGCACTCGCTGTAGATTATTTCGATTCCAAAAAATTGTTAACACATCTAGCTGTAAATGATGGAGTCAATGACAAACTCCTTGAGAGATATAAGCAATATGTAATTAAAGGGAAGACAGACACTCAATTTGTGTTAAATAAAGCGTCCCTTAAAGCGAGAGCAATGTTGAAATATCACATTTCCCTTTGGAAGAGACTACTTCGGTGATTACCTCTATCGAATTGAAGAGACCTAAACATGGACCTCAATGCTTCACTTGTCCAACTAAATCATTCGCGCTTTTCTGCTCTGATGAGCGAATTGATTTTTCAGATCCGCTTTTGAAGGTGTTTTCTGGCATGAAAACTCAAAGTGAGCTTGCAGCTCTCTACGAGAGTTCTGCTGTCAAATTGCCGCAAATAGAGGCAAACCAACATTCTCAGCCTGAAAAAATACGCAAGTCAAAAAGCTTACGAGCCGATTGTAGAACCAGCTTATTCAACGAACGTGGTTTTATTTTCTAATACAGCAAAATCAAAGGTAAAAATTGTGGCTTGGATGAGAACAGTGCCTGAGCAATGCATGAGCGCTAAAGTGAACCTAAAGCCAAATAATTACTTTTCTGGAAAGTATGTTGTAGGGAAACTACTCGACCGAGATAACTTTAGCGGCGAGTATGATGAGCGCCCACCAAACTATGATTTGAAGAGCCTGAGCTTGAAAGGAACGCTGCTAACACAGAACGAAGTTCTTATGAATATTCTTAAGTATGAAGAGAAAAATGTGCCGCATCGGATTCTTCTTTGGTAAGAAGAACTCGAAAATGTAAGGAAAAAATAGCAATTTACTGGAGCTGTCAGCCAGTTAGTCCATTCAAACCAGTATTCAGCTCCAATAGGTATTTTCCTGGAACAGGAGGAACATAAGAGTAGCTAACAATTTATTGATTTTTCGTTCATTATGCATTTAATGTTAGTATGCATTCATTGTTCTGCTATGGACTCTTGGACTGACAGTCGAATACACACATCTAACTCATAATAGAATAAATATTAGCTCCATCCTCACTAGCTAGAAATCAGAGATCATATGCATTATTTCTCACTTATTAATGATATATATACTATTCTGCGAATCTCTTCAGTTTCTTCCAGCAAAATACATATAAAAGTCTTCAATAAGCTTCTGCTTAGACGGAGACATCCTCTGCTGCTTAGGAGTCACATTTCCTTTCTTCTTGCACTTATTAACCTGATAGACGAATTTTTTCGTGTCAAACTGAAGTTTCGCGACTTTTTTCAAAACCGCTTTCAAAATGTCGGGCTTCACGTCGATATATCTCGATAGCAGCCATAATCCTTTTCGATCGTTCGAACCTATCAACACCCACTCATAATGTTTGTCGAGGTCAATAACCTCATAGTCTTCACATAAATCAGTTCCATTCACGCAATAGTCAAACTGCGTGAGTTTGGTATTTCTAGCCTTCGCAATAGAGGTTATTATCGAGACGATAGATTGGTCATCGCTCGAAAAACAGGCCGTTTTGACCACGAGCGACTTGTTGGTGTCGATTTCGTAGTCCAATCTTATACAGCCTTCTTCACAACTCTCGTAAGACTTGGGCAGCCTGAAGACTTCATACCATTGTCCTTGGAATCTCCAAAATTCAACCTCGTCCACTGTGGGCAAAGGATCGTACTCATGTCCTCGCGATCTTATCGTTCCCTGTGGGATCTCAGCCAGGGTTGCATGTGTAGAGACGAGCAGGAGGCAGGTGATGGTGGCAAATACAGCGAATTTCATTATTCTGTCGAAATAGATTGTCAAATGATAATGAAAGACTGAAATCCAGCATATTTAGACTAAGGATTCGAACTACTGTATACAAGCAAATATTTTTTATCGTTAGGAAGCTTTGAATACTGATTACAATTTTGCTAGCAGAAAATCACTTTCCAAAAGAAAGCCCGTATTTCTCCATACTACGAAAGGGCGCGACCAATCGAAGACTCAAAGAGGTCTTTTTTCGCTTAACAAAAGTCAGTTTCTTAAATCTTGAGAAATCCCTCATATTCTCTTTATCGAAAGAATTTAGTCCCTTGACCACAGCCGAAACTCATTAGAGATTTCGAGATACGGACACTAAAGTAACAGATTGAACACTACTAATTGTTTTTCTCTTCCAGTCATAAATAAAGATGTGAGGCTTCAAGCCTACGGTAAAGAAAAAACAAATATATGCCGCATAATAGTATTTGGTAATTAATGATGAATTGAAGAGCTAATTCGTTCTCTTATTAGTCTTTTAATTAAAATTGACTATACTCAAGTTCCTCCACTTTGCTTTCAATCTTCCTCTTGCGGAATCTATCACAGCATGCTCTAATCGACTTCAGCGTTCCTCCGTAAACAAGGGAATCGAAAAACCCTTGCGTGTTTGCCAATGTCTCAAATGCCAGCAACAATTCATGGCTAGGTGTTTTATTGAAGTAGCCAAGGAAAACGGATATGAGAATCGGCAACCAGCACACCAGCAAAATCATTGGGAATAAAGCTATCGCAAGAATTTGTTTTTGCTTGTCTTGGGTCACACGTTTTGAAAGATAGATTCCGGCGAGGGTGTAGAAGAAAATGCATGGTACGCATGCCAAAAACAAAGGAAGCAGGGCAAAAATGAAATAGCAGCCATCAAATTGACCTAGAATTGTATAATGAACACATTGTCCAGTCTTGCTGCCGAGACTAATGAAATCTGCAAATAGAACTGCTAACCCATAAGGTATTGGCACTCCCACAGCAAAGATGAAGTAAGAGGGCAATGCTTTCTCCACTAATTCAATGTTTCTGTGTTTCGTGAGGGTGTACATGGCATGAGCGAAACATGGAGCCCAGAAAAATGCGGAGTTTCCTCCGATTTCAGCAAGACATCCGAATGCTCGGCAAAATAAAAGGCTCTTCGTGTAAGGCAAGCTAGCTATTATTTTCGAAAGGAAGAAGACGAAGTCCCCTAAAATGAGCCAAACAGCCATCCTGTTCCAATGCGCGTTTCTTTCAGACTTGAGAGCTGCGATGAGGGTTATTAATGTAGCTAAGGTGGAAAGGAAGGACGCAGCCATAGGTGCTGTTGCTGCTGAGAATATAGGTATTTCAACTCTGTCTTCTTCTGGAGAGAGGAGAGCGGCAAAGAGAGACATCCTTGAATTTTAAGAGAATAAAGATTTATAGATTCACGAGCCGAAAATCGAATTCTACATGAGTTAATTTGACATGATAAAAGGGAAGTCAATGACTCCGCATGAGATTGGTCACAGAAAAGAGGATTGTAGCGATGTTAGGGTTCCCTTTGTGAATACTCAAAAAAAAAACTCAAAAAATTAACCTTAATTTAAATCATCATTCCAATCATTATTATATCAGCCAGCCACCTCTCGATATACATTTTCAAGTAGACCTCATTTGTTTAAATTGGTATCATTAGTGTAAGATCAGTGTTGTTGCCCGTGGTCCCACTCAGCAATGCTTTTATTAACACCTTTCGAAATATTTGAGAAAAATTAAGAAAAAACTTGGTATCATCATTACACGAATAAAAAATATAAATTTCTTCAAATTATCATATCAACCCAGAGAATAAGAAGGTCACGTCATGCTCAAAAAAAACGATCGATTTCTAGGACTGTACTCCAACTTTGACCCCAAACTCATAATACTGCAGATAATATGCATGCAATTGGTATTTTACGGAGGCCTCAGCGTCTTTTTTATGATTTTGGATTTTACCTTCGGCCTTCAAATGCACATCGGACAATATTTTCACTTCACTACATTCGAAACAGACACCACGTACGGGCTAGTCGCAGCGCTGGCGTCCGGCTTAAACATTCCTTTGATGATTGGAGGCCTTACAGTCATCGTGGAGAAAGCGAATAAAGTTCTTGATTTTGTCACTACTGTGTATTTCTACCATTACATCATCTGTGTGTTATATAACGGGGCACTCGTATCAAAATTCTCTTGGCTGATGGTGAATGGCATCTGCATGGTGGTGAATATTGTGGTGGGAGAATATGTGTGCATTCGGCTTGAGCAGCAAGAGATCAGATTGTTCGAAAATCTGATGACGAACTCGAGGTCAGAGTCGAAAGGACCGAGCAAAAAGGAGTTGAGAGAGCGCAAGAAAAAACAAGAGAAGGAGCAGGCAATTGAAAAGATCGAATTAAAAAGTATGACGGTTTCTGTTTGAATCGTTGTTTTATGTGTAGAATCTATCAGCTCTTGTGTAGTTTTTCTTTGTTGCTTCGCGACCACCCGCGCTGTACTGACTAAAGATATGCTTATTCAATAAACTCTTTACATCACTTGAAGTCAAGCGATTTAAATGTTATTCGCAAGTAATTATTGACATATTTCATTGAAGACCTGCAGGATTTGATTTCATTCTTTTGCTTTTCAAGATATTGCATTACTTTCTTGCTGAATATCTCGTCTCGTTCAATTCATCCTTCGTAGTAAGGCCACAGAAAATACTTTTCCATGAGAAACGTGTTTTCTGATTAATTTTCAAAGGGAAAATAAATGTCACGCAAGTTAATTTTTTTTCAATTAGCCATCTGCTGAGCAACCTTATGTGTTGATTTACCCCAGTATCTTACTTCAAATTAATGCTTTTAAAGCCAGCCACTGATAGATGGATGTAATATAACTAAATATTTGAAAATAATGATTATTACCTCCCCACAAGAGCTGAAAAATGGCTTCATCTTTGCTGCTGCATTCAGGAAAAATTCTAAACTCAAACCGACAAGCCCAGTCACCAGAGAAAACTTCTTAATTTCTCTGCATATTTATTTCTGACTAATTTCCAAAGTAGGAGTCATCACACACTGCTTAATAAATCTTTATTCAAAGAGTAGAATTTAGAGGATTAAAATGGCAAAAACTTACGCTCGTGATCCAGCTGTCCCAGCTAAAGGTACTCTTCCATTACTTCAGTCTCTCAATCACCTTCTCCTCAGCCGTCAAAGCCAGAGGCGACTCCATCAGAGTTCACTACAAGAACACCTACGAGACCGTCCGCGCTGTCAAGGGCATGAACCTCAAAGCTGCAATTAAATACATTAAGGATGTTATTGAACACAAAAGATGCATTCCTTACCATCGCTACACTGGCCACACCGGCAGAACCGCCCAAGCTAAGGAATTCGGAACCACATTAGGTTGGATTTTCTTTCGATATCTGCCCTATTTAGCAATTATCCTCATTTAGGTAGATGGCCAACTAAATCCTGCAAGGTCGTCCTTGGTCTCCTCCAAAACCTCGAGGCTAACGCTAACGTACCCTTCTCTTACACGATCCCTTCCTGACCAATAACTAATAGGTCAAGAGTCTTGATGCTGATAAATTGATTATTACCCACGCTCAAGTCGACCAAGCTCAAGAAGGCAGAAGAAGAACCTACAGAGCTCACGGAAGAATCACCCGTAATGATTTTATTGAGTTCGTATGAGTTTGACAAATACCTGTTTAGCATTCTGCTCTGCTCCATGCCACATCCAACTCTTCGCCACCCTCAAAGAAGAAGACGTTAAGAAAGAAGCCAACAAAAACGCCGTTGTTAAACTCACAAAGAAACAAATCGCCAGACAAAGATTGCAAGTCGGTGAACAAAAGTGAGAAAAACGATATTCATAGGGACTTATCATAGCTTTGCTTTGAATATGCTGGCGAATAAACATTTGCTTAGCAGTTTTTATTGGTTGAATTCCTCTGCATCTGATGTTATTCTGCCAATTTCTCTTTTGTGATCATAGTCGTCAAGCAGATTCTTAAAACAAGCCAAAAAATAAATCTTCTTAGAACCCCACCCAAGCTCTTATAAATCAATAGTTTTTAAGCTCATTAGGCTCTTTAGAAAAAGAGACTTTGGAAAGTAAGTTTGACAGTGAGACTACGTCAGCAAAGCTGACTGTTGATGAATTAATTAAAAGGCGCCGTAATACAAATTTAAAAATCTTATTTTCAAATAATTCCCATGAATCCCGTGAGAAATAACCGATTCTCCTTCGGAGGCCAGCGACTCCAGCAAGCTGCGAGTAACTCAATTGCTATATCTAGCTCTCATGAGATTGAAATGCAGGCGAAGACCAAAAGCCGAAATTTTTGCTGTCAAGAAACACATTAGCTCCACAAAATTTCGACAATACACGTTCGTTGAGCTTTAACCGAGCTTCTCTGCTATCTTTGGGTAATAAACTGCCTGGAAAATACATAACATAAGTTTCTATTACAGCCCCGAAGTCTGCCCAGACGACAAAGAAGCAGGAACTGAAAAACTACATTGATAAGAGCTCAGAAAACGAAATCGTGAACAATATTTTTATGTTTTTGATATCCAGTGACCAATTCAAACTGGACAAAGCCTTCAGCAAACACTCCATCAAGAACCCCTCCTCAAAGAGCTTCCAGACCTACTTTATCCATTTGGTCAGAATGCTAGATAACCAGATGTCCGATGACGATATAATCACAATAATGAAAGAGGATCTATCGGGTTTTATGCGGTCGTTGGGTTACCCTTACACACTAAAGGAAAACCTTATGCATACCTTCGCAACTCCGAGTTCGTGGCCTCAGTTGTTAGCAATACTAGATTGGTTGATTTTTATGATCAAATACCTGGGCGAAGTAAGCAATTTCTCTATTTATTAGAGTATCATATCATGATGTTGAGTAGCAAGGGACGATGGATAGTAATTCCAAAGAAAAAGATGTAGAGAACGACCTCATAGAAGATTGCATCTTAAAGAGATATTTTGCAGAGTACAATGAGAATGCTATGGTGGAAGAGAGACATCTGAACGCAGCGTTTGAATAGTAAGCTTGTTTGAAGAAACTCTCGCTGTAGCATAACAAAGTTTTGCAGAGGAGACGAGTAAATCGAAAGCGAACGCCTCAGAGCTTGAATCGAGAAAGAATCTGTTGAAAGCGCAGTTGGAGACGCTCAAAGGGACTTTCCAAGGTATATATATCTGGCACCCTATTGCATTCAGCTTCTATCATTTATAGATCCTAATGAGGAGAGAGGTAAACTCGCAAAACTCGAAGAAGAAATTAGCGTTGTGCACGAGCAGATCCAGGCATTGAAACGAGAGCAGCTGCAATTAGGTGACACGATGTTTGAGCGAAAGGTAAAATTTGCTAGATCTGTAAAGAGTCATCATTTATTGCCTCTGATAGAACCAACTCCATCACCTTAAACACATGATTAACATGGTTACTCAAGAAGGCGAGGACCTTACACATAAAATTCAAAACCAAGAGCTCACAGTCGATGAATATAAAAACATGGAGGAAGAAATCCAAAGTCTGATTCCTGCCTTAGGGCATGTGAAAGCTCAAAGGCAAGAGAAAAATCAAGCGTTTAAAAAGACTGAAGAGCGAATAAACGAGCTTACTAAGCAGGTAACAACTAAATTGATTTCGATTTACTTATCCTTCCTAAATAGATTCAAAGCATGGTGGACAACTTCAACAAGATGATTCCAGCAGATAGAGAGTTACACTTGAAGTTAGGCACATTGAACCTGAAGCTTAATTTCGAGTGCTTTGAAACGATTCCCAAAGAAGAGCTGCTTATCGAGCGACCAAACTTGATCTCAAAACTCATTTCAATCGATTTGACGAGAGAACTAAAACCCAAGCTCCAGGATTTGCGAGGCCAGCTGCAACTCGAGTGGAATTTCCTCGAAAATGAAAATATCAAATTGGCTTCGGAACTGCAAAAGGTATTATGATTTCTTTTTCGAGATTTTTGACCCAATAATTGATATAGTTAGAGGATTCACTGAGAGAGTTCAAAGAAGAAAATAACACAATCAAGCGAAGGCAAAGATATTTTGAAAACTTACTCGAAGAGAAAAAGAACGAAGCTAACGAGGTAAATATCTATGAATGAGTTTTTTTCTATAATCTATTCGAAATGTCTCTTTAGGATGGGAAAAAGAACACTGAGAAGTTAGAAAATGTGAATAAGGATATCCAAGCTAAAGTTGAGCAAAAGCAGAAAATACTGCAAAAGTTCAGTGAGCTTTCTGAGAGATTCGAGCAGAAAGAAGCTATGTTGAAGGTAATAAGGCAGCAAAACGACATGCTGAAGCAGGAAGTCGAAGAGCTCTTGCGCAGTGATACGCTTTTTGCGCTGAATCATAAAAGAACGATTGAGAAGGAACTGGATGAGTATGTGAAAAGAGCAGAGAAGTTCTTGACTGTGTTGAAGGAGAAGTACCCATTGCAAATTGAGCGTAAAACTGGGTCGCCAAGTGAGGTGTTAGACTCGTTAAATCAAGAAACTGAGTTGGATATAAGCCTTACAAATAAGGAGAACCACCCAATCAAGGTGATGAGAAAGCAGGTGATTTAGCAAAGCTGATTTATGATAGAGAGGATATTGTGAATATATATAAACGGAGATAAGCTTTATATAAGCTTCTAAAACTTTTTTTGTTTGAGCCGTGGTGCTGTGTTGTGTCTCTCTTGTGTTAATTGCATTAAATCATTAATAAATAGCGCAAAAGGTATTATTGATATTAGCACTCCTTTTTCATTTGGAGCCTTAATGCGGATTTGGTTCTGTGTGCTCTTCCAGCTTCTGAGAAATATACATTTCACAGTACTTAATAGTTGTCTGCATCTCCCAAGGAGAAAGACAACTTTTTCTTGACCAGGAAAGTCCAAGCTTCTAATTGAGTTTATATATTGCATCAAAGGCCGATAATAGAAGAAATAGAGTATTTCCAACCATTTAAATAAATTAGAACCAATTAGAAGCCGTAGGAGGGAAAAGGAATAAAATATTTCGAGGCATATGCTCCATGATATTGCTGCAATTTTAGCCTTCGCTATTGACATATCCTCCATTGAGATAGAAATGGCTTTATTTATTGCTTGTCTAGTACTCGTGTCATAAACGAATCAAATCTAAAGGAAAATTCCGGCGAGCATTTGATTGTAAATGAAAGGATTGCTGATATCCTTCAGAGATAACTTTTTATAGGCAATGACTCATCGAATTTGCAATTATTGGTGGTTCATTTATTCGAATAGAATCACATCCCGTATTAAATTCTATATTTATTTAAAAAATTTGATCTATGAAAAACTTAGCATCACTCACGAAAGCACTGTTCCAGTCCTGCAGAGTTATTGGTACTGAAGTTGAGGGTAATTTGACCGAGATTGATGAATGTACAGTTCTTTCACATTTAAAGACTCAAGGCTAGGATCAAATTAAGCCAGAGATGTCGATACTATTACAAACTTTGTTGCTTTAGCAAAGTATCTTTGTACTAAAACTCGGTTTATCCCATCCTTATTTATCAAATGCCAATGAGAAAGAGCGGGACTGATGCAGTACTTTTGTCCAAAGGAAAATGCCCACCAAATCACAAAACTCTCGACGTTTCAAAGAAGAATACCCGTAATATAGTATCAAGGGCTTGACAAAGAAATTAAAGGTGTTTACATGTTTCGGTGTTCTCATATCGTAGATTTCATTCAAACCGAATTTATTTTGAACCTATTTGTGAACCTTGAAGCTTAGTCGAAATTTCTACCATGGTGAAATATATCGTGGTCATTGTGTAGTAATAAACTAGAGATGAGCAACAGATATCTGAAGTAATTGTGATTTTTCAGAAACCATGACTTTTCACAATAAAAAAATGCACTCATTTCCTCATTAATTATTATCTAAATCCTTTAGTTCCTATAATTTTTCCATAGCGCCTCAGAGAGTATTTCATTAATAATAGACTATTGAAATTTTAGTTCTATGTATCGTTATTTCTCATGGAAAACTTGCATAATATTTCTCTGTTTCTGCAATGAACAAGGCTCTAATATTAACTTTGCTATTAAGATAATCGGCCGAGACTGGAATTGAAAGGAGGAAAACTTGTTGTTGTTCGTACTTCAAGAACACCACCCTCCACATAAGAAAACTCAACTCTTCATCGTTTTCAAACAAATTATATTATTCTTGGAATTTCTCATTTAGAGTCAAGCTGCTTATCTTGAAACACGTTGAATCGCTAACATTGCTGTTTTTTTACTCATTAAACAGAGGGAGCAGATTTGATAATCAAAACTTAACTAAACATTCATAGACCCAATTTTGGGACTTTTTGATTTGAAAAAGTCAGCGAACCAAAAGATTAGAATTTGCACCTTCTATGTTCAAATTTTATAAAGAAATCTAACTTTTAGCTGCTTAACTTATATTTAAGAATCCTCTCTAAAATTTCTCTCTTAACGAGCATTTATACCACCTTACAATCTTTATTGTGATTGAATAAGAGTATATATAAATCATATAGATTAGTTTATCGACATCAGTTTCTTGATAGGTCTTCTAGCAGTGCCAAAGAAACATAAAGACAACTACAACGTCTCAAAAACTTTATAGAAAATCTGAGGTTTCCACTCTTCAACTGAGTTTTGTCTGCCGTGAAATAAAATCGCATTAGAAAAAATTTCAAGCATTAGCCTTTTAAATTTTCTGACATAATTGATTGTTTTCTGAGGTTTAATAGATTCCATGATAGCTCGATGAAAACTTTGATGTCATAAGCGAAACTTCAAACCACTGTCAGTATGCTTCTTCCTGACACTGAACAGAACCACGGATTCTTTCTGAATTCAGTAACCCTCAGTATTGAATGACATATATGCGGTTAGAAATAGCCTATTTTTCCAATGCTTGTCTCAGAACAAACGACGAAAATATCCCAGTCTCTTCATTGGCTGCCTTTGGACTCTAATTTTATCATTAAAGGAGCCTTTGAGGCTCTTACAAATATTTTCTACAAGGAACCCAAATCATAGATCCAATTAGAAGCACAGAACTGATTTTTCAAAGAAACTGGTTCTCAGAATCGCGGATCAAATCTTATCCAGTGAATGACATTTAGAAACTCTATTCACTGATAGTCTGTTTATAATAAAAAATACAGCGCCAAATTTACCGAAATCTTCAATCAACCAATGAAAAACATATTTGTCGCAGGTTCTCATGGCTTCATCGGCCAACATTTCGTGGCAGAAGCCTTGAAAAAGGGCTTCGGAGTGACCGCTCTAACTTCCAATCTCTCGAAAAGCAAGTTCCAAGAACATCTTAATCTCGAAGTGATAGAAGGATCGGTTCTGGACTCTGAGCTTGTGAATAAAGCTATGAACGGAAGCAACTACCTCCTCTCAGCGATAGAAGACCATGATGAGTACGATCCGAGATCACTGATCCCTGATTATCGAGTGAAAGGAACCAAGGTCCTCGTGGAAGCTGCAAAGAAGAATAATATTCAGAAAATGATTTCTCTGCTCGGAGCTTCATTGTTGAAACTTCATAATGGACCGAGGATCCTCGACGAGGCTGATCCGCTGCCGTATCTTGACTTTTTGGGCACCGATATCCAAGAAGCGAGGAAGATGTGGGAGACTTGGCGGGTGCTTAAGGAAAGCGGATTGAATTGGTCAGCGTTTTGCCCAGCACTTGTTACAAACCAAACCAGAACTGGGACGTATCAAACAAAGGATGATGAGTTTTGCGACCTGATGACGCATGAGAAAGTGACGGTTGGTGATCTAGTGGAAGCGATGCTGGCTGAGTTTGACAGAGATGAACATAAGGGCAATCTGATTGGAATTAGAACTAAGGGAGCTCATGATATTTATACTTTTGCACTTTAATTAGTAAGGAATCAGGTGATTCGATTAATAATAGTAATTCGTTAAATATAATGAATATATGTCGTTATATGCTCTGAACATTAACAGAGTGACTTTTAATCATTTACTCAGCCTTATTAATCGATAAAACTCTATTTCTTATCTGGCTTCATACTTATTGAATGGGGCAATAATTTAATTCAACGTAATCGCTATATGAATTCAATTATAATTCTTTTATGAAGCTGACGTTAAATTTGCATTATAATATTGCCCTTATCTATAGTTTTTATTAATATTATTAGAGATTACTATCATAATTTCATTATTTCTCTTCACCAGTCCAGGTGGCATACATCGGAGAGATAAAGATCTTAGGGTATCTCTCTGACTTGCGGTAGGCTTGAATTCCTTCATTACTTTTAATTCTCTCAAGGTATTTCTCCAGGTTGGCCCATTTTGCATAGAATTCTGGGCTCATGCGACGAATGAGATCCAAAAGAGTAAAGGCCCAGAAATCAACCCAAGTCAAATATCCAAGGAAATACTCCTTCTCGCCGAGATTCTTAGATAACTTGTCCAAGAACGGCGCAATCTTCTCGTTCAAAGTCTCATCTCGAACCTTCTCAAACTCTTTGTTCGCAGCAAGGCCGAGGAAAATCGGGAAGATATCATGGACAAAGCTGTAAAGCTGGGTGATTTTCACAGTATCCACCTCATTCTTTCCGAACAGATCTTTGTTTCCAGTCTTCAAAGCAGCATATTGAAGCACTGCAACGTTCTCAGTGATGACAGTGTCGCCATCTTTGATGTATGGAAGGTTAGGAAAATCACTCTTGAGGGCTGGTTTGTCGGTTCCGAACCATTCCTGTGGATCTGTGTACATTTTGTCTTCCCAATCGATGTTATGATAAGCGAGGAGAAGTCTGACTGGGTGGGCGCGGCCTTGAACGCCCCAGTAACCAATAATGAGCTTGTCTTTGCTTTCTGCCATCTTGCTAATCTTTTGTTCTCTTTTGAATTCTATTTGGATAGGAAAAAGTGCGCTTATCTATCAGAAATTAAAATTTATATTATCATGAATCAATCTTAGATATGATATGTTAACATATAAGAATTTAACTTCGTGATTTTCAGATTCTGCTCAGAGAAATGATAGGGTTTCTACCAGAAATTAAATTCAATGTTTCAGGAATGACCCGCAATTCAATGAAAAATCTAATGGAATGACAAAAACTGATTCATCAGGACTTTTTTATGTTTTGTTGGAACAGTTTGGCGAAAACAGAATTCTTATAACTTCTCTATCGAAGAAAAAGCGAAAACTGTAATATCGAAAACTATTTCTCATTCAATGAACCTTCGAAGAATAGAGCGAAGGGAATATCAAGGTGGCTGATTGAATGAAATTATCAAGTATATCTTATAGAAGCACAATAAGAGAACGAATTGCACTTGTTTTCTGATTCAAGTTTCAGTGTCAAAATCATAGCTCAAACAGATTTCCTACATTTCAGATAAAGATAAATTTAATCGCAATAGTTAGTTGTATCTATCAATCCTGTTGTGAAACCAAATGTTTTCGGCAAAATCCGTTATTCTTCTTAAATGGTCTTAGAAATCGGGAACCTGAAATAGCAAATTGCTCTTTTGAATGTTTCATGGTGTCTGAAGTGTTAAGAACGATGAAAATGGCATTGCAAGAGAGAATAATGTTGTAAAATTTTGGACGAGAGAATTCCAACATAAAATTGGGCACTTGTATTGAGGTTTGGGTCTGCAGTGAAGATGACAGAGAGAACAAAACTTGCAATTAATTCCTCCTCAATCTCTTGGAATCTCTATCGCTGAACATTGAGAGAGCTCATTTGAATACCACCCAATCAATCTGTTATCCATAAACTAAAGCTTATCTATTCGGGCGCTTATCCGCATTATCTGCAGAGACAATAACTTCCTCAACATAATTTTCTATGATATGAGCGATAATTCTTTATGAAACCAACAACTTTAAATTGCATGATAATATTGAACTTATTTAATGTGATTATGAATTCTTTTTTAGAGATAACGATAAGAATTTCTATTAATTCTCTTCACCAGTCCAGGTGGCGTACTTCGGAGAGATATGGAGCTTAGGGTATCTCTCTGACTTGCGATAGGCTTGAATCCCTTCATTACTTTTAATTCTCTCAAGGTATTTCTCCAAATTTGGCCATTTGGCAAAGAATTCTGGGCTCATAAGGCGAAAGAGATCCAAAAGAGTAAAGGCCCAGAAATCAATCCAAGTCAAATATCCAAGGAAATACTCTTTCTCGCCGAGATTCTTCGACAACTTGGTCAGGAAAGGCGCAATCTTCTCGTTTAAAGTCTCATCTCGAACCTTCTCAAATTCTTTGTTCATAATAAGGCCGAGGAATGTCGGGAAGATATCAGTGATAAAACTGTAAAGCTGAGTGATTTTCACAGCATCCACATCATTCTTTCCGAAAAGGTCTTTGTTTCCGGTCTTCGTTGCAGCGTATTGGAGCACTGCAACGCTCTCGGTGATGATAGTGTCACCATCTTTGATGTATGGAAGGTTCGGAAAATCACTCTCAAGAGCTGGTTTGTCGGTTCCGAACCATTCCTGTTCGTCTGAGTAGAGTTTCTCATCCCAATCGATTTTGTGATATGCGAGGACGAGTTTAGCTGGATGGGCGCGACCTCGGAAGTCCCAGTAACCAATAATGAGTTTATCTCTACTTTCTGCCATCTTGCTAATTTTTTGTTCTCTTTTGAATTCTATTTGGATATGGTAATGGATATGAAAGACAAGCTTATATATCAACAATTAAAATTTATATTTCAGGAATCACTCCTAGATATGATATGTTAATATATCAGAACTTAGCATCAAGATTTCAGGCATCACTCGTAGAAATGATATGATTCTCTATATTATAAATTAAACTCAACGTTCAGGAATCACCCGGAAGTCAATTAATGGAATAAGGTGTTATAAAATGTGAAAGTATGCTGATTAATGAGCAGAGTATTGCATAGGCCGTAATCGGATTGTTTCCAAAATTAGGTCATCAGAACCATTTTGTTTTTTTTTGTTGGAATCACCTCCAGAAAACAAATTCATTGTAACGTCTTGACAAAACCAATATCTCTCTTAGAAGACAAAAAGGAACCTATCCTCATGTAATGAACAGGCGAAAAGAATAGATCTTAGAACATATCAGCTTGACTGAATAACTGAGAGTATCAAGCCCATAAATACTATCACGATAAGAGAGTTTCTGAATCAGATTTCAGTGCCGAAATCATAGCTCAACACGAGTTGAGAGAATGAACGCTTAGCTTTTGAGATAAAGATTCTCTGAATCAATTTAATCGCAATACTATATTGCTCTTTCAATTTTGTTTTACAACATATTCTTCAGCAAAATCCGATAACCTGAAATAACAAATTGCAAGGGAGATTAATGTTGTGCAGCCACTAACATTTTGGCCTGGCAGAAAGAATTTCAACATTGCTAAGTTGGCTTTCTTTAGACTGTCAGTGAGTCAGTGATGTGAGTTATTTCTTATGCGGGATTTCATTATTCGATGTTTCTTACGTTATTGAAAAGATTATGTTTTTGGACTTTTTCTTGTGAAGGGGTCTTTATCTCGAGAGTGGAGTTTGCTGTGAAGATCTGAGAGAAGCAAGAGTTTGCAATCAATTTCTAATTAATCGTTCTTACTCAAGGAGAACAATGTTACTGCACTAACACTGAAGTTCACATCCGTAAGAGGAATAATAGAACATAGTGACTACCTTAAAATATTCTGCTACTTTACTACGAATCCTAGGTTAGTCGGAAAATCTTTTAATTTCCAGTTAACCACAGATGATTTCGAACTGCTGCAATCAGCTTCAACATTCGTAGAGTATATTTGAATATCGCCCAATTAATTTGTTATCCATAAATCAATACTTATCTATTTGCGCATTTGTCCATATTATCCGCAGGTACAATACCTAACTTAACATGATTTTATCTTATAAGAATGATAATTCCTTATGCAGCCAACTTTAAATTGCATAATAATATTGAACTTATATAATGTGCTTATGAGGACTTTTTTCGAGATTACTTGGATTTTCTCTTATTTCTCTTCACCAGTCCAGGTGACAAAATCAGGAGAGATAAAGAGCTTAGGATATTTCTCTGACTTGCGGTAGGCCTGAATTCCCTCATTACTATTGATTCTCTCCCAGTATTTCTCAAGATTCGGCCATTTCGCCAGGAATTCTGGGTTCATACGACGTATAAGATCCACTTGTGTGAAAACCAAGAAGTCAGCCCAAGTGAGATACCCAAGAGAGAACTCTTTTTCCCCAAGATTCTTCGACAATTTGGTCAAGAGAGGCGCAATCTTCTCGTTCAATACTTCATCTCGGACCTTCTCATATTCCTTGTTCGCAGCAAGAAAGTACACAGCCATGCCGATGTCAGAAGTAAAACTGGCAAGTTGAGTGATTTTCACTGCATCATCATCGGTCTTACCAAAGAGATCCTTGTTTCCGGTCTTCCAAGCAGCATATTGGAGCACCGCGTAGGTTTCAGTGACGACGGTGTCACCGTCTTTGATATATGGAAGATTAGGGAAATCGCTGTTGAGTGCTGGTTTTTCGGTTCCAAACCATTCTTGAGGATCTGAGTATTGTTTATCTTCAAAATCGACTTTGTGATAGGCCAAAAGGAACCGGGTCGGGTGGGCACGGCCTTGGATACCCCAGTATCCAACAATGAGCTTATCTTTGCTTTCTGCCATAACCTTAACTTATTTCTTTCTTTTATTTTCGATCTGGATATTATAAGATCCAAAGTAAAATCCTCAATTAAATCCAGAATCAAGACTCACTTAATAAATGTCTTAGACTGAAAAGCTTTCTTCAAAGATTATTAACTTGTTAATGAATCTTTAGTAATAGGGTGTATATTGTATGAACTCTAACAAATCAAATAAATTAATTTAGCTCTTAGATCTTTGAATAGTCAATTATGCAGAGAACATACAAGTATTGAGTCATTTTTTATTTCTCAGCACCACTCCAGGTTGCCATCGTTGGAGGTAAGAACAACTTTGGATATCTTTCCGATTTGCGGTAGGCTTGAATTCCTTCATTGTTATTAATTCTTTCCCAGTATTTCTCCAACTTGGACCATTTTGCAAAAAATTCTAGGTTCATTCTGCGAATGAGGTCCATAAAGGTAAAGGCATAGAAATCGGCCCAAGTCAAATATCCAAGGAAATACTCTTTTTCGCCAAGATTCTTAGATAATTTGTCCAAGAAAGGCGCAACCTTCTCGTTCAAAGTCTGATCTCGAACCTTTTCGTATTCTTTGTTAGTAGCGAGGCCGATAATAGCCTGGAAGACATCATGGACAAAGCTGTAAAGCTGGGTGATTTTCACAGTATCCACCTCATTCTTTCCGAACAGATCTTTGTTTCCAGTCTTGTAAGCAGCGTATTGAAGCACAGCAACAGTTTCAGTGATGACAGTATCACCGTCTTTGATGTATGGAAGGTTAGGGAAATCACTCTTGAGGGCTGGTTTATCGGTTCCGAACCATTCTTGTGGGTCTGTGTAGACTTTCTCATCCCAATCGACTTTGTGATATGCGAGGAGGAGTTTAGCTGAGTGAGCGCGACCTTGGATGCCCCAGTAGCCAATAAGAACTTTGTCTTTACCTTCTGCCATCTTTTTGTTTTATCTTTTTCTTTTTCTTTTCTTTTATATTGTTGATTAAACCAGAAAGATACGCTTAAATAGGTGTAATTTAAATTCAGGATCTCTGGATTTCGAATTAGAACCACTTTTACTCACACGCAGAATCTGATTCTATGATAACAAAATGATATCGTGTTAATTACAGAAAAACTGCGTGTTGTGTAGCGCGAATCTTTATAATGATTAAATTTTTTATCAGATCCAATTTCCTTCTTTAAATGGTTTCATCATGCATAAGGCTTGAAAATTGGCAAATTTTCCTCTGTTGTGCTCTGTTGAGCGTATAAGTAGTACCTGAATCGGTTTCGTCTGCTGTATTTTATAAAATCATTGATGTCATCCATTGATTGCCCGATTATTTGTTCTTTCAACAATCTGAGGATCTCTGACATCTAAGCAGCTCTCTTTTGTGGCTCTATGAACAAAGACTACATCAGGTAGATTATATATTTAAAAGTGATTATGAAATAGTTGTAGATTTGTTTCATAGATCCTTAACAAATACATAATTTCAATATTTTCGATGTAAAACTAACTGAAACTTAATGGAACGGAATTGGACTCCCTCTTGAGTAGCAGGCACTTATTGAAGCCGTTGAAAAATTCGACGATAACACAATCTAAACTCAAAAAAATCCCCAACACTAATCTTTGAGACCCATACATCCTAATGCTCAAGAAAACTTATCAGTTACTTCCATATTTAACTTCCAGAGAGCCAGACGCACTGAAATTCTATCTTTTTGAATGGAAATTTTAAATTACACATTTCAACGATCAATCATGAACTTACTGATACAACAAGATATCACATAAAGTCCACGAATAACATAAACTCACTACTTTTCTTCACCAGTCCAGGTAGCATAAGGCGCCGTAAGGTATTGCTTTGGATAGTTTTCTGTCTTCCGATACGCCTTGATTCCATCATTATTGATCCTTTCGTAATATTTTTCTAGATTAGGCCACTTTGCCAAATACTTCGCATTCATCCGGTGTAATAGGTCTAAATAGTTCCAAAGATAGAAATCAGCATAAGTGAGATATCCGAGAGGATATTCCTTTTCTCCGAGATTCTTTGATACTTTTTCCAAGAAAGGTGCTACTTTCTCATCCAAAAATTCATCTCTGATTTTTTCGTATTCTTTGTTCGTAACAAGATTAATGATAACTCCTTTCAAGTCGGTCGTGAAGCTATAGAGCTGAGAGATTTTAATAGCATCTAATGGGTTCTTTCCGAGAAGATCATTGTTTCCTGTCTTAAAAGCAGCGTATTGTAAAACAGCGCTGCTCTCAGTGATAACGTAGTCACCGTCTTGAATATAAGGGAGATTCGGAAAATCGGTGTTAAGAGCGGGTTTGTCCTTGTCAGTCCACTCTGTTCGGTCTGTGTAAATCTTATCGATAAAATCAACCTTATGATAAGCCAATAACCATCTAATAGGCTGCGCTCGAGCTTGAATACCCCAGTAAGCGAGTACGAGTTTACTTGTTGCCATAGTTTGGTAATGCTATTTTGTTTTTTGAGTTTTGTGATCTTAAGTAGAATTATATCACGTTAAATATATGCGCAAAGTGATTCTATCGGAATCACCCTCTCAAATTCTATTTCGTCCTTCAGAATCACTACTTCACCCGGGTGGGAGTCACTCTTCTGACGAACTTAATCCGAAGACAGGAGTGATTCCGCAATATTTCAAGTATGCTATTATATGATTTTGCAACAATATGTGATTCCTGAAATTAATCAATGAATTTGACATTAGATATGCCTCATTTTGCAAACAAATTCTTCGAGTGATTCTCTCAAATGTTTGCTTTTCACAAATTATTGCAAGGTTAACAGTGGCTACACCATTATAATTCAATTAATCCCGACACTTTGTGATGAAATTCATGGACATCATTCATAGTACAAGCTATTTCAAACCTAGCTCAAATCAAAAGAACCTATTTGATTTATCAAGTTTTCAATCCGTTGTTTTTAGTGTGATTCAAATGCGTATAAGAATTGGTACTATCATCTATAATTGCAGCACAAAGATACTTATATATTTCTTATGCATCGAACCAATCAGCTTTAATGATCATTTGTGATCAAATATAGTGTTATAAATTTCTTTTATTTCTCTTCTCCAGTCCATGCCAAGAAAGTTGGAGACCCTACCAACTTTGGGTAATTTTCCGACTTACGATAAGCTTTGATCCCCTCGCTATTATTAAATCTCTCATGGTATTTCTCCAAATTGGACCACTTGGAAAGGAATTCTGGACTCATCCGGCGTATCAGGTCTATGAGGTTAAATACTTCAAAATCGACCCAAGTCAGATATCCAAGTGGATACTCCTTATCTTCAAGGTTCTTCGAAAGTTTGTTCAAGAAAGGCGCTATTTTCTCATTCAAAAAGTCATCTCGAATCTTTTCGTACTCCTTATTAGTGACAAGGCCTCTCATCGTCAAACTAATATCAGCAATAAAACTGGAGAGCTGGGCTATCTTGATCGCATCGAGCGTATTCTTTCCAAGGAGATCTTTATTTCCAGTCTTGAGAGCAGCGTATTGCAAAACTGCTTTGCTTTCAGTAATTACGAAATCACCATCCTTGATATAAGGCAAGTTTGGGAAATCAGTTTTAAGGGCTGGTTTGTCTTTATCGAACCACTCGCTTGACTCTTTGTACTGTTTGTCTTCCCAATCCAGTTTATGGTAAGCTAATAGCCATCGAGTAGGATGACCAAGGCCTTGAATGCCCCAATAACCAAGGATGAGTTTGTCTTTGCTTTCTGCCATTAATTAGACTAAACTTTCTCTCTTTTTTTAATTTTATTCTGTCTATCTTTCAATGAATTTGAAATACACGAGTGAGTGGGTGATTCCAGATTTGAGTCGTTTTTGATGAAAATAATACTGACAATATCATAAAGATTATGCTCTAATTATTAGATCCTAAATAATAGAGCCTTGCATCAAATAAAATCGTGATTCCTTTGAAAATATTTGGATAAGTAGTGTTAAAAATTTAATTTGAGGTTGCAATTTTAAATTCTGTATTCTTGAAATATCTCTCTTTAAAGCTCCCTGTAATTGGGGTAATAACCAGCCTTTTTCCCAGATTGTTGCATAGCATCAGTATCTTCGTGAATTTCTAGGCTGTTGTGCTTTAATTTTGAATAAACCTGTGAATTCAGTGTCTTTTCTCAACATCAGCAACTTTTTTTTCTCTCTATAACTCTTAGGAAGGTTTTATTATCTAATTTCGCTTAATTGCGATTATCAGAAGAGCAAATGCGACTATCGCTATGAATGGAATCCATTTCTCACTAATCACAATTTCGGCTTTTCCTCAATAGATCATTCAAGATAGATATAAAATAGCTTTCGTAGAAACCAACTCAAATTGAACAAATGTGAGAGATGTAAGTCAATCAGCACCTTTTTAATGAAAGTTGAACGAATTTTGGATGCATATTGAGAGCCTGCTCTATCAAATTAAAATGCAGCACAGAAAGATACTTTTTATTTTTTATATATTGAATCAATCATCATTAATCCTCAAACATATAAGTATAAATCACTCTCATTTATTTCTCTTCTCCAGTCCAAACCAAGAATGTTGGAGGCCCAAGTAACTTCGGGTAATTTTCTGACTTACGATACGCTTTGATTCCCTCATTATTGCTGAATTTCTCCCAGTATTTCTCCAGATTTGGCCACTTAGCGACGTACTCTTGACTCATTCGACGTATCACATCCACAAAAGCGAAGACTTCAAAATCGGCCCAAATAAGATATCCAACTGGATACTCCTTATCTCCGAGATTCTTGGAAAGTTTCGTGAAGAAAGGTGTCAGCTTTTCATTCAAATAGTCATCTCTGATCTTTTCGTAATCCTTGTTAGTAACCAGATCTCTCATGGCCATTTTTGCATCAGTGATGAAGCTGTAAAGCTGAGCCGCTTTGATCGCATCGAGAGTGTTCTTTCCAAGAAGATCTTTGTTTCCTGTCTTGAGAGCAGCGTATTGTAAAACTGCTGTGGTTTCAGTGATCACAAAGTCACCATCCTTAAGATAAGGCAGATTTGGGAAATCCGTATTTAGAGCTGGTTTATCCTTCTCAAACCATTCAGCTCGGTCTTTGTACTGCTTATCTTCCCAATCGACTTTGTGATAAGCTAATAGCCATCTGACAGGATGTGCACGACCTTGCGTACCCCAGTAACCAAGGATGAGCTTGTCTTTACCTTCTGCCATTGGATTGATTAAATTTGCGATTGGTTATAGTTTTTAAAGTCCAATGGGTTTAAATACACGCAAGGGTGATTCTGCATTCGATACACGTGTCATCAGAAAAGATTACGATATCAGGGTTGACTCAAGATTATCGGATTTTTATAATAGAAAAACAAACATGATTCCACGCAATTTTAGTAATTAAGCTGAATTTGTATTGTGGAGTTTGTTATTCCATCTCTTTTTTCAGATATCTTTCATTAAAATTTTAAGCATTTTGGAGTCATAGGTAGTAACTTTAGTCTCATGATTCCTATGTAGCAATTAAAACAATATATTCGTTAATTTCTCGCGCTTACTCTCGTGATGAGGATTATATCTATGCACACTCGATAATATATTTTGCTAACTCTTTTCAAGTTTTTCTCAATAGGGCTGTTCCCAATAAGAAGGAAATTTGCTAATTTTGAACCATTAAACAGATATTCAGAGAGTTCACGCCAATATAAACTTCCTTAATTATTTTTCCTCTCCATTCCAAACTAAGACTCCTGGAGGACCAAGCAACTTAGGATAGTTTTCTGACTTACGATAGGCCCTGATTCCCTCGCTATTATTGAATCTCTCGTGATATTTCTCTAGATTGGGCCACTTCGCCAAAAATTCTGGACTGAAACGACGTACCACATCCACGAAGGCGAAAACATCGAAATCGCCCCAAGTAAGGTATCCTAGCAGATACTCCTTTTCACCAAGGTTTTTGGAAAGCTTATTGAGGAAAGGCGCCACTTTTTCATTCAAATACTCTTCTTGAATCTTTTCATACTCCTTGCTAGTAATTAGACCTCTCATTGCCAGTCTGGCGTCCTCCATTAAACTGGAAAGTTGAGCTATTTTGATAGCATCTAAAGTGTTCTTTCCAAGAAGATCTTTGTTTCCTGTCTTGAGAGCAGCGTACTGTAAAACTGCCTTACTTTCAGTGATCACAAAATCATCATCCTTGAGATAAGGCAGATTTGGGAAATCGGTATTTAGAGCTGGTTTATCCTTGTCGAACCACTCAGCTCGGTCTTTGTACTGCTTATCTTCCCAATCGACTTTGTGATAAGCTAATAGCCATCTGGTAGGATGAGCTCGTCCTTGTATACCCCAGTAACCAAGGATGAGCTTGTCTTTGCTTTCTGCCATGAGTGAAACTTTATTTGATTTTTAATTAATTTTTTGCGTTGGTAATTTTGCGCGCTTTTCTTATACAAATTTGAAGAGACGCCTGAGAACTTCTAATATGGGAAACAGGTCATAAGGTTCCATCTGCATACAGCGTTAAGGATACCATAAGAGTATATTGCTGCTCATTTGATCTTTTCATTGCTGATTTTCTATTATAAGATGCCAGTGATTCCTTGAGTCATTGTTACTTACGCTGTCGTAAAATTTTAACTGAGTTTACAACTTTTAATTTAATCAAGAAGTTTCCTCAAGATATCTTTGGACAAAAGTTAATTTATTTGGAATTGTAGCTCCCAAACTTTGCATGTATCTGTGGTTGGAAGGTATATCTACAATAATTTAAGTTAATTCATGATTTTAGAACTTTGTCGTGAATATATTGTTTCTATCATAATGATCATCTGTCAGTTTTCAAAAGCATACATAATCACATTTCAAAATTCATATTTCATCACTATTCACGAGCAAAGATTTTTTTCAGAGAGATTCTGCCAATCACGTTATGGGTTTCGTCAGATTTTATTCACATTCTTGCCTACGTTTTCATTCGCTCAATTACTCATGATATTGATCAGAATAAAAATTATTTTAAATATCTTCTCACATACGAATTCTACAGAATGATCAAATCCACTGCCCAACAGATCCAAGAGCTCATGGATAACCCTGATAATATCAGAAACATATCTATCATTGCCTCTATGTCTCACGGAAAATCCACTCTCACGAATGCTTTAGTCACCAAAGCTGGAGTTTTCGCCAGAAAAATGCCCGATGATGGCTTTTACACTGACACTCGCGAAGATGAGAAGGAAAGGGGGATCTCCATTAAATCCACTAGCGTCTCCTTACACTACGAGTATGATATCACTCGCGAAGGGAAACCAGATTTTCACTTTATCAATTTTATTGATACTCCAGGACATGTTGAGTTCGCCGCTGAAGTCACGGCCGCTCTTCGGCTCACTGATGGTGCGCTCGTTGTTGTCGATTGCGTTGAAGGTGTTTACAACCACACTGAGACCATTCTTCGTCAAGCCTTGATCGAAAAGGTCAGGCCGGCATTGATGATCAACACGATCGATAGGCAAATTCTTGAGTTACAACTAGACGCCGAAGCAATGTACCAAAGGTACGTCGGAATCGTCAATTCGCTTAATGGCATCGTTGCTCAACACGAACAACCTGACATGGGTGGCGACCTCTTACTTCATCCGACAAAGGGCAACGTTGCCTTCGGCTCTGCTCTACATGGCTGGGCTTTTACTCTTACCACGTTCGCTCGTATCTATGCAAAGAAATTCAATGTTAATATGGAAAAGATGAGAGAGAAACTCTGGGGTGATAACTACTACGACATAAAGACAAAGAAATGGTTCGAAAAGCCTGTCAACGAAGAAGGTGAACCTCTGACGAGAGCTTTCAGTGCCTTCATCATGGAGCCTATTATCAAACTCTCTCGTTCCATTATGGAAGGCAACACGGACCAAAGGGACAAGTTACTTGCTTCCCTTGAAATTTCGCTCAGTTCCGAGGAAAAAGAGCTCTCTTGGAAACGCCTTCTGAAGCTTATCATGGCAAGATGGATCAACGTTGCTGATACTCTGCTGGAAATGATGGTATTGCATTTGCCTTCACCGAAAGTAGCTCAAAAATACAGAGTTAGCTATCTCTACGAAGGTCCTCAAGACGACGATATTGCCGCTTCGTTCAGAGACTGTAATCCAAAAGGCCCGCTTATTATATACGTGTCTAAGATGGTACCAACAGCTACCAAAGAAAGATTCTTCGCTCTTGGACGAGTTTTCGGAGGTACCGTTTACTCCGGCCAAAAAGTCAGAATTATGGGTCCAGACTACGTCCCTGGGATGAAAGATGATCTTTTCGTAAATACTATTGAAAAGGCTGTGCTAATGATGGGCAAAGAGATCGAGTTTATCCCTGAGGTCCCTTGCGGCAATATTATTGGGCTGGTTGGCATTGATCAACACCTTCGGAAGGCTGCAACTATCACCGACAGCGACAAAGCTCATTGTATTAGAGACATGAAGTATTCCGTTTCGCCTCTGGTCCAAGTTACTGTGGAACCAAGAAACCCTGCTGACCTCTCTAACCTCATCGAAGGGCTGAGGAAACTCTCAAAATCTGATCCTATCGTCCTCACGTCTTCTGAAGAAGATGGCACACATATCGTCGCTGGTAGCGGCGAACTTCACCTCAATATTTGTTTGAATGATCTTAAAAACGAGTATTCCAATTGTGGCATCAAGATCTCCGATCCTTTCGTCTCCTACAGAGAAACCGTCACTGCAATCTCAAATCAAATCTGCCTTTCCAAGTCTGCCAACAAGCACAACAGGATTTACGCGACCGCTGAGCCTCTAGCTGAGAAATTATCGACTCTTATCGAGGCTAGCGAGATAGGACCTAAGGTTCACCCAAAGGAGAGAGAAACAATCCTTTGTGGTGATTTTGGATGGGACAAAAAGGACGCTGGAAAGATTTGGGCTTTCGGACCTGAAGGCAAAGGCCCGAATGTGCTTGTCGACGTCGCTCATGATATTCAACACTGGGATGATACTAAAGATTTGACGAACAGCGCGTTTCAATGGGCAACCAAAGAGGGTGTTCTGGCCAACGAGAGCATGAGAGGGGTCAGAATAAACATTGTGGACATTCTAAGAACGAAGCCGTTTAAATATCATGATATTCCTAGTGGTGGGCAGATCCTCGTTGCCGCCAGAAGAGTTTATTACGCTGCTGAGCTTACCGCCGAACCGAGACTTTTGGAACCCATTTTCTTGGCAGAAATAGCGACTCCTAGTGAAACAATTAGCAGTGTATCGCAATATTTAGATCAGAGGAGAGTCACTATCGTGGAAAAAGAGCAGATTCCGGGCACTTCAGTAATCAAGATGAAAGCGTATCTGCCTATTGTTGAGTCTTTTGGTAATGTTTTTGTGGTGTATCTCTTATCATTTAATCTTATTTTTAAGGATTGCAATTGAAGTTGAGAATGGAGACTGCAGGACAGGCATTCATGCAATGTGTTTTCCATCATTGGGCTCAGGTTCCTGGAGATCTGTTCGAAGGGGAAAGCAGAAGCGGTAAGATCGTCACTGAAATTAGGAAGAGAAAGGGTCTGAAAGAAGGTATCCCGGCCTTGGACGATTACCTTGACAAGTTGTAAGTAGCCGATGGGCGAGCAACAGCACAGTCAGGAGAATTTAATTAAATACAGTAACACTTCGAAACATTTGTGAATGTTATAGGGTCGTTATTTTATCAATAAACTAATTCATTTATTATTTATTCCCTATAAATACTTTTTTTTTTGTTGCTCGTCCAAAGGTTACTTAATGCTATTTTTGTGTGAACGAGAATTTTTGAATGGGAGTAGAAGACATTTCAAGTATGCTAATAAGAAAGAATTCATCTCCTTTTTTTCAATCTTTTCAGTATCTCTTCTTTCTTTAATTTTGAATGTTCAAAATCAATCTTCTGGCTCCTCAAATGAAACAAACAGATGCTGCCTCCTCTAATGGTTGATACATGAATGATAAATATCTAAATAGCGTAATTACTTCCATCATATGTGGCTCCGGTGTAAAGAGCCTTCCCTGTCCTGCAGTCTAAGAGTTTTATCTTCTCATCTCTTGAAGCGCTCGCAATCATATCTCCGCTTGGATTCCAGCGGACACAGTTAATCGAACCTAAACAGTTAGATGTCATAAATAATTTATTGCTCTTATCGAAGAAGCTCACCTGAGTGAGCACCATCATCAAATTTTTTGATAAATCTTGATTCTCTTTTGTCAAATACCTTAACAACCATTTCGCCGCCTCCTGCAGCCAATAAATTTCCATTGCTCTGGCAAACGTTAATCCAGTGAGTCATCCCTATGCAAAATCAAAATGTCCCACAAGTATAAAGGTAAAGAGAGATAATAAGTCAACTACGTACTAACACAGTAGAAAAACTAATGAATTCTCCTTTCGATTTAACGGAAGTTGATACGAAGAAACGAAAAGAGCTCTGGTTACTGAATTCCCTGAGTTCAGTTATAATGGATTCCTTTAAGATTAGAGCTTTCTTCTCGGTGTCGATGATATTGAGTTTATTGTAGTCATATTTCACGAATAGTAAAGACTCATCATGGTTTGAGCTCTATCTGCAGCGACCAACAGAGTCTGGAATAGAAGTAAGTTTATGTAGATTTAATGTCGAATTTACCACTGTAGTTTTTCATCTTCATGTTCAAAGAGAAGTTATAATTGTTAGTGCTCACATCCGACACCAGAAAAGTCCCATAACGATCAATGGCTGCTATTCGCTCTCCAGAAGAATCGAAATCAAAGCCAGTTACATAGTTATCTATGTGGTGATAAAAGAGTCAATGCATAGAAAATTATAATGTTTACCACCAGTTGTATTAAATTGCGGATGCCAGCGCGATTTTCGGATGAGTTTGACAGAATTATCACTCTTTGACGTATGAAAATTATATAAATGATAAAAAATCTTTCCCCCGATCGTGATTGATCCAAGAATCTTCCTGCGAGAATTAGAAGCCACCTCTCCTATGCCAGTCACTAGAAGATAAGATCATTATTTAAATGGTTTGAATACAAATCTTACTGCCAGAAACTTCTTCAAAAGAATAGATTTTCCTAACGTTTTCTTTTCGGGACACATCGAATATTTCTAAAGTGGCAGATTTGATGTCGCAGTGATGAACAGAAACGAGAAATTCTGTATCTGGGATCTCTTTGACTAGTGTAGCCCTATCAATTCCCCCTTTTCAGTTCTAATTAAGAACGAAAATTTTTTTGAAAAAAAAGAGTACTATATTTGTTGTAGAGTTTCGCACCATCAAAATGCAGATATTCTTGCTCTGTTTGAGGATCAACAATACGAATAACATTACTATCAGCTGAGGACCAAGCCAGTTTTGAAGGAGCGCTTTCTATAAAAACAACCAAATGAGTTAACCCAAACACAGCCCAAATTTAAATTGATAGAAGGAGTTTACCATTGATTTTCATCGAGTTATTTCCAGAGCCACTCCTCTCTTGTGATAGTTTTTGTTTCAAAAGCACTTGAGTGTTGGACGAATCTAAGTCTCTTCCGTTAGTCCTAGAATGATTAGAGGTGAGCTTGACCTCCTGAAAGGCAAGACACTTGTTGTCATCTACTCTCTCGTCTTTAGGCAGCATTGTGGTTTTTTGCGGACTATTGTTTTGAGATCTGAATGTGAATAATAAATTTAACTTGAATCATTTATTAACTATCCAAACGTTTATTTGATTATACGGGCTGAGTTAACTCTTAAAATGATGAACTATCGATAAGAATCCCAATTTCTTCTCTAAATCAAGATTCCTTTTATGCCTAACTGCCTTCTTCTCTGGAGGTAGCAGGTGACTGGAGAGCATTGCAAATGATGTCGAATTATGACTTGCTTTTAAGCTAGATTGCATAAAGTCAACCGTATTTCCAACTTCAGAAACCTATTTCCTCAGATAACTAATGATCGAAAGTTAAAACATTTATTCCTTTGAGATTGTTGGCAAGAAGCTTGTCGAGTTTCAAAATGGAATATTTTATGAATTGGTGTAACAAAACAATAATTGACTGTACGTATTATCTTATTTATTATGAACCAAAGTCGGTATTAATTATGAATCAACTCGATAAATTAGCACGCTACTTCTCTGCTCCAGTCCAAACCAAGAACGTTGGAGGACCAACCAACTTTGGATAGTTTTCTGACTTACGATAAGCCTTGATTCCCTCACTATTATTGAATCTTTCGTGGAACTTCTGGAGATTTGGCCATTTTGCGATGAATTCTGGGCTCATACGAGTTAGGACATCAATGCGAGCGAAAGCTTCGAAATCAACATAAGTCAGATATCCAAGGAGATAATCTTTTTCTCCGAGACGCTTCGAAAGTTTCGTCATGAAAGGCTCCATTTTCTCATTCAAGTAATCGTCACGAACCTTTTCGTACTCTTTGTTGGTAAGGAGTCCTAGAAGTGCTAACCTTGAATCGTTAAGAAAGCTGACAAGCTGGGCAATATGGATAGCATTGGAAGTGTTCTTGCCTAGAAGGTCTTTGTTTCCGGTCTTAAGTGCAGCGTATTGGATAACTGCAGCAGATTCTGTGATAACTTTGTCGCCGTCTTTGATGTAAGGCAAGTTTGGGAAGTCACTTTGAAGAGCTGGTTTATCCTTATCAAACCATTCACTTCGGTTGTCCAATGTGTAGAACTTATCTTCCCAATCGATTTTGTGATAAGCTAGCAGCCATCTGGTAGGGTGAGCGCGACCTTGAGTCTTCCAGTAGCCAAGAACGAGTTTGTCTTTGGTTTCTGCCATGGAGTTGGTTTGGATCGGTTTGAATTAATTATTTTTATTAAATATCTTTTGAACATCTTTTAAATGAGTCTAAAAACACGTGCAGATGAAATAATTTACTGATGTGAGCAATGGTAAAATCTATTTATCTTCGATTCATGAGCATTGGATTAGTATGGAGTCTTTTTATCAAAGAGGTCGCGATTTGCTCAGAAGATTTGTACACGTAACTGGAAAAATTTATTCGAATAGAAATCGCAAGATATTTATTTATTTAAAATAGTAATTATAAGAGTTGACGAATTGGTTTCTATCACATGCATATAAGATACATTAGATTGTTGCTTATTAGTGAATGAGCGAGTAACCAATGGTAGAGCGCTAATTTGAGTTAAATTTTTCAATTCTATGGCCTCTAGAAAAATAATTAGATAGCAATATCTACATTACCAACATAGTCAAGGCAAAATTCATAGCTACTCAATCTCTTACGTCTTATCTAGGCTGCAGAAGCAGAACATCACCCTTTCCACTTGAATGAGTGTTCAGTCGATCACATCGTTTTCAAGAGGCACAATTTATTCCAATCCACTTCAGGAACTGGGCTTCCTTTGAAAATGTAGCTTTTACGATTACATTTAATACACTGGAGACAACGCAGAGCCACCAAATGCCATACGCAAACGATTTCTATAATCAAATGTCTGAGAATTATTGAATGTTGATGTTACTGCACTTATTTCCAACTTTGCGCGAATAAGCGAGTGAGTCAACTCCTTACTTTTCTTCTCCAGTCCAAATAAGTAGCGATGTTGTTCCGAACAACTTCGGATAATTTTCTGATTTCCGATACGCTTGGATTCCATCATTGCTGTTAAACCTTTCATGATATTTCTCCAAATTTGGCCATTTTGCAAGAAATTCTGGACTCATTCGGCGGAGCACGTCCAAAGCTGTGAAAGCTTCGAAATCAGCATAAGTCAGATATCCGATAAGATACTCTTCTTCTCCCAGACTTTTGGAAAGTTTATTCAAAAAAGGTGCAACTTTTTCATTCAAATACTCATCACGGATTTTTTCAAACTCCTTGTTAGTGATCAACTGCCACACAGCCAACCTTGAATCGCTAATGAAACTATAAAGTTGAGAGAGTTTGATTGCATCAAGAAGATCCTTTCCGAGAAGGTCTTTGTTTCCAGTCTTAAGTGCAGCGTATTGTAGGACTGCTACACTTTCTGTGATCACAATGTCACCATCTTCGATGTAAGGCAAGTTCGGAAAATCGGACTTGAGAGCTGGCTTATCAATATTCCACCAGTCGTTTTGAGTAATTCGTGTGTATTGTTTATCTTCCCAGTTAATTTTGTGATAAGCCAATAGCCATCTGGCAGATTGAGCTTTGGCTTGGAGGTTCCAGTAGCCAAGAACGAGCTTGTTTTTGCTTTCTGCCATGTTTGATTTATGTCACTACTATGCTTCTGAGTACTTTTTAATTCAGTTTAAATACATGATTAAATAAATCCGGTACTGTATATTTTTTTCTGGAGGATAGTCAATGCCGATAGCTGATTGGTTTGATAAGAATGATCCTGATTTCTTCAAATGATCTGAAATGTTT
>ENA-UOTX01000702-UOTX01000702.1-compost-metagenome-genome-assembly--contig:-NODE-702-length-32740-cov-26.025931_pt1 | contig 32740 bp, 30 predicted proteins | sample MGYA00238143_ERZ746982 | MGnify/ENA primary metagenome ERZ746982 (study PRJEB28758, sample SAMN06268862) | compost metagenome | isolation source: single cell | place: USA: California, Emeryville, Joint... | reverse complement strand
GTGAGGTTTTTCCCTCTGAAGGAAACGATCGAATTCGGCAAATTTGTGATTAGTAACTCAAACCCTCAATGCCGAACAGCTGCAACCGGTCTTTTCAAAGGATTATACGCGCAAGTCGGTCAGCCGATCAGCGACTTGATTAATGATATTCCGCCTCAGACTCTTAAGCCTCTCCAGGCTGAATTTGAAAAAGTCACTGTGATAACGGATCTGGAGTCGAAGCTTAAAGTGCAATTCAGAGGCGAAGTCGCTGCCGAAGTGCGAAGCGTTACTGCTAGTAATCCGCTCGACTCGCTTCCTCGAGCGGATATCTCAAAAGAGGCTGAAAAGATCATCAAATCCTTGGGAAATACAGATTGGAGAGTCAGGAAAGAAGGACTCGATCAACTTGAAGCGTTGCTAACAGCCAATAAGAACAGAATATCTCCCAATGGGCTTCAGGATCTGATTGTTGCTTTGAAAACACGGCTTACCGATTCAAATAAAGCGTTAGCAAGAGGCACGATAAATTTCGTTGGTAGACTGACAGGTGCCCTTGGAAAAGACATCCAGCGCTACTCAAAGACGCTTATTCCACCGCTTATTAGCAATTTATCAGATAAACAGGCTCAAATTCGCCAAGATGCGATCGCATGTCTCGAGAAGATAGGAAATGAGGTTGGTCAGGATGCCATCATCTCGTCTGCTTTACCAATGATCGCACAAGATAACCCAGAAATACGAACTGAAGTCATAAATTACGTCCTTAAGTACGCTGATTTCCTACCAAAAGTCGACATTCGATCAAATGTCAATGCGATTCTCAGCGCGCTTCAAGATAAGAGCAAGGAAATCAGAGCCAACACGGAACGACTATTGGAGAAATGCGTAAATGTCATTGGTGCAGGTCCATTCTCCACAGCCGTGAAAGACTTCAAATCCGCCATTCAGAACGATCTCAAACCAATCATCAGCAAATATGAATCGACAACCGATTTAGATAGCTCGATGAACATGGGTTCAAGAAAGTCAGACCCAAGAGTAGGCAACAAAAAGCAAACAATGACGCCAACAGCTGCCAGCAGCGGAGCTCCGACTATGTTGCTGAACCAATCCAAGCAAGCGGGCGGAGCAATGAATAACAATAGCGCGATGCCTCCTTCAGGAATGACAAGACCAAGTCCAAAGAAAACACTGCAATCTAGCAATTCAGCCAGCAATTTAGCTACCGCTTCCATGATTTCAAATAACCAAGTGTCAGCTCCTCAACATCAAAGAACTAATTCCGTCACTCCAACGAAAAACCCTGAGAGAAAACTGAATCCAAATTGCATCATCACAGCAGCTGGGCTAAAAGGTCAAAGAATTGAGGAAGAAAAGAGATCTAGATGGCCTACCAACGAGTTAAACGACGATCTCATCGATAGACTCAAAGAGCATTTGAGATCGCATGTCGCTCCCGAATTGTTATCCAAAATGTTCGCTTATGACCATAGAAAGCACATAGAAGCCGTGTCAATCCTCAAAAAGGCTCTTGCCACCGAACTTCCAGCGACTCTTGATATTCTCGACTTGATCGTTCGCTGGATTTTCGTGAGACTCTTCGAAAACTCCAACGTACAGATCCTGAAAGAAATCCTGAGCTATGTAACCGAACTCGTTAACTCTCTGGAAGCGATGAAGTACAACCTCTTGCCCTTCGAAGCACAAGTACTGATTCCTGTGCTGATTGAGCGATTTAACACCACTAGCCCAAGCATTAGAAATTCTCTCATCAAAAATATCCTCACGCTCGGTGTTATCTATCCACCAGCTTCAATTGTTGTCATGTTACTTCAAGGCTTGAATTCCAAGAGCCACAAAGTCAGAATCGATTGCTTGGAGGCATTGGCCGGGTTTGCTCAGCACTACGGCGCACAAGTGTTCAATCCCAAAGACATTAAGTTCTTCGGAAAGTTGTTAAGTCATGAAAACAGTGAGATTAGAACCGCCGCGATGAATTTACTTGCTGATATCGGAAGGAACTCAACTGATAATATCCTTTCAGTTTTGGCGGACGTGCCGATGAAAGCGCAAGAAGAATTGTTCAATAAAATCCAAAACGAAGGGCCAAAGAAAATAATAACTGAAGCTCATGACGATCACGAGAAAGTTGAGCCTCTTTATCTCGCTAGTCCTAATAGACACCTCGCTGTTTTCCAAGCACAGCATGACTATCCTCAGCAGCAAATGGGTGTTTCCTCCTTTGTAGCGAATCAGCCAGTCGTGGGAACTTTTGGAGGCACTAATGCTGTCATTCAGCAGGTTCAAATCCAAAAACCAAGGGAAAATGAACAGAGACTACATGAACAACAGCAACCCAAGCAACAAGTAAAAATTTGATTTTCTACACAAAAACTCATTCATAATTTTTTTTCTAGCACTCAAGCCAGAACGTTGACGAGGAGATCTTCGATCGAAGTCTGCATGCTTTGATCAACGGAAACTCTTCAGAAAGGTTGGACGCACTCCTTTTGATTCACGATTTTGCCACTTCGGAGTCTGAAGAGAACAAGAAGCTGTTTAAACAAAAAGCCAACCCATTGATTCAAGCATTACATCACATGCTGAAGATGATTTTCGAGCGTCCTCGAACTGAAATTCCAATGAAATTCGTTCAGTACTTCCTCAACATGTGCCACAAGCTTTGCAGCATTAAAACTTTCCTAAGAGTAAGACCTTCCGCCTGAAAATATTTTGAATTAATATCTTTTTTCCGTCTTCTTCAGCACGTGAGCGAGGCGAACCTGAACGTCTATACAGAAGAGATGCTTAACAGATTATTGGCTGAAGATGAAGGCAAGACAACCGATGGCCCTGACAGCGAGGCTATAGTGAAGACATTGAATTCAACCATGCTCAGAGTCCTTGAGAACGCAAATCCAAACGATATTTTCTGCGTTCTGTTTGATTTGTTAATCAAATATCGTCAGATGCATAGCTATGCGAAGATCTTGGGTCTGATTATCAAGTGCATCTTAAAACTCACGAAGTGCTTGGAGCAGATTATCCCAGCTGTTCAACCTGAAAAGATCATGCTTAAGTCTCATCTCTACCTGACCGAGTTTAACAACGCGTCTAATCCAATGGGCGATGATATCGGCATCAAAACCATCAAAACGATTCTGAATGAACTTGTTAAGATCTTTAAGGAGAGAATTTGGGAGTTTTACGCTGTTGTTCAAAACCATCCTGTGCCAGATGCCTGCATGCATCGTTGGATCACCGTGATTTTGAGACCACTAAGCTCAACGAATACAGTTTCCCCCAAACTTCCAGGCTCTCAAATGCAATTTAACAACGGAATCAGCGATAAGAAACCGACAACTCCAAGCAACCAATTAGCAGGTCCTACGCAACAAATCGGAGGCTTTAATTCGCTTTCAATGATGCAAAACGTTCAGAAGGAAAATTCTAATGATTTTTACGAAAATCCAGAAATTAAGCAATTAGTTGAGAATCTTAAGCGATCAGATAACTTCGAGGAGGGTATCCAGGCGCTCTACGAGGCTATTTTGCGAAACCCAGGTAAATAACTTTATGCAGGCTTGATTGTTAACCTGCTGATTAGGTGTCAATATTGGGCCTTATTTCAGAGGCTGCTCCAAAGCCTTTGTCGACTATGTCATGACAGCTCTTGAAAGAGCCAATTGCCAACGCAATAACCCTTCGACTATGCAGCTCTCCAGTAAACAATCTCCTATCATTCATATCCTCATTGATGTTAGTGACCGATGCTATGTCAGGATCACAGATCGCAAACGGACAATACCAAGCAACCACAGTAATAACTCTCGTTCTGAACTCTTCATAATACTTTCGAATTAGATTCCAACTAATCAAAATAAAATGCCTCCTGGCCAAGAGCAGACTGAAACCTCATCAATTCCTAAAGGAACAAACCTCGAGGAATTCCACAACAAAGTTAATAATTTGAAAAAACGCTATGGTCTCCTCTTGAAAAAAGACAATAATGAGAATGTACCAAATAACGTTTCGATCCCTCAAGTGCAAAGCAGTATCCAACAAGTGAAAGGTCTTAACACTATTGTGAATAACTCGAGCATTGCGATGCCTACGAATTTCGATACAAAGAGTTCTGCTGCTACTTCTGGAACTGGAAGCAACAAAACTGAAAACATTCTTCAGAAACTAAACGAAATGAAGGCGAAGATGAACAGTATCGTCAACTCAGGAAAGACTGGTGGAAATTCTTAGAAAAATAATTTTAATTCTAGGGATTAGAGCTGTATATTTATTATTTTAAAAAATGAATTGAAGAACCTGTAATCTGTTATTTGATGAGTTGTTTGAGCTACAACTTTTGAGTCTTATCTTTATGTCGATGAGCTATATACTTGTATTTGATCCATTCGTTTGTATTCAAAAGTCTATTAGACTTTCCTTTAAACGACATGATGAATCTATGCCTCTCTAAGACCGCGAGAGGGGGCCAGTTTAGAAATTGATGAAAGGCCATGAAAAGCCTCAATTCATCTCGACTGTAGGCATTTCTAGGTTTTATTTGCAATCGCAGTCATCATTTCGCATTATTTCGCATTATGGTGGTGGACCAAAATGACCGATTCCTGTACTAATAAAGGGAAATTTGGGTGTATTTTCATTAGATTGTCCATCGTGTAATAAAAAAAGTGAATTTCTTTTAACAGATTATGAGAGCAAAACAAATAGGCTGTAATTTGTATGCGGAAGTTGGTGCTTAAGAGTTAAAGATATAAATGATATTATCTTTCTTATGTACTTCTTCATAGAATTTTTTCGGATCTATAGTCTCCATGACATTTGGTTCACCTTCCACAGAAACAACCTTTTTGACAGAAACCAATCCATTGGCCAAGAGCAAATAGATAATTCCTGGCACATCAACTTTTCCACTGAATTCTGTATAAAGCGTCTTGTAATTACAAACTTCACGGCCACAAATATGAGCCATTAAACCCTTCATTCCATTGTTCAGACGCTCATAGCTCTCGGCATTCGTTTGGTTTCTGAAATGATCAAAAGAGCTGAATACAGGCTCATAGCTGATCGTATTTGCTGCTTTGTTTTCAGTTCTTGGTCTAGAATCACTCAGCAGGTATGACGCTTTCTTATCGTTGAGTCCAGAGTTAGTTGAAAATCCTAACGAGCTCTTTATAATTTCATTAATTTCTCCTGACACTGAAGCGTAATGCTTATTCTTCATTGCTGCGTCTTTGTCGAAATAGGTCAAAAAGCTTTCTATTGGCATGTTCTGTGCTTCAATACTGTCCAAAGGTTCTTCCTCTTCCATCATCTCGGACTCGAGGTCAAGCTTCAGTCCAGAATATTTGCTGAAGCTGTACAATTCTTTGGGCAGTTCAACCTGATTAGACGTGAACCTATCAACCGCAGAGCGTTGCACCTGGTTAATCAAGCATTTGAAGGCGAAGTTAATGATTCTTCGCTGTGCTTTCTCAATGAGGTTTTGGAGAAATGTCGTGAAGATCAGAAGCTTGTACTCAATTGCCAGCATCCTGCACGATTTGAAATCGAAATGCTTTATTTTCTCCTCAAAGTCGCCTTCATTTTGCTCGAATTTCTTCTGTACGTCTTCCATCTGCTTCTTCATCTCGTCCAAAGTCGGCGGTTTCTTCGTTCTACTTTTCGGTTCAACCTTTGGTAATTCCAAATCTATGCACATTCTATTAGCACATTGCAATATCATGAAGCCGTTTACTTTTCTCCGCAAGGTCTTGAGGAGTTTTCTTTTTCCGCTTCTTGATAAAAAGATTTTCTGAAATAACCTTCTTATTTTTTCGACGAAGCGAGCTCTTTGTAATTGCAGGGGACTTGACTTTCTTTTCAAAGCCGCCTTTGTCGATAATCGACTCTGGTATGTCCAGATCTCTTCGCAAGGTCGGATTGCTGAGGGTTGGATCCTTTCGGATTCTTTCGTCGTCCTCGCTGACGCTTCGGTGGATAATAATGGTTTTGCGATATGCTAACCCCTCTAATAGTAAAAAGGCATTGATAATTAACATCTTCAAGTGAATAGATAGAATTTTACCTTTGCGTTGCTTCGTAGGAGGGAGATGGAACTCAAAATCAAGAATTTTCAGGAGTCCAAACCTCTCAAACATTTCACATAGCGTTCGAACGGTTTTACGATCGATCTTCCAGTTAGAATCGGATTCTATTTCTGCAACGATATAGTTTTTCAAATCAACACTCGAGATGACTTCTTTCGATTTGACTTTATTCAGAATGAAGATTATTCGGTTCAGCTTGAGTCGAGTCAATGCTTTCTTCGAAAACGCGCTCTTCGTCACATTTTCGCTGTTCTCGGGCACTTCACTCTTGAGAAGCTGCTTTTCATCATCTTCTACCAAGCGTTGGATCAACTCCTCGCTTTTCTTCTTATAATTCGGACTCTCATACACTGTTTCTCTGAAAATTTTAAACTCCCCTTCATTAAGGATCCTATTGCTTTTCTTCTCATATTCCAGCATGTCCAACAGTTCCGTGTACACCTCGTAATCGAGCACGGGATCCGCAGGTATTTGAGATGCCGGTAAAGGCAGAGCCGATTCGTTTACGCTTAATTTCCCATCAGAAGCTGCACCTTGCACGTTTTTTGGAAGTATCTCATTCAGATCTCTTCCATAGAAAGCCTCAAGTTTTTCATCGACGATCAAGTACTTATGCGAAAAAGACTTTCCGTCTCGATACGCTGTCGTTGTTAGCTTAAAACCCTGATTCAAATTCTTCAATAACCGCTCCATGGTTTTTTTGGCCTCTTGGATGTTTAATCTGTTCCTCAGTTCTTTCATAGTAAAACCTCCAGTCTTATACGCATCATAACTTTGCAGATTAACAGCTAAATTGAACCTTTGAGGCAAGCCAGCCAAGATAAACGTCTGGCTTTGAAGAGTTTGAAGAATATTATCTTGGTTCAGATGGCTTTTCTTCTGTGATTTTCTAGGCTCCGAATCAAGTAGCTTCGATTCGTTGTCACTGTCACCATCTCCCTCACCACCTTTCTGCTCTCCTTTAACAGTGGATGCAGTTCCTGACGACTGTAGTGGGTTACTCCTCAGATTTGATAACGAAAATGCATGGTATTTTCTCCAAACAGCTATTCTGCAGCCTACATCAGGGAGAATTTTGATATAGCCGAGCTTTTCGATCCTGCGGCAGTAGTTTGAGATCATGATCGTTGATATTTTCTTGTCTTTTCGAGATTTGTTTAACGCATCGCATAATGTGCTGTATTTGACACCGGACTTTCCAGCGCGGACGATCTGATCGTAGATTTGGAAGATAGATTCGCTCTCAGGAGCGGCTTCGTCTTCCTCTTTGAAATTCAGAGCAAGCAAATTGCGTTTGCTGTAATTATTGGCGAATTCTTTGGTCGCTTTGATGCGGATTTTCTCGGATTCGGTGAATTGCAAATTTTCATTTTTTTTGAGCATTGCTAATAAGTCGTCGGGTTTGAAAGAGAGTAGATTCTCATATTTATCTTGAAGTTCTTTCGTCAGCTTTTCGAGGGCGATGCCTTCATCTTGAGATTTCGCAATGATCTTCAAGGCGCTTACGTAAACCTTTTGCATCGGAAATATTTTACTGTGTTTTTCTGCTGTTAACTTTTTATTTGGACATATCAAATGAAATTTTGCCTCGTAAAATTCATCATCGAAAAAATAACTGGTGATGAAAGATATCAGGCACTTTTTGAATAACTCTCACCGATCTTTATGATGCGGTTCCTAACTACGAGTTAGTAAGCCATTATTTCAATGAAAAACAAGGACAGCCACTTCTGTGGTTTTGTAGAATGAAAAGACACAGAGTGAAGTACAACCTTAATAATAATATGAAGAATTGTTTCATAAGCTATCAGAACACCTGGACCTAAGTATGGATTTGCAAATGAAAAGTAGGTTTGCTCGCTTCAAAGATCGCAGTAAAGTATAAATAAAGTCTTCAATTTGGGAGATACAACTATTTTTATTTGTCCAATATAGTTGTTAAACGTTCCGCCTTATTAATTAATTGTCCAATTAATGCAGGGAAAAAGGTATTCTTCAGCTTCAAAGTCCCATAACTCTGGCTATTCGGATTCTTCTTTCAACACCTACACTCCGAGTAACGAAAGGTACAAAGGAATTTTAAAAGCAAGCAACTACGATTCAAACTCGAGGACGAATTATAGCGCTTATGATAATTACCAAAACGCGGAGGACGTCCCCAATATACAACTAAATCTCAGAGATATTACCGTCTCGCCTCAGAATATGAGCTCATATGCCACAGGAGGTCAAAAAACACCTTCAAAAAACTCATCTGTGGTTCATTCTGCAAAGAAAGAATTATTTACACCTGAAAAAAAGTAACAATAGTTTCCTTGTCCACCAATAATTTCTTCAATCCCGAACTTAGAGGTCCATCAGTCCAGAAGCATTACGCAACAGAAGCACGTTCGATGTCAGCGGCAAAAGCACAGAAATATAGGGGAAATTATGACAGTTTCAGTGGAAAAAGTACATACGCGACTATCCTCTCCCGTGAATCGGAAAGGAAACGTTTTCTTAACCAAACGCATGAATATAAACCCTCTGATTTCAGATCAGGCGGTGATTATTCTCCTATGAATGGAACGTTGGAGACTTCTTTTGGTGCAATGAGTAAATCACCGGGGAGACGAAGCACAACTGATCAAATGTATGGATCGACGCAGTATACTAAGCCTCCAGCTTATAAACATCGTGAAAAAAACGAACTGTACGAGAGAATAATTGAAAAAATCCTACAAAAGGAAAACGTTGGACCAAGCAGACCAAGCCACTCGGCGCAGCATCAGAGAGCAAACTCTTCTTTTAGTGGCAGTTTTCAGAATAAGAGCCAAAGAAGTCGCTCGAATAGTCCAAAACATTCAATTTTGTCTACTTCCTCCCGTATTTTTTGCAATAACCAGTCCTTTTGCTGAGCCACTTATCTTTAAAATTCATAGGCAAAGAAACCCTTCAAAGCATAAAAGGACTAAATGTTTTCGATGCTGAAGATACTCGGGATGAGACCAAGACAGGGCTTGCGCTCATTAAGCAGGTAGCTAAAGTTTGATCGATGGATAACCTTATCATTCATATTAGAGTATTGATGAAGCTTTAGAAGAAAAAAAGCAACTGGAAGAATATATTTTCGGCCTGCGCGAAGAGATTCGTGCACTGAAAGATAATGTAAAAAATACTGAGAAAAATCAAATCGTACTAAGGAACCAAGCAGTTAAGCTATCCCAAACAAATGAAGTATTTTTATCGCTTCGCTCACCAGTTATTCAGTCTGCTTGATTAGAGATTAGATCGGAATACCCTTGACAATCAAAACAGCCTGGCAAGAGTGAAACAGGAAATCCTGAACTTTCAGTCTAATGTCAGAGAGAATCAAGAAAAAGTTGAGATTCTCGAGGGTGAGATTAAAGAAGAGCAGAATTTAATTGAATTGAGCAAGATGACTATTAAAGGATACAAAGCTTATATACTAGAAGCAACAGTAAAAGGATCACCAACCATCGAATCGGACATTAACTTTTCTGATTTTTTCATATATAGAAGGAGAAAGAAATGTTTAAAGAGGCAGTAATACAATCAAGACGAGATGTAAAAAGACGGATTGATGAGTTAGAGAATCTGGTAAGAGATTATGTGGATTGTCGAAGGTCTAAAATACCAATTATATACTAGGAGCGACAGAAACAAAAGATCTTATCAACAGTACAGACTCAACTAAACTACATGGTTCAGGTTCCTCGATAAGGACTTTTAGTAGGATAGCTTTCTTAAATACATTTTTTGAGTCAAATAAGACCGCTGTGTACACATGTATCTTGTTATACATTTCAATCAGTTCATAATGGAGCAGGCTCTAATCTTGAAATCCGCGTTTCTTTAGGATAAATTAAACGCCCTTTTTATCTTTCCTCTGTTGCAGTGATAAAAGACCTATTTTTTTATTTCTGAACTGCATTATAAGACTTTTTGGTGGAAATGTAATACATTTGCCCAATATCAGACCAAAATTTTTATTACCCACCCATTGCAAATCAAGCTTTCAGGTTCAGAGTGAATAGGTTCATTTGTTATCTACATGTAATCGGTAAAGTTTGTAGAAAAGAAGAGGCTATCTCTATTGGTTTATCGATATATAGCCTTAACGAATGGATCATTCGGGAAACCAATTAGGACTTATAATATTGATCTCCAATAGATTTAAGTTATACATTAAAAAATACAAAGTATTTTCTGCTAATTTTGCTAACCTGTTCCTTGCTGCTAAAACGGCTGCTCCATACTCCATAGAGATTCCTAAGAGAATGAATTCTTTGTACAAGCATTGAAAGCTATGTCCATCTAAACTGATGTCTCCTCTGGATTTATTGATTGTGTATATTAAGAGCAATAATCGTGATATCATCGTGATATCTTCGACGACGCCCTAAAGGCATTCTCGATAGCTTTTCTTGGCTGGTTTCTGTCAAGAGAAAAAAGATTAATCAATCAACTTCATTGTGCGTGAAAACTTACGGCTTCTTCTCGAGATTGCTTCGATTGTTTCTCTCAATAACGAATTCGTTATGTCGAATTTGTCTGGGTAGTTTTCTTTAACAATTCTCGCAACTTTCCTCTTATCAAGTTCATCCCACATTCCATCAGATGAGATTATGACATAACCATCTTCAGGCTGTATATCAAATATTTTTACATCTGGTACATGAGTGATATAAGGCCCGTTAAAATCTTTTATAGGGAGAGAATATCTATTGTGAACAATTATAACTCGGTCAAATTTTAGTGCAAAATACGTGTTTTCCAGCCCACAATCTTTATGAGTATTGAATTCTGCATATTTAAGTTCGAGATCACCCAGCGCCCGAGTTGGTTGCAGCACATTCTGTAAAAGGAAACAGTTAGTTCACTCAAATCCTTAGTCCCAACGTTACTTTAACGTAGAAAGCTCCTGCATTGCGTTTGGTCACTATATCGCGATCAGTGAACTGAGCTTTTAATCTCGCCTGCTCTTTTCTCGAGTTTGCGTTAAATTTTTGATTTATCTTGGTCAGTCTGATATTCCCGTTTGGTTCTTCTGAGCACAGCACACCTTTACAGTCACCTGCATTCGCAACATACAGCTTCTTATCATGCACCATAGCAACCAATGCGCAGGCTCCGATTCGAGCTAAAAAAATAATTTATCAGGTTCTAATTTATTTTGTGAACATTCTTACCGACAGAAGGAAAACCGTCCTCATATGCTTCTCTCGCAATTTCCAAATAACGGTTCTCCTTGAAGCAATATTAGTATCTGCTGCGATTAGATATGAGATTACCACTTTATCAAATGCTTGTTTCAATGATTCAGTGATATATTCGTCTTTGTTGGCATATTTGTCCTTATTCAATTTCAGAATGTTATCCAAGTCCTCAATTAGGTGATTCGAAGCAAGCTCCGCTATAATGAGTTGTTAGAGAGTGATTTGCGAGGGTTTGTTGTACCAACTTGATATCCTCCGTGGCCATCGAACACTGAAATGACATATCCCTCTAAATTTTCAAGCTGTTTGAAATGATATCTATCCTCTATCGGGCTATTGGCAGCATATTGTACAAATCCCACGCGGTCTTTGATTTTGTTTGGCTAAAGTATCAAATAAATGTCCGTCAAATTCAAAAAAGGCGTACTTCTAACTTATCGAATTTGGTATCCAACAGAAATTCGATGTTGCTGAAATTCTTTGCTTTGTCAATGTATCCATAAGGAAGGAATAGTTCGTTCGTTGAATACAACCATCCAAATTGTCTGCCGTTCCTTTCTGGTTTGACTTCATCTTTTTCCTCTTCTTCTTCAGAAGGTTTTTTTTCCTCCTCAGAAGGTTTTTTCTCTGTCGATTCCTCTTTGGTTTCGGTTTGGGCTGAGATCTGCAAAGCTTTTGGCATAACGTAGTAAGGGTTCAGTTCCTGTGTGAAAACAGGAGTTCTGATTGAGAAAACTTCGACAACCTTTAATGCTCTCATAGAGTGATTTTCGGACCTCAATTAAATTTATTATCTTTAAGAGAATCTCAATTAACTACCGAATTAGGGTTCTTCTCTCATAAGGCTAGAAATCTCTCTAGAGCTATCCATACTGCTCTAGTGCTTACATCACGAACTTGCTATTCAACTTGGCTTCAAAGTTTATATGTGAGAAGATCATTTTTGCAACTATTGATTCCGGCGTTTGCGCAAATTTTCTAAAAAGAAAGTTCCTTGAAAGCTAACGAATAAGCTAGTTGAAGACGCAGAAGGTGAATTATTGAGGAGATAGCATTATCGGTAGGGCTTTCGAACCGCAGTTCGGTTTTTAGCTAAAACCGAAAAAAATTTGTAAATAGTTGCAGATTTCGAACTGGGATTATATGAGCGGTCTTATTGAAGGACCTTAGTAGGGATATTTCAAAGATTTGAGTTTGTGGAAATGGCTTGTCTTAAGGGAAAAGAGGAGTGGTTAAACTAACATAAGTTCAGTATCTCATGATTGAAATTTTTCTAAGACAGTTGATTGATGATTAGAGTCAGTAAAAAATCGATACGACTCAAATTCTAAATTCCATACGAAACACCAGAGAATAAATTGAAATCGAATAAGAATTGATCGTGGTTGGGCATTTTTGTGTGGGGCCGATAATTTTCAATGAAGCACGATAATTTCAAATGAAGCCCAGATTAAAGAATTATTTTTTCATAAAGTAAGTCGTATTTTCCGATTCAAATTGCGAATTCCTCAGTAGCTCACCTTATTTGGGCAAACCTGTTAGATTTCCAAAAAAAAGTGACTATATTCTGATAGCCTTGAAATTTCGATTAACCTCCATTATTTGATAACAATTCATTTTTGCAGGGGCTACACAGACTGGTTATCAATTGTGTACGCTGATCTAGAAGCATGGCGGCTCCCTTGATGTGAAACACCTCAATGAGAATCTAAAAAAATATTTTGAAATATTTCTCGACTTTGTCCCCTGAGACTAGCTAGAAATTGAAAGATATTCTAAGGAGAGTCTATAATTGCTAATTGGCCTGCTACGAGATAGTTAACTTTCCAACAGAAATCAGAAAGAGAAAGTTGCTTTATCGATCAATGTGAATACTATTTTTTTCAATGAGTCCATTATTTTTTGGAGATCAACAAAATACACACGTTTTACATCTGAAGATAGCCAGGATATCTACGCACTCCGCCACATGATCACGAACTTTGACAAAAATATTTGAGTATTCAATTCGATATTTCAAAACACTTAATCTAGAGCTCCGTTTGTTTTGGGATAATTTTAGCTTGGCCTACAACAACCGTGATATCATCACTCTTTCCTCCAACATAATGATAGCGGTACTCTCTTGCTCTTTTGGCAAAAGGAGACATATATTTCCTAAAAAACCCAATTATTCAGAATGCTGCTACGAAAAGTGTATTACTGGTTCAGTGAGTATTTGTACGCCGTCTCGGCTATGGACTTGGCTGTTTCTGTTGCGCTTGTCAATTCTCCTGTTTCTTTATTTGCAAATTTCTTAACGCACTCAGCAATCTGTGTTTGATCCATATTATCGAATAAACCGTCTGATCCGACAACTATGATGTCGTTATTCTCAATTTTGTGCAAGTATTCCACCGACATGTTTGGAGAATCACCCTGTGATCCTATCTGATGGGGAGAAAGCAGTGTGAGGCTTCGAAATTGAAAATTTGCTTTACTTGGTATGGGAAGTTGAAGGCTCTTGTGTGCTCTGGGCTCTGATGGACAAATGTAAGGTTCTCTTTAACCATTCTACAGAAAAAGAAAAGTGCTCTGGCAGCTGTTATCGGTCATTTCTTTACCTGTAGATAACGTAGCCAGAATCTCCGATATAAGCTGATTTGAGGACTGGAGTCTCTGGATCAATAGCCACAACAACGAGGGTACTAAGTGAAATTATTAGTGATCTCATATCAAAACAAATATAGAGCACCTGCTTCCTTCAGCTTTCGTTTTGGCAGCTGCGTCAACGATAAGAGATTTCGGATTCTTCACGTATTTTTGAGTGTTAGGGCCAGTAACGAGATTCCCAATGCTGTCGAGATGAAATAAATCATGAGTTTGCTTGAAAAGTCTGAAAGATTACTGTGAGCAAAGCTCCTTAGAATATTTGGCTGGATCAACGCCGTAATCGGCCCATCCTCCAACACCATCAGCAACAGCCACTAACCTTTACGAGCTCAATAAGCACGATGATATGAGGTTTTTGTTACTTTTCGTTGGCATAAAAAGCGTCTTCTCCTCCTTTAGCGACTTTATCAGGATGCGGAATGACATGGGAGCTGTGAAATTCGTTATGAGCTGTGCAAATGCATGCGGATGAGTTACCCAAAAACAAAATAGTTATAGTCAAAGGATTTGCTTGACACAAAGTTCTTCTTGACGAGGTGACCGGAGATTCCCAGCACTAAGAAACTTTATTGTTAAAACTAGTGAACACGCGAAGCAAAAAATGGTAGTAACCATGCAAGAAATTTCCCTTTACCTCTTCTTAGAGCTGAGTTCTTGACACTGTTAATCGAAAACATGGCAACGTTTCAAAACGATCTCCAAATATAAGCTTTTTAAATAAAAACTAACCTCAGATTAATTTGTAGATCCAAGCCCTGTCACACTGGCTGTATAATCATCGCGTTTTCTAGTTTTTCAAGGAGTTTGCATGTGGAGGTCTTGCCAGTAGGTCTATTTAGTTGAAAAATTAGAAATAATAGACTGTTCATCGAAGAGAAGGGATGAGAGGGAGTAAGTGCGCGAGAAAAAATTTTAAATTTTGTGATTGGGTAAAAAAAAAAAGCGCTCCTGGGTGGGTTCGAACCACCGACCTACAGGTTAACAGCCTGGCGCTCTACCGACTGAGCTACAAGAGCTTGCTAAGAGGAGACCAGGTCAGTGCTAAAAAAAATATCGTGTGTCTGACTTTACAAGAATGTTGTGGTGTATTGTTACTTCAAATGAGGATTGCTGCAATCGTTTCAACTATTATTTTTCACTAATTATTTCAAAGAACTGATGGGAAGAAAGAAGGATTTAAAACATCTGAAGTCAAGTCCAGACTAATTGAAACACATGAATCAAAGGCATTTTGTGATTCTCTTAATATTTCTCTGATAAATTGTAGATGTTGACTAAATCTAATAGTATCGTGATGTTTCAAGATTGTTTATTAACCAAGGTGATAGCCTTTTCAATCAAAGATCAATTCTTATCAGTTCCAAATTTGTTTGGGAGATCTACCATTATTTTAAGCTCTAAAAGATATCTTTGTGACTAGCTGGCGTGTAAGTCTGCCAACTATTAGCCCTCAGCTAAGAGAAAGCTTTACAGTTTGTTTTATATCATCAGACAGAGTGTGAGGGGGAAAAAAATTATAATTCCTCACGGTATAAACAACTGAAAACATTAGTATATGTTATTATTGTCATTTTTTCAATCTCAACAAAAGGCAAGGGCCTATTTGTTTAATGCACTGCAAATTATTTATTTCAATCGCATTGAGTAAAGTTAATGAAAATAAAAATTTGCCGAAACTGATTGCAGTTTGCAGAACTAAGTTAAAAAGTCTCTAAAGATCATGATCTTCGCTCTTGTCGCGCCATATTCGTAATAACTCCAACGAAAACGTTTGACCACAATATCTGTCATTTGTCTAAATTCGTAATTGCTACTTTTTACTATTAGCGTATAAAATCAGGATTAATTCTTTCTTTATACAAATACAACTACGATGGCAGTAACTGACGATCAGTTCGGTGTTGTGATCATCTCACTCACCATGTTCAGTCTGGTGGTTATGTATCTGACGCTTTCGATCAGCGCGATCAAAAGGTACCGCTATCTGCTGAATAGCTTCCAATACTCATTTTGACATCAAAATTAGTTTCAAGAAGATCATCCAGGATAGTAATGCTATTGCACTTGGAAAGACCTTCTATTCCTTTATCTTAATCCTCTGCCTCGTGCGAACCTTCGCTTGGGTCGCTCTTGCAATTGAGCTTTGGCTCTCGCAGGACCTCGTAACCAAGGACATCGCCTACAGCGGATTCTACAACAAGCTCCTGCTAACTATCAGATACATACCTGAAACATTATTTATCATCACTTTCATGATCCTACTCTGGAACGTGCTCGTCTTATATCATGTGTGTCATATGAAAGTCGATCGCCAGCTTCGTGATATATCGCTTCCTCGTAACACTCAATCCCTCTGGTTCTCATCTCACAACTTGTTTAGCTCTCAATACATTTGGAAAATCTGTGCTGAGCGTCATTATTACATTACTATTGTGCGGGCAAGGAATTGTAAGCTTTCTATTTTGGGTGTTGCCCTCTTGGCAAGCATCGACATATATCTACGCCAACGCATTTACAAATATGTTTCCTCCCAGTTTCCTTATCTGCGTGGAGATTTACCTTCATTGCAAATTTTCTGGAGTGCCTTACACTTCAGCAGAAGCCCAAAAAAGAGTCATTAGAGTCAATCTGATATTGATATTCTGGGCCATTTGCCAAGGGTTAACAGGAGGAATGAAATTCTTTGAGCAAAACAGGGAACAGCAAATTTTCCAGGCCATTTTAGGGAAGGATAAAGATGGGAAGTTGCTTGAGAAACTGCTGGGGCCAGTTATTTTCGTATCGCTGCTGTTCTTCTTGGAAGTCTTGCCTCTCATCCTTATCACTGATTCGAAAACCGCTGAAAATTTTTTGATAAAACAAGAAATCGAGGACGAACTAAGCAAGCAATATCACGGTCTTAATAGTAGTCTGCTTGATGATAGTGAACAAGGAAGCTCACAAAAAGTATTCCTTACTTTGCAGCCTTCATGCTTATTTTCTATTCTCTAAAAGAACACAGTGGTTGTCTCAGGTGCCCAAGGTCTAAAGAGCAGTGACAACTCTATGCTGAAGTCAGGTCCCAAATGGATAAGCTCTAGTCAAAACGTGGTAGTTGTAAAAAAACCGGTAAGCCCAGTGTTCTCTTAATGGTAGTAGGATCTCATTATTTTTAATTTCAACAGATTGCTGAGAAAAAAGAGGGGAAGCTGGGAGAACTTTTCCCATGTTACTATGACAATGAAAGTCTCTTCGCAAGAGTTATAACGTGTGACAAAATCACAAAATATTTGGCAGAGCAGCTGAGCAAAGAAATTTCGAAATTTATGTAAATTAGATGGTAATTAGCTGTCTCTAACTTATTGCATGAAGGAAACTCGACACGCGTTTCTTGCTGAAAATGAGAGGTTACTACAATGACGATTACTCAATCACTATTTTGTATGAGCACGTTGATAATAAATCACTCCACAGCCTGCTCCACGATGCTAAGGATACCAAGAACGCTCTTTCAGACAAAATGAAAGGCAAATTTGTGACTCAAATCGCAGCAGCTTTACAAACGTTACACTCACAGAACCTGGTGCATGGTCATCTTACCTCTGCAAACGTTCTTCTTGATAAAGAATTTGATGTTAAATTGGCTGATTGTGGATTGCCTTCCCTCAAAAAATATGTGAGTGTTAAGACTGGGTACTCAATTATGGACGCTTCGATTCCACCAGAGTATATGAGTGATACAGCAAAGTATATCAACATGACTGAGCCATCAGCAGACATTTACTCGTTTGGCTTCCTGTTATGGTAAATATCCCCTTTGTTTCTTCGCGATACTAAACTGAAATAGGGAAATATTCAGCGAGGAAGAGCCTTTTGGCAATGTTAATATAAGAGAACTTTACAACTTGATTGTCAAGCAAAAATCACGTCCGAAAATACCACAAACTTTCCCTGAAAATTTGGCCAATCTGATCAGAGCTTGCTGGCAAAACGATCCGAAAAACAGACCAACAATAGATGTGGTTATCGATAACCTCAATCAAATAATGGATGGAAAGTTTTCGGATTAAATGAATTATTGGAAGATCCATACTGGGTTGCGAAAGCAAACTTTTAGTTAGATAAGGACTATCACTTTTTTTTTAACAAAATTGAAGTCAATAGAACCTTGAGTTCTTCATCTGCACTCTTACTATCGTAATCGACGGCGGCTTTTTAGTTTCATAAACAATTTCCTATTCGACTCTAATCATTTTCGTTAGTCTAACAAATCTAAACCTCCTTTCAATGTATTTTAGTTCCCTCGGAAACCAGAGCAAAACAATATCACCTATTACCGTTCTCCCTTTCTTTCAGAAAGTAGCTAATAGAAACCCTTTGCCATAATAATTTGGATGCAGATTTAAGTACTCACTTTTACAAACACATTCTAGCATACAGCTAACCAATTTCTTCTCAAAATTAGCTGACTTATGAAGAATATTTAAGCTATTAGATATAAGTCGAAAATTGTTTGGAAAATTTGTGAAGGAAAAAAAAAATATCTGGCAGATTCATTCATTCAACCATCATATTTTCATCTCTTCTTTGCAGACATCTTCTCCTTGCTTGCTCCAACTTTGTTAATATTTTGGAAAGAAGCAAACGGATTCTTTGTCTTAATTTCATTTAATAGTTGGTTTTTTGTTGATATCGGGATATCGATCAACAGGCACTTTGGAGTAGAGCTCGCTGTTGAGATCTCCTTCACCAATTCAGGTTTGGGAGATGCATCCTGCGGCTTTTCAGATTTTTTCTTACCCTCAACCTGACTCTTCACTCTTTCAGGGCTTGCTGAAACTATTTTTCCAAGCTCTTTAATTGGCTTAGGAGATTTGTCTATTTGTAAATCGATTCGCCCTACAGCAATCGGTTTCTCTGAGTTCTGAATCGAGACTATCGAAATCTGTGAACCACTTTTGGAAACTTTTTGTCTTGGAGTGGAAATGCCTCGTGGCGTATGAGTTTGATAGGTGAGTTGCTTTGCCGAGTCTGTGTGCGAGCCGTTTTCTGAGTCAGAATTGATATTTAAGTTCCCAATAAAAGCAATGATAAAATACTCAAAGGAGTGCTTTTGCAACTATTAGGGCTAGTTACTACAGTCTCATGAGACGCATTTCCGCTCTCGTGGCTTGTGGCCACGTTGCCACTCAATAAACTTGAATTTTGAACTGAATTTGACCCGAGCAATGAATCCAAATTTACAGAAACTATATGTGCGTAAACGCTATAACGCAAAGCTCATAGTGATTTGTAATACTATTTTTCGTTCTGCGCTTTGAACTTTTTGAGCCTTCTCTCGCTGAAGACGCTCCTCTGGAACTAGGATTGTGAGATACGACTGTAGATTCGCTTCCATTCTGCGATACATTGGAAATATTCTTCATAAGCGTTCCCATCACATTGTTCAAGTACTTGCTCGTTCTTGCACTATATCCAACTGAATGCACATTAGCTCACAGCCCACTAGCGAACAAAAATACCCGTATAGTCAATCGATTTCACCGTTTCAACAGAGAGATTCCGATTTCGCTTCTGCTTTGGAGAGCAAACCTCAGGACTAAATATCTTCGAATTACCTACCATCGTATATGCCTCTGGATTCAACGAGCTGACGATACCTTCTTTCTGCACAAGGAATAAGCAATAACTAATAGACTCAAGGACAAAATATGTACGTAAACAAAGGTGGTGTGCTTTTTTAGGTCATCTTTAATTGTGCCAAGCTCCGAAACGTATCTCCCAGGGCCAACCAGCAGCGTTGTACTGTTATTCGCCAGCTAATAGGAAAACGATCGCAAATATATGATTGATCTGCAACTAAGTAGTACTTGTGGATGATAGAACCGACTCGAGCTGAATGATTTTGATCTTGTCCTCGTATAGTCCTTTCCAGTGCGCTTGAGTGAATCACCTTGATAGGTTATCTGTGGTAATGTCGGAAGCAAACGGTAAGCGGCGTGTATAAGATTTGCGTTACCTGTGGATTGTAGTAAGGCGCTCCGAAAATCTCTCTAGGATGCTTTAACCCTGATTGGTAGGTATGACTCAGCATGATTGGAACTGAAAATAACAAGGAATACCGATATCTGTTGCTCTCATAACAACTTTCAGGCTTATGATTAAATCGAATAAATAATTAGTTGCGAATAATGTGAGAAATTAATTCTGAGATCAATTTTGATGATTCCTCCTTGAGCTGCCCTCGTGCAGTTGAAAATCCACTGATAGAACCTGACCTTTTCACTTATCTTGTGAGCTTAAACCATCATATGTTCAATAGTAGTGACGGCGAGTGTTGCGAAGGCAGCAAAGACGATGCATATTCATAATCAAGAAAACGCTGAAAGCATACAATACTTAAAGTAAAGTTGATGGAGTCTGTAGTGTCTTGATGATATTGGGATTGAATTAATGTCAAAATATATATTTATGGGCGTTTGGAGGTTCATTTATGTTTGTTGGAGGTTTCACCTGACTAACCAGAATTTTTCCGACAGTATTAATTAATCCCTTAAAAGTGCTTAATTGGTCCAATTATACAAGACTCATAAATTGAAATTTCGAGTTTTACTAATAACCCGCTTATTTCGGATTATATTTGCATATTCCAATGAATAAATCTGAACGGAACGACCGAAATGGCTCTACGACAGACAGGAACCAGAATAACCAATACGGCAAAAACACCGGTTCTAAGAAATTCCCTTCGAGCTCATCAAAAATGATGCAGCAAGAAGAATCAAAAAAAGAATCAGTATCCAAAGCCGACATTCTCTTCTTTGACGACGATGACGCGCCTTTAGCCAATAACGCTACCGAAAAAAACAAACCAAACGAAAGACCTGGCAATGCGATAGACAAAATTTTCAAAAAACTCAAAAAAGGGAAGGAAGAGTATTCAAAGATAGAATCTCAGACAATGGAGCCGAGACGAGAGAAGGAACGAGGAAATGGACTCATTCTTGAGCAACCGAGAGATGTCTCGAACGTGCCTTGGATGAGCAAGAAAACGATGGCTATCAGCTCTAGTTTGGTCAGAGCGCATAACGAGATAATCGAATTCGTCAATTACATCGTTCCAACAAAGGAAGAGCACCGTATCCGAGAGAAATCACTTGAGAAGTATTTGATACAGTTTATTGCAGTTTCATGAGAGATTTACATAGGTTAACGAATAAAATCATGGCTGTCTTCCCCGATTGCATCGTAAAGCCATTCGGTTCATTCACAACCAAGGTTTATCTTCCTAACGCCGATATCGATTTGGTAATGCACATCCACTGAGACCTAATAATCTTACTATATTTTTCGCAGGTTGTTGTAAAGAATGACACAAACAATAGTACACTACTTCACATTTTGGCGCAAAAATTAATGAAAGACGACGAATACGAACAGTTTCAGATTATTCGGTCAGCTAAAGTCCCCTTGATCAAACTTGTGGAGAAGTCTACTCAGATCAATTTCGATATATCATTCAATAAACTCGATGGAGTCAAGCAAATCAAGATTGTTGAAAGCGCATTCGAACTATACCCTGAAATGAGATATTTGATTATCGTTTTGAAAGTCATGCTCAGACAACGAGATCTGCACGAAACTTACCATGGAGGAGTGGGATCTTTTCTGTTATTCTGCCTAGTGCTGACCTTTGTGCGGGAGATAAAGAAAGATTTTATTACTATCGGAAAGCGAGAAGAGATTCAGGATTTGCTATTGAGTGATATGCTATTGCTTCTCTTTGAATTCTATGGAATCAACTTTGACATAAGCAGCAAAGCGATTCTGATTGCAAATGGCGGTGCGATTATCGATAAAGCGGACAGAGACAACTCGTTGAGTGTGATAAGTCCGCAGGATCCGACGCATGATATTGGTGGTCCATCGTTCAGAGTAAGGGATATTTTCAATGTGTTTAAAAACAGATATCATTTCTTGACGAATTACAACTTCAAGGAAGGAGAGAGCTTTATGCAGTATCTTGTTGACCCGGATCTGGTTGAGCGCTGGAAAAGAGAGGCAAGTTAAAAGAACTTAATTGAAGCAAGAGTTGATTACTGAGTATATATTTGCTGATTGCAGTTTGAAATGTGTTCTCTGAGTTATTGTTGTGTGTTCACCTTTATAGTATGTACATGGATATGCGTGAATTTTGAGGAGATTTTCTCTTAGAGTTACTCGAATCTAGCGAAAAAATTTAATTCTTGATTGATTAGCTTTTGATTTAGGAGCGAATAGATAGATCGCATCATCAAAGAAGTTCGCATTGTCATTGCCTGGTATCTCCTACTCAAGGACAATTGAGTTTTCTGAATTGTAACCTATTAGATGGTCTATGATATAACCATCCTGGCGAAAATTAGCTGAAAGAACCTAATATCCTTAGTTTCAGATTGAAATTATCGAGGTAGAGGTTCCTTGATAGTATTTCATAAATTTTGGAGCTCGATTGTCACAGCAATCCCCTAAAAAGATTATTGTTTTCTGAGAATCAAGTTCTCAATGGGAGATATCACTGATTTTGCTACAATCTCATGAAAAGGGAAGCTTTTGACTTGGAACAAGCTTAAGCTAGTAATATGGGTTCTTTATAATTCAATTTATCGACAAAATGAATGAAAGGTTACAATGAATGGCCACTAATACATCATTAATCTTATCTTTCGATTTGAAATAATTCTATTTACTTTTATTCTGGTAAGGGATTAATAATACATGTTGCGCGTTTGAACGTTAAATTTGTCGCCCAAAGTATCTTTTCCCAGAATAGTCGCCTCCAGTGTCAAGCTGATATGCATCTGCACAGACTTAACGATAAACGCTCTGAATTTTGTGTATCTTCTATCTTCCATGTCACAAAATAGTGAAAGGGAGACAGAAATAGCTTCTGTAGAATTTTTATAAGTTTTTTCTGACCAGTAACCAGGTTGCATGGTTCCATATTTAAAATGAAGAATGGCAATTATAATTGAAGATTTTAACATCGACACATCTCAGCGAATGAATTCATTTTACTTCAGTGAGTTAAATTCAGCAAATTATTTCCCTACCATCCAAATGCAGCAAGCTACATTCATAGGACACGAAAACCAGATTGCTTTCTTAGAAGAAAATCAGCCAACAACTCCCATTTTCAGACCAATAGCCGAGACAAATCTGCCAGAAGGCTATTATGCTTCGAACATCTGTCTTTCAGATCCCACTCGCTCCACCCAAGACTATGAAGAACATGATATCCAATACAGACCCAGAAAAGTTATCAAAACCACAACAGATAGTAGTTTGAGTGTTCAAATTCCGAACTACAGAACCAAACCATCACCAAAACTACAGAAAGAGAAATCACTGGAAACCGACGAAGAAGCGCTTGAATTTTTTTCGTCTTTGAAATATCGCAAAAGCTTTACCTATGAAAGCGTTTGCATTACACAGGAAGTCACTGTAAAGGAAATGAATAAGATAATTGAAAACATCCACAATGACGAGGCGAAAAATTTCTTGAAAGTCTTAGGAGACCATTTCTTCGACTTTTTGGTCGATAAGAGAATCGTTTTACCTAACCAACTCAGGAGAGACTCTTTGAATAGTATCCAGACTTGGAATGCGTTGTTCAACCCCGAACAACGAGCCAAATTCACGACAAAAACCGGACCAATCAAAAAGCTGATAAAAGAGTTGGAGCACTTAAAAGACGAAATCCCACCTCAGAAATGGATCATGCATTTTCTTAGATTTTTAAAAGAGTTCGACCCAAAAGTCTTCAGGGATCAAGAAAACATCAGAATCGAAGAGAGAAGATTACTCTACGAGATGCTTTCGAGAGTTGTGAAGGAAGCTGGGTCACTCTTATTCGATATGGCGACTCTTTTTGGAAACAATATCTCAAAAGGAATCTCAGTGTTCAATCTTGTGAAAGTGCATAGATCCAAGGTTATTTTCAAATTCAGCACGGGGTCCCCTGCTGAAGATGAGCAATTGACGAAAATGATGAACGGATACCTTATCAAATCGGCCGAGCTAGGATTTACTGCTGCTGAGTACAGCGAGCCTGAATCCGAACTTGAGTTGCCCAAAATCGACGAGTTGATTCTCAGTACAAACGGAACAACTACCGAAATCACATCGAACTCGGACAACCTATTTCCAAAAAATCAGTTCCAGGGATTCACATCGGATTTGCCTTTGCCAAATATATGTCCTTATTTGAGTTTCGAAGAGGGCTTTCAAATAACAGATGATCAATTCCCAGTGTTGGATGAATTTGACTTTTAGCCCTTTTTTTTCCCCTTATTCACTTTGGAAAAACTGAGTCGTCCATTAAAATCCCCATTTGGGTGGGAACCTCTGTGTATTATATTTTTTATTTGGAAATACTCTCAATGTATGTAGAAGATGATTGTAAATACTCCATAATACATGAAATTCTCTCAAATATCAAAAAACTGCAATTCTTACAATTTTCGAAAATTTCTCCTCCTAAATGGTTCACAATATATTGAGTACCGCTTTCTTTTTGTATTAAATTCACTTGGTTTCTTCGAAAAGTCTGTCAAATCTTTCTGATTGACCAAATTTCTTTTTTCAATGATTGGTAATTGAGTAATTTACAATGAAATAAAAACTAGATCCCTTGATTTACTCTGAAATGAATATCCCATTTTTTGTTTTACATTTTGATATAAAAAGATTTCAAGGTGTTGCTTCATAGCTGGCTACCTATCGATTCGTGCCGTTATAGAAAAATCTCTCAGAAATGGATTGGGCAAGACTCTTCATTTCATTCATTATTCAAAGATCTACTGAAAGTTGGGCGCTTTATTCTAAGAAACTTTCGCAAATGGAATGTACAAGTCAATATTGCACAGTTTTCGATGGCAAAAACGAGCTGCTACCTGGCAATCCTAGCGAAAATAATTGGCTTTCCGATCATTTTTGCATAAATTTTTATTTGAAATACGAAGTATTTGCGACTTGCTCCTCGAAAATTTAGGCCCAAAGAGCAGCTGGCAGCATATTCATATTTCGGGAGGAGCAAAATTAGATAAGAACTTGGATCCAAAATCCATTTTCGGTTTTAATAAAACAGGGTTGCTGAATATATCTCTCACACACTTTGATATTAGATCAAAGAGATATATAACTCTAAAAACACAATAAAGTAATCCTTAACATGGGAAGAAGACCTGCTAGATGCTACAGATACTGGGGTGGCAAGCCATACCCAAAGTCTAGATACTGCAGAGGTGTCCCTGACCCAAGAATCCGTATCTACGACGCCGGAAAGAAGAAAGCTGATGTCGAAGAATTCCCACTTTGCGTCCATTTGGTTTCTTTGGAAAAAGAACAACTCAGCTCTGAAGCTCTTGAAGCCGGCCGTATTGCTGCCAACAAATTCATGATCAAATTCACCGGTAAAGACTCTTTCCACCTTAGATGCAGAGTTCATCCTTGGCACGTTCTCAGAATTAACAAAATGTTGTCATGCGCTGGTGCCGATAGACTTCAAACTGGTATGAGAGGTGCGTTCGGTAAGCCATACGGCAAATGCGCCAGAGTCAAGATCAACCAAGTCTTGTACTCCATCAGAACCAAGGACCAATTCAAGGAAAAGGCCATTGAAGCCCTTAGAAGATGCAGCATGAAATTCCCAGGCAGACAGAAAGTTGCCGTCAGCGTCAAGCACGGATTCACCGAAACCCTCAGAAAGGACTACGAAAGATTGAAAGATGAAGGCGTCCTCAGACCTGCTGGATCTGTTCTCAACGTTCTCAAGAAGCACGGTCCTTTATCCAGACTCGGAATCTACTAAGTCAGCAGCACGATTTTAGGCTATTCCTAACCAAATTGACCTAAGAGTAAAGTTTAGGTGCTTAGGAATTTGTTGTTGATTTTCCATACGCCAGTAGTTCTGCTTTCATATCAATAATAAATCGGAGATGGTTATCGAAACAAGCTAAAAGTTTTTGAAAGAGAATGACTTAAATTGCTATCAATATAGGCAAATTCATTCACATTATCCATGAAAAATGAATGGATATTTAGTAATTGTAAATCCATCAGTAGCAGCAATAGCCTACAGCAATTCCTGAATGAGTGAAATGTTTTACTTCGGTATGATTTGTTTTTTCTGTAGTCCTTCTTGATATGTGTTGGCTAGGGATTTCTGTGAATTTATCGAGTTTTTAAGTCGTACGCAAAACATTTATGAAATAACAGGAACTTTTACATCGAATAAACGATACGAATTTTTGTTCAAATTGATTTATATTCTAACTATGTTTATGCTTGATGCTCGCAAGTTCCAGGGCGTTTTTGCCTCGCGAGATGGCTTTCAAAATCTCTTCAAATACAAAGACAGGGAATGAGAATGCCAATGCAAGCTTCCAATCGTTTAGGTCGAGAGCAGCCGTGCCGAAGATTTTCTGGAGGAATGGTATGTAGAGGATGCCGCAGTGAAGAATGACTGATAAAGTGCAAGCAACCAGTAGGATAGGATTACCCCAGAATCCGATTTGCAGCAATGAAGAGTCTTCACTCAAAGCATTAATCGCATTGAACATCTCAATAATGACGAGGACAGTAAGCGAAAGGGTTGAGGCTTTAGTCTTTGCGAAAGTGAAATAGCCGCAAGGATTCTTAGTGAAATCAAAGCCGTCGAAATTTGCCACCGTGAAATCTTTCCAGTGGGCGCATTCTGACCATTCTGAAAGCTGTGCAAAGCTCACGAGTGTATGGCCATCTGTAGCCCAGTCGTATGCGGTGTACCAGTAAATGAAAATTCCGACCGTGGCAATACCGACGTAGCTTCCGATAACCAAATATCGCACGAAGACCCATCCTGTGACGATAGGTTCATCACTATATACAGCAATATTAGAGCAAATTCAGTGATAGATGTTTTACTGTTTTCTTGGAGGCTTTTGCATGATAAGAGGGTCAGGAGGGTTGAAACTCAAAGCGGTAGCTGGTAGACCATCAGTAACGAGATTGACCCACAGGAGTTGGATGGAGTTGAATCCGTCTGGAATACCCAAAAGGGAGGAGAGGAAGATACTCACGACTTCTCCGATGTTCGATGAGATCATGTATCTAATGAAACCCTGTTAATAGTGAATAGTGAGCTTTAGAGGTGGAGATTATTATAGGTTACTTTCATATTCGCGTAGATTGCTCTTCCTTCTTCAACGGCTTTCACAATGGTCGAGAAGTTATCGTCAGCAAGAACCATCTGGGAGGCTTCTTTAGCGACTTCTGTTCCTGCAATACCCATTGCAATACCGATGTCAGCTTGCTGCAACGCTGGAGCGTCATTGACACCGTCACCTGTCATCGCAACAATTTGGTTCTATTAGCGCGATAATTAACATTTAGGGGTTTGCTCTGAAGATTTAAGGAAATTTTTTACCAAGCCAGACAGGAGTTTGACCAAGGCTCTCTTATGCTTTGGTTCAGTTCTAGCGAAGATGAGGCCGCCAACGTTTGAAACGGTCTCTCGGAGGATCTGTCTTTGTTTTGCTTCAGGGATTTTATCGAACTCAGCACCAGTGAAGGATTTTGTTGCAAACTCGTCCTCTGTGAGGATACCAATCTCTTTGCCGATAGCTTGAGCGGTTTCTTTAATATCACCAGTGATCATTATCACACTGATGCCAGCTCTGCGGCAGGCTTCGATAGCGCTCTTAACCTAGATATAGAAAGCAATAAAAGTTCATTTCGATTCTTCATTCAACAAAGAATTACATCAGGTCTTGGAGGGTCTTGAATTGCCACAACACCAATGAGAATTGGATCAGATTCCAACTCAGCGTATTTGTCAAAGTCTTCCAACAGCTTATGTGCGTGATGATGAGGTCCGTGGTAGTCGCTAAGCACTCCTAGGCCTTTTTTCATGCAGATAGCCAGGGTTCTGTATCCTTTCTTGGCCATTTTATTCACCTTTGCCTCAATTTGTCTCTTATCATCCATTGAGAGAGGAGTGATGTCTCCTTTAGCTGTCAATCCATTGCTAGCTTTCTTGAGGAGATAATCAGGAGCTCCCTTTATGAACATGAGGTTTGAGCCAGAGTTGTCTCTGCAAACAACACTCATTGATTTTCTATCTCTTGTAAATTCAAGGACTGCGAGCTTTTTATAGGCCTGAGCAAGCTTCGTGCCATAGCTCTCAACGTTGTCTCCACCGTCCTGATCCTTCTCAGCTTCATCATCATACTTTCCAACCTTTTCAACCAAGACTTTAAGAGCAGCTTCAGTTGGAAGACCTGTTCTGATAGTCCTGCCCTTCTCTCTGATGAGCTTTGATTCGTTGTTCAGGTACATGGATTCGAGGAAGGTTTTGAGATTTTTGTATTTTTTGAGATCTCCTTTGTTAAGAGCAGATACAGCACCCACAGGGTCGTAATTGATGCCTTCAACTTCTGATTCCAAAAACTCTGATGTGGAGTTTCCAAAAACGAAAAATTCTCTCACAGCCATCTCATTAGTTGTAAGTGTTCCAGTCTTATCTGAGCAAATAACAGTGGTGCAACCCAGAGTTTGCACAGCAGGAAGTTTTCTGATAATTGCGTTTTCTTTTGCCATTCTTCGGGTACCGAGAGCGAGACAGGTTGTAATGACAGCAGGGAGACCTTCAGGAATGGCAGCTACGGCCAAAGCGACAGCGACTTTGAAGTAGTAGAGGCAACCCAAAAAGAACCCGCCGTGAGCAGGGTCTGAGAAGTTCTGGAAATTGATGATCCAGACGATCACGCAAATGAGACCAATGCACTTTGCGAGGATGTTTCCGAACTCATCTAATCGCTTCTTCAATGGGGAATCCTCTTCGGCTTTCTCCTTTTTCGCCTCATCGACTTCGTCTTGGACCTTACCAATCTCAGTGGACATACCTATTTTTGACACCTAAGTTCATTGCTTGGTTATCGAATATTACCAGTAGCAAAAACAACACCGATAGCGGTTCCTGTGGCAACGAGTGTTGCAGAGAACAGAATGTTTAACTTCTCAGTGATGACAGCATCTGGTTTTCTGATTGTATCAGGGTATTTGCTCACTGGTTGAGATTCTCCGGTAAGAGCAGATTGCTCTACCTTGAGAGAGGTAGTTTTGATTTCAAGAAGTCTCATATCTGCAGGAATCTTGTCACCTTGAGCTACCTGTATTATCATAGTATTAATCATTGATTAGATACGGATCGGCAAGACAATAATATGTTACTTGTACAATGTCACCAGGCACCAGCTCCTTGGATTTAATAGGAGCCCAACTTCCGTCTCTAAGTACCAAAGCGTCAACAGATTGGAGTTCTTTGAGCGCCTCAAGTGCTTTCTCAGCATTATAATCCTGGTAGATACCCACAATAGCATTGAGGATGAGGATGGTAAAGATAACAGCAGGCTCCACCCAAGAAGGTACCGAGTGTTCCTGGGCCTCCTCTATGCGGAAATAGTCAGATTCAATCAGATAGAAGAGAGGTTACCGAATTGGGAGACGATGAAGGAAACCACAGCAGCCATAAGAAGAAGTCTGACTAGGAGATCTTCAAATTGCTCTTTGATCTTTTCCCAGATGCTTTCAGGTTCTTCCTTATCCAATTCGTTTGGACCGTATTTTTCGAGTCGATCCCTTGCTTCTGCTGAAGTCAGTCCCTTCACAACATCAGTTGCAAGCTCTTTAAGAGTTCTTTCTGTGTCAAAATTGAAAAAGGGTAGGATCTCTCGCCTTTCCTTTTTTTCTTCGGTTTTCTTAGACATATTCGCGCCTTAAATTTTTTGAGATATCTCTCGAATAAGAAGTTGCACCTTATTCAAAAAGATTTAAATATATCTTTCGAAATATCTACATGTATTTTCGTAGTGATTCAGAATTCTTATTCATATTCTTACTGAACAACAAAAGACCCAATCTCGCCTTCAAGAGAGAACATTTTCCAAATACTTTCAAGGGAAAATTTCAAACAATCCCTCAGAATTTAGAAAATAATATGATAGAAGAGGCACCAAATTAGATACAATAAGGAAATAATGGTTCCTTCCAAATCGCTTGGCAGCTCTTCTCTATTAACAAAGCCTCAAAATGAAGCGGCGATGAAACTAGTATGGCTCTTTCTTTGGACATTTCCCTCTTCACAATCTTTTAAAAGAAAAAACTAATTTCCAATTAAACGAGTTTAATAAGAAAGGATATAGATAAACACAAAATGAGGTAAATTTGCCAATTCGCTCTCGCTTTAAGAGTGTTAGTTCTACTGAAATCCTCAACCAGGTCGAATTTGAAGATATCACTGCTCAAATCGACGAGTTTACCAAAAGTACTTTGTTAAAGCCGAAAAATAATGTTTCTAAATTGAGATCAATCAGGCTTGAAACCAAACCAATTAGCTCACAGTGCAAAGTTCACTCTCTATGACTCAATGTCATCGATTGAGATCATGGACCCGAAAATGGATTTCAAATACGGCTTGTCTACTGAGCATACAGTTCAACATCTCATCCAAAACAAAAAGATCAAACTGCCCGAAGAGCTTACAGTTAAAGAAGTACATATATTTTCTGAAGGACAACATGCCTTACTCTCGCAACTCTTTTCTAGTTGAACGGCATCATCGATGAATTAATAGCGCAGGAATTTATCTGGTTGACCGGACAATCTCTCCCTCATACAGTTTTCAGCTTCAGGTGTGTTCTCATGACTAATATGTGCATTTAACCATTGCTCTCAATAGCTATCTGTATGATTCTGCGATCTACGAAAGCAATAAATTCTTGAAACCTTATATTGATGCTCTTCTTGCTTGTATTGGCATCGTGAACGACCTGATCAAGCATACTCAAACATTGAGAGACGAAGACTTTCTCGGCTCACCCTTAAGCATTCCAGTTCCTAAGAGTAATATTTAGTTATGATGATCAACAATTAGATCTTCTCATTTGCTTTTAGATGGTGAAGAGATTGAAAAGGCGATTATTAACGCAGAGTACGAGATTGCTGACGAAACAACGCAATCCAAGAAAAAAAAGAAAAAGAACGCCGAAGAAAAGATCGAATACAATGAATATGATGGTCTTCATGCTCGATTGAGACTCCGCCGTGGTCTTTTGACCCTTTATCTGAGCCTTCATCAGAAGTTCTCTCCTTCAAAGAGAGATCAGATCTCGAGCAACATCGTATTCTGCCAAAAAAGCCTCGAAATTATCAAAGAAACTTTTCATCACTCTGCTGACTGCGCAAACTACTTCAACGCTGATCTTCCAAAAACTCTGCTCTGCCATCTCCCTCCTCGCAAGTTGATCAAAGTACAGCCTCAAGAAACCATCGAGCGTATTTCAACCATGCTGACGCATCTCAACCAAGTCTTGGAACTTACAAAAATAACGTCACTGTATCCTATCATCCGCAAAATCGACGATTTCACCAAACAAAAATGCAATCTGCTCCCTCGAGCTTACCTCGATGTGAATATCTTCATAACTAATGGGAAATATTTCAACTACTATGACATGTCTGATATCATCCAGGTAGCTTTTCTTGACTTTTCGGTCTGTTGCAAAGGATTCTTTATATAGGACGCTCTAAGAGACTACGGAGTTAACACGAAGGAGTTTGCATCGAAAGATGTTTACACTGATTTTGTGAAGCTATCAACCATAGCAATTGAAGATTTCGTGATTCAATCGATGAAGAACAGATGCAAGCAAAGAAGAGAGTTCTCGAAGCTCTACGCAACCCTCAACCGATTTGTCCATGATTCAGTAATGCGCTTTTTATGAGAATAACATTGACTAAGCTTTTGCCGATAGTATAATCTGGATGAAGCCTTCTATATGAAAGGCGAAGACAGACAAAACACGTTTTTGCTGTTGAGCTTCGACTTGGCTATCAAAGTTGTGATAAAGCACTTCTTCCTTGGATTCGAATTGGATCTCTTCCTCGAGAGAGACTATAGCATTGTGTTTTATATTCTTCACCATAATATTCTCTTGCTCGATCGCAACAACACAACCTTTATCGCGAGATTCGACAAAGAATTCCTGAGAGGTAAGCTATTAGTATTTCGGTTGCTTGCTAATCACGATCGTTGTTGAATTAGCCTTCCAAACTGGTGATAATGTCGACAAAAAGAAAAAGAAATTGACGGAGTTCCAGAGAAAAGTTTTCTATGAAACGATTTATTACAGAGGACTCGAGAATTATTGCAAGGTGATGATGAGATTGACGTTGGCGCTAAGCTCGAAGAATATGATCAAAAATGATGAAGATGATGAGAGACAAGCAGGAAGATTTGCTCTTAGAATGAAGATGATAGAAAAAGCCCTGTTCATCAGAAAGCTGAATTATGAGGAATTCAAAAAAGGAAGAGATGAAGTTAACAAGATGGAGGTAATTGAACTCTAGTGTATAGCCGATTTACTAAGCAATTTTTCGTTATTTTCTAGTGGGGAAAGAATTTAAAGGAGATGAAAGATATTTTGATGAACACTGTGAAAATTTACAATGATATTTCAAACGAAGAGTCTATTGACGTGGGAATCAGAGAAGAAATTGCTTTGTTAAAGAGAGTAAACTTTATTTGTACTGAACGTGTTGAATAATATTTTTCTTAAGATCATTGTGATGAACTCTTTGGCGATCACCAAATTGGAAGCGAACGCGGACAAGCTGCAGAATTTCAAAGTTAATTTCTCCAATAAATTGCATCCATTTTACCTTGTCTGTGAACTTACTAATGCATAATTTTCAAGCTCTATAGCCATAGAAAACTAATAT
>ENA-UOTX01000701-UOTX01000701.1-compost-metagenome-genome-assembly--contig:-NODE-701-length-32761-cov-10.996757_pt1 | contig 32761 bp, 17 predicted proteins | sample MGYA00238143_ERZ746982 | MGnify/ENA primary metagenome ERZ746982 (study PRJEB28758, sample SAMN06268862) | compost metagenome | isolation source: single cell | place: USA: California, Emeryville, Joint... | reverse complement strand
AATTTCTAAAAGGAAAAGAGTTGACTATTATTGGGTATCCAGGACAAGTTCGAAATAAAATAACAAATGAACTGTGCATTCTCTCTGGAGAAGGAAGCCATCAGATGTGGGGAATGAAAGGAAAATCGATACATTTCGAAGAGGGAAATAATGAAGAATTTCTCATTAACTATGAAGATATTTTAACGACCCCTGGCCAAAGTGGTAGTGGGGTGTTTTATCAAGTAGAGAACACGAATGAATATTATGTGATTGGAGTTCATGTCTTGGGAAGAGAGGGAGAAGGGGCCTACAATAGTGCAACATGGATCACTAAGAAGAGGTTTAATCAGATAGAAAGATGGGTAACTCGATCTCAAAGAAAACTAAGCATTCAACAAATAGCATTTGAAGAATACGTTGAAGGATGGCAGATTAAGAATTGGAATTTATCAAAGCGCAAACTTGGAGATATAGGTGTTGAAGCCTTATCAGAATATGCAATACCCCGAATCGAAACGATTGATCTAAGTCGGAATAATATAAGTGACAAAGGAGCAAAAATTCTCACTCAAAAGACGAATTGGCCATATCTAGCAACACTAAATTTGTATTGGAACAATATCGGTGAAGAGGGAGCGACATCGTTAAGCAAGAATACCTCATGAACCAATCTTACAACACTAAATTTAAGAGGGAATAATATCTGTGATGAGGGAGCGACATCGTTAAGCAGGAATACCTCATGGACCAATCTTATAACACTAAATTTACGAGGGAATAGTATCTGTGATGAGGGAGCGACATCGTTAAGCAAGAATACCTCATGGACCAATCTTACAACACTAGATTTAGGATGGAATAATATCGGTGCAGAAGGAGCGGCACTATTGCGAAAGAAGTGGGCTGGTATAGAATTGAGAATTTAGGAAAGAAAGTTCATTCTTTCATAATTAATATTTTCTGCTGTATGCAGCTTCATATAAGCAACCTCAAAAATAATTTACTGCTTTTAATTCACCAAGATTTCAAACTCTTTTCGATCTTGCATCAGCTCTTTGGAAAAAATTTGAAAGCCCACATATGGAACACAACTTAATATTAATAATCTTTAAATCAGCATCCATGTTGAGCTCTTTGAGATTATAGCACTATAAAATATATCGATTGAGCTGAGTGTTTATTCAAACATATATGCTCTGAAGATATCAGAGAAACCTTTGCACAGTTAAGTATCCATTGCTCTATACCTTATCATTATATATTGGTAGTCTAAATAGCTTTAATTTCCTTTATTTCAGCATCCTTGCAAATCCAAAATTTCAGCAAAATAGCTCGAACATATTCTGACCATTATGCAATCAGATTCCTTCATTTCAATTCTCAAAACAGCAATTGATGGCAATAATTGATGAGAAGAAGAAATCCCATGAAAAAAAGAGGTAGTGATAAAGAAATTCAAAGAGTTCTCTATCTCAGATATCCCACACGAAGAGCTGCAGATTCCAAAGATATTGATTCCATCATCAAACAAGCATTGACCCAAGAAAAAATGGATAAGGTGAGGCATACTACTATCTTTTTTTGCGTAGCTGGTATATGAGCTTTGTATGTAGGCCATCTTTTTTATTCAGAGAGACGAGAAGTTGACATATTAGAGAGATCCCATGAAGACACTAACAAAGAGATCAGAAGGGAGCTTACAAAGTTTTTACAAGTTACCTGAGGACAAACGAGTATAAATTATAAAGGAAACAATATTTTCTATATGATGTGGCATATGCGGATTATTGGAAACGATTCTAATGGGATTTAATATCTAAATTCTCTTTGACTCCTAGTTGATCCTCTGATTAATTCATTAATCTCTATATGAAGAATTTTATGCTGGATCAAAGGTATTCTGTTGCGAGACAGCAGAATAACATTCGTATCTTATGCAATATTGCTATTCTTCGAACACGACTTGAAGCAGTAATAAAGTGACAGTATGATTTCGTAGAGACAGTGAGACACTATGACACTAGTTAAATGAGAAAGTTTCACTGTTCACGGATATTTTCCAAATACTCAGAAAAGTAATTGGTTCTTTACTGATGTTATTCACTTCTTTCGAAATTAATGACTTAAAAACATCGGCTTAATAAGGAATTACTTAATTTTATCATTAGATGAAAAGCCATCCCATACGCTTTTTTCTCCACAAATTTGTTGCAAATTGCTAATCATATAAATCATATAAATCATCTAATGCTTCTTAAAATTTGGATGAAGCAGCAATAATTGTCCATTTGATACATACTTTATCCAAATAAAATATATTCGCAAATTAGAAAGATTTCCCCTGACACTTGTGTTTTTCTTCTGAAAAGTATGACACTATGTTAAAGAATTCCGAATATGAAACCCTTAGGTTATCTGAGGCAGGTATGACTGGATGGATCTCCTGCCGGGAAACGTTCAGAGTGATTGACAACAAGATAGATTCTTTTAAATTCTTATCTAAAACTATCTAACTTGTGAACTTTTAAGAATCAAATACATCGAGGTATAGTACTCATTACAGCAAGCTAATTCAAATTAATCTGTTAAAGAATTCATTAAATTCTCTCGTAATATGTAGCTGATTCGAAATATCATCTAATGATGAGATTAAATTAGCAAATTCTCAATGAATTAGTACTTTCCAGATAAAAATTTCTATTCAAATATTCATTCATTATGCCCTGAGATTGAATGTGCATTCTAATACCAAAAAATCATCTTTTTTTACAAATAGCTGCTTTCTGAAAAAAACGCTATTCACTTCCCATCACCCAGCTGGAGAAATAATAATTTGCCATCTCTTGAAGCAAGTACAAACTTCCTTTTTTCCTTTGGTAGCTGAAGAAATCCTGAATACCGTTCATCTTTCGGTCTCAAGGCTGGATAAAAGATCACCTGATCATTGGTTAATTCAAAGAATTCGCACTTCCATAGGCTTTGTCGGAGAATGAGCTTCGCTCCATCGAGAAAGTAGAGTCTTGTTCCAGGTCCTCGCAGTCCGATCTTTCGACCGAGGGTTGTCAGTTGGAAATCAGATGAAACGGTGTCGCACCGGCACTCTCCGTTTGCGGCTCCTTGAAAGAAAATTGCCGAATATCTAAATATCCTGTCCTCACTGTTGATTGAATGATACAGATTACGCTCCACTTTTATCGTCTTCAAGATCTGCTTTTTTATCACATCAACAAAGGCTAACTCCTTACTCTTTTCATTTTGTAGGATAAGAAGATTTCGATTGGTTAGCTGAGAGTATGTTGACCCCACAGAGAAAGGGAGTTTTAATGAGGAGGAAGGCTTTGTGCTAAACAGCTTCCAGAACGTGAGTAAATTCTCGTCCTTGAACCAAGTAACGATTTCGTTGTTAATGTAGCACATGATTAGCTTCGATTTTGTTGGTTTGTGAGTAGCAAACTTGTAAAGGACCCGTAATCGAGGAAAAGAGAGCAAGTGAAATTCGGTTTCAGAATATCTCAAAACCATGATGGTCCGATTGTTCTCTTTGATTACAAAGGCATCAGAATCTACTCTAGGAGAAGATAGTTCCTCTGAATCCTTAGTGCCTATGCTTTTGAACGCTTGCTTGCAGATAGTTCTGCGGGTTCGTAGATTGAAAATGACAGATTTCAACCTTTTTTGGTCAGAATAAATACAAACAACAGTATGTGGCTTCAGATCGTTGGGGTAATATTGCATGAGAGCTAAATGATGGGCTGTTGGGATGACCTCATGAGATAAAGGAAGGCAGATTGTTTTTGCAGACTTGCTTGTTTTCTCCATAAAAATATGCAAAAACAACTAAAATTTTCTGATTTAATTATTTTTGACTCTTGATTTTTAATAATGCTTCATAAAATCACTTAATGTACTAAGATGAGTATCAAAGCTTAACAGTTTTTCTCATTCAAATGATAAAATCAGCTTTGATGCGTGCAAATTTATTATTCATTCCGAATCGTGAATTTCAAAGAACATGCTTATTGTTGCCCTGCTAGAAATATTATAGTTCCCATAAAAATCTACAGTAACCGAAAGCACTATCCTAACTTTCATATTTCAGAGGATTCGTTTAGCATAGATTTGAGCTATCTAACAGTTGCTTTAATTTGTTATATTTTTGAAAGAAGATACATGCCTACAGGCTATCCTAAGGCTCAGTTGCAGATTTGAATATCTTTAGTTCACTTTCCATTGCTCTTCGGAATATAGCTTTGGCCTCCGCTTTATCGATTTCATTACGATAAGACTCAAGCATATTTGCCGTCCTGTAGGCATCTGCCGGATATTTCTTGTAGGCGTCAACCCAGGAGCGGTATAAACTATCTTTCGGAGTCACTGGATCGAGCTGAGCGGCTACCCATGGCCAAAGATATTCACATGGAATCATCACAGTAAATACATATGGTGATGTGAGATTTTTAGTCACAAGTCGTGTCTGCTCAACGTACTCCTTGATCGCAGCACAAGGAGTCACGCTATCTGCATTCTGTAGACGCCAGTTATCACGGAAATTTCGATTGTACTTCTCGTAAACGTCAATTTTTTCAAGTAGGAAAGTTTTGCATTTTTCGTCCAGTGGGTGTGTAGAGGCCTCGCGATAATCAGCTATGCCGTTATAGCAATAATATGCGTCTTGCACCATGAGCGAGCCATATACGTTGGGATTAAGAGTCCCAGTTTTGATTCCCTGGAAATAATCCGATTCCAAAATTTGATTTGCAATGTCTTGGCAATCATTCCAAAACTCCCAAAAGAGCGAATCGGGAGCAGGCGGCTCTGGCAGCTCCTCGGATTTGAGTCTTGGACTGAGCGATTCAGGCTCTTTTATCACTGAGGACCGATCATTGGTCTTCTTAGCGTTAGTTAATTCCAATTTTTCCAAGCAAGAGTAGTTCTTAATTCCACTTTCAACGATTGCAAGTCTATCTACAACTTTTTTGACACCGGCCAGACGATCTTGGAGTCGCTGTTGGCAGGAAGTCTCAGCTTTTGGATGTGCGCTGATCATGTCCTGCAAAGAATTGAGCTCGTTCAAGAATTTTGCGTTTTGCGCTTGAAAAGAATGGAATAATGTGCGAAGTGACGAGTGAAAATTGATTGTTTTCATCAATTTTTCAAAATCAATGGTAGATTTACAATTGTTAATTGCTGAAATAATTCCGTCTTCTGTGGTGAGTTCATTAGAATTTCCGCAAGACTCAGAATTGGATTTTTGAATTGCGCGAAAGTTGTTTAATTGAGAGTCCAAGTTAGCAAGGACATCAGTTTTCATTTGGTTGCAAAGCTCGCTGAATGAATCGACAATATCTGCAAAAGCTTTTTCGACATTCCTTTTCTCAGCGTCAATATGGGCTGAGAATTCATCATCTCCATCAACAATACGCAATTTGCTTTTAATGATCTCAAAGGAGGCTACAGTGTTCGAGATATGCTCATTAATTGGAAGAGCATGGTCGTTATTAAATCTAGTCTCTGAGAGACACAAGGTGCAAAACAGGATTTGAGGGCCTTCCTTTGCAACTCTCTGAATTTTTTCGCCAGGATGCTTTGGACAATCAAATTCGCGAATCTGGGTGAGGGAATGTGGATTGACCATCATCCGAGGAGGGTTTTGCGGCTTGGGTTCTACCATTTGGACTCTGCTCTTTTGGAAATTAAATTTATTTTGTCATTTTGATCCTGAGTCAAATTTTATAAAGGCAAAACCCCGCTAATGGTACTTTGAATTGTGCCATTCTCTCCACTCTCATGACTTTTTCTCACACTACTCTAACTTTTCATGTATGAAAAGCTAGCTTTCTCAGCTTAGCAATGATGAAATTATTCCTTGTGGTCAGTGACACAAATTTGGAGTCTCTAATTTGCCTTCGGGAACTTGAAGATCTTTCATCAAAATAGAATATTACGCATTCGCTATTTTCTTTCGATTGGAAATCGGGTGTAAAATGCTCGTTTTTGGTTGAGCGAGAAAATGAAAACCCATCTATTATAGAAAATTTTATTAAAGCAGCCTGCTTCACCGAGGCTCACGAAAACCCTGTTGAAAAACCAGAAGTGTTCCGCTCTGAAATTATAAATAATTTGGAATAAAAGAAGATGTTCATCTTTCCTGTGCAGCACTGAAAAATTTAAAAGTTCTGAACTTTAGTTTCCAACAAAAATTAACTGAGTCCTGTTTAATATTCTTAGCATATCTTATTGCGTTAAATAATTGCAAACTAATTCTACTGATTCTCTTACACCGAAACCTATTACTCGTTTAAAAAAGGTCTTCAAAAATGGAATCTCTCGAAAATCCCGTCCTCAACTGCTCAAGGAGTTTTCGCTTGGATAATCAACAGGACACTATTTCAAGTTTATTTACTAAAATTGATAAATATCGAGAAAAAATACTCAGTAACAAGATTGTAGAACGCCAATTGGACTTGTATGTTGAACCACGTACCAAAACATACTGCAAAATCAAGAACGAAGAAGAAAATGAACCAGTTGAGCTAATCTTAGATGTGAAAAAATCGTTTCTGGATGTACCATCTTCGAAAGTGCTCCTATTGACGGGACAACCTGGAGCCGGAAAATCACTTTTCTGCAAATATCTTCAAAAACTCATCTTTGAGAGATATGATGAAGAAGAAAGCAAAAAACTGGTTCCAATTTATACAGAATTGAGAAGACTCACTCGACCTCGGGCATCAGCGATTACCGAGACTCTCATGCAAGAGTTATTGTTGACAGAAAACGAGATATTAGCTCTAAAAACTTTATCAGGGGAAGACAGACGAGAGGTTCTTTTTATCTTCGATGGATACGATGACATTATTGACAGAAAGCAATTTCCCTTAGATAAGGGTGATGAGCGACAGAAGAGCTTTTATATGTCGAATGGCTTTCGAGGTGGTTGGGATGACTCGAAAATCATCATTTCATCTCGAGACAATATTTTCTCCAAAATCTCACAGCGTGAATCACTCTTCGCACCAGTTGAAGAAGAAACAGGAGAAATTGTAGCAGAATCCTTTCTAGAAAGAGCTATTCTACCTTTCGAGCAGGACCAAGTCAGAGCTTATTTCAAAAAGTATATAGTTCTCAAAGGTATCCTCGATAACGGCAACCATGCCACGGTAGATCCATTTTCCTGGCCGTTGATCTCAGAATATGAGCTTATAGTGAGCTCTCTTCATTGGGAAAAAATATTCAGCAGACCCTCTTTGCTAATGATTGGCTCTGAGCTGCTCTCTGATCTCCTCGAGGGAAATCTCAGTCTAAACTCGTCCAATTATAAGCTCGTTAATGAGAATAAAGAAGAAATACCACCAAAACTCCCAAAAAAGTACCTTTACGGCTTTTATGTTCGAAAAAGCATCAAAAGAGCGATTCAGGCCCTACGTGAGGACTCTGATTGTTTTGGAAGGGAAAAAAGCCTAGAAAATCGATTAACAGAATGCTTGCAGAGAGCTGAAGAGCACGCACTTTTGCTGAGTCAGCTCTCTTCACTTGAAACTCTCGAAAAAGGAAAAGAATTTGAAAGAATAGATGAATTGCTCGTTTCAGCTGGAATTCTTCAACGCAATGAGTTCCCTAATTCTGGCTATAGCTTTTCATTCACAGATAAATCGATCCAGGAATATTTTGTCGGCAGCCGAATTGAAAAGAGTATAACATCAAACTCCAGTGAATCTTTGTTAAACAGGAAGGTATTTTGTAACGGTTCTCAGATTATCCAGCTTCTGGCAGAAAGTTTGAAAGAACAGAAATTTTCAGCCCAAGGCCTTTTGAAACTTGCAAACATCTCCAAAAAAGGACAAGAATCGACCTTTAAACAGCCTGAAGAGAATAAAACGAATGATTCCAACTCTCTGCAAGTAAAGAAATGCTGGGATGATATGCAACCAGAGGATATCGCTAAGGCCAACGTGATTCGCGTCCTCAATGCTGTGAAGTTTAAATTCCGCAATTTAGATCTCCGAAAAGCGAATATTCCTGGCTTAGACCTGACCTTTGTTGATTTCCATGACGTTGACTTAACCGGAGCTAATTTACAGGGTGGAGTATTTGAGAAAGCCAAGCTGAAAAACGTAGGATTATCTGGAGCCAACTTATCCAATATTATCTTAGAAGAATATCCTCCTATTGAGACTCCGGATGGAGTAACAAATGTGAGTTATACGCCAGACGGAAAGAATTTATTAATTTGTACAAGAGAAGGAGTCATCATTTATGAGCGAGACGAAAAATTGCGTTGTTTCAAAGAAAATAAGCGGCTTCCTGAGCAAAAGAATTTTACGAGAAGTTGGGTATTGAACCAAATCGCCAACAATATAATGGCTGATGAGTCAATTTCTGATTCACCTCAATATTTTCCGGAGTATACAGAGAGTTCTTTCGCTGTGGGTACGCATGATATTAGTCCTGATGGCAACACTTTAGTTAGCGCTCGAGAGAAGGTTCTTATCGTGAAAAAGTTAACCACGAGTTCCAAGCAAAAAACAAGAGCTGCAAGAGAAGACGTCAATGATAAATTAGTTAAAGTTAGTTCCAACGGCAAATGGGCGGTTTCCCATGCTAGCCGGGAAAATCAAATACACATATGGGATTTTAAAAGAAAAAAATACGTTGCAACAATCAAATTGCCCGCCCAAATTTTTTGTTACACCTCATGTAACGGTCTATATATGAGCGATAAGATTGTGATTAGTACCACATCCCGGCCTTGGTCGGCTTGGGATTTGATAAGGAGAAATCTTATTAAACAGCTCGCTTATTCTGATACCCAACACCTGCCTGTATTGTTTCATCCAAATGGCCGATCTTCAATAGGAATTACCTACAGTGGAAGGCAGCCAATCTTTCAAGATCTCGCAGATGGTAAATATGATAAAACTCAATTCTTGAATTGTGATGTATCTCACATGGCCCTTAGACCTGATGGGAGACAAATTGCCTTGAACACTCCAAATAAAATATTTTTCAAAACTCTGGGAAGTGAGAACTGGAATAATAAGACCCTAAGATTGGGAAACACGACCATCGATGCGAGCATTGGGATCTCTGAAAGCAACCTCACGGTTTTTAAAGAAAGAGGAGACTATGGGAAATTCAATTCAAATTTTGTGCAAGAGATTCTATTGAATCCAGATCCGACGCTTGTAACAGAGATAAAATTAGAGTATCAAAATATTGAACAGAAAGGCGCAGAACTGATCAGCAAAAATTTTATGTGGACCAATCTCGAAAAGCTCTATTTACAAGGTAACAATATCAGAAATAAAGGCGGGATTGCAATCACAGGAAACATTCGATGGGAGAAGTTGAAGGTATTGAACCTATCAGGTAATGGTATATATGACAAATGTGCAAAAGAACTCGGAAGAAATACAGTTTGGAGAGATTTGGAAGAATTGTGTTTGGAGTATAATAACATTAGCGCTGAAGGCTCCATGGTGATATCAAGCAATTCTGCTTGGCCAAAGCTCAGGATCCTAAATTTAGGTGCCAATAGAATTGGCAATGAGGGTGCTGCAGGAATCGCGAGAAATTCAACATGGGTTGAGCTTGAAGAGCTTGACTTACATAATAATCTCATCGAAGATAAGGGAGCGATTGTTATTGGAAACAATTCGTTCTGGAAGAAGCTGAAGATACTTGATCTAAGTATTAATAAGATCAAGAGCGAGGGAGCCGTCACTATTGGAAGAAATTCAGTTTGGACGGAGCTTGAAGAACTCTATTTATATCAAAATATGATTGAAAGCGAGGGTATAGAAACAATAAGAGAGAATATGACCTGGCACAAGCTCAGAAAGCTTGAGCTACAAGGAAATTCAACGAATTTCAAAAACAGCTTGGCTTTGATTAGCCAATTAAACGAAAGACTGAAGGACTTAGAATGTGTGAATTTGTCTGAAGGCAAAATAGATAGACAGTTATTAGATGTCCTCAATACTTCAACTCCGGAACTTATCATTGATCTAAACTTCAAAACTAAATGTTATCATCCAATCCATTGCATCCTTATCGGCGAGAACAAAACTTGGACTAATCTCAAAACGCTCGATTTATCAGATAATCTTATAGAGGGTCTCGGGGCTCAAGCAATTAGTGCAAATTTGACATGGAAGTCCCTTATAACGCTAAACTTAGAAAATTGCTTCATTGGTTCTCGAGGAGCCCAGTATATCGCGCAAAATACAACTTGGTCGCTATTGCAGACTCTGAACCTATCGGGAAACTTTATCAGGGACTCTGGCGTTGGACGTCTCAGCAAAAATGAAACATGGACAAATTTAGAAATATTGAACTTAGAAAATAATTTCATCTCTGCTCTGGGAGCTCAATCCTTAAGTGAAAACACAAGCTGGAAGAACTTGCAAGAGCTTAATCTTGCTTTTAATCGTGTTGAAAGCCAAGGCGCAACACATCTCAGCAAGAACAAAACTTGGACAAAATTATTGAAGCTGAATTTGGACTCGAATGCGATAACTGCGGAGGGAGTCTTTGCCTTATGTCAGAACAAAACTTGGATCAATATCCAATCTATAAAGTTGAACAACAACAATATTGGCGATACAGCACTTACATGTGTTCCTGAAGTTAGTGACCCTTGGATGAATTTACAAGTGCTTGAACTCCGGAAAAATCCCATGAAAACTGAGGAAATTTTGTCGTTGCTTAAAATCTCCTCAATGAAAAAATTAAAGGTGCTAGACTTATCGTTAACTGGGATGATCCCGTTGAATTCTGTCAAATTTTTCAAGAATTGGGATTCGTCTAATCTGGAAGTAATTAAATTAGATAAATTTCAAATTGGTCATTTCCTCGAAGCTAAAAAAGATGGATATATCAGTAAAATCAATTGGTACAATTTGAATGAGTTGGACCTAGAATCTAGCATCTCTCGAAATGATGTCCAACATTTGATAAGGAATAAATCGTTGGAAAATTTGAAAATACTTAATTTATCCATGAATGCATTAGGAATGGAAACCGTGATACAAGAACTATGCAGCTGTACCACTTTGAAAAAACTTGAAGTTCTGAACTTACAATACAATGGCATTTATCCTAGAGGAGCTGAGGCATTGGGTAGCAATGAAACATGGAAAAATTTGAAGATTCTCGATCTCGGAATCAATTACCTACAAAGTCAGGGTATTGCCCACCTGACGATGAATGCGACTTGGACAAACTTAGAATCTCTAAATTTGTGTGAAAATGGTATTGAAGATGTTGGTGCTGCTCATATAGCTCGATGTCGCTATTGGGAGAATTTAAAATATCTGAATTTATCCTCATGTAGAATTAAAGATACTGGTGCTTCATATCTAGGCCAAAATAAAATATGGAAGAGGCTCGAAACGCTTTGTCTTGATAAAAATCATATCAGCGCTAAAGGAGCTGAAGGACTAGCGAAAAATACAAGCTGGGTTAACTTAAAGTCCTTAAATTTAGCTAATAATTCTCTTACTGACCAAGGAGCAATGTATTTGAGCCGAAATACAAGTTGGGTTAAGTTGGAAGTCTTAAATTTATATAAAAACTCGATCCAAGGCTTAGGAGCAGAGGGCCTAAAAACCAATACTTCCTGGAGAGCCTTAAAATATTTGCAACTATCTCACAATCCTATTTCAGCTCAAGGAATCATTTGCTTATCTCAAAATCAAGCCTGGAGGAACTTGGAAATTTTGAAGTTGGAACTTCATACCATCGGACGCGAAGGCATCAAAGTATTCAGCAGTAGCAAGTTGTTGATGAATTTGAAAGTCTTAAAACTTGCTGCATGCGACCTCCGAGATGCAGGGACAAAGGAATTAAGCAAAAATACAACTTGGATCAATCTTCGAAAACTCAACCTTAGATCTAATTCTATTGCAGACTATGGAGCTAACTGTCTAGCTCACAATAAAAATTGGAAAAGTCTTCAAATACTGAAATTGGATTATAATAAGATTACTGATGAAGGATATGAATATTTGCTGAAGAATGACTCATGGGTTAACCTTCAACAACTCAAGTTGACTGGTAATGAAATTAGTACGAAATTGATAGAGAAGAATATAATAAATCCAAATTGGGTAATCTTCAAACCGAACTCGAAGTAATCCAGGCCTCAGGATCGAAGTGTATTAAATTAGAAGGCTACATGTTCTAAGACATTCATTAAATTCGATCGAAATTACAGTCTAGATTATTTGATAGAAAAACATCGTTGAGATAGTGATGTTCAACCTATTCACCAAAATTATTGAACCAAAGTTCTCTTTTCTTCTGCTAATAGAAAAAGCAGCTCCGGCTATTTTAGCTAATTTTTTTTTTTTATTGCTATGTTAGAAGTATTAGATCGGTGTTATCATATCTCCTATATAAACGAATCGGGACCATTGATATTGCAAATCGATCCAAACTTTAAGCTTTCTGGAATCTGTCACAAATATTCCTGAAGACTTTCTGATTTTTGAAGGACTCTATGAGATTGCACTGAATCAAAATATACAAATTGTGATAATATAAATCATCTTACTCTGATTGAAAGGGATCGTATCTCTGTATCTCATCGTACCTGTCAGAGATGAAATTACAAAGTTCTCTTCATTTAAGGAGGGTCTTGTGGTATTTTAGTCTCGTCCAAATTTCAGATCACGTGAAAGTGCTTCCTCAACTGCTGCAGTTTTGGATACATTACAGTCGAGAGATCGAGTATGATCAGTAGTCATTCCTCTTTTACAGGTTCCTTGCTGTCTCTATCAAAGAGGATGACTCCTTGGAATAAAAAAACGATATGTCTAAACTATCTTCTTCCCTCAAAAGTAAAATATTGGTAACAGCTTCGTTAAGTAAGAATTCGTTTCTTGTTCGATGAGCAAGTTCAACCAGCTCACTATTTTGAACAACTTTCTGTGCTTGGTCTCGAAAAGCAGCCTTAACTTCTTTTCCAGGAGTTTATCGTGATTGATTTGGAGCTTAGATTCAGTTATTTTCGAAACTAAGGCGCAATAGACATTGCCTTGCGACCTTCTTTGCCACCGCTTATCAAGGAATGGGGTTGCATAATCTATCATCTGGATTGCATTTTCGTTGAAAAATGTTCAACAATGTTGAGAGGTTTGGTTATAAAGTCGAGCTGTTTGGGCACTGGGTCTCCCGTATTGGATGCCATTGAAGGTTCCTCATTATTCATTTCGTGATGATGAAAATAGCCCCCTGTGCTTTGGTTCGAAATAATTTGGTTCATTTAAATTTTGAATAAGAAACTAAGTAATTTGACTTAAAATATTTGAAAAAGAAATGAATGTGATTCTGATTCCTCAAAAGTAGGTTTCCATTTTGTTGCTTGAACATCAGGGTTATTTTCATCTATTGATTACAATAAGTTTTTTCTCCAATTCTACGCTCGATGAGCAAAATAACTCTCTTCTCCTTACGTGCCTTAAATGTATTTTCACACAGAATATATTATCGCATTAAGATTTGCAATTTTTTACAATAAATGCAATTGCTAATAGCTCAAGATTTAATTAGCACAAAAACATGAAACGAATTTTCATTCTAATCTCCTGTCTTATCCTGCTTATCAGAGGTTTGGCCCTTGAGCCATGTCAAACAATTACCCTAAACGCATCATATTCCGGGAATTCTTCTGAACCTGACGTAAACGGAGGCCTAATCTACCAGTCTCTGGATCAACTAATGAGTGATCTAGCCCCACTTGTTGCAGCCAATCAAACATGCAACGTATATAGTGTCATTGTCCATCCTGGCAGCTACTATCACAATAATGATGTCTCTTTTGAAGGCAAAGGATCCAATTACTCATTATCATTTCGAAAAGCCACCATGGAAAAAGATCCGGTCATTTTTCAATTCCATCAGGCTAACATGACCTTCAATAGCTTCATTTCGCTTGAGTTTCAAGACATACAGTTTAGTTTTGATACAGATTTCGGCGGCTTGACTATTTCAAATGGTACAGAATGCAACATTGCCAATGTTGATATCAAAGACACTAAACAGACTCCTAAGGGATATTCAAGGATTAATGTGACCGGAGTGACTACGACTACAATAAGCAATTTCAGCGTGTACTTTCGACATTCCTCTTTTTTCATTTCTGTTAGAGCAGGACAACAAACTAACGTATCTCTACAACTCTCGAATATTCGCATCGAGTATGCTCTTCAAAACAAGCCAAGAAATGATCCTCCAAAAAACTACTTCATTTTCGCTTACAAAATACAAAATTTATCGGCCAAGAACATTTCGATTAGTTCAATTCGAGACACAACTAATAATTCACTCCTTCAGATTTTTCTGTACGGGCCCGCTCTTCTAGCTGAGAGCGTAACAAATGTATCGATTTCGGGGGTTTCAATATCTCTACATACAACTTACTACTCGCACCTCTTCAAATTTTACCAGATTCAGACGCTTTCACTATCTAAGTTGAACTTGACGGACAACAAATTTCTTAATTCGAAAGATCCCTCAATCTTTGAGATCAGTAACGCAACAAACATGACTTTCAATCAGATTTCAATGAGCAATACCTACATGGAGTCGCTTGATCAGAAATTTCACTTGTTGTTTAGGATTAATGCATATGGAGCATGGAGCGACATCACAATAGATGATCTCTCTATATCAGGCAACAATGAACTACAAAATGCGAGTGTGTTCAGTATTATAGAAATATTTCGTAAGATAAAATTCAGGAACGTTTCGATTTCAGGCCTCAATATGACTTCTGGAATAATTTTGAGGGCGTAGCTGTATCATAAGGACGAAGCCGCACTAATTAATTGGTTTAAGAAACGCACTGCGAGCATGGTGATACTTGAGAATTTGATGCTACAAAATTTATCCCTTTCTGCAACCAATATTTTTCTATTTCAGCAAACAGTAGGGGGAAATCCATTCCCTTATCTCACATATGGAGAGTTTGCTATCGCTCAACTTACCAATATTACTTTCAAGTCATTAAATCTCTCTGGTCCTAGGTCCTCGCTTATCGTTTTTAGAGATCTTAAAGGGATAATCTCAAACTCAGGTTTTTTCTCTTTCAACTTCAGTAATCAAGCTCTGATCTCTGCGACTCCGACATCGAGCCTGATTATGGATAATTTCACTCTCAATCAAGTCGATTTTCGAGAGGATGCGAGCTTTATCACGATTGAAGGAACCACCCTTAAATATAATGGAAGTCAGTTGTATACCCCCTCAGGCAAAGCTCATCAGAAAACAGGCCTCATGGTCTACCGTGCGTTTTCAATTCAAAATTCGCACTTTCAGGACATCTTCATTCGCTCAACACTCATTTCCTCAAGTCATCCATACGTATATGTTGTGAACAACTCCTTTAATAATATATCTCTCTCGGATAATGGAGCGCTGGGGCTTTTTAAAGATTTTTTCCCAGATGAGAAAAAATTTGAGCTTTGGAAAATGACCAATGAAATCGACGGTCTCAACAATCAGCTTATAGGACAGGAGTTTGATGCAGTAGCTGATATTTTCAACGAAAGCTCTGAATATGTGGGCTTTTGTAGCCTGTTCTACAAAAACAAATTCCAATCAGTAATGATTGATTATGGTAACCTCATTAGACTGGAGAAATACGATCTGAAAGGGGGTCTCTTAAATTCAGAGCCAAGTGATAATTCCAACTTGGTCGTGTTTAAGAGCAACATCCTGAGTAACTTCTCTATCTCTTCGATTCAGGAGCTTCCTTTGCTGCAGTTTTCGTTGGTCAACAAAGCTATCATTGAAGACAACAGTTTTCAGCTTCTCACCAACATGAATGGCATTTTCGAGATAACGAAAACTGACAGAGAGTCAGCCTCTTCCTTGAGAATCTCAATTCAGAATAATAATTTTACAGAGGTGGGTCTTGCTTCTTCGAATCTGATCGGTCTCAAAGTTACAGGTCCTATTGACATAAAACATAATATTTTCGAAAATTGCAACCTCTCAATTGACAACTCGACAGCACTGTTGGATATCGCTGAAAGGACTCTCTCGAAGAAGGATAACTCATCATCAGACCTCCACCTTGAAGTAAATATTTTTCACAACACGAAAACGATAAGGGCGAATCTTAAAGCTTCAACGAGTAGTTACTTAGTTCGAGCTAACCTCCATCGACAACAGTCATCAGTGACGATAAAGAATTGTTCATTGAGGAATTTGGGGAATGAAATTGAAGACCTTACCTTAATGCAAATATCCGGATTGAACGTCTCTATTACAGACACTAAAATTTCTGGATTTTCAGCAAGCAACCAAGATTTTGGCAGTCTGCTAGAGATGGAGGCAGCTTTTACGAGAATTGAACGCAGCTTGTTCAGTAATCTAAGCTTTCCGTCTCTCTTTAACACTCAGAATGGGTTAATTTCTAATTCCTGGATGGGAGCACAAAAAGCAGAGGTGCAGATCCTAAATTCGACATACATGAATATTACCACCGGACAAATGCCATTATACAGTATCTCGGTTCTCAAGGCAGCCATTATCTCAATTAGTGATGACAGTCTCTTCTCTCAAATTTATTGGGGAGCTCAATTATTCTCTACTTTCGCCAGTGATCTCAATATCTCATTCGCAAACAGCACTTTAAATCTCTCAGGAGCTTTGAATCAATACGCTCCTATTGGATTCACGATTCAAAATCCCAGCACTGACATTTTCTTCCAAAATTCGGTGATCGTGTTGGGGACTGCTAAGGCAGGATCACTGCTTAAATTCGGAGCGAATGACAGAAGGAATGTGACCTTCTTGAACTGCTCAATTGTCTCTGCAGTCCAGTCAAGTCAACTACTTCAGCCAAGCACTGAGGTTACTCTATCAGCAATGAGCGAAGGACCCGCTTCCAAGCGGCTTCTGGACAGTAGTCAAGATATCACCAGCTTGAACCAAAGTATGAGATTGCTCGTAAGTCGGGGTAGCATTATTCTCAGCATACAACAATGTAATATTGATCTCCATAACACGATGAGCTATCCTTGGATTGATCTCTTGTCGGAAAATGCTTCAATTAGCATTCAAAATTCAAATTTCAGCAATTTCGTGTTGATTCCTGAATTTGACGATCCGAAAGTTAAATACACAGATTATTACAATTCGCTAGGAGAATATCTTACAGGGATTGTAACTATTGTTGCTGAGGATGATACTTCGATTGGAGGCAATAACATTACATTATCTATCTCAGGGACCTCATTTACAAATGTTTCTTCACTCACAACAGGCGCCCTATCCATACTAAATAAGAACGATAATATTACGATACAGTTTTTGATTGAATCTTCAAACTTTACAAATTTGACATCCAATTATGGGCCAGGGATTGCTCTCTTTCAACGAGATTCAAATTTCAGTTCAAACGCTCTGGGAATTTCAAACAGCCAAATTATCTCAACTTATGCTCGCCGCCTAGGAGGAGCAATCTTTAACAACATGTCCGAGCTCATCTTAAACAACTCCATTTTTGATGATAATTACATGAATTCAATTGCAAACGCGCTCTTCGATACGACAAGTCGAAATTCGAACCTGACTTCCTTGAATAGAACTGTTTTGGCGATAGGGAACCCAACATATCTGCAAGTTAATATAACCTCCGAGGCCGATGCTGGATTGAACATTTCCAATTGTGATTACGATGGTATTAGAATTTGCGTCTACAATGCCACTTCATACTCACTTGCAAAGGTGACAATATACGTGACTGTTTTAGACCACCTATTGAATCCATTTCCTGATCCATTGAAACAAGTAAACTTGAAGGTTACCATCAACAACAAAACTTACGGTGGCCAATGCAAAGAAGGCAATTGCAAGTTTGACAATAGAAACCTAATATTGCCCGGCAATGCTCATGATGAAATTCGCATTGAACTAACTTACGAAAATGAGTATGTGACCCTCAAAAATTACACTCTATTCGAATTGAGACCTTGTCTGCCAGGAGAGCACAATAATACAGGTACAAAAGCTTGCGAATTTTGTCCTGCTGGGAAATTCTCGCTGAATCCAAAGAACTCCTGTCAACCTTGCCCTGGCAATGCAGATTGCTACGGAGGAAACAATTTATTCGTGCATCGGGGATATTGGAGAAGCGATGTTAATCCTGAAGTTATTTACAAGTGCAACGATACTCAAGGGAGGTGCCTCGGTGGGAATTATTCTAATTGCTCTCTCGGATATCAGGGACCACTGTGCCTCCAATGCGACTACGACAAAAATTACGCCGCAGATGCTAATACCAAAGGCTGTCGTGAATGTCCTTCAGATAAGTTCTGGCTTATTTCCGGAAAAGTGTTGGTCTGGCTCCTTTCATTCGCATACTCAATTTACGTGTTACGGTCGCAGAAAAGACAAAATAAAATGATTATTAGTGATGAGAATTCAGAAGCAGAGGCCCGAGTAAAATTAAAAAAGGCGCTCTATACAGATCTCTTGGTTACATACTTCCAAGTAATCAGTATCGTCATCTCTTTCAAAGGTAGCTTTACTGATTTTATTTCGATATTTGGAGGAAACACTGCGAGTTCATCAGGATTTTGGTACTCGGACATATGTCTGCTGTTTATCAGTGGATATTCTGGAGAATGCCCTCGATGTGTACTCCTGATCAAAGTTCTTGGAACTCCTTTGATCGAATGGCTTCTGGTTTGTCTCATACACCTAACTTTTATGTATCGTTTCAAATTCACATGGAAACGCCTGAGAAGGTTCTTGCTGTTCTTGATTACGAATTTTATGCTTAAATAACCTTCCGTATGTGATACCCTCCTTAAATTCTTGTTTTGCAGCAATTTTGATATCAAAAACGGCGGGAATTACCTACTTCATGACCCAAATACATCATGCGACTCCGAGGACTACCTAACGTTTAGGAACTATATTGCTATTCCAGCCTTAGTGCTATGGGGGCTCGTTTTTCCGGGAATATTCCTCTTCTCAATCACCTATTGGGTAAAAAGGAGCCCTCAAAATGTCAGAGAGATTTTTGGGCAACTAATGAACCCATACAAGGAAAATAGTTACCATTGGTCTGCCGCAGTAATGATGTTGAAATTTGGACTCTTGATCTGCGATAATCTAGCTGATTTGGATAGTAAAACCCGTGCATTGTCAATGATCATCATCATTTATCTATACAAATGGCTAGAGTCTTACTGCAACCTCTATGCTGATCCATCAGTTGCCAAGGGAGTGCGGCTCTCTCTGTACGCGTATCTAACAACGATATTCTTCAAGTATTATATGCAAGATAATCACTTGGCTATACAAATCCTATCCATAACGTTTATAATGGTGATGAATGGTGCTGGATTAGGTTATATAATACTCTCCTTCCTCAGCACGGAGGTTTATGTCAAGATACGAGAGTTCAACAAGAAATATGTCTTGAAAATGTTCCCGGGAATTGAGAAGCCAGTGAGAGCAGGTGAGAAAATCCTGTTCGGAGATATTAAGAATTTCATGCCGGTTTCCATAGATGAGATTCCACATCCTCGAAGCCAGACTAACTACATCTGCAGGCCAGAATCAAGCGAAATTGAAATGAATGGTGGTATCCGCAGGGTGAATACTGCTTTGTAGTTGACACGGGAATGCAATATTAGTTAATAGTAGTGCGATCCTTTTTATTGTTCTAGGAGTGGCTCGTATTTCATTATAAGAGACAAAGGATATCACATTTACATTCTACACCTCATCTCCATCAATAAATAAATGGCTTTGATTATCAAGTAGAGCGTTCAAATCCTTATTCACAAAACTTCTCATTGATAACAAATTGCCGTTTTTGATGCGCGGTATTTGAAGTTATAGAGATTATTTGTTTATATATATATTTATTTATGGATTAAGACTTATGAATAAGCAGCAATATAGTCGTAGTATTATATATATTTACTGTATTTTTTCTTTTAAATTTTTTCGTTTTATCATCCTTATGTCCTGTAAAACAGAATCTTATTAAAATAATAATAAAAGTATGGTTAGTATTTGTAATTGTCTTCGCTCATGAATCTGCCTCTTCCCTGAGTTTTATGCTTTTTATCGAAAATACTTTCGATCTTTCGAGCCAGCAGTTCCTCGAAATAGTAAAAGAATAGCTCATCCATATAGGACGGCATGTCGCTTTTTGTACCGTTAAGCTTAGAAATTTTCTTTGATTTAATATCAATAGTTTTATTCCCAGTGTTCTCAATCTTGAGTTCCTCTTCTTCCTCATCCTTCTGGTCTTTTTTTGGAGACTTTGACTCTGCTGACTTGCTGTCAAGCAACTGTTAATATAATATTTAACTTTGTTCAAAACTCCCAATCTTACTTTCTGAAGGTCCGGAGCTGATCCACTTCGCATCATCTTTCCATTACTTTCGAAAGATAATTTGTGTTTCATACGATATCCTACATCATCCTCTTCCTCAGAAGTTGAGTCTTTAGTTGTTTGTTGCTCTCTGAGCTGGTTGAGCGAAAATCCTTGCTCAGAGTTGATATCCTCCTCAGGGATTTGCGAGAGAACTTCTTCGCTCATCAGTAGCTCTCTCACTCTGATTGGATTATCAGAATGAGACCTCGCTCCCAGTTTTAAATCAAGACCACCCAAACATTTTAACAATTCTTCCTCTCTTTCACGTTCACTGTTGCTATAATCAGCTTTCTTGGGCGACTCCTTTTGACTTTGACTTTTTCTATTTATTTTTTTTAGAAAATAATTAATGAGATTTTCAATGAAAATGAGCAAATTTACTGAGTAACAGGTTTACGAACGGTCCTTGTTCGTGCTAGAGAATGCAAAAAATCTTTGTTGATGGAGCTTCTCATCGTGTTGGTGATGACTTCCGCTCGAGAGACCATTTCTTGGATTGGAGAAGTAAGATCTGGGTCATCTTTGTAGATGAGATTCGCGATATCCGCCAGTGACATTCCCACCTTGGAGCATTTGATTAGGATGGTTGCAGCGATCCTAAAATTCCTGAGGCAGATCTATCAATAGAAGAATTTGAATAAGAAGATAGACGTGAGGTTTACGTCTCTAAATTTAATATATTTCGCCAACATCATGGTATCTTCTTTTGGCTTTAATGTCTCGATGAAAGCCAATTCTCTCTCGCTATAGGGTTTTTTCACATGTGGCCAGTCCACCCAAACGATCTCGTAGCTAGTGTTAATATGAGTTAGATCTTGCTCCCATGAGTGAATAAAAGTACGTGCAAATATCGATGCAATCAGGTAGGCATAGCCCATGATCAATCGGGATCAGCGTCATCCGATTACCCCTCTCGCGCTTAACTAGTATGTTCCCTTCATTTCGATCGCAATTCAGCATCAAAATATCCAAAATCGCAATCTTTCTCACTTCTCTGAGTTGCAAGTGAATATTCAGATTCATAACCCATTAATTTACTCATCCGGAAATTGACTTGAGCCATAATCGCTGGCTTCTTCGCAATTCGGAATGTATTTCTGCAACGAACCGTATTTAATCAACGGATCTGCCATATTCATCGCCGCTGGAATTATATCTTTGAAATCTGTTTCCACGTCCGGCTCAGTATATTCTCCTAAAATAAAACCAATCAACGCCTTCATTAATCAAGGCTCCATACGATCCGCGAAATAATGATGAGCAATCTCAACAAAAGTTGTCGGTGGAATCCCAAAAAACCCTTTAGAATCTATTTAATTAAATCACAATGCTTTTCAATGAATCGCTGCAGTTGACATTACCCAGCAGATATGCAGCTATCTCTCGAGACGCTGCCTCTCCAGAGAGAATCCCTTTCCTTTGTTTTTTTACAAAGTTATTCTCCGATGCTTTAAATCTAATTTTCTTACCTGAATCCTTGAGACCCAAGCTTCCCTTTATATCCTTTCGGATTATTCGGAGCCATAGGCTCCTCATCCAGAGGTTTAAATATCGCCTTGGAGAAAAAAAATTTAACCGATATACGATTCCAGATGATTTTACAATGGTCTTTCTATTCGAATTTCTCAACAGATAAGTTCCTGAAGTCCCTTCAATAGTTAACTTTGGAACCAATCCGATGTTAAATCCTTCTTGAATTCCATGGATAAGCTCTTGTAACGCACTATCAGAGGGCAAGGTATCATCTTGCTTGATTAGCCCAATTGTGTTTTTCAGCATCGGAGGTGCTCTCAAAATCAGCTGCGTTTTATTTCGGATACCATAAGAAAGCAATGTCATATTGTTTCGAGATAATTCTTGAGTCCGCGTAAGAATTCGTTGTTGTGAAACAGGTATTCCAAGTTCCGTTTGTAACTTTTGTTTCAATTCCTGTATGAATGCTTTATGAAAATGCAAAAGAATGTTGAGTTACGGTAACTGTCATCCAAGGATACACCATAGCCTCCCGATTTTTGTTTTCAAATTCATTTAAAATTCTTAGAGTGATCTTTTTAGGTGGAATAGCATTTCTTGAGTCAGAGTGAGTGTAGCAAAACATGTTTTAAAAATTTGATTTAAATAGATTCAGCGTAGGAGAGAAGCGAGGCGCTTTGGTTGCAGATTTTGCGCGAGTGCAAGGTCACTGGATGCTGAATTAAATTTTTTATAAAAGCTTTAGCTAATTATCGATAACTTTGCAACAGAACCAAATAATTAGCGTACCAAAGTTCTAAACTTGTTCCATTATATTCTATTTAGTCGGTTCAAACCCGATTGTATTTTTTTTTGGTATAAGAGGTGGAATGAAGCCAGAAAGATGAGTAATTTGAGTTTGTGGGGTTTGGAAAAATGGGATATCGAATTGTGAATGGAATGCACTGTTGTGCCATGCTTTTTTAATAGCATTCGGCAAGTTTCAGCAACTTTGAGGGAATAAATGATATGAAAACATAGAGTTCTTTGGATTTTGAAAGAGTTTACAGGGAGAATTTGAACAGGAATAAGTTATTAGATCGGATGCTTCCAGATTCAAACGAATATATTTAACTTTTTAATAGCGCTACTTTTCCATCAGAGGCGAGAGAAAAATCGTATTTCAGAGCTTTTCCAAGAGAATTAAAGAATTTTGGAGCAAGCGGTTCAATTTTTGTTTAAACCAAAATGATTCATATTTTGTAAGAGGTTTGAAAAGAAAACAATCTATTTTAATTTAATATTCTTCTTCGAAGAGGAAGAAGTGCATATAAATGCTCCAAATTATTCTATCTTCGTAGAATAATCATTATAATGTAGATGTCACAGAAAATTAATTTTTAAGTTTTGGAGCTGAAATATTTGTATCATCGCATGTTGTCCTGTTTAATATATTATACTGTCAAACTGGAATTAAATTGTGTGCAATTTAGCAACGTGAGAAATGACAAAAGATAGCAGCGTGCCCCATGGAGTAGCTACATACTTCTCAAATCACTCTCAGCAATATTCGAACTATGAGTTTTGGCGATGCAAAGCTCCACTTAAAATCTTGTCTGACCTCTTAAGAATCAAATAAGTTAGAGAGCTAACAATGAGAACTTACAGTCTACAGAGTCATTTTCACTGTAAATATATTAAATGGCTATTGCAGTCATCGAGTTTTCACGAATAATTCATTCAAAGCACAGAAATTCATTTTGTTCTTTCCCATCGTTTAGCTGCCCTAACTGTCAATCCAACTGACTCAAAAAATTCGCAATAACTGACCTTCCTACAATAAAGCAGGTCTGGTAATTATCCATGGCTTCAAGTCCAGTACTCTCTTTATCTCCATACTAAAATGCAATACTTATTTGCAAATAAACCGATAATCAAATTTAAATTCAATTGGATATTTCAAAACCATGGATCACACAGGAAGTCCCATCATGGACCATCGCCGCGAAAACTACGATTCGCTCTTCAGCGAGCGGACCAAACCGTCTCAGGAGCTGATATCAAACTCAGGCTGGAAAGTTTACAGCACCAGTCCAAAAGAGAATGCGCGATCAAGATCCAAAGGTCCAAGATGGTCTGAAGAAAGCACCCGCCATGAGAAAGACATGAAAATGCTTGATAAGCATGTAGCTTACCTCACCGAACAAAACACTAAACTCAATCATACCATCGACACTCTCCGACGAGAAAACGTCCAAATAAGAGCAAGCTTTGAAAAATCAGAATATCAAAGGAACTCTTTGAATGGAGTGCTTCAGAGGTAGCGCAAAGCCTATCATCCTATATTTACTAAATTATTTCTTTCTCGTTTTCATAGGCTTAAGGATGATGTGAAGGCGAAAGACGCGCAAATTAAAAAACAAAATGAATATACTAAGAAGCTTGAAGCACAGTTGTTGAAGGGATCCCTGCATCTAAACGTATATGAAGAAAACACAAAATTAAAGGACCAAATCCATGCGCTGCAGGTTTGAATGAACGAAATTGATTTTCCTGATTAATAAAATAGGCAGAACTAAGAGAGTGTCAAGAAAGCAAATATCAACTCGATGTTCTTCTGCAGAAATGCAATCGAGAACAAGACATGTTGCGTTCAGCCTTGGTAAGCAGTGCGCTGATGAATAAAGTGTGCTAATATTCGATAGGAAATAAATTTGATAGAATACCATGAAAAATACGGAGGGGAAAAGGGAAATATCGAGGATATTTTGAAAAGAGTCGAATTTAACGAAAATAATGAGCAGCTTGAACAGGAAGTGATGCATCTCAGAAACGAGGTAGATACCATGAATAATGTCATTTTCTAACTTAACTGAAGAATGAGGAGCAAAGACAAACCATTGCCAGTATGAAAGACGCATTAGATAAACAAACTGACGCATATGAAAAACAACGTGTAGAACTCGAATCTTATTCCAATGTATCTCTATCGCTTCAGGCTTCAGTTTTCTTAACGACGAATTTTCATTTTTCAAGGCGCTTGAGATGAGTCATCATGAAACTGCAAAACTCCAAGAGAATCTGAACGAGCTTAAGAATAAGAACAGCCAGCAATTGCTCACTGTAATTGTGACTACCTCGCAGCAGATTATCAATGTTTTGTTAGATACAAGAGCTACAAAGAGAAATCGAGCAGAACAACTCTCTGATCAAGATGGAAGGCACGCGATATGAGAATACTCGTCAAAAATTGGAGAAAGCGTCTGCTGAGCATACAGAACTGATGAAGCGATTCGAGGTTTTGATGAAAGAGAATAATAAGTTCAGAACCGAATACAATGAGTTATCGGCCATGTACAGAGAGCTCGAAGAGGAACTCAAAAAGATGCATACGCAAAATATGAGTACTGAGCAGCTGGACCATTTACGAGAGGAATTCAATCAGAAATTGAAAGAAAATGATGCGCTACACTCTGAAAACGAGAATCTTAAAATTGAATTGATGAAGACGAACAAGCATGCCAAAGAGTTGACTGCAAGGTTTTCGAAGCTCGAAACGGTGATTTCCAAACAGCAAGAGGTAATGAGTTCTATCTTTGAAACATGAAACTGATTTTTTCTTGTTATAGTTGCTGACCTCTTGCGGAATGTTCTTTAAGTCGTCTGATTTTGTCAACCTACTTGAAGACAGCGAAAAGAAACAGAAAGAAAAGGCTGAATTGAAGTTTAATATACATAAAATAGTTGAAGGGTGTATTCGCAAAATTACAGAACCTACTACTCATTCATAGGCCATTTGGACGTGCAAGATCAATTCTGTGTTTGTTTGTTTTTTTGGTTTCTGATCGTTTGTTCAAGAATATTTATTTTTAAAAAGTCAATACTGGCGTAAACAGGCCCTTTTACACGTATGTTTTTCTTCATAATAATGATTATATGAGATTATACAACGATAAAAATCTCTTTCAGTACAAGTCACTTATAAAGAGATAGGTTTCAGTAAATTATTCCTTAACAATGTCAGTCTGTTGATAATAGAGACTTTGCTGAGGGTACTCTTGCCTTTGATGAGAGAAAGTATCTCTTTTAAACTAGTTTGGGTCTCAAACTCCAAAGTAGACATTTTCGAAGTTGGGATCTCACTTAGGACTTTGAGAGTTGCTCCAAACGATTCTTGAGTTTTGCGATGATCCTGTTCAAGCAAAAGCAGCTCCAAGAGACGCAAGCATAGCTGCTTGGCGTAAGTCGTGTAAACTTTGGGATCTCTCCTCAGTTTAGGCGGGTTATTGGAGACTTGAGGGTGGAAAACCTCAACTTTTAAGGTTTGGTATGACTTCTGAGCTTGTAGATAGCTTGGCCCTTTTAATTTTAGCAGCTTCAGTTTCTCTGTAGGGTCTTGGGTCCGAGAACATGATGCTGTGAAATAACCTATATTAAAGGAATTGAAACAATTTTCCAAGCAAAAGCTTTTACTTTCAAAGATCTTCTGACAATAAGTAGAATAACCGTTCTTCGCCATCTTGCCGAGCAGCACCTTGCTCGTTGTGTTGATTATGGAACTCGAAATAATACAGCTCGTATTTTCGACACATCTATCTTCAGTATCAGTTAACTCAAAAAACGAGGGAGTCTGATTTAAGAAATGAATTTTTCCTGAATGAAAAGGAACTCTTAACTCATTCTGAGCAACTCTGAAAAAATCTGAGCCGATAATTGTCAATTCTTCAAAGGAACTGTACATCCATAGCGTTTTTAACGAGTTATTCCAAAGCTTCTGAACTATCGTGGGACTTGACGCTTCATTCACGACGAACCAAACGCGGTCTTTTTGAGAATCTAACAGCTCCCATAGGATCTGAAGCTTTCCAAGCTCCTCTTCGACTTCTTCCACAAAAGCGAATACCTGAACAACATCATTGCAATATTTCCTCGCAGTTAGAAGCCGCTGTATCTCAGTAAAAGAGCTTTTAATATCAAGCTTATCCCCGAAATTGAATAAAGCAACGAGGTTCTTAGCAACCGTGACGACTCCTGCGCTTGTATTTTTCGTAAAATCCATTATTAAGTTTGCATTCTTATCTCCCTTCTCGTTGAAACCAGCATTAAGCGCAAGAATTGCGAGTCTATCAGCTTTATTCATCACTGATATGAAGTTCTCAATGAGCTTTCCTCCATATTTCGGATTTTTCGTAAATCCCAGTACAATGACGATATCATTCGAACAATAGTTCACATCCACGGATTCCGATGCGTGTAAATTAAAAAGGATTGGAAAAGAAACGCTACCACCTGAGTCAGGAATCACGTAATTAGACCCGAGACTTACACGTAACTCGATCTCCTGCGAAGTTTCGCACTTAATCTCCTGATCATGCTTTTTGATTCCCTTGAGCATTGGAGCGATATTCTCTTTTTGGGAATATTTACTATCCACTGATTCTACCTCTGCTTGAAAAGATTTACCGGTATGCAGTAGCTCATTCTTCATTGGGATATCTGTAATATTCGACATGAGTACATTTGTAGGATGGCCATCTGAAAGAAACGTTCTTGAAATTGGCGCCCAAAAAGTATTTGATAGCGCCAACGATCGTTCGAGACTCAAGCTCTTGACTTCCAAATTGATCGACTGAGCTAAAGAGGAAAGCCTGTCTGGTAGGTAAGGCTGCTTTGAGGTAAACTCTTGAGAAACCGGGAGTAATATTCCAGAATTATTCTTGAAAGAACTGAAGCTGAGGTGCAGCTTCACGTTTCTATTCGCTAGGTTATTTACCGGTGAGCTGCTAAGGTCGAAAATGTTAATGCCACTGTTACGATGAGAATTAATGGAATTTTCTAACGAATTATGAGGAAGACGGTCTCTGTTTTTAAGGTGAGTGGAGGCATCAGCGAGCATCCTTCGAGGGATGTGGGTCGCAAGAGGAGTGACTTCCATTGTAATTGGGAGCAAGGGCTGCCTTGTGACATTGGCAGGGGTTCTGATGAGGTCTTTTGAGATTGAAATTTGCTCAGTGTAAATTTCGAAATTTAGGCCTGAAATTTGTTCTGCTGACAGGGTCAGTAGGTTGTCTGATGAAATATCGGGTGTGTACTCTGCGTTTTCCGTGTTAACGATGGGTAGTTTAAGAAAATCTATTACGGTCCTGCAGCAAGGGCATCCAATCTCATGAAAAGGTTCGTTTATTTGCATATATTCGATGAATTCGAGCAAGCAGCTTCTGTGGAAAGAGTGATTGCATTCAGTGTTAATTTTGTCGTGAAACATCTTCTCGAGGCAAATACCACAGCTTGGCCTGAGTTCCCACAGAGGTTTCTTAGCTACGTTCAAATCGATTCGTTCTTCCTTGCAATTCTGGTTCTCTTCTGGCGTTTCTTGAAAAGTGAAGTTTATTTTCTCCTCTTCATGTTCCAAAATTTGAGAATCTTTCAGAAATGGTTTCTGTTGTGTCAAAGATATTTTTGAAGTCTGGCTCATGTTATTTGTATCCTCTATTTCATCATCATAAGACGGAGAATTTACACTTTGCAGATGGATTGAAGGATGAAAGTTGTTTGAGGATTGTTGATTCATATTCAAATTATTTTTTCATTAGTCAAGTTCATTCAAATTCAATAAATAAAGAGAAGGAGTCATTTATGTTATGCTGATTTCAGTCTGAAATCGGTTCAAACATTCCTGATTTTATTTCATTAATGGTACTATTTTAATTTTGAAGCATTTAATTAAATCAAAGTCTCATCGTCACTAAGTAACAACTTAAATATCGAAAGCTGATATTTTTCTTCAACTCTCCGTGTCCAATTTTATTCTCCGCTTTCATTTGAAATGTATTGCTCATGGAAGGTATCTAAATTGTTTGGTTTGATATCCGACAAATTTTTCTGTTTAATGCGTGAAATACTGATGAGAAATTAACAAATTGAAGTTTGTTCTATGACCTCATGATGTTCAAAGAGGTTCAAAGAGGATTTCAATTCGATACTCTCGCTTCAGAGCATTTCTATTTAACAAATCTGTTAAAGGATTAGTTTTTTTGTTCAAAGACCTTTAGTTTGTAAGCTGTTGGATTTATCAGTGGCTGAGTGTCTCTTTGCCAACTACCTTGATTGAGCCTGGGTTGATGGAGACAATGAAAGTGCATTGAGTCGGCTGTGAAGTTTTCTGATGGAGAGAGCTAAGATTCTTAAGAATAACCTGATTGCTTGACAAATCAGAATTTCTGATCAAAATAACTGCCGAATAAACCCCAACTTCGTAAATTGATTTCGGATCTTGAAAAATTATCTCGGCGAATTACGATATTAAAAAGCTGTTAATTTTTGTTGGAGTTTTAAGAACAGAAATCTGAAGGTTTATTTAGTCAGATCCAATGTTGAATAATCATTAAAAAAACAAAACCAACTCAATAAAATCTTCGACTCAAAATGGAAGCTAAAAAGAAAACTAGCATGCCCATACTAAAGACAGCACCAGTGAAGAAAGCGACAATTCCCAAAAAGACTGAGGTTGAACGGCAACTACCCAATGGAAAGCTGCAAGGTGCTGTCATTCAAAAACCACGTCCGCAGCAAATGTCTCAACCCTACCCACTAATGGTATCTAATCAGCCAACACCAATTCAGAAGATTGCTGGTCCAGTTCAAAGCAAAAAGTACGATGACGATGAACCTATTGATGAAACCATCAAGCCAACTCCTGAGAAGGAAAGTGTGAAGCAAGACCCATCGACACTCAATCCTGATGAAGCATTTACAATCTCTTTGAAGATCAAGCATCAAGTACTCCAACTTAACTCTGCATCAGCAACAGTTGAGCCTCTCCTCTTTACCATCAACGCTCTATCAGGTAACGACGAAAATAAGGTTCCTCTGGATTTGATTTGTGTTCTCGATACGAGTGGTTCAATGCAAGGTCCAAAAATAATGCTTCTCATCGATACTTTGAAATATTTGGTTGATCTTCTTGGTGAAAATGATAGAATATCAATTGTAAGGTTTTCAAGTCAAGGAGCAAGGTTGCTACCTCTGAAAAGGGTCTCAGAGGTCAATAAACCAGAGATTCTTAAAGTTCTTAACTCGTTAGTAGCCAGTGGAGGCACTGACATAACGGATGGAATGAGACACGCAGTGAGAATTATAAATGAAAGGAAATATAGAAATCCAGTGACCTCTGTCTTCCTACTTTCTGATGGACTCGATGGTGGTGCCGTCCAGGGAGTTCGTAACTTGCTTAATACTGAACAACCAAAAGATAATTTCACTATTCATTCTTTTGGATACGGAAGTGATCATGACCCTAACCTCATGAGCACCATTGCCAAATACAAAGATGGTAACTTCTACTTTGTCGAAAAACTCGAAACTGTTGATGAATGCTTCGTCGACGCTATTGGTGGTCTTATCAGTGTTGTTGGACAGGATGTTACTATCACTATCCAAGGAGTGAAATCTGATGTCTTCCCTACCCTCAGGATCAAGAAAGCTTTCGGAGGAGCTGATCTCTGGAAAACGATTGATGGAGCATATAGCACAGGAATCAGTCAACTTCCTGCAGGCAAATCCAAAAATTATGTTCTTGAGTTAGTTATCCCCAAAACATCAAAGTCACTTACTGATCAACAAAGAGAAGTCATCCTAGCAAAGGCACTCGTGACTGTGAGAATCCCTAATACCACGACTGTCTGGAAGAAAGAGTGCGAACTCAAAGTAAACTTACTTAATGAAGAAGAAGAATTGCCTCCTCAAGTTGCAGATAAGGATGTGTTGAACAACTACTACCGAGTTAGATCTGCTGAAATCATGATGGAAGCCAGAAAATTCGCAGAGGATTACAAATATGATGAAGGTAGAAAGATTCTCCAAAATTTCAAAGAAGAGTTGTCAAAGTCAGCTGTGAAAGATGAGCCAATGGTAGTAGGATTGCTGGAAGATATCGAAACTACTATAAAAGAGATGCAACCTCAGGTCTACGAGGCTGTTGGTAAGCACAGATTGGTGCAACAGATGGCTTCACATATGGAAGAGAAGAGTAATCCATTCAGTATGAACAGTGCAAATCTGTATGCTAACACAATGCAGAAGAAAATGGTATCGATGGCAAAATCTAAGAAAGTAGCCTATTAATCCAATTTTGTTTATGTCTTTTTGTTCACTCCGAGCTTTTTGGCTATGTACTTCAATAATATTCAGTGAATTAACATAAATTCATAAACATCATCGCTAATTCAATATGCCAATACAAAAAAATTTGATGACTCACCTCAATTTTTCGATTTGTTAATTATTTAATAGGCATATAAATAGATATTATTATAGCTAATCAGCAATAAGCAATTTAAACAGACGAGTTTTCCACATAGCAAACATTTGCATTAATACAGTCTGAAACTGTTGAAAAGTTCAACATCACGAGCTCTGCTAGACCACAAAATTGAGTTAGTGATGATAGACAAGCAGAGGTTCGGTCTTGCTTCCTTAACGAGGAGTAATCGATAAAATTTTTCAAGTATTCCAATTACTAGAGATAAACATGATTCGATCAGGATAGGTGCTAGCATCGAAAACATCAATAATGCTTGAAGTTAATATGATATTTGTGCTTGGTAATCTGCAAAGAATATTATTTTACCACAGCGAAATGAAAGGGCTTGGACTTTTTTCAAGTACCACAACTGGTACTTGAAAAAATTGCAAAAATCGACTCTTCTACTCAGAGTAAGTTTCACTTGAAGACCATAGTTAGATCCAATTTGGCTGTAGGAACCAAAGATAGGGCTCCGCCTTTAGAATAATATAGAAGACCCGCATCTACATTTTAATAGTTTCAGACTAATTAATGAAAGATAAACGAAACAGGATGTTCAATATCTACTTGATCATAAGTTGCAGTCTCGAATAATGAAAGAATTTTATGTTTCAATCCACCTTTAACCAGCATCAAGCACAAGCGCTTATTTTCGTTGGAAAGATATGATACATCATTGTGTAATGTAATTTTCTAATAAAAAAGTGCTCAAACTATATTAATACCGTTTAAGGCGCTTGTCGTTTCTCTTAATATACGACGACTGTATCTAAGGAAAGAGTTAGGGAGAAACGGCGAGATTGTAATCATAATCCATCCTCACAGTGGTACTTTATTTCACCAGCATAATTGTCTCGCAAATCAACATGAATTTGAAAAATGAATTCTTCATTAAAAAGGTATCTCAATGTAAAGGAATATGATGACTATATATAATGCGACTATATATACTGTATCTCTATTGATTAAAGCTCATACCAAAAAAGCTTGCTAAAATCGTAATTACAAATCGCAAAATTTTTTTTGCCAGAGATTTTCTTTCGAAGAAATCCGGTAATTTAAAAAAGTACAATAAAATATCCTGCCTCTCGTCGATAAGAATTTGATATGGAAGAAGAGAAGACCTTTACTCTAGAAAATTCAGGTAATATTCTCGCTTCTTTTCCTCAGCGAATCTGCTAATTAGATGAGAACAATCATTCCGTATCTAAAAATACAGAAAACAATGAAAAACGTATTTGATCATGAGAAAAGCCACCCGTTAATGAATATACATACATTCTTAGATGAGACCGCAATTAGCAAAAAGAGAGATGAATATTCAGCTGAAATTAGACAGAAAAATCGGTAGCAGTCATCAATGCTTTTATGAATCTAAGCTGATATCTCGCAGAGAAGAGCAATTGATGGCTAAAAGAAGCCCAATAAAGCAAGACGGAAACGAGCTTCCACTTTTTGAGGAAGCTGAGACTAAGCTACTCGAGAAATCGAACACGTTAACACTCGAAGAGTACATTGATGAAATCAAAGAGGAAGAGTTCACGATGGCAGATTTTCCTAAAATAATTGAGTCTATTAATTCACAAGACAAATTTAAACAACATTATGGCGCA
>ENA-UOTX01000700-UOTX01000700.1-compost-metagenome-genome-assembly--contig:-NODE-700-length-32772-cov-11.936871_pt1 | contig 32772 bp, 22 predicted proteins | sample MGYA00238143_ERZ746982 | MGnify/ENA primary metagenome ERZ746982 (study PRJEB28758, sample SAMN06268862) | compost metagenome | isolation source: single cell | place: USA: California, Emeryville, Joint... | reverse complement strand
TGAATTCATAAAAGAAAGAAGGAAAAAGGCTCAAGAAAAAAAGAAAAATTCATCTAAAAGCCCTCGACAAAATCGATCACGTTATATATCAAGCCATCGAATTGACCTGAGAAATGAATCTCAGCGTATCCATCTGGTACACCCTAATTCAAAGCATTCGAGACGTATTCCCAAGGGCAACAACGCAATATTGCCTAGAGATAACTCTCAACTCAGTCGGCCTAAATTGTAATATCTCTCTATTCATTTTTGTAATTTTATGAAAATTAGTATAGCTTGTGATTCCTTTGATATCAAAAATACTTCATGGTTTAAAAGACAGAAAAATGAAATGAGTTTTATTTCAAAGATAACCCATTTTTGACTTTTAATGAATTGGCAAATTTCTTTCCTAAACATTAGAAACCAAAAGGCTTCGAGAACTGCTATTGAATGACTTCTATTAAATCAGAAAATTTGTTTTTCTGTCTCTGCTGAAAATAATTTAGAGTTTTCACAATTAGAAAATCCCAATGTTTTGTATGAGTAACAATATTTCAGTAGGTAGCAATCTGATCCTTCACAATTTCATGCGAAATAAAGTAATTTGTTGATATTCAAATCGACTAAATGTGTTGAAAAATATTAAGAAGAAACTTAGTATGAATATTTATTTCAGTGAACACTCGAAATTGATGCAACAACATCCATAATTTACAAAATATGAGCAATATATCAGCTCATAAGCGCCAAATGCAGTCACTAACAATAATTTTCAAGGAACCAAATAAGGATTTTTGGCTGTTCGAGCATCTGAACTCAATTATCAGTAAAGCGATTTCCAACTTTCAAATATTTCTTCGGATGTTTTTGGGTTGGAGTTTTTCAGATCAACATGTGCTTTGTCTTTCTTAATCTTCCCGTCTTTATCAATCAAAATGAGGCATGGCACAGAACTGACTTTGTATCCCTCACCGAGGTCTTCTCTCGTTTCATCTTCATATGGAATCGTAAGCCAGGGCATGTCTTTGTAGAATTCATCGAAATCGGAAGCCGATTCATCACCTGAAATAAAGAGAATTTGCAGTTGTTGCTCGATTTTGTTAACTTCGTTGTAGAATTTAGCTAGCCGTGGGGTAAAAGCTCTGCATGGTCCACACCAGAATCCAGCGAAATACAATGCAAGCACTTTTCCTCTTGTAAAGGTCGTGAGATCAGTTGGCCCACTTTTAGAAAGAATTTTAGCAGGAAGCTTTGGTTCCATAATTAAATCGCTGAAGAAATAAAAAACTGCTTAATAAAGCCAACCGATTTGATAAAGTAAAAGATACATGAACCCGAATAAAATTGCCTTTTTTTCGCTCCTTACATAACATGATAATTGTTGCGTTGTGTTTTTGAAGAGAATTTCGCGATAGTGAGGTTTGAGGGTTATGGAGAGAATCTAGTTTTAGCGTTTTCACAGGATTTTTTTGCATTATAAGAATAAATTGTCCCATTAGTATTAAAAAATCACCACCATAATAACGTACATGTCGAGATTTGTGTGGTCTTCAGCCTGATGCTATGAATATCAAATTTTATGAGAAACTTAAGCGATAAGAGGGAAATCATCATAACTATCAAAGGAAAAAGACTGGGTTATGTGAAAATTCTATTTCATATAAAGGGATCTCAATAAATCAAGACTTTTTCTGAAGATACAAGACAACTAGCTACGAAGTACAGTCTAGCCGTTGAAGCGTAATTTGATATGATTTCGTTCATGATACAGCTTTCAAACTGATGACTGATCTGCTACCTACAAGAAACCTTTCTATATCTCTTGATATATCCCCTACTATAGGAGTAAATCTCAGCTTGGCCTAGTAAAATCACGTTCAGGCTTCTCCAAATACAGGGCCTTCAACACTATGAACCAAGATAACCGAGAGACTAAGCTTACCAGCCAAAGGTTCACTTAAATTAAAGAAAAATTACCTTATACATTAAAATCAACCAAATTCCGCGCTTTTTGTAATTTCAACTAAACCCATATGGAATTCCTACGAACATATTACACCCTTAATAAAGCTCTTCCAAAAGCTCCACTATAAAATATCTTTTACATCCTCCATTTCGATGTCTAGGAGGTTCGACAGCTGTAGAGATTTCGCATTAAGCGGGCGACTTCCCAGACAACGTTGCAGAATCTCATGTCGTAATCTGCTTTAAAAAGTTCCTAAAATACTCATAAGTACTTAAACGTTCTATTTTCAGTAAATGCCTCTAGATTGTTCGTGCGTTTCAAGATTCTTTATAATTTGGTTGGTTAAAAATTATAACTGCCTGTTCCAATTTATTCTATATCCAGTTAATTTTGAAAAACCTAATGTTAAGAAGATTTTCAGGTCCTTAATTCATTAAAAATTTACCAATTCCAGTAGTGAATCTCGAATTTCCAAAAGATGAATAAATTTCAGAATTGCGATTTAAATTCTTAAAACAATCTTTATGAGTACACAAGAATCTCCAACCCCGAGCGAGAAACTCGGCTCTAATTCCAAAAAAAGCAAGACGACTCACTTCGTGCTGAATTTATATGAACTCTTAACCGTAAAATACTATGGTTTTCGGCATTGTCTGATCAAATATGCAGCAATCAGAAAATTACTCAGACATCGTTTCTTGGAGCGAGGATGGCCGTTATTTTATAATAAACCAGCCCGAATCGTTCGCTGAGAAGATCCTTCCGCTCTACTACCGACATCACCAGCTCGCGTCTTTCATCCGGCAGGTACAGTGCATTGAATGATACATACTTACATGAAAAATAGTTAAATATGTATGGATTTAAAAGCAAAAGCTGCCCGAAAGGCAGCATGGCGTACTTTCACCCCTACTTTCAAAAAGAAAGCAAGTAACTATTCAGGAGATACAACAAGATGCTGATCAATGTTTGCTGTAGAGAACTACTCTATCGCGTCGAAAGAAATAAGAACTTTCGGAAGTACTCTCAGCCTAAAGTGCAAAAGAGCGATTCTCAAAGCGTGATCGATCAATTACAATCCGAAGTATAACTATTAGTCTTTCAGTTTTATTGATTAATGAGAGTGTAGAACAAACAATTAAAAGAAACCCAAATGATGATGTTCTCAAAACTCGCGGATTTTCAGTCTCAGATAGATTCCCTCGTATTAAATAACAACGCTCTCGAAGCAAAGCTTCAGAAAATGTGAGTCTTAACTTGAAAATCTTTCCCATAACGATTTATATAGGGAAGCTCTATTCTTCGAGACAAGACCGCGTTTTGAGGGCCAATCAAATGAAGGTTTTGGACCAAATCATCCTTCGTTAAAGAGGATAAAGACGGAGCCTACTCCAGTAACTTATAATCAAGAAATGGATATCAAGGTAAAGTCTACTTATATTTGCTGAGTAGCTCAAAAGCAGCAATTGTTTAGGCGCTACCAAGAATTTTAGAGGCCAATGAAGCTCAGTTTAGGTTTCCTGCGACGAATCTTCAACCTCAAGAGCTTGCTTATCCGACTCAATTTATTGATAATGCTCTGTTCGTGCATAGAAGGTCACAGCAAGCGCTACTGCAAGAACTGCCAGAGAAGTACAGAAGCCATCAAAATAGCGAATGGTATGGAATCTTACACGATTATTTAGAATGAAATTATGAAAGGTGATTTTCCAAAAGCTATGAAAATGATTATCTTCTCCAGTTATATTATCGCGAGATATCATATAATTTTTTTGTAAGAACAAATTCTCTTTGAGGCTTCAAGGGTAACATTGAAGGCATTCAATATTTTATACAATTATTCGTATGTTGTTGTCGCAAAGTATATGAATCTCTTAGAGAAGGATACCTAACATCGAAAATGGTCTGTTTAGAACTTTGCTAGAGAATGCTTGTACTTGAAAATATATTATGAGTTATGATTACGTATGACTTTGAGAGATGGAGAGGTGCTGTGATCAAATCAAATTCACTCCCAACAGGTTGCTTGAAGCCAGAACTTTTTGCGGTGAATTACGTTGAGAGAAACTCAAAAATGGTAGAATAGTCAGGCAATTACAACGTGCCGTACCGAAAATTTTGAAGATCCAAATTGAAAAAATTAATTGATTGTGACATCTTATTTCAAATGAATCAAAACGAAGAATTGGTTGATATAGTCAAAAGCCGAATCTCTGCGATAATAACGTATGGCCTCTTGATGGTGCCTTGGGCGATTGGAGTAACTTGGATAATAAACGAGGCTGAGCGATCAAACTGCACCGGTTTGATATTAACGTATGCATTCCTCGCAAAATGGGTCTATCCTGGAATAGTGCTTGTAGCATTAGTGGTTCTTTTACCTCTCTCAGTGTACTATCTCGTGAAGGCTAAAAGGCGAGAAAATACAAGAGTTTTTACTGTGATGACTATATTAATCTTGTCGTTGGTTAGCATTGCCGTGTTTTTCGTTTGGCTGTGGTCGGTACGCGCATTATTTGGCAAATCTGAATGCAAGAGTATCCTTCTGGTTTCTTTAACAAAGTTTAATGCAATGCTTCCGCTGTTTTTCATTGGCGCTTTCGGCGTAAAGTTCTGTTTTTTGACTTGCGAAAACAAAGATTGGATGCGAATTACTAACGAAGACGAATCAAACAACATTGAAATTACTGAAACGAAAAGCGCCGCTGACTAATTTAATGAAAACTAAACATTTTCCTTCATTTTCTTGTTGATAGCATTTTTCTCCTACTGATTAGTCTGTCTGTGATATATCCCTATTTTAGATATAACAACTATTGAAAATACCAAATCTAAGTAACTTTTATCATCCATCGGTCTCCGAAGGCATCATAGTCGTTACTCCTTGTTTTTCCTTCGAACTAATTAACAAAGATATCAATATTAGATAAATTCTCATTAATTGCCAAATTCGAACAATTTAATTATCGGATATTAAATGCTGGTCTCTTTGGGCAGAAGAAATTTTTGTACAGTATCCAATGCTGGGGGGTCAACCGCAACAAACCTCGAGAGGCTCTTTAATCTCCACACTAAAAAGCATAAAATACCTTACTTTGAGTGCCGCTCTGGCAACATTGAAATCCTCAAAGATCCGATCGATTTTTACATTACTTTGCACGTAAAATCGCAACGACAGCCATCTCGCTAATTTTCTCTAAACAAGCAAGGTATAAGAAGAAGCTACCAGCGAATTTGCTTCTCCACACTCTACGTAGGCACAGGAAACCTTGAGCAATACCTTGTAATAAAGACTTAACCATCTCACTAATCGAAATTTTCAGGTCGCAAGCATCAGCAATAAAGTCAAAAAGAGCAAGAAGCTCAAAGTGACGATTCTCATGGACTATTTCAGAGGAACTAGAATGAATCGAGATAAAAAGACCTCGAAGGATATAGTAGCACCTCTTAAAACAGTAAATATGACACGAGACTCACTTTTCTAACATAAAATCGTAGGAAAATATTCACAATCAGAACGTCTCGCTTGCTTTTTACCCGAATCCAGATTGTCCAAGAATATTTTCACTTGACTCAGAAGGAGGCTTAAGAGAGATTTTCGGAGCGCATCATATGAAATATTATATTTTCGATGACGACGTTCTCGTTACAGGGTTAGCGTTCTTCATTATAGCAATTTTTCTTATTCGTCTTAACAAACAAACTCACAGGGCGAATTTACATGAAAGCTATTTCACCGAAAGACAAGATAGATACGTTCTCTTCAAAAATGTTCCTCATCTTGCAAACTACCTGGAAGACCTTACAGAGTCTATTTCCAACGGATGCATGCACCTCGAAGACAACGGAGAGATAAGCACCGTTAATTACCAGCCCAAATGGTTTGATACGAAAAACTTTAAAGAGGCTCATAAGCACCAACTAAAAATGTTTAATTTTACGAATCGCATCGAAGTGCCTAAAAAAGCAACCTTTGAAGAGTTTTTCGAGCTTTGGGACGATGATGACTTTAAAGACAAATATACTGTGTCTGCAAAGAATCCAAACAAACCTGATGAGGAGCCAAAGCCAGCCAAGAAAGAGGAAAAACCGAAGGAACCATCTAATGAGAATAAAGAGGGCGTGGAAAAGAAAGATGTAAGATTATAGCATTTGTTGTGTATTGAATTGCAATAACATGGATAAAGATTAAAATTGATGACTCATTCTTCAAAAAGGAGTTGAAATACCAAGAACAGCTCGATCAGGTGAAAGCCAAGGCTGCCCAAATGTACATTTCTCCTATTATTGGAAATTAAAACTTATTTTTGCTTGTCAGTCTCCAGGGCACTTTTGATGAATATGACGCCCAAGCAATTGTTGCAAAAATTGAGTCAACTTTGTATCAAAAGGATCAGAATAAAGGCGAAATCGTCGAGGCGGGAGGCAAAGTTTATATTTTCCCAACGGTATTGCTTTGAATGGTTTCTTGCTGAGGGCCTAACTGTTGGTCTAGCTTCAAATTGCGAGTTTAGGCATCAGAAAGGATGAAGAATTTTTCATGGAATTGCTCAAAGAGAATGCAGCTGATCCAAATAACAGAATCGTGGTAACAACAGGTTACATGAGCTTCATCCCGAAAATTCGTGAAATATTACTTAATGCAAAAGCAAAGATTGATTTGTTAACAGCTTCTCCATTAGTAAGATCTCTTTTTTGAGAAAAATCCTCTAATACCTTCCCTTCTAAATCCCAGGCGAATGGCTTTTATAACGGAGGGTTCTTTAAAGGCTGGATTCCTTATCTTTACAGAGTTTCTGAGTATAAATTGATCAAAGAAGCAAAGAAAAGAGGCAAAAAAGATTTGTTCGTTCATGAGTACGCAAAGCAGCACTGGACTTTCCATTCCAAGGGGATCTGGATCTACGAAAAAGGGCAGGACCACCCGAGTTTGTTTTCGATTGGCAGCACGAATTTTTCCTCGCGCTCCTATAATAGAGATAGCGAATTGAATCTCTATGTATACTCCCAATGTCCAAAGTTCAAAGAGCAGATGCATTTGGAAGTGGCGAGACAATTGCACCATGCTGATAATGTCACTGATAAAGACCTCAAAAAAGATCCCGTCGCAAAATTAGGATTCTTTAGCTTTTTCTTCCATCGCTTCTTCAAAGGGTTCTTGTAATAGTGCCTAGCCTTATATGCAGTAATTGATGATTGATGAATTTTCGTGTATTATGTTCAAATAACCTGTCAAAGAGACCAATGCTGATGAGATAACAAGCTGAGGCTGTAAGGATAGGAAGGAGGGTAATCCTGTGAAATCTTAAAGCGAATAAATAATTTAATTACTCTATTATAAATCAAATATACAAGAAACGATGTATAAGATGGAGGAGGAAGACACAAATGCTTGTGCGCGTCTCCTTGAAAAAGCAAAGTCGCCTGGCTTTATATCGTCTCCGTTCTTTCTTTTCGTTTCGGAAATGGTGGAACCGTGTTGCCTAGCGAACAGAAGCGCAAAATCATCGGAGATAATGGAATTGTTGGCTGCCGCCTGGAAAACTTTGGAAAATAAAAGAGAATGGGTGAAGAAATTCAATGCTCTGCAACAAAGCAAACCTGTGATTGAGTCTACTAAACGAAGGGCTGATTCAATGTTCCAGATGGACTCTGAAACTTCAAAACGGACGAAATTGACGCTGACTGAGAGGATTTAGGACCTAAAAGTTGTAGCAGCCGATTTTTTATGCAGTGAAAACCAGATGGTCTTTCTTATTTTAAATAAAGCTCCATTTTATTTGTTCAATGAAGTTATTACGAAAAATTTGATTGCATCTGCCTACAAATTTCCTTGCTTTGTTGGAATTCTCAATTTGGGATCTGCATTTTTGTCTTCAAATTATTGTTGTACGACTTATTCGATCAATTTTACCATCGGAAGCAATGCAACGATAAAAGTCGATACACGGCAAAGAAATACAAAATAATGATCACCGTGCGGATTTGCTAATTATCATTTACTATTAAGACTGAAGTTAGATAGGAAACAGTGAGGATCTTTTCTTTTATGTGGAAGACAGTGCTATTATGTCTCAGCTAAATATTCATGTCCAAAAGAGAAGATCCTTATCTTCTTCTAAGCTTTATAGCTCGAAATCTACAGTTTTCATCTGAATCTTCAAATCGAAAGGAGATTTGTTCTGTAACGAGACAGCCAAAAGAATAAATATAGCTGATAAACTCAGAGACTCTTCTTTGAAAATATATGAACCAACCTTGTCTTTATCTATTATGTTAAATGAGATTTTTCGATGAAATAATTTATCAATGCTTTGGCTGCGGAATACTTATAACTATTATCGCTTCTCCTTCTCACTGCAATGAATTAATTATTCAGGCGATCTGAAAAAAATATACACTAGAAGGTGTCCGTCGTAACATGTTTCAAACTGTTTATTGAATTAAAGCAACCCAGAACAAGCGCAGACCGAAGAAAAATCTGGATTAATGAAAGAAATTTAACATGACCGTTTTCTTTCATTCATAGAAACAGAAAAATGGCTCCAGGTTCTCCTCATGAATTTTGCTACTTTGAATAAATCAAACTCGCAACCCAGTCTGATATTTCTTTGCTAATTTTCTAAAACACCTCTCTATCAAGGAAAGCACAGTGAACCTTCTATTTCCATAATCTTGTGTTCAAATCAAATTCAATAAAAATTAATCACTCAGAATTACCGTTTAACGAAATTCTCTCGAATTTCGAGTCCTATAAGAATGTGCCATTCTTTCCATAACTATAATCGAAACATTTTTCTCGCAACCCAATGAACCAGCCCCAGAGCTCCCAATCCCGAAAAATATCAGTTCCTCTTCGACTTGATAGAGACCCTCCTCAAATCGATCCCAAAGCTCTTGACGACAAGGTCACCCAAGAGGAATTCACCGAATTCTGGATGCAGCTAAGAGAGACTACAGCGAAACAAGTGCGACTCGGACGCATTGTCCGGATTCTAAACCTAATCATGCTGTTTATTCTGGTGTTATGCCTGATGTGGGCAGCATTCCAGCATCGTGTGTCTGGGCTTGCGATAATACTCATTCTTGGGGGCTACTTGGTGATGTACGGGACCTTCACTTATCTATGGGATCGGAGAATTTCAAATCAACGAGCGAGTTTTATTCGAAAGCAAAACAATAGCGTCTGGCATCAAAGGAGTTTGAGGTGGCACATCGACAATGGACTCCAATCAATGAGATTTCCTCGATCGCCCTACTTGGTGTTGAGTGAAGTTACAGACCCGGTGATGGATTTAAGTGATACAGGTAATATAAAGAACTAAATTTCTTTGGGTCTTAATAATTTTGTGATGTTAGAAGCGGCGGCTCGAGTGGGTAGTGGATCAGCTCGAATTGATAGTGGATATGGAACAATCAAGTTGGATGACACTCCTATTTCTTAAGCTTAATTTTACATATTTATTACAGAGAGAAACTTATGTGTATCATATAAATAAGTTTCGTACTACAGCAAAACAAAAGTATTCTTAAGTGAGTAAGCAAATATTGTTAGTTTTGCAGTTCTTTGAAAATAATTGGTATTCAATTGTCATGAGATTCAGTAAAAGTAAAAACTCTGCTGCTTTGTGAAAGATTTTGAGAAAATGCATTATGTAGCCATAGTAAGATCATCAGAAGAGGCAATGATGTTTTTTCAAGCTGCTCCTGCTGATCTGTGGAAATAATGATACAAGAACGAGATACGTTAGCTAAGGTTCCTTCATTCAATTGTTTTATTCATTAATACCTTAAAAAAGTATCATCTAAGATCCATAATGTGGATTCAAACATCATACTAGGAAAAAATTGGTAAATTTCTTATTGTATGACTACAAAATTGCTCAAATAATGAAGGATTTGAGTTGCTACCATTGTTATTAGAGAAAATACTAGCATTTCATGTATAAATATGTTTTTTCAGATGATTCCCTTCAAGCTGTTCTGTTATCACTTCTTACTGTAAATACAGACCTTCATAACCCTTGCCAGGGTTACTTCCAACCTCTGCAAGCCTTCCTCCCACTATGAATGGTTCGATGCAGTTATACTAGCATTGACTCATCTAATGACTCATCTGCCGTCCTTAGAACGCGTATTAGCAACTTCATTAATTTTTTTATATCTCTTTGTGTGCGGCGCAGGAATTTTTATTTTTTTATTACTCTTGAAGAAAAATTGTCAGAAACGGACCCAACTATTAAAGGAAATATTTTATTAGATCTATTTTCTTTCTTTCTCTGAAAAGCAAGATATTAAAATTATTTCTCCTCTCTACCCTCCTCATCTTCATGATGATAATTAATTACTAAGGCGGCTTATATACTGTGCTGTCTAAGCAGTGCGAAAGCAAACAGACACGTTAGACCTCGCGCAAACTTTCCCAACAACGTATAATCGATTTAATTCCTTTTTCTAAAATATATTTTATTCAATTTTTTTTACTTCTTGGAATGAGCAATAAATTTTACTTCGAAACATTATCTCACATTAATACAAATCTTTCGGATCGAATGCACCAATAAAATTTTAATTTGATTACGACAGTATTTAGAGAAATAGAAAAAGGGGTCAATTCAAATGAACAAAGCCAAAACCCACTCTAAACAACTCGATTTATTTCTCTCTCGTTCTTCAGCCACATATCAATCGAATAAGCCCTTCAAGGCTTTCCCTTCGCGTACGATAATCGTCGAGTACGAAGAAGGCAGAGCCATCAAAATTTCTATTCCGTCATCTAGCAAGGAGGCACTTACTTGCCAATGGCTCTTTAGTGAGGCTATAGCAAAGATCAGAGAGGACGCAAGGAAACGCAACATTAAGATAGATACCTCCAAGATAATCGCGCTCAAAACTAAAAATCTAATGATTTTGGTGGATTATTGGCTCTCACTTCCGGAAAAGTCACTTTCCGTACTGGAAGACGGTCTGGTATTGGTGCCGGTTTATGGATTTTCAAGGCAGGTCAGTGAGCAAAAAGATTTCTCACAGCTCTCGCGAGAGGATTTTTTATATGAGGAGCAGATTGGCAAAGGAGGATTTGCTCAAGTTTTCTTAGGTAACGAATGCTTTTTCGTTGATGGTTCTCAAACCTTCATTAGCAAGAAGCTTGTACACGGGGCAGTTCTACGCTATCAAACAGATAAAAAAAATTTCTTCAAATCGTAAACGAATAAACAGCATTGTAAGAGAAAGAGACATTCTGGTCATGCTGAAAGGCCAGCAGCATGTCTCTCAGATTAAATTCGCTTTCCAAGATGTAAGCAATGACAAACTCGGTGATGGCTTCATGCAATTAATTGATTGATTAGGACGAATTCTGCTATTTAGGCCTTGAGTACTTTCCTGGTGGGAACTTGCACTTCCACTTGAGAAAAGAGAAGAAATTCACTGAAGACCAGGCTCGGATTATCATAGCTGAGACTCTGCTCGGCTTACAAACATTACATGAAAATAACATTCTTTATCGAGATCTAAAGGTGATTTACTCATTTTCATCGGTAAATCTGAAGCCCATTGCAATAGCCTGAGAATCTGATGCTCGATTTCAGCGGCCATGTTTCCATCACTGATTTCGGTCTGAGCAAGATCATCACGAATCCATCAGAACTAAATAACTCAATCTGTGGAACCTTCGAGTAATCTCAATTTCTATGCTTCTCCTCTCATCTGCCTATGAAGATCGATCGCACCAGAAGTAGCTAATGGCAATGGATACAATTTTAGTGTCGACTACTATGGACTAGGCGCTCTTACCTACGAATTAGTTATGGGAGTACCTCCCTCGCCGTACCTGCTAAAGGATCAGCAAGGAAGACTCTGCAAAAATCCCAACTACAAACTCAAACTTCCACAGCTCTGCTCAGACGAGCTTCGAGATTTCCTCAGAAAGCTCTTTGTGGAGGATCCAGCGCTAAGGCTTGGAGCAAAAGGCGGATGGAATGAAATAAAAAAACACCCATGGCTCAAGTCAGTGAATTTTGCGGACATCGTCAACGGAAATTCTTCCTCTGCCATTGAAATAAGCCCTTTAATGACATACTTTGACTCGAAGAGTCTTCAACCTCGTACTGAAGATAACATTGACGATACTACCTTTCCCAGGAAAGAAATCATCTATATCCCAGGTTTCGAGTTTACTTCTCCAGAGGTAAATAACAGTCTCCTTGCTCAGAAGCCACAGCCCAAATCCATGCCGGTGAGTAAAGGAATCGTTAAACTGAACCAGACGCCTATATCCCAGACAGTTACGAGACATCAAAGCGTGAAACGAAATGTTTGGCTGCCGCCTGAAGACCCTGTCGAAGAAAAAAATATGAGTTGTCCTAAATCGAGCAAAAAGGTTTATCTTACTTTGAAAAACTGTATAAGTCCGACTATTACTGTCCGAAAGACTTTGCGAGCCCAAAATAAGGCGAATCTTTCGGATATAGATATAAGTCCTAAGCCGACAGTTGCTAAATTCAGGGAAGATTTAAAAAATATTTTATGCATTAAGATTCCCACGCAATCAACGGAAACAAGCCCGAAATGTGAGCCTTTGGAAAGCAACAGGCCTTATTTCAATTACCAAGAAGAAATGGATGAAAATTGGTATATTGAACAACCAGTAAGCTCAAAGCTTGGTTGGTATCAAATGAATCCAAAATTCGAGTTGAAAAGCAAAAAAAAATGGGGAGGTGTACAAAACAGTTGTACTTGATTCTCCAGGCAAATGGTGATTAAGATTTTCGCATTAATTTTCCTTTTATTTTTAATTTATCATTGAAAGCGGTTTTTTTCTATTAAATTATCCTAACAAAATGAAGTGTTGGAATGGTTCCCATTCGACAATTTTTGAGGATGATCTGAGCTAGTCTTAGGCTTATCCGATACGTATCATTCTTTATTTTTTTAATCAAATTTGATAGAATAACGTTTTTATAACGAATCTGACTTCAAAACCTTTTCTTCGAACGTATTATCAAGAAACATCAAGAAACATCAAGAAACATCAATTAATTAGAGTGCAACAAACGATCAGATTACTACTTGATAATCAGCTTTAATTTTATTTCTTCTCTTCAAAAACAACTCACTAATGGGACATAATTATTGAATTTGATATCTTTAATGGTGATTTCTTTTTTTGTTTATGCTAGCTTCTTTTGTACTACGTAATTTTAATCAAAGAGTTATGTAGTTAGTTCGCTTTGAACTTATAATATGGATAGCAACATTCACTATCTAACCTGTACCACTATAAGGTTCATATGTTGCAGGATATTCCATACTGGTGATTTCAGGAACACCCCAGTCGCAATCAGTCTCAATAGCAAGATTGTCTTGATGCATTTTGATTCTGAAGTAACCGTCCTCACCCCAGTACGTTCCCCAAGAGTTTCTTCCAATCCAATACTCGGTGCCATCATCAGCCACTCCCCATCCTACAACAGCAATTTCATGGTTAATTCTTGGTCTACTGCTCTTCTCGCTATAAATTCCGCCTTTGTACGCTTCCAACCCAGCAGTCGCCATGATACCGCATCCAATAGGTCCTCTCGCGTAGATTTCAGCCTTCATTCTATCAGCACCAGAAACTGAACCATATTCAGTCACTTTCCACCTTGCGTACTTCTCAACAGCCCAGCAGTCCTGATCACCTGACTGCCCTGGAGGAGGTGGATTTCCTTTGCAATTTCTGCAATTCTGAATTGGCGAGCATTCTTCTTTAGCAGGGTTAGCGGAGACATAGTTTTGGCAAGATTCCTCAGGAATACCCTTCTTATGTGCAAACGCATAGACTGACATAGGATCACCGCCATTGCAGTCTCCACCAGCTCTGCAATTAATGATAACTTGTGGAGAGAGGGCGATTTGCGGCCAAGTATTATTTCTCTTGATGTTAATTCGATCAGCCAGCGAGGAAGTTGTGCCGTGAGCCCAGCATGAACCGCAGTATTGAGGAATATGCTGGTTTCTGCTGTATGAAAGGTAGTTTTTGCCGTTCACGTTTCTCCAGTCCCAAGCCTTTGGTAATTCTTTAGCCGAGAGGTAGGTATGAGGCTGAGGTGTCTTGATCAGCTGCTTATTGCTCTTTTTAACCTCGCAGCCGGAGTATTTCGGTTGCTTGAACCATTCTTGAGATAATTCCCACCAAGTTGGTTTTGGCTTCGCGGAAGAAGTTTTGTTCTTTCTAGGAACAGTCCATGTGTCGACAGGAACAGCGAAACCGCAGCCTTCTTCAATACCGAGGTGGTTGATACCTCTGATAATTTTGAAGTAACCAGCGTTACCCCAATAGGTACCCCAGGAGTTACGAACCCACCAGTATTTGGTACCGTTCTCAACGCCCCATCCGACAATAGAAACGATATGATCAATGGAGTAATCGGTTGTATTTGCATTGATAATGCCACCGCTGTAATTGAGGATGTAGCTAGCGTCGATTCCGCACGTGACTGGTCCTCTTTTATAGACTTCAGTCATGATTGCAGCCTCATCGTTTGGAAGATCTCCAAATTCATCGACGGTGTAGACGTTCCATTCGTCCGGGATCCAACAGCCTTTGCCACGAGCGCAGTTTTTACAGAAGATATCCTCTGTGCAGCCAAGACCGTTAGTGTTACCGCGAGCTTGATAAGGAGAGCAGGTTTCATCGGAAATACCATACTTATGGATGTAAGCGTAAGCAGTGCCTGGGTTGCCGCCGTAGCAACCAAAGTCAGGGTTCTCACAGGAGACGAGGACTTGAGGAGAGAGGAGGATGTCTGGGAAAGTGGAATTTCTCATGATTTTGATACGATCAGAGAGGGCTGAGGTAGCGGCGAATGCCCAGCATGACCCGCAGTATTGAGGAATGTGTTGGTTCTTTCCAACAGTGAGGTAGTTGACTCCGTTGACGTCGCCCCACCAGAAATCTGTGGGAAGGTCCTCTATTTTCATAGTTTGAAGAGGAGTTTTAATGAGAGAGGGCTTGTTTTCTCTGTGAATGTACTCTGAGATGCCCTTCTTGTAAGGAATCTGGGTCGCAAGACTCAGACTCACACAGAGAAGCAGAACGAAGGAGGTAGCGGTTTTCATTCTTATTGATAACCGAGGTTATTATTAATCAGATCTCGAGCCTATTTAGTTAAAATAAAATACCTTGTTTTCTTCGGAGGCTTCAAAATTCAATTAACAGAAGTTTTTTTAGTTCAGAAGGAGCAAGATCACATTAGAAACATGTTTTAATACTTCTTGTGACAATAAGTAAGTTGAGCCTGAATGTGGATATTATCTACGAACCCTCTTTGAAATCCTTCTAACTTGACCATTATCGGTCATTTTTTTAGAATAGTGTTCAATAAGCTTGAATTTGAATATGGTTTGATGTTGTTGATTCGAAAGGATGATGGAAAACGGCAATCATGAATTACGCCGATAATTTTCAAATGAATAAATGCCACCAGGAACTCCTCGTCAGAATATCACAATTAGTAAGAGATTCTTAAAGGAATTAAGGCTTCTGCATGCTAGATTCAAGCTGCCAGAGAGTTTTATTTCAAACTTATTCGAGGCACCACACTCTCTAGATTGAACTTATTTTCTGCCAGGCTAATTTTCAGTTGTTTAAATAATTTTCTAGATATTATTCACGAAGCCAATGATTTAAATTCGGAAAATTTTATACAAAAATCAAAAGATTTCTTAATTTGAGAATATTTACTCCAATCATCCAATGACTGAAGCAAGACCTGAAAAAGGAGTCAATACTGATGCTGATGACAAAGAACTTCTCATCTCTTCTTTGAAATTTGATCCATCAGAACTGCTTCAAGCCCTACTTCAGCAACCTCCAAATACCGAAACTCAATGTCCCACTTCAACTCTCAAATTCAGCATGGAGCTCACTCTTCATGACAAATCTCCTTCTCGACTGAAGTTTTCTCAAGAACACTTCCAGGAAGAACCGCCTACAAAATATACGTCTACGAAAAAGAAAGTTGAAGCCGTAAAAAGAACTCCCTCTCAGAAAAATCCCACTGTTCTTGATAAATCCACCCAGACTTCTGCGGTAGCTGAGAAAATCAGCAGATGCAAATCTCCAAGTATCCAATTAGATGGATATCTACCAAACAACAAATGTGACGGAGAAACAGGAGGATACCCCGCTATCTCTAGCCAGAAAAAAGGGGATGCAGCCAAGATGCAGCAAGAGATGCCCAGTGAGTCAACAATAATTATCTCACAAAGCGGGAGAGACGGCGACACGAGAACTCCGTATCCGACCAGAGAAAACAGTACTCAGACTATTGATGAAGTATCTTCTTTTCTATTTGAAGCATCGAAACAGACGCCTGGGAATGGTAGCAAACATCCCGCTGTTGAGGAGGCAGCAATAACAAAATCCCAAATTGCGAAATTTAAGGGAAGATCAGCCGTGAAGAAAAGTCCAATGAGAGAGGAGCTATCTCCAAAAAGGAAATTAAGGTCAACTACGAAAAAACTCAAAGAGCTTCAAGATAAGGCCAGGAACTGCAGTTTAAACGAGAAGATCGAGAGCGCGGAAGAGCAATTACGAGAAAATGAAGACTCTTTTGCGAAAAAAACGAAGAAATATGCAAATGATAAAGTCTCTGCTGAAAAGACGAGTTCAAGGAAGCAATCGAGCAATGCAGAAGAGGAAGGGGGCGATCAAGGCGAAAAAGAAAAGGTGGATATGGATGAAGAAAGGATTACTGCGAGTTCAAAGAAGATAGCAAACTCAAATAGCAAAGGAATGAAGATCGGTGGGAAAACTCCAAAATCAGTGCGAAGGGTAGCCTCTCTAGAAGTGACCGAAGGAGAAGAGGCAGAGAAAATCACAAAAGAAGCACTTCTCAGCCAGAAGAAGAGTCGAAAAAGAGTGGAAAGCGATGAAGATGTCGTAGAAAAGGCGTCAGAAAAGAAGGTGCATCATAATAACGTGAACTAAAGGAGAACTTGAGTTGAAAGGTCTGTCTGCTATTAACTACTACAATAATATTTTACTGAGTATATTCAAATAATATGAGATCAACTAATACTTCATTATCGAGTCTCTCACTATATAAAGTTGACATTAAATTCTATATGTCTATCAATGGTAAAATAAATTGAATAATCATAATAATACAAACTTCTAGCTTATCGTCCCGGAGATACCTGACTATCTGATTTTTCTTTCAATTTTGACACAAAGCCGTTCTAGGCAGAGCTGCCACAGGTAACTACACAAGCATTTACATTGATTTTACCATGATCATTTAATAATCTGCTGCAATATATGCTAAATATCAGATTCAAATGCAATTTTCTCAATAAATAGATGATAATGATAAATCCAGAAGAGTCTCCACGTCTTGTCATGTGAGGCGCTTCTGTCCTTATCATTTTGTAGCTTTCTACAAATGTATACAATATAGTTCTTTTTCAAACATTTACTAATTTCGGCAATAAAAAAATTATGCATATACTACCTGGATCTAGAATATTTTCGATCTAGGTCTTTTCGTTTTCCCAGCGTCTTTGATCAAAGTGGCGATAGTCTCTGGCTCCATCAAAGGACCTCGACACCAAGGATGATTTTTGATCTCTTTTATATTGCAGAGCCTTTGTTTTGGGTTGTGTTCAAGCATACGATTGATCAGATCTTTGAACTCAGTGCTAAAAGTTTTTTCTGGCTCAGCAGGAAGCAATTTGCTCCTTCTATCTGCTTGAGTTTTCCAGAAATCCGCATATTTCCGCTTTTTTAACATCCAATAAATATGATCGCCAGGACCTGCTGACTCAAACGGCAGAAAGCAGCTTACCATCCCAAAAAGCGTGATTCCAAGAGCAAATAAATCTGCACTAGTGGCCAAGTAAGGGCGCCTTTCGATCATCTCTGGTAGCAGGTAACTGGTCGTTCCAACCAGTTTTCCTTCATCTTCCTTCTCAGGCAGCTCGAACTCTCTCGCGAATCCAAAATCTGATAATTTTAGATCAAATTCCCCGTTTAGCAGGATATTATCGAGCTTGATATCACGATGGCATATTTTGCACGTGTTATGGAGATGGTCTAATGCATCTAGCAATTGGAGGAAATACACTCTAGCCATGTCTTCAGGAAGGCCTTTCAAACTCTTGATTAATTTAATAAAGCTTCCCTTTGCAGCGTATTCCATGGTCAATGCTGAAAATGTTGGCTGGCTGGAGGAAGTCGAGCTCAGTCTGTTAAGTTCTGCTTTAATCCTGGGCTCTTTGAGAGAGATTATATTTGGATGAGAGAGTGACTTCAAAATGCGACTTTCGTTTTCAAGATAAATGTCTTTGTCGGATTTAAATATCTTAAGGACGACAGGATCGTTGGACCCGAGCTTTTCTGCGAGATAGACACTAAATAATTAACTTTATACAAGAAAAGCACACGAATGTTGTTACTCTGATGTATATCCCTTGCCAAGGAACTTGATAATCAGCCAGTCGCCGAAAGAGAGTGGCAAGTCGCTTACAGGAGTGTCCATTTGAGTTTTGTTAAATAGGAATTTTTTATGAATTTTTGAGATCGGCTTTTTAACTGACGGGCTCTAATTAAACCGTTTGAGAATAAATTTAGCACCTTTCAAAATTTAAGGTTTACGATATGAAAGTGATGGAAAAGAATATTGTTTCCTGTTCATAAGTTCTGCGAGGTAGTCATTAAATTCCGAGAACTTAATGAGGTCCAAAGTCGATATAGAATGTGGATTGATAAATTAACGGATGAGAGCGTTTCTGAAAATGTGGTATCGGTTTGATCAGAGAGAGAGTATACTGATAAAATTATCAGTAAGAGCTTTTTTTTCCGAAAATGAGAATCGGAATTAATCAGACGGGATGTAACGCAAACGCAGAGAGAGAGAATGAGTGAATGAGATTGCGCAAGAGAGCTAGAGATCAGGGAATGGAGATACTGTGTCGGGTGAGGCTACATAAATGACTTGCCTTTTCCCCTTTTCACCCTTGAAGCGTAGAACTAATATATTTTAGATCTGCATTGTGATTTTCATTAAGATAAAAGAGATAGTCACCACAATCAAGAGTTTTTTTTTAAAGTTCTCTCTACCTCTGTTAAGAAATGATGAAAATGTCCCAACAGCAGTACACTTACATCTGTAAATTTAATATGTATTCCTCATATTAATCACAAAAAACGACTGCTGCTATTTGAAAAGAAGAATGGAGGAGCTGTCCAAGACACGAACTGAGGCAAATTACGATTAGAATGACTCTTCATGAATTCCACGTTATATCCTATCACAATTAACTTTTGACGACTTAAATCAGAAAGCTAAATAAAAATATCTTTGTACTATGAATCGCACTCGATTGGTAATCATTATTATCGTCATCGTAGTCATTGCTCAAGTCTTGCTACTTCCTCTCATCAATCAATCTTCAGACATTCCTTCCCTGAAACCCTCAAGAGCCTCCTCTACAGACAATCCAACAAAAAACTCTAACCTAAGTCCTGGAGCGAAATGTACCATCGGTGAGGACGGCTCAGATCCTTGCACAGACCCTTACTTCTGTACTAACGGAAAATGCGTCCATAAAAACATCTTCCCTGACTTCAGACCAGCCGAAATGATTGGATCAGTGCTAATCATGATCATCATTGGACTCTCAAACGCCGGAGGCGTCGGAGGCTCATCATTTGTTATCCCAATCTTTATCTTTTTCTTTGGATACACTGCTAATGAGGCCGTTCGAGTTACATACGCTGTTGTGTTTGGTGGATTATTCGCAAGTATTTTCCTAAAGGCCAGTCTTCGTGAACCCAAATACCAACGCCCTGTTATCATCTACGATATCGTAGCCATCTGCGTTCCGCTACTGGTCCTAGGAGCGAAATTTGGCACAATTGCAAATTCAGTTGCACCAGAAATTTGCACAGTACTTTCAGTTTGGATCATTTCCGTAATTGTCTTGAAAAACATGTGGGAAAATATCAAAAAATCCATTCAAAAAGACCGGGAAGATCAAACAACAGCATCACAGAATAAAGTTGGCAGAGGAAACTCAAAAAATTCGTTTGACAGCATCGAAAAACTCGAGAGCAAGAAGCTCATTTCGGGAAAACAAGAGCTGACTCACAGGGCTCCGGAGAGCGCTGAGCTCAGTTCGAAAACAACAATCAAGCATATATTTGAAAGCGAAAATGACACAGGCTTTGAGATATCCGAAAATTTAAAGTTAAAGCAGTTACTTAAGAAAGAAACACGCCTTTTGCCTTGGGAGATCTATGCGCATTTTATCATCTACCTCATTTCGAGCTTCCTTCTCCAAGCAATTAACGGAAGTAAAGGTTCTCCTTCGATTATTGGGATAAGCTACTGCAGCATGACCTACTGGCTGATTTTCTGCCTGAATATTGTCCTTTGCGTCTTGTTTTGGGGTATCGGAGTGTATCTGATCAAAGAGAAGGATAAAAATCGAATCGAAGCTGGAATGGACATGGCCGAAGAATACCGAATCTCCTTGCCGAATATCTGGAGGTTGAGCCTTATCGCGCTCGGCACTGGACTCATCGGAGGGATGATCGGGCTTGGAGGTTGCTTGCTGTTTGTTCCGCTGCTTCTGACTTTAGGAATTCCCCCATTACGTGCGACTTCCACAGCGTCATTCATGGCAATTTTCACGTCAGCCACTTCGCTCTTCGTTACGGTTATCGGCAAAAAGATCGCGTTTAATGACGCGTTGTTTTTGTTGGGAATAGCGTTTGTCGGGTCAACTGTAATTGCGAATCCTATTGTCTACCTAACGAAAAAGTACAATAGAACTTCTATACTTACGATAATACTTTTCGGGCTTTTATTCATTGATCTTATATACTACCCAGCCTATGAGGTCTGGAGGCTGACTGTGGCTAGAGAAGAAACAACAGCATTCGCGCCAATTTGCTAAATTAAGATAGAGTATTTGTCAAAAGAGTCAAGTTAATGACTGCTTAATTGCGCAGAATCAATTATTAGTTGGGTTCATAACAATAAATGTCTTGATTCATAATATATAGTTGGTAATATATTTTATTGCAAAATATATAAACAAAGAAGTAGAGGAGAGAGGCCATCAACGGTCTCTTTAATTTTAATGCTTCGCTAAGAATGTGAAACATAAGAAAAGAAGGAAATTTTGAAACAAGCTAAATTTGCGAGCAAAAAGATAATTATTATACATGATATACGTTACCTGGTGTTTCAATTAATATCGCATTTTAGTTGCGATTTGATTGACAAAATCAAATAGCTTGTCGTCGCCAAGAACCGTTTCTTGGTAATATTTGCATCTTTTGATCTCATCCAGTGAGCATCTTCTTTTCGGATCAAAACAGAGCATTCGATTCATCAATTCCTTGAAAGAAGGTTTGAATAAGCCTTTGGGGACTGAGTATCCTTCTCTCATCGTCCTTAAATCTTCATGGATTTGCCAAAATTCCTCAAAGTTCTCCTCAATGATAAACTTATACAGCTCATCATCTTTGGTAGCAGATTCGAATGGGAGGCTCCCAGAGACCATTATGAAGAGCACTACTCCTGGTGCAAATATATCCGCTTCGAATGGATCATAACTCTCCTCCAGGTGTTTCTCTGGAGAAAAATACAGATATGATCCAGTAATCTCCGTTGATAAGTCGCCTTTTGAGAACTTAGCTGCTGACCCAAAGTCAGCCAGTTTAAGGTTGAAGGTCTCATCAACGAGGATGTTTTCAGGTTTGATATCTCCATGAGCAATGCCCTTGGCGTGTAGATACTCTAAGGCCTCCACAAGTTGATGGAAGTATGATTTAGTCACGATATCAGGGAATCTTCTGAAAGCATTAACTAGTTTCAATAGATCTCCTTTCGGAGCATATTCGGTTATAAGAACTGAAGACTTCGAATCCACCGAACCTAGGCCATTTATATGGAGGTTTTTGTAATCGAAAAACTGTATTATCCTTGGATGTATGAGGTCTTTCAGGGTTTCAGCTTCTTGGCTCGCCTTCTCCTCGTCATGTTCAGCGTTAAAAACCTTTAAAGCTCTTATGAAATTACTTTCGGTGTCCTTGGCAAGGAAAACTCTATCATGAAATTTAATTAACTCTGAGGGGTTAGAGGGTTAGTTTACTTTGCTGTTGCTCCTGATCCAAGGAGCTTCAAGTCTGTCCAATTATCTCGAGTGTAAGAGGTATTGTCTTTCATATTTGAGGTAATTTGTTTCATATTTGGGTGATTGTCAGTTTCTGGAAAAATTTAAAGCTATTATAGATTATACTATTCTCAATCAGCTTATGGTATCTGGAACTAATAGATGACGTAATATCACAATGGTTTTTTTTTTTTAATTAAACGGAATCATTCCAAGAACCTTTTAAGGATTAATTGGAACTTCATCTTATCCGAACAGACCCATCCTGTTAATTATCAGGGAAGCAACAGAATCAACAGAACTAACAGTATTAACAGAATTGGAAAACATCGGACAAATTTCCTCTACAGAAGGCATACTATGATAAATACCCACATTCACAGTCTACTGTGCTGTAACAAACGGCAATTTTGAACGCAACATTTTTTTTACAGTATCGAAGAAAGTGATTTTCAGTAAATTTTGGGCCTTTCGGATGATTCTTAATCAGTTCATTCGAAGTAACTTTGCGCATTTTTCATCAGTAAAATTTTATGATGATTATGATTAATTTCAAGGCATTCAGAATTCATTTTAACAAAAAAACGTTCATTTTTCTATTTTCAATCACTTACAGTCTGGTTTCTCTTCATCTAACTTCAGTTATGCTACCGCTATAATATCCTTTGAGAAGTGGATGAAAGGAGCGAGGTTCGATTCTTGATCGAAGTCGTATTATATTTGTCGAAGCAATAAAATTGCAAGCACGATTTAGAAAATATGAAATGAAATTATTAATTGAATCAGCAGTGCTTTCTCTCTTTCTCTCATGCTTGATCCAACTTAAAAAAAGTTCGAGTGAGCACTTGTATATTCGAGAGAACTTTTTTAGGTAGTCTTTCGGTCTTTATTTGTTAGAGTTTGTTTCTTTGTTCTCTCTTATCACTTTTTCCTTACTCGTCTCTAAGTTTAATAACACGAATTCGTTAACAAGAACTATCATTTAAACACATAAAGGTTTCTAAATGAGCAGAATTCATATGTTAGGCCACCCAGTACCCATACTCCTTATGAGAAGTGCGTTTTAGTTCAAAACGAAAATTCTTTTAGCTGTGATTCACACTGAGCAATGCGGAACACTGAAATACTGAATACGATGAAATGTTCTAACATGAATCACTTCATGCTTAAAATTAGCGTTTAATTTTGCGTTGCAAAACATTCTAACTAAAATTGAACTGGCGTAAAATTTTAGAGAACGCTTAACCTTTGTTAAGAAGGATAAACCATTTGATTCTCTGGCGGTCTCCTCACAAGAGGCGTCAGATAAATTCTTAGCTTCTTATTTCTAGCTGTAGTTATCTGAAGAATTATAAACTTACATGCTATTCGACATATTTTAATTTAGGTTTTGTAATCATAAAGCCAGCACAAAAAGTCGTGTTGAAACGATTTTTCATTTGTTAGAATGTAATCTTAAGACTATAGAGGCAATAAACGCTGAAGAAATTGAAATTCTAATGCCATTTATCTTGTTTTATTTGCTCGTGGCCCTTGAATCGCAGAGAAATAGCTATCTTTGGACAATTAAGTATTTATAATAAAAAAGTGATATACGCATGCATAGAGGTAAGCAAAGGCATGGCTTTTAGTAGATGCGGCAGAACTATGAGAGCCTCGCCGACCACACAAACTGTAAGAAATGCAAATAAAAGGATTATTTGAATGTATAGTATAACTTTATAAGTTTTAGCATGATTAAGAGAGCTCTAATGGACACTCCCGGAGGCTTGCTTAATATTTCATTTTAGTAGCTATTTGATTTACGAAATCGAACAATTTATCATTGCTCAGGATATTTTCTTGGTAATACGCGCTCTCCTTAAGCTGGTCTATGGTATATCTGTTAGCAGGAACGAAGCAAAACATCTGATTCATTAGTTCCTTGAAAGATGCTTTATATAGACCTTTTGGAAGAGGAAATTCTTTCCTGAGATTCCATAACTCTTCTTGAATTTGCCAGAACTCTTCAAAATTCTCCTCAATTATTAGTTTATAGAGTACATCTTCTTTCGTAGCAGATTCGAATGGGAGACTTCCTGACACCATGATGAAGAACACCACGCCAAGCGCAAAGATATCTGCCTTGAATGGATCGTAACTCTCTTCGACATGTTTCTCAGGAGAAAGATAAGGTGACGTCTCGGTCTTATGCGCCGATAAACTTCCTTTTGAGAATTTAGCTGCTGACCCAAAGTCAGCAAGTTTAAGGTTGAATGTCCCATCAACAAGAATATTTTCAGGTTTGATATCGCCATGAGCAATGTTCTTGCTGTGCAAATACTCTACAGCGTCGATAAGTTGGTGAAAGTATGAGCGAGTCACGATATCAGGTAGTCTTCCGAAAGCATAAATAAGTTTCAATAGATTTCGCTTTGAAGCGTATTCCATTACAAGAATAGAGGATTCGGCATCTGTCTTGCCCAAAGCATCTGCTTGAGGGCTTTTGAAATCGAGGAACTTTATTATTCTTGGATGGTCGAGCTCTTTTAGAATGTCGGCTTCTTGTCTGGCCTTCTCCACGTCATATTCGGCGTTATAGACCTTCAAAGCTATAGTTGAGTCATTTTCATTATCTTCGGAGACGAATATTCTGTATATAACGAAGATTAATGAAAAGCCAATTCGACTAAACACCCTTACTTTGCTGTTGTTCCGGACCCAATGAGCTTTAACTTCATCCAATTCCAATTTCCTATCGCATACGAGCTACTAGGTTCCATGTTCAAGTCCTAATAAGATATGAAGGAAAGATAGTAATTACAAAAAGGAATTGATAGCGAATTTAAACAAACAAATCAGTGTGACGTCATCCAATTGATGGTTGGTCTCACCTTAATTGGGAAGGTTAACTATCAATTGAACCTTCTGTCTTAAAATGCAGAATTTTACATTGTCACGGAAAATGCAGAAAATTCTTCCGAGAAGGGAATCAAAGCAGTTGAAAGAGGGCTTAAGTGATGTGATATACATATTAACAAAAGATCTGATATTACTCAACGTATATGATTGATTCCTGAAAAAAGTAGAAGAATCACCTCTTCTAAAATTCCTGAAAATTAGGCAAGACCAATTTAGATAGAGTTGTATCGGTACTTTTTGGCAGTAAAAAGTGAGAACAATTCACAATTAAATTTTAAGACGACTGACAATCAATTTAAGATCACTGATGATCGGCTTCTTTGCACTAGAGTTATCTAATTTATGAGTGAACTGCTCTCTTGGCAATATGACAATGCATTGATGCTCGATAATCAACCCCAGATTGAAAAGAATTTGACGGAGAATTGACAATTGAGTTTAATTTATTTATTTTTAAAGCTGCTGTAAAAATTATGATGCTTGGTCAATTTTCAAAAAGAAATTATTGCCTAAAAAAATTCAGCAAGGCGAGGGTTTACTCTTTATTTTAAAACAAAATTTCTTCATGTGCTTTTACTTTAAGATGCCCAGGAGGTCCAACTAAAGGAGCTCAAATTTTCAGACTGTTTAAGCCATATTACTATTATTTGATTTGGTATTCTGAGAGAAGAGTACTTTTTACTTGGAAAGTATGATTTATTTGAATGCGAATGCGCAGGACTCTAAACATCTAGTGAGAGCGTTCCTGATCTGAATTTGTGGATTCACGAGCCTCAAACATGAAGGATCTGCTTGAGGAATCACTTTTAAGTGAAAAAATCATGTGAGAGATTTTAATAACTATGAATCACGTATTTCCAGAGGAAATTGAGATTTTCTAATAGGTTAAAGAAATGAGCTTCTATTAGCAAACCATGGAAGTACTGCATTGCTCTTATCTCATTTAGACTCACATGTGCCTTGGATCTTAGACAATGTAGCATAAATCGCATTATGATAAAGGACTAATAATAATTCTGTTTTAAATGAAGTTCATTTAAAGAAAAAACAGCATGAAATTTTGAGAAAAGATGATTTTATATTTTGATTCAGACATGGTTACGAGTGTTACCTATCAGCCTCAAACTTCCTGTAAAATATTTCGTCTGTTAAATCAATATTTATATTTTAGATCTTCGTACTGAGGTCAAGTACTAAGCGGTTGTTTTCATTCAGCTTTTAGCAAAGTTCATCTTCGGGCTCGTCTGAAACGAATACTGTGACAACTACATTTGCGGAAGAAAGGAGAATATCGTTTAATTAATATTTTGAATAAATCGAACGTCCTTTTATATTGTTCGAACTTTATGTGTTCGTTGGACGCCTGGATTTACACAACAACTACTTGAGCTTTTTCTAATGATTGCAAATGTTTTTAAAGCTAAATGAGGTAAAAGGAGCCAGCAATTCTATCCTAAATAAAGCTTGCACCTCAAAGGAAGCGATGAATGGTAGTATTTTTGGTACACTTTTGATTTGACTTAGAAATATTTCACTTTAGAAGTAAATATGAAGTTATTTATTTATTGATCACTGATCCTAAGACATCCGTCGATGAAATTTCTTTCTCTTATTTACAGAAATAAAGAGAAGAAATTCAATCGATCTTTATTATTTAAGGAATTTGCTTCTAAGCCATTTAAATCCTTCAGGATAACTTGTGTCTTTTGCAAAACTACCCATGAAAACTTCGATTGGTCTGCCATCAATCTCATTTATCTTTTCAGTGCCCGATATTCCTTTCTTAGCCAGACCTATTGCGAAACGAAGGTCTTCTTCTGAGACAGCACCGTTCCTGTCTATCTTATTTCCAAAAATAGCAAACGGTACGTTGGCTAGTTTAGGTGCTGCTAGGACCTCATCAAGTGCTTTCTTCGATTCTTCAAACCTAGATGGGTCTGAGGCATCAACAATATAGATAACGCCATCAATAGTTGAGATATTGTTTTTCCAGAAATTATATACACCCACGTCGTACGTTGAATAGCTCATGCTACCAAGATCGAGTTCTTGTGCCCAGGAACCAACTTTAACACGGTATAATAATGTCGCTTTTCCGGCATTATCAAGTCCGAGGATGAGAATCCTCGGCTTCTGCTTCAAGAGCCCTATTGAAGAGAGGGTGTCTTTGAACCAATTATAGACAAACATGAGCTTTCTTTGTGTTCTTGTTGACTTTTTGAATTAATTTAGTGATAATGAATTATACCATGGCCTTTATATAGTAGATTCTAAAGGCTATTGTTATTAAGCGCAACAACAGAACGGACCAGAAAGCGTTATTACTTAAATGCGACTTCAATTTTAATTTTACGTGTGGAATTAGATTATACGTGTGTAAGATGAAGAATCCAAAAACTTGAAGCTGAAGGCTACTGCCGCTAATAAACTCTCGAGCTCTTGAGTTATTGAAAAGAAGTAAAGAAATATCGTTGAAACCCCTTTCTCGGAAAGGAAATCATAAAAATCTTTGACAATTAAGTCTGTCGCTGTTAAATCAAAACTTTCTAAGTAAAAGGAAAATGGAATTTGAATTTTTATTTCTTTTGCGGAAATAGGCTTCAATATACCATTTGGGCAGAAAGCCGATTGCTTGTTGCTTTTTTTGTTTTTGAAATATGACTGAAGGAGAGTGCGAGTCGGATATTTATTTCAATACTGCACGTTCCAACAGTAGGTTTATCACTAAGATGCATTATACAATAAGTAATAAAGTTCTCCAGCAATAAATTTGTAATGGAAGTTAATTGTTTGAATGATATTAATTAATATGCAACAATAAAGTATGGAACTATCTTGAAGTATGAAATAAACGAGTCGGATCAATGATCCAAGTTGATTTCTAAAACTCCGACAGTAGTATGGAATAGTTGTATAAGGGAGCATTCCGTCAGCACTTGGAACTATTTCAATTAAGTAGCTATAGAGCCCATGATAGCACTGGATCACAGTTTTCTCAGATATATCGGCGGCATTAGAGATTTCCTTAAGAGTCTTCTTCTCGGCTGTTTCCCAGAGCGAGTTTATGATATAGATAGCAGTTGCAGCGAAGGTTCTCGGTAACTTGCCATCCGCAAGTCTTTTTTCCAAAATTTTCGACGTGAGGTCCAATGTTAACGCCCGCATTTTATCTCACAGATCCAGTATCTTTGCAAAAGTTTCGCAGTATGTTATTGCACTAACCAAAGAGGCGCAAGAGAAATATTTATTGATTAGACGATACGACTTATTCAGTGTTTTTATCGATATTTTAGTGACGGCTGAGAGTGTTTGAGGTCTCAGAGGATGGTTACATTCTCGACATGCAATCCATAAGACTGCTACAGCAAGAGAAGGAGCCCTCTTGTTTTTCAGTTCTTTGGCTTCTTTATTCAGCGTGTAGAAAAATTCTTCATAGTGGTTAAACAGCTATTTGTAAGGGGAAAAAATAGCTTTGAGTTTAGTAAAATAAACACCAGCCGATAGAATCTAATTAGAAAAGTATTAGGCCACTTTTTTCATCAGCAACTTCTCGGACAACAGCAGAGATAGCATTTCTTCGATCTACATTGTACACATTGATTATAAAGGACATTCTAACTTGAAAGAGATGATAAACGTATATGCGAAGCATAACTCCAAAGATAATGCTTTTATCGAGAAGACTCAAAAGAAGATCGAGACATTACACTTACAAGAAATGATAACAACAGGATTTATGCTCTACATCATCTTGGAGGTGATTGCTGAATTGAAAGAGGAAGAAAGTGAAGTAGATAACAGAAATGGTATCTTGCTTGATCTTTCAGAAATATGTCAGCTATTATCAAGAAAGAGAATTAAAGAAATATAATGAAGACCAAAAATCCCAGCTTCGTAAAATACTCGCATTTATCATTAACAAAAAAGACCAAGAAGAAGAAAAAGAGTCAGGTGACTCATTGAATGCTGCAGTGAAAGAACTTGGTAAATACATAGCAATACAACTGCACTTACAAGACGAATTCAGACTCGATCAAGCAGCCCCTCTATTTCAAACCTTGAAGTCTGATAGTGCTATTTATTTCAAAAATCAAACTCTGGCTTTTCTATTAAAAATTCTGCCTTTGAAAATCGAAACAAAATATTTCAGCAACTCCAAGAAAAACCTAAAACAAAGTCAAGAGGTGAGGATCGGATTTATTCATGCCACTATCAAGAACAGCTAACTGCTTGAAGCTATTCAAGACGAGTTAAGAAGAACTAAAGGCAACAGTAAAATCCTATCGAACAAAAGCATCGTGACTGACGTAGAATTGGTGAGATTCATTACAGACGCAGCAAGACACGATTTGGTATTGACACAACACCTGAGACGGGCTATTGATTGGACCACAAGCGATAAAAGTGAGCGTGCAGCAATCTATGCTGCCAATAGCATAACCATCCTTGTTGCTGCTCATTATTCTATCATCTGCCAAGATTTAAGCAATATTAATATTCGCGGTGCCAATATTCAGAATGGTATCTTTTCAGGGGTTGATTTTTCAGGAGCTGATCTAAGCTATACTAATTTAATAAATCTTCAAGCAGATCATGCAATGCTCGTAAAAACTAACCTCAGAGCTGCGAAGTTCGGAGTCTTCCCTGACCTTCAACATCCCTCACCTGTGAGGTGCGTGAGTTTTTCTCCCAATGGAAAGTACATTGCATCAGGGTCAGAAGATAAAACAGTGAGAATTCGGGAGGTAGAGACTTCTAGATGTATTGCAACTCTCCAAGGTCACGAAGAGATCGTATCAAGTGTGAGTTTTTCTCCTGATGGGGCGTACATCGCATCAGATTCAGATGATAGCACAGTGAAACTCTGGGAAATGCACGCCTTCAAATGTATTGCAACTCTCCAAGGGCACACTTCAAACGTTCACAGTGTGTGCTTTTCTCCTGATGGGAAGTACATCGCATCAGGGTCACGTGATTGCAAGGTGAAGCTCTGGGAAATGCATATCTTCAGATGTTTTGCAACTTTTGATGAATGTCCGGGGTCTGTTTTGAGAGTGTGCTTTTCTCCTCATGGAAAACATGTTGCTTTCAGCTCAGGTGAGGACACAATAATCAAGATTTGGGAAGTGGAAACCTCCAAATGCATTGCAGATATAAAAGCTCACGAAACTATCTTCTGTGTGATCTTTTCCCCTGATGGAAAGTATCTTGCGTCAGGAGGGGTAAATAGTACAATGAAGCTCTGGGATGCTCAAACTTTCAAATGGCTTATATCTTTTCAAGGTCACACGGGAGTCATCGTCAGCCTCAGCTTTTCAGGAGATAGCAGAAATACTCATCTGTCCAAATTTTCAATGCCGAGTGTTTGTATTAATTCTGCATGTTTTCCAAGCTAATATCAGTAGCATTTTACTAGTTTTGGAAATTAAATGAAAATAGCAGTTCATATTACATCTCTATTTATCATTATAGTTTTGGCTTTTTGTGGCTTCCGGTCTACAGAGTAGAACATATATTGACTGATAATTAAAATGTGGGAATTCTAAGAATTTGTTCAAAATAAATATTTGAAAAATATATCTGTTGCTAACTATTTGAGCCACAATACTTCGAAAACATCAATTCGAATGAATGATTGCCATTAATTTGATCAGATGAATGGTAAGTAAGCTATATTTCATCATTCAAAAAAAAGAGAGGAGAATTGTTCTAATAATTCTTTAAATTGCAGCAATATCCAGATAATTGACCAAGATATTCAGGTACTGACATAACCTTCAAGAGGAAGACAACGAAAACTGGGATTGTCATTTTACAAATCGGTTAACGATGAAAAATAAAAGCCTTTTTCTCTTTTTTAGAAATGTCATAGATTCAGTATGGCAACTTATTCCTGTTAATTCGTAGAAATTAGTTGTTTCATCATATATTTCCTTTCAAGCATAAGGGTATTGCATCAGCAGGGGAGGATAGGACCGTGAAGATCTGGGAAGTTCAAACCTCCAAATGTTTTGCGCCTCTTCAGGGTCACAATTTTGTCGTGCTGCAAATCAATTCTCTGAGCTAATTTTGGGAAAAAATATAGCCAGATATGAAGAAGTTTTGGAACCTGAGATGATTCACATTAGTCAAACAAATCCGCGCGATAATATCAAAGAAAAAGTAAAGGATGAAGTATCTCTGGAAACACGAATTATCCCTAGCAATCAAGGCAATCCAGGAGATAGCAATTCAAAGGGCCGAGATCAGAAAAAAAAGAACGGTTGCTGCGCTACTTTCTGAGAAGTAAATATATAATTGGGAACCTCGGAACCAAAGAATACATAAATAGAACATAATTGAGATTCATTGAATGTTAGAGTTTCCATCATTCATGAATGTTAGGACGTTGAGCTTTATGAGAAGAAAATTTCATGAATAAGATTGACATTTAGACAAAAAAACATTATGAAAAGAATCACGTTGACTTCATCTAAAAAAAGGAGGAAAATACAATACTCTTCTCAAATACTCATCATAATCCAATGCGCTCAGCAATTGAGCTGATATCTTCCTCTCACTGCTATATTCAAACTTTTACATGGCTCCAACAATTTATAATTTCTTAAATACTAAATTTTCAGGCAATATTAACTGTCCTCATAGGATTTGAAAGAAGCAACCTTCTCTTGAAATCAGTCTTTTTATAAACAAGATTGCCCTTATGCTAATCTTCTCTTTTGAAGATATAACACCAAAGCGGATATGTTTGTAGCTGCATTTTCTTAAATTGATGGTTCTCGTACTTTTTCGCTCCCAGAAAATAGCATTCTTGGAACGAAATTTAATTGTGAGATTTAGTGTAAAAAGGCTCAGAAAAATGTTTTATTTGCTAAATAATTAGTCATGAAAAACAAAAACTAACTTCTCATTCGATTCTTCTGGACGGAGTCTAGCTTGTATGGGATGCATAAGTAAAAAAAAGCAAAGAAAAATTAAAATCTGAGAAGGTCAGCATACAATTTCCCTTGTAATGAAGAAAGCGCATAAATTAATCACCGAAAGTTGACTTGATATCTTTTTTTTTCTTTATTAGAAAAAAATCTAAGTTGAAATATTATCTCCAAAGAAATCTCCTGAGAACTACGGATCGAATCCATGAAATATAACTCGATCACCATTATTTTAATGTTATAAGTGACAAGATTGAATAAAACTATACTCGCCGACAGAATTGACACACCTATGAATTTACTTCTTTCCCAAGTCACACTCAATATGAATATAGCCTTCTTTCGGACAAAGCAAAAATGTGACGGCGTCGAATGCGCCTGCAGCTTTAAAGCCAAGGAAATTGCCGAGGTTTTAGTTAGTAGTCATTTTGAAATGCACTAAATTTAATGAAAGGAGATTCTTAGTCAGTTAGTTCGTTAATTATAGATCTGAATTAATTATAATCTCTCGAATATAGGAAGGGTTATAGCTAAAACAAGATTTTTTTAATATAGTTTAAGAGGGTTGCAATAGAGCGCAATAGTTCACAGATAGCTTAAGCCGGCTGAGTTGAGAGTTATCTCTAGGCAATATTGCGTTGTTGCCCTCGGGAATACGTCTCGAAATGCTTTGAATTAGGGTGTACCAGATGGATACGCTGAGATTCATTTCTCAGGTCAATTCGGTGGCTTGATATATAACGTAATCGATTTTGTCGAGGGCTTTTAGATGAATTTTTCTTTTTTTCTTGAGCCTTTTTCCTTCTTTCTTTTATGAATTCA
>ENA-UOTX01000699-UOTX01000699.1-compost-metagenome-genome-assembly--contig:-NODE-699-length-32779-cov-12.957159_pt1 | contig 32779 bp, 16 predicted proteins | sample MGYA00238143_ERZ746982 | MGnify/ENA primary metagenome ERZ746982 (study PRJEB28758, sample SAMN06268862) | compost metagenome | isolation source: single cell | place: USA: California, Emeryville, Joint... | reverse complement strand
TGAGGTAACGACCTCCATTGATATGACTTTGTATAACGTTTACACGCTCCTTGCTGCAGCAATACCTATCATATGAAGAGTTCGAGAGAATTTTCAAAATGAAATACGAGGATTTTGTAAAATTGAAAACCTGGAAGCAAGCTGACCTGAAAAAGAGTGTAAAACTGTTCTAAAGTCAACAACTCATCAATAATTATAATCTTGTGTTTTCCCTTTGTTTGATTGGATATTGGTACTCCATTGGCTAACGAATTGTATATACTGATACTATTAAAATGGATTGTTATCTCATAGCGAGGTCTCATAACATGCATCAATAAGTCTCAACATGATGACGCGCATAATGAATATGCAGCTATCAATTTGTAAAACAAAAAAATAAAATATCAAACTCATGTTCTCATTTTAAGTTTCTCTGAATCGAGAAACCCTTTTAAATTGCTATTGTGCGAGAATTTGCGCTTCTTTGTTCATTGCTAGGTTCCCAAACCCCTTCTTTGGTTCTACATGTACTTGTTTTGCCTCGAGAGGCTTTGGTTTGATGGGACTAACTGAAGCTTTTTCTACAAAAAATATTCTCGGTAAGCCACAATTAAACAATAAAAAAGCTTTACTCTTTCTGACCATTGGCTGGATTATAGACTTCTCGATCTTATCAAGTTTCTTCGGGTCGTCTTCCTGACCTTTCGTGCGTAAAGCCCGTAAGAAATCTCCAGGTTCAGTGAAATATTCCGTTTTAATGTACACAAACATTGCTTCAGACAGCAAAACACAACCAAGGCTCAAAGCAACTGTCAGGTAGAATTGAGGGGTTTTGAACACCATTAGAATCGTTCGGTACACAATAAAGATGTCAATGAGATCGGCAACCCAGATGTAGATGGTGTAGAGGCCGATGCTCATCACAACGAGCATAAACCACGTGAGTCCGGTCCAATATCTTGTGTAAATCGCTAGTTTCACATCTACAACCTATATTCGTTGAATTAGAGATGAAAAAGGGAGGATTGGAATACCAATATCACTGCCGTGTACATTGTTACACTGAAATACCACATATCAGCGACTCTGCCACTACTATCGATTGAGGCTTTCTTCAGTACTAGCCATGTGACGACGAATATCAAAACGGAGTGGATAGCGCCTTTAAGCACTGATTTGAAGAAATTTTTGACACTGAACAACAAATTTTGTTGTCCAACATAGTACAGTAAAGGGAATTTCTTTTTAAGGTGTGGCTCCTCTTGGATCTTCACGACTCTCCTTCCGCCTTCATTCACGACCTCTCGTTTCTTATAATAGATATCTTGGTCGACGCAAGCTCGGACAACCAAGGGAATAGCAGTGAACACCATGTTATAGAACGTGATGTAAAAATCATCGAAGACTGTCTGGGCTCCGAAAGCCGAAAGGCATGCGAAGAAGAATTGAGGAAGCGTAAAGACCATGTTTTTGTAGAAGAAATAGAGGACGAGCTCTGAGATTCTGATGTACGACCATCTTCCATGTACAAATAGCAGCTTCCACAGGCATTGGAATTCGGGGATAGCAAAATCACTGGCTTGGACAGCTCGCATTCCCTCTTGACCGTAGATACCGACGCCAATATGCGCTTCTTGAATCATGTTTACATCGTTTGCGCCGTCTCCGATGGCGAGGGTGATTTTATTCATGCTGTTTTTGATCAAGCGGACGACGTCGGCTTTCTGTTTCGGAGTGACTCTGCAGCAGATAACAGCCTCGCAGTCCTTCAACATATTAATTGTTTCTTCTTTGTAGAGGTCATTATCCAAAATTATGGCTAGCGAGGAGAGGATTATTAGATGAAAAGTAAGCCAATTAGTCTTACTTAAGGCTTCTCCTTCGATAAGCAGAGCCTTTGGCTTGCCTTCATCCATGCAGTCCAGGAAGGCGCCTTTGGCGTAGCAAATTGCGGTCTCGACCTTCTCCTTTTCTCGCTCAGCGATATGAATAACCTCGAAACCTGGCTGGATCAAGTTGCAGGATCGACCGATATTCTCAGCGGTCTCTAGTTTATCTCCAGTGAGCATCCATACTTTGATTTCTAGAGGAAATTAGCAATTAGTAATCTTTTCACTCTTAGTTTTAGTAATTTACTTGCTTTGATCAAATCATAAATAACTTGAGGTACATTGTCTTGAAGTCTGTCTTCAACAGCAGTAGCGCCAATCAAAGTTAAATTCTTTTCAATATCTTCGGCGATTTCGTCTATTTTTTTTAAGGGATTAAGCTATCACACTCTCAAATGTCATTTCGTTACTTAATTTAGCTTCACGGTTAGGCGCATCAACAATTTTCGATATCCTCGATTCGATTTCCCGATGCTCTTCATTGCTAATGATCCTCATCGCTACCAATAGCGTTCGTAGTCCTTTTACAGAAAACTCACTGATTTTTGGTTCGATCGCTGGCAAAAAGACTTGAGGGGTTTCCGTCGACAACCTCTTCTTGATTATCGTATCCGCTCCTTTAGTATAAATCTTAATCGTTCCGTCCAAGTCTCTAACGATAACACTCGCTCTTTTACGGTCACTATCGAACTCAAAAGTATGCAGGACCTCATATCGCCGTTCAGTGCCATCAACATCAAGGATTTTGAACCCTTTATCAACTGATTTATAGAAATAACCGTTCCTTTTCGCAAAGTCCACCAAAGTGATCTCATCTGGTGACGGTCCCTATTAAATGAGATAAAAAGGATTAATATACATTGAAAAGAGGATGAAGGTGCCATACCTGATAGCCAAAGTTGCCTTCGTTATCTTTTTCCAACACGCAATCATGATTCAACGCGAGAGACTTCAAAAATTCAGTAATCAAATCTTTTTGGCTCTTTATTGTGTAATTTGGAACTCCTGTCACTTTTAAATTCAGTCCGCCTTCTGTACTAAGATGAAGATCGGACTGAAGGTCATCACCATCGAAGGTGTACTCAATCCCAGCCTTTTTATCTGCTATGGATTGTTGTCGCTGCATCATCTTCTTACCGGTAAAAGGATTTTTCGCATCGGTATTTTTCAAAACGCTTTTATCTCCGTAGAGCTTCTCTCCGATAACACATAACTTGAACTCCATTTTGTTGCACGTAAGTGTTCCTGTCTTATCACTGAAGATGTAATCAACTTGTCCGAGCTCTTCTATGATCGAGGATGTTGAGACATTCGCGTATCTCTCTTTCTCAGCGTTGTAGAGGTCTTTATCCTTTTTAATAAAGTACGACTGGATCAACTTAACGAACTCAAGGGAAATGATCAGAGAGATTGGAATCATCGTATTAAGCAGCAAAAAGTACGAAAAGAAGTATAGAACTGCCTGCTTTCCTTTGCCATAGTCCATGCCAAGGTAGATCATATGTCTCTGGTTGCCATCGAGGTTCACTATCATCCAAATGAGACTCGCCACGGCACAAAGAGCGCATAAAAACATTTCGATAGCGAGAATAGCTAATATACAGGTATTCACGATCCTTTCAACATTCGAGGTTTTTTGCTTCGACGCCTCAGCGTTTCTCATGATTTTTGTATCAACTCCAGTGTAAACTACGATGCCGATGATTTTTTCAGTATTCTTTAGCTTCGCGCCTCTAAGTAACAACTGCTTAGGACCCAGACTGATCTTTTGGTCGCCGAATAGTGTCATCATACCTTCATACTGGTACAGAGCTGAGTTAGGCAGATCACAGCGAATTGTGCCTTCTAATTTAATTTTGGGATGCTCCCCTTCGAATAGAGACATGGTTTCTTTAGGCGCGACCTTCGGCTTTAAGTTTTTCTCTCCGTCAAGACTGGCCGTCTCGATGTAGCACATCGCGTTGTCATTACTCGAGTATAACACTGCAATATCAGCCGGGAAGAAGTCCATGTCTTCCACCTTTACGATATCGCCAACACGCAATGTCCTCCATTGTTCCCTAACGAATTTCCCATTGCGATATACGTTGCATTCACTCGAGTTTAACTCGTTATCGGACACATGTCTCAAATAGTCTTCGTATCCTTCTCTAAGGACAGCAAGAAAGATGACGAATACGACTGGTGCGATTGCAGAAAAAGGAGAGAGTGGTGAGATTTGTGGGATGGATTGCAGAATAGCGGTGATAAGGAAGTAAATGTTTGCATAACGTTTGAATTGGATGAGAATGCTCTTTGGAAGGAAGGTTATCAGCGTATACTTTGAAGTCCTGATGAAATTTGTTGGATATCGGAAAGAATGATTCATGTCATTGTTGTCAATATACAACAGACGCTTGGTTGGATCGATATCGGCTACTTTCTTGTGACTCATCCCAGTTTTTTCAAAGCAAAGTTAAAATATGAGATAAAATTTAGAGAATTAATGCAACGTTCCAGATCCGATAATCTGGCTGGCATGACCAGAACACTGAGAATTGAGAAGAATTTGGGCTAGCAACTGCCTTCTAACACCTCGCAGGACCTATCACACTAAGTAGCAAAAAGATCAGACAAGTTGATTCAGATATGAAATAATCTAATATTAGTATTTGAGCGTGATATCTGATTGCCCTTAAAAAAAACTACTTCAGGCGCCATTTCTCGCTTCATTTAACTCGGGCAACATAATGACTTACTTATTCTTTGACTTGGATGCGTTTTTTTTGTTGAAGTGTCAAAACCTCACGACCTCACTCATAGATTTTAATTATCCGAGACTACCAGTTAAACGCAAGGCTAAAAGGATGAAACTTACCATTCAAGGGCGTATGATTCATATTTTCTCATTTACTTTAGTGGCGAAAAAGTTATTATTCAGGTAATCTTCTATTGAATCCGGGTTTTGATGATCAATCCAAGAGATTGTTAACTAATTAAAAGCTTTCATCTTCCAAGTGCATCAACATATCAAAGACTGCTGACAATTTCCTAGTGGTTCTTTAATTCGCCTCTTTTCCTAACGACAATTATCATTTTCATGACATTTATCCACTTTTTTAAGACGACCCTACGAATGATCTGCTTCAATTCAACTAACTTGTGAGAACAAACAAGTCTAGCAACAACTATCAATTGATGCCGTTATTAATTAATGAAGTATTGATTATAATAGGGTTAGACGGTTCTTTACTCAGAATTTATCGGTATTCTATTCCAAGCTTTATAAGAATTGAGCTCCAACAAAAATACTTAACAAAAAAGCTCTTAAAAAGATCACCTAAAAAATCAAAGCAAAAAATATCTTGCTAGGGTTATGATTGAACAATCTGACCTGAACACCACAAAAACATCACTTGAGAACTCCAACCTTACGTCTCCAAGCATCCATGAGAACTTCCGCAAGATAGTAGAGCATATTTCCCAAGGATCCAATCGCGTTCAAATATTCAAATCTCTCTTCTCAAAATGCTCCCAGAACCAAGAAAATGACCTCGCGGTTCGGGCTATCGACCTTCTAGACTACCTCACCTCCAACTATCCCCAGCTTATTTGTCCTTACATCGACGATGAGGAATTTCTGCAAAATATCTTTGAGGTCGCTCAAAAATATCAACTTGAACGAGCTCTTGTACTGATTCACCACTGGGAGCCTTACGTCCAAAAGAATCTCAACTACTTCCTCAAGAGGAAATGCGACCTTGTCGTTTACGTCCCGGGATTCAATAAAATACTCTCAGAGAATCCTCGACTAAAGCACCTACCATCTGACAATCCCAAAGTTCTGGCGGCGATAACCGCAGCGAACGCACTTTTGTTATCAACGGCCGGAGTAAAAGCTCCTTCTGAAGATATTTGTGCCAAAATAGGAGTAGAAAATTCTAAAATCATGGAACTGCTCCAGGATGATTCGATAACCGACCAAGATCGTAAGGGATTAGAGGATTTGCAGGGTCGTTTGAAGAAAAAATTCGCTGAATTGAAACCCACTGAAAATGGCAACGAGAAAGAGAAACAAAAGAAAAAAGAAGTAAATCCGAAGTCTACTGAATTGCTTAAGAATCTCAACGACGCTGGAACTGAGGAAAGCAAGGCGAATTATGTGCTTTCTGCTGAGTTGGATGAGAAAATTGCTCCTAAAATTCTCACCATTCAGGAGTTACGGCAGTATAAATTAGAAAAATGCAACAATCCAGACTGTCCAAACAAGCCGGTCAAAGAAAAGAACGAAAAATTCAAAAACAAGGATTTTAAATGTCCATATTGGCATTTTGACTATGACAAGCGACGTGATGTAATGGCTCCAAATATCGCAGGTAATCCCGGTAATACTGGTGGCACTCCTCTCGCATATCATGCAAAGATGTGCGATAAGAAAGGCTGTCGGTTCAAAGAAAAATGCCTATTCGGCCACAATTTCTTCGAGTCTTACTATCACCCGCTCTACTATAAAAAGTTCAACTGTAAAGAAAATCTCAATGGTGAATGCGACGGCAACAGGTACTGTCCTTACGTTCACGAGAAAGAGGAAGAAGAGTATTGGACTGAGTATATCAAAAGAGAATTAGGCCTCGATCGCAATAAGCCATTTAAACTTCCAGTCGAGGGTGAGAACGAGAAACCTCCTGGTGAAAGCGAGGCTGATCCTGAAGTGAAGAAAGAAGTACCGCCAAAGAAAATAGTTGACGCTAAACCTGCTGTTCAGAAAAAAACAAAACCAGTACCAACGGGCAAATCCATTGAACCTCCTCCAGGAAAGGTGTTGGATCCAGTCGCTAACACGAATGAGACCGGAAACCCCACAGCAGCAGTTGTAAAGGAAAATACCAGTGATCCAGTAAAGCAAAACTCTGAACCGAAATTGAAAGGATTCAAGGGAAAAGAGGCAAAGAAAGACAGTACTCCCACTACTACTCTCCTCCGACCAAGTACACAGCCGTTCTTTGACGCAGTAAAGGAGGCTGAAATCAAAGAGGAGAAGAGATCTGAACCGGTAGTTATCGAGCCGCAAGGAAGCAAGGCAGGAAGCGCTTTGCAGAGACTTATGTTCAAAGAAGAAAACAAAAGTGGCGATGAACAGGAGAAAAAGGGCAAGAAAAAGAAAAAAAGCGGTGAGGTCGGCACTGTTGACGAAAATATCATAAGCAGAGCGTTCTTTATCGAAAACGAGGAGATATCAATCGCGAATAAGAAAAATTTCCAATTCATTCCGAATAGAGACGAGATCAAAAAGCCTAAGATAATTACAAAGACGATCTGCGCGATGTTGAATACTGAAGGGGGATGGATCTTTTTGGGATTTGATGAGAACGGAAAAGTGATCGGAGTTTCGATGAAATTCGAGGAAAGAGACCTGTTCAAGCAGACTTTGATAAATTCACTTCAAAGATTCAGCCCGAAACCCGGAAACAATGATTATTCCATTAGTTTCATTGAGTTGAAATCCCAGAATGCATGGGCAAACGAGATATTGCCTGACCTGTATGTGATTAAAATCCAAATAAAGAAAGCTGATCCAAAGAATTTCTTCTGTAACGAGAAAGAAGAGTATTACCATAGAGGTGAGGACGGAAAGAACGAAAGATATTCTCCTAAACAGGTGCAGGAGGAGATAATTCGACGCAGGACTCCCCTTTTAGTTGCTCCAAGCGTTCAGAGTAAAGAAACTAAAGAGTCGAAAGAATCAGGACCTTCCAGCGGTAATCCTACTGTGTTGCTCAATAATCAGCCCAATGCCCCAAGCAGTCAATCACAGGCTTACCCACAGCAGCAGCAACAAGAAAAGCCACAAGTACAGCAACAACCTCAGCAACAACAACCACCAATGGGTCAGAACCCTCAGCCTGGTCCTGGTGGTTTCTGGCCTCCTCCTTACGGCATGAACTTCGGTCCTTCGCAGTTTTTCCCATACGCTGGCGGGCCTAACCCACAAATGGGTTCTCAATCCCATCCTCCTGGCATTTTCGTTGTCTTTGTGCCTTACACTCCTCATCAACCGAACCCTTTCAGCCAACTGCTTAATATGGCTATGATGGCTCCTTATATGGCATCACCAATGCCGACGAGTTTCCCTGAAAATAAAGCTGAAGAATCCAAATCAGAAGGAGGCTATCCTCAGCAAAACCCAGGTCAGAATCCGTACAGCTCGCAGGGAGGCTCTTACATGCAGCAGCAACAGCAATCACAGCCAAGCACGCTTTCATATCCAAATCAGGGTTCAGGAATGAAAATGTCCCCTCAACAGCAGCAAAGTTCCTCATTGGCAAACTCAAAGTCAACCCAGCCGAGTCAAATGCCCAATGGAGTTCAAAGCTCTCAGCCATCGTTCAAGTCCCAAATGCAGAATCAACCGTATGGCTTTATGCATCCTCCACATCAGTACGGACCTTATCAAATGAATCCTTATCAATATAACGGCACTCCTTATGGTGAGAGCGATAATAGCACTGGTACTCAGACTCAGACTCAACCACCAAAGCAATTTGGCTATCCTGCTCCAAATCCCTATTATTATGGCCAATCAGGCATGAACATGGGCAACCAAGCCCCTTTTAACATGTCTCAGCCCCAACAAGGAATGAACTGGCAAATGCCTCTTCAGAACCCGCAATACCAAGGTCCCAACTGGCCTGGCTACCCTTCAATGAGCAGCGGACAAATGAACACAGTACAAAAGCCGAGCCAGGATAAAGATGAGACGTCTGCAACTGAGAATAAGAATTAATAATATGAATCTATACATACATATATATTGGTAAAAGAGAATAAAAGCTGGAAAATAGCTTATCTGTGATTAGTATTACGGCAACCTCTATAATGCTGTCTAATTTCAGTTTATATCTGCGTTATTCTTCGAAAAATCAAGAATAAATCTTTAATAAAAAAATAAAATGAAAACTTTTGAATACTCCGTGGATCGGGAATCACCTTATGACCTGGACAGCTACTTGGGTCGTGTTTTACATTTTATGAGGATGATTCATCCAAAGTAAATCAGTCTCCTCTCTTAATCTCACAAAATGCATAAGGAACATGCTGTACTCTTCCAAAGAAATCCATAAAGCAAAGCAGCTGCTCAAAGATTTCGAACAAGGTACCTTGCAAACGAAAGTCGATAGTGAAAAACTCTGGGACGCCAAATATGGTTTGCTTCCTTTGAATTACCTTTAAAACTCAAAGATTGAATTAGCTGTGATATCGAATTTGCATCCTGACACTGGAGAAGAAATTTACCCGCTCTTCAGGCTCTCAGCCTTTGTGCCAGCTAACATTCCTACTGTGATTGGACTTAATCTTTTGACACCTACGGTAAACTTTTGAAGCATTTAACCAAAGGTCTAAATCCAACAATATAAAGACTTTCAATATAGTGTTTTTCCAAACAATGAATCAGTCGTACAATTTCGGCGTCAACCTTTGCAACGCAAATAAGTCTGGCTCTTCGGACCAAACACGCGAATTAACAAGTTAGCGCTTTTTGGGATTTTTTGTGAGCTAATTGTTGGATAGTGAGATATCTGTTGGCGGTATCATCCTCGCTTGTTGTGAGTTTGGGATCAGTGGCTTTGCTAAAAAGGACGAAATTAGGACAACGAAATGAAATCTTTTTAAGGGTGAGTAAATCAGAAAATACTGAGGATTGTTGACTGCTACTTTCACTGCTTTAGTTTGGAAATTATCTTGGAGCTGCGACAGCAGGCGCGTTGAATCTCGTCGCGACAAGATATCCAACTGCAACGTAAGAAATAGTTTAAATGAGATCGATAATTTAGCAAAAATATACATCAGACAAGGATTGGTCCTGAAAGATGAAGTTACAAAAGAGGCTTTTGAAGACAAGCGTTCCAAAAAGGCTGGTATGACATCTCTAATTCAAGGAGCGATCAGTCGAAGTCTTATTCCACTGCCAGGTAAGAAGATGAAAGGTGCCCTTGCTTAAAAATATTTATAGTTTTCATTATTCCCAACTTTGTTCAGCAAACCTTTAGACATTTCAACATGTTGCCGACTGGAAGGATTGGCATGACCCTTTTCAATACGAGTAAGGTTAACTTGTTTATCTCTTAATCAATTGTCCATTTAGCAATCGCTGCCTTCGCATTATGGTTGGCCTTGCCGTTATCAATTGGAATGTTCCCACCAGAAGGAAGGATTCATTACTCAAAGCTTGAACCAGAGTTTCATAATCTAAAGAATTCGAAAGGGCAGAAAGTGGAATACTTTGTCTTTAACAGAGGGTTATAAAGTTAGCATTGAAAAAAATATGCACTTAACAAATGTGTAGATAGGCTTATTTAATTAGCTATATCACGATAAATGCTCTACCCAATTCTACATCTTATTTTTATATTCAAACATTGTAGCAAATTTCCTAAGAACAATTTATTCAATGCAATTAAGATTTGCCTAACTCGAAAGGAGGGAAGACGATTCCCTTGAAGATTTCAAATTATAATTCCAGTCATGAAGAGCTTTATGTGGATAATATTACAGATTGCCTGGAAATGAAACTCTATAATACTTTATTCTCAAATACTAAGCTACTCTGTAAAAAAGTTTACTCACAATAACCATTTCATTACTATATTCAAGGGCTTATCTCAAATTTATAAGAGGTAATGGGAAGATTATGGGTGTTGCTTTGTAATTTGAATTGATAAATTTAAAGTACTTCATAATAGTAGTTGTTGAATGTATTAAATAGGCATAATTACATGCTATCAGGTATTTAATTGATTATGATTACCGAATTTAAATAGTTGTTGAGTGATAATCTCTCATTACAAATCAGTTAAATAAGTAAAGAGATTTTTATGATACATCGTTTTTCACATCATGGTTGAACCTTTACTAATAATTTACAATGATTGACAAAAGAACTTCGATCATTATGATTGACAATACTCTTTTCATTGCCTTAGCTGTTTTAATAATGTTAAATACCATTTTCCGCTTCAATTAGATAATTTGAATTTAATTAATTTACATTATTAAAATTGGAGGCTTTGTACCCCCATGTCCAGTGTGATTGCTTGCAATGAGTTTTATCTGATAAAATCTCAGAGCATCCGAACTATATCTCTATTTCTTTCTCAAAAACTTGATAGATTAATTTCTTTCCAATTGTTAAAAATTTACCCAAACATAATCGAAGGCAAATTTTATATGTTAAAGAAATGCAATAAATATGAAGTCCCACTGAATTTCCAAATCAAAAAAGTTGTAAACGTTCTATCTCACATTGTTATACATTCTTAAAAAAATTTAGGAAGGCTTGAACTGGTTTCTTGGAAGCACTTCGCGATATTCGTTCTGTAAGTGTTCGATCTTTTCTTTCAGTGTATGTGAGGAGATATTTGCCTCTTGCAATGTTCTCTTAAAATGATCTCTGTCATATCTCGATCTTTGCCATTCACCAGAGCCTTCCAGCTTTGACTCCTCGAAACTGGTCTCGCTGCGATAGGTGCTGCCGAATTGCTTTTCATGTGTTCTCAACTTTCTCTCAAGGTCACTACGATCGCTTTCAGCTTTGATCAGTCCCATTCTCGTCTTCGCATTCTCTTCTCTAAGAGTTTGGTTCTGGAAAATAAGTCTTGAAATCTCAGCTTCCTTGTCATTCACGATTTGCTTCAAAGATGACAACTAAGAGAAAAACAAGGTTATTTAATTCCTTCAGTTTCTAAAAGGATTTTTTACCTCTTTTCTCAGATCTGAAGGGAATTTGGAGCTTGCATCGGAGTCAGATTGTTCTCTTCCTTGCCACGTTTGTAATTCTATTAACAAAAGATAAAAATTTGGTTTTCTAATGACGAGTCTTACCAGAAATCTTTCGAGTGAGTCTTTGGATTTCAGCGTTGAGTTCGAGCTTTTCGCTTTCACATCGCTGGAGTTCCGAGGTTTGTCTGAACTGGATCTTTCGCTCCTGAACATTAGGAAGTTAATTTCTTTGAATCAATATATTGTTCGAAATTACCTCTCCCAAGATCTCTTCAAGCTGTTTAATATTTTTCTTTTCCTGTGCCAATCGGTCATGAAGAGACTCGTTTTGGTTGCGAAGATCGCCGAGCTTTGCGTTTAAGTACGCTTTCTCCTGCTCAACAGCAACGAGTCGTCTGTGTAATTCGTCCTTGGTCAACTCCAGCGAGTCTGAGACCTATCAAAACCCGGTTAACTATATGCAAAATCAAACTTAAATTACGCTTCTGATGTTATGGAATTCTCTGATAAGACTTTCTTTCGAATCCTGAGCGTCTTTGATTGCAAGGTCAGCCTGTTCAAGACGACGATTCAACATGGTGATCTGTCTCTCGAAGGTTGTGATCTCGTTAATGTATTGCGCTTCCTTGATCTCAAATTGATTGATCTGTCCCTTCATGAACGAAATTTCTTGCTCAGCTTCTCTGAGCTTTTTGAACAACTCCTGGTTATCCAACGACAACTCTTCGATATTTCTCTTCAATCTCTCGTTCTCAATGCAAACAGTCTTGTAAGTTGCCAAAATATCGTTTCTTTCCATCTCTGTCGCTCTCAATGACTGTCTCGACATTTTCTCCTGAGTGCTTACGTTGTTCACGACATCCTTCATCGCTTCCTTTTCTTCCATCGCGTGGATGAGTCTAGCGTTCAAATTTTGGTTCTCTTTTGTGAGAATATTGAGATCGCTTGAAAGATTTTGAATTTCATTGTCCTTTACAACCAACGCGTCCTTATAGTCGGCGATTTCTTGCGATAGCGCTCGGTTCTTCTTAACCATATCTCGAATTTGGGCTTCGAGGTCCTGAACTCTTGTGATATTCTCGTCGTTAACCGCCATGAACTCAACGGATCTTTCTTTAAGAGCTCTCAACTCTTCTTCTTGTGCCTCGAGTCTTTCTTTCAATCTAGCAAAGGCTTCGCTCTTCTCATCAAGCAAATTCTGCACGTTATCTCTTTCGTTATCGATCTGAATCATCGCAGCACGAGCTTCCTTTGCTTCTTGCTCAACAGACGCAACTTTTCGTTTCAGCACAGCGATCTCATCTTGTAAGCGCATTCTCTCGTTCTCTTCCATGCCTTTTTCGTTATTCTTGTTCTGGAGACGAATCAACAACTCCTCGCGAGTTCTATCAAGACCTTCAGACAGCGTCTTGAGTTGTTTAATCTGCTCGTTCAATTGAAGGTTGACGGATTTCTCCTTTTCGAGGTCCATGCGCAAGTTATTCACCTCTTCGCTGAGTCTCAGATTCTTTCTTTCTTCGCTAGCCTGTCTATCCTTCAAATCAGCGATCAAAATGTCGTAGTTGTTAAGTTTCTCTTGCAGTTTGATAGCTTTGGTCTTTGCCTCACTATCGCTTGACTTATGAAGCGCAATCTCGTCTTTTAAGGCTCTGATCTCTCTGGCCAAGTCGTCTTTTTGGAGGGTAATATGTTCGACTTGTCTCGTGCCGCTTTGGATGAGAGTTTCTTGTCGTTTGTTTTCGAGGAGCAGTTTTTCGTTTTCTCTAATCAGATCTTTTTCCCTCTGTTTCAACAGCTCCATGTCCTTGTTCAATCGATCCAGTTCGAGCTCTCTTTCGCGACCTCTTTGAATGCTGGATTCAATCGAGCTGCTCTCCTGAAGCAAGCGATCGAGCTTCTCTCCGAGTTTCAGCTTATCCTGTCTTTCTTTCTCAGCGAATTCGTTCAACTTGGTAATCTGGTCGAGTTTGTCTTTGTTTTCGAGCTCAAGCTCATCAATGCGACGGAGCAATCGGACTCGCTCAGATTCATGGGTTCCGAGGTCATCTCTCAAACGTCTGTCTCTGGCAATTTGGTCCTGGAGTTTCTCGTTCTGGGTCTTCAGATCGAAGCATTTTCTTTCTTCCTCAAGGCGAGCGTTATCCAACTTCCTGCATTCCTCGATCTTGGCAGTCAGTCTCTCCTGGGTGAGCTCGATCTCTCGCTCCAAAGCCTTTTCTTTTTCTTGAGCAAGCTTCAAGTTGTTAAAGTACTCGTTGCTTTTCGCCTCGTGATCAAGGAGGTCTTTCTTGAGTTTCTGGTTCTGATCTTCAAGCGCCTTGTTATCTTTTTTCAAGAACTCGATGTCCTTCAATGCTCCTTCGTACATAGACTGGAGGCGTTGTTTGGCTACCTCGCTGGTGTCGACGTTGGCGCGGGCTTTGTAGCTTTCTCCTTTAAGAGTTTCCAATTGCTCTTCAGCGTGTTTTTTGAGTTTGCTGATCCTTTCAACGTCAGCAAGTGCGTTGTTTTTCTCGGCATTCAAAGCAAGAGTCTCTTGCTCCAAGTCGTTTATTCTTGTTCTGAGCTTCTTGATAGTCTCACCTTTCTCTCTAGCATCCTCCTCAGCTCTGACGATGTTTTGACTCACGATATCGAGCTCGCGCTGTAAAGTTGTGTTCTTGCTTCTCAACATAGAGATTGATTCATCCTGATCCTTCAAGTCCTTTTTCAAAGCATCGTTGTCTCGGGATAGTCTATCTATTTCCGCAAGAAGCCGATCTTCTTTGGCCTTGGTTTCTTCAATCCATTCAGACATCGCTTTCTTGTCTGTGTTATAGGCAGAGATGGTTTGATCTATAAAAATGTCATTGTTAGCTATAGGTCGGAGGAAAAATGAGTTACTTGCTTGATCATAAGTGCTTCGGAGTCTCTCGTTTTCAGCCTGAAGTTTCTCCAACACGGTGGTGAGGTCCTTCAATTTGAGCGCAAGTTTCTCGATTTCCTGGTTCTTCTGCTCAACAACCTCATTGTCTTCGCGTAATCTCTTCGTCTTTAGGCGGTCAATGATGGCCTCGCCCTGTTGAACAGCTTCTTTGAGCCCTTCGTTTTGTAATCTCAAATCTCGCAGAGTGTCATTCAATTGTGCATTCTCCGCTCTAATGTGATCGGTTCTGAGGAGTTCGCGCTTGGATTTCTTGAGCTCCTCCTCGAGGTTGTAGTTCTCTTTGTTCAAGAAGTCGATTTGAGCGTTGAGCTTCGAAATCTGCTCTTCCTGAGCCTTGATATTGTATTCAACAGAAATCTTCTCAACGTTGCTGCCAGTGACTAGAATATATATGAGTTAGCCTCCTCAATATTAGCAATTAGCGTTTACCATCAAGACGAGATTGCAGTCTATTAATCTCTTGATTTCTGTTGGCAATTTGTAGTTCTAAATGCTTGACTCTTTGCTCCAAGTTGATTTTCTCGTTAAGCGCTTCAGTGCAATCTTGCTTGAACTTTGCAGCTCTAACCATTGCAGAACGTTGTTAAATTCATTGAAAAATATAAGTATTTCATACCTTTCATCGGCTTTTCGGAGAGACTCAGCCCAGTTTTTAAAATCTTCACTCTGATAGTTTTTCAACTCCTCCAGTTCTCTTTCATGATCTTCATTTGGTCTCAACGGCTTTGTAATCTCAAACTTCGCATTGGTGTTCGCTTTCAGCGAATTAATTTCATTTGGGAGGTTCTCCAACCCACGCTTGCTGCTCAAGAAAGTTTTCTTGAGGAGCGCATCGAGCTTTGCTTTCACTGAAAAATTTTCATCTTCCAACTTCTTCAGCTTCTGGTCCTTCTGCTCGACAAGGAATCTCAGATCATTGCGTTCCCCATCCAATCGATTGAACGTTGTCTGCCATTTATTCGAGTTATAGTCGCTTTCTTCTTTGATCTTAATCATTTGAAAATGCAAATCATTGTTTTCTTGGACCAAGCGCGCGTTCTCTTTCTTCAAGGGAAGTATCATTTGCTCGCTCTTATTAACAGTTTGTTTGAGTTCCTCGTTGATCTTTTTAAGACTCTGGAACCCTTCAGTGGTCTTGATAAGATCATTGAGGAGCCTTTCGATCAACGAGGCTGAATCAATTGTGAAAGGCTGGCAGTAATGAAGGGCGTCAAGCCGCTTTTTAAGGAGAAGGAATTTCTTTTCGGACGTAGCGTCTAACATCGACTCAGATTTACTTGTCGAAGCTTTTTTTGTTTTTGAATTTATAAGAAACGTTAAATTTGAAATAATCAATCTTTGAGTATCCGAATTCAACCCCTGACTTATTAAACTTATTCAAATTTTCTTTGCTAAACACGATCATAATTCAAAAAGAATTCACGTCCCTAATGCCTTCAGATCGCTGATCCTCGACTCGTATCACGACCATCACTATTCGCCTTCTTCTTCGACTAATACCATAACTTTACTACCTAAATCACATCATGACCATATTAGTCTGATGCTTTTGAATGTGAAATGGCCTTAATTTCATTGATAAAGCACGCTTCTTTGCGCCTTTTCAATGAAAAATTTTCGGTTCAGAGACCAAGTGTGAAGGTAGTAGAAGCTAGTCTATTTGCTATTATAGCAAAGGAAAATCCTTGAAAGCCGATTTTAGTTGAAATATTTAGCTCTTGATAAAGTCAGATCGGGTGGGGTCGTAAACTTCTTATTAAAGGTTTCGAAAAGAAACTATTTTTTAGAAAGTTGAAGTTTGAGATTTGCAGAGCTAAAGAAATAATAAAGTGAAATTTATAACTTAAATAGACAATTATTTTCAAATTCGATTAACATCTTCTGTCGAAGCATCTGGTGTGATGGATAGAAAGTTAAAATCCGACCCTTCGCGACAGAGACCTTACTCCGCAGTCCGAAAACCACCAATCGACATTAAATTCTCAAACCAGGAACTGCAAGGCGCTTTCGATACTCAGCGTTCACAACAAAAATCATTCAATATAACAAAAAGGTCAGAAACGAAACCGACAAAACCACAGACTTCTAATGAAGAAAAGCCGAGTGCAGAGCAAGGACGTCCTCAAAAATATGTATTTGAATCAAACACGCCACTATATCGTTTCGCGCAGCCCTACAGTGGCAAAGGACAGTCATCCAATCGGTTTTGGGCAGAAACTAATGACTCGAATCCGCTTTTGGGTGTTAATTCACTTAATGCAGGCAAAGGAAGGTATAGTATTTGTCATAATGGCATCAAATCATTCGTTTTATTCGTAGCCAACCGCGCACTGCGTACCCAACCCGACCGGCAACAGGAATATCCAGAGCCCGAAGAGGTAATCATCTAAATATGATTTAGTTGACAAGCATTGTTAGATGATTTGGGTTCATATGGCCAAGATTATGAAAAGCGAGACTATTCTCCACATATGACAAATCCTGACAATGAATATTTTGATCAGCAAGGAATGCCTTTTGATGATAATGCGACGTCCCCAATAAATGATCTCGGCTTTAAGCCTTATGCATTCTTATCAAATGTTGGTGGAAAGCAGACTTCTCTGAAAGAAATTGCGCAAGAGGAGAAACCTAAAGGCAAATTTGATAGGGAAGTTACAACTAGCAGAAAGAGCAACATTCAAAATCCAGGGGACATTGTTATTTTTAATAATTCAAACGTCGATCGAGCTGAAAAAACCGGCAGATTAGAGCGACCGCATACTGTTAGCATCCATGACATCAACTCTCGTGTCCTCAAGACATCTAACACGACGATTGCAATTTCAAAAACAATGAAACGACCTGAAACCTCCAAAGTACCAGAGCTACCAGATATCTTTGATTCGAGCTCCAGGAGACCTTTAACTGCAATGTAAAGCGATTTTGATTTTATCCAGTTTCTTAAATTTCTTTCAAAAGGACAAGCAAAAGCTCAGTCAAAATAAAGACTATAACTCCTTCCGCAAGCCGCATCATGTCCGCGCATCCAAAATCAGCAAAACTGGGACCTGCTCAAGGGACATCAGCTCCAAGTGAGGGAACTCGCGCTGGTCCAAAAGGGTATGATATGGAAGACATGATGGATTTAGACATCAAAGAAGATGTTGGTGAGAACGACGAGTTTTATATCCAAGCAGAGAACGTGAAGAGAATGCCAAACCGAGCAGGAAAACCACTATCATCGAAAGCTCGTCCTATTAGTGGGCGAACTCAAGGCGATGAAGAGTTTTACTCAACTTTCATGAGGTACACCAACTTTGCAGAGGTAGAGCAGTCATATCCAGAGCTCTTTGACCGAAACGAGCGTACCTACGCAGCGACCTTCGCAAGATTTGGAGATCTTGGCTACTACTCACCGATACAGAGAATCGGCTGTTACATGCAGTTTTCTGCGAAATTAAAGCGTGACCATTTAGATGAAATCATCAATCTCCAAAGAACTATCACGACAGTCGAAAAGCCACAGTACGAAATTCCCATCCAACTCGCAATTATTGACGAGCTCAACCTGTTCCAGAGCAAGCAAAAGACGGGTATATCCACAACTTTCCAACTCGAGGACGTGACTCGGCAGCCAATCACTCTTTCGTTATATCCGGAATATTTCCCTGATCCTGACGGCACCGAGGAAATGATTAGAGCTGGCGGAGAAACCGCCTCTGCCAAGGGCGCTGAGAAATATTTCGCTGATTTGCTTGCATCGATGAATGGGAATTATGACCCTGAGCTTATCGGGAAAAAGAACCAGCTCTACATCGATCCAGCAGAATGGACCGCAAAGATCCGAAAGGCCGTCGATCTGTCAGTAACGCGGTATAAAAACTACATCCATAACCCTGAGCACATCAAGCATTCGGAAATTTCGAAATACAGAAAGGATTGGATCACCAACGCGTTGAGCCTTATCAAGGAGAATCTGTTAAAAACCAATGAAGAAGGCGTGCGCAGACTGTTCCAAGAGATTTTCGAGAATTACAAGCTCAGTATGAAGCAAGCGATCATGGATTATATCCTGCGCTCGCCAGAGGAACGCAAGCGTCTGAATATCACACTCGTCCCGCGAAAAGTCCTGACCAGCGCAGAGAGAATCGTATTGGAGGGAGGCTATTCAATTCGGCTTTATCCAAGCTGGCATGAGTACTACGCTAACGGCAAGGAGAACATGAACCAAAATTTGAACTGTATGTCTATCGTCAACAGCTCGATTCTTGATTGGTACGAAGACTTCAAAAATTTCTCGCTATTCGAAAGCAATGTCATTAAAACAACCGCTGCCAGAGGCTACTCCTTCAGCATTCCAACATTCATGCGACTGGAAAATACATACCGCGCAAAGACTATCTCCCTCATGAAACACGTGTTCTATAGAGGCGCGATTCTAATCCTCAAGAAATTTAAATTTTTCCGCAGAAGAGGCACTAGAAGCGGTATCTGGACCTTCAATGGGTTCAAGGAGGCAAACACAATTAGAGACACAAAGCATGTGGATTTGAACTATACTCTGTTGCCGAGAAAGACCCTAGAGTCCGCGGATGATTCTAATGAAGAGGAAGCTCAAGAGGAAGTCCCAGCGAAAGACATGTACTCTGAAAACTTCTTCCAAGGACTGTTATACTCAAAGCTTGACGTAAACTGCGATTTTGATGAAGGCTTTGATTTCTTCTCCGATATCACTGAGATCGATCAATTATTGGACATTCGAGAAGGACCTGCTTATCGCATCTATTCGATTCTTTCGGACATAAAAGTCAACCTCGCAGACAACGGATATAAGCTCCTCGAAAAAGACCAAAAGAAAAATCTAAGAATGTCAGTTGCGTTGCTTGTGTCGCTGTTACTTCGCAGAATGGTCGAAAAAACGGTGTCTGAGGTGGAAAATTTCTTCCTGAGCATTCCGCTCTACGCAAGCATTAAGCCCGAGACTACGAAACGCACAGAGGAAAGTGGCATCACCAGCGAGCTCGGAACAGACCGCAGCGAGGGCCTCCGTTTCCTTCAGGATAGAGCCTTCTTATATGGGGAGGAAGAATTCGTGCTGAATAAACCCGAATTTATGAGCTTCCAGAACTCTATGGTGTCAGTCCTCAGAATCGAGATGATCTATGACGACGAGTTGAAGTTCAAAGAGACTGAGCTGGACATTCAAAACGCGTTCAGCGACTTGCATAAGAGCATTATTACCGCCTTCGATAATTTCTTGCACCCTGAATACACGAAAATCGAAATCAAGAACGCTCTTGAACTCGAAAACGAAGAGTCAAAGAAAGGCGATAATTACGGCCGACGTGAGGCGATTCATACCGAAGGAAACTTCTTGGCTGGAGACCCTGATGCGACCTACTCGAAGTTCTGTCAGATTATCCAATTGAAAGAGAAGCAGCCGAAAGGCAAAATGCAATCGATCCTCCAAATCGCAGAACCTGAAGAAGAGAATCCAGTTCCAAAGTATTTGAAATGTGCGCCTGATGAATTTTTCGAGGCGTCTCAAAAGCGGATTATCAAGTATATCCTCGCGCACTACGAGGACGCGAAACAGAGCTTCCAAATCTTCGACCAGTTTTTGCCATTTTTGAAGGGGAAGGTCGACCAAGAGAAGAAAAATCTCATGAAAAAGAACTTCAGCATGGAAGAATACAAATGCTTTATCCTCCTGCTCAAGAAGTACACTCAGCTCCTTGAAAAAGTGCCTGATAGCATTTACTTCCCGTTGTTTGAGATTGATTGTGAAGGCATCAAGGCGAAAATATCAGAGGAGATTAACAAAATCAGAAGCGATTTACTTCGAAGAATTGAGAATAAGCTGATAGAGTCCATGAAAGCTATTTCTGAGCGCTACCTGGAGATCGTGAATTTCGTAAGAACGAGTACGACTAACGCCGAGCAGGTTGAGGCAATGGAAAGGTTTTTGTACGATCTGAACGCCGAGAAAATCCAGCTGAAACTCAAATCTTCTGATTGCTTCCAGAAAATCATGTCGATTTTGAAACTTGACTATTATTTATTAAGCGACACGGTCCAGCGCTACGCCGTTGAAATCTTTGAATGGCCTGAAAATTTGACCAAGGAACTTAAATTGGTCGAGGACAAACACTTGAAAGAGAGAGCCGAGCTCGAAGAAATCCTCAGAGATAGAAGAGTCAGGTTCGAGCAGAAACTTGAAGGCTTCAAGGAAGACGTCAAAGTCTACGAGAAATACAGCATGATGAAAAACTATCAGGATTTCATCGAGAATATCAAATTGTTTGAGAACCAACTCGCTCTCGCTGACCAAGAAATGAATGAGATTAACTCAGACGAGAAGAAGCTGTTTGGCTTTGCTACCGACTTTCAGATCTTGCCTGAAGTTCAGAAACGGCTCGCACCTTACTCCGAGATGTGGAAGCTGATCGGCGAGCAAATGGATAATACGAAGGTCTGGATGAATGGATCAATCAAGAACATTAACCCTGCTGACGTCGAGGCGTTGGTGAAGAACAGCGCGAAGGTTTCCGCCAAACTTGTGAAGAATTTCAGTCACAATTCGCTAGCTTACGGGGTGATTATGGAATTCAAGGAGGAAGTTCAGTCGCTGCAGGAGAAGCTCCCTATTATCGAAGTTCTCTGTAACCCTGGACTGAAGAGTCGTCACTGGGACCAAATTCGTCAAATTATCAACTCCAAATTCGACGAAAACGAAGGTACAATGAGAGAAATTCTCGCGAAAGACGTCGAGAAACATCTTCCTGTGATCGAATCGCTGAGTGAGCAAGCAACGAAAGAATTCTCGTTGGAGACTAAACTCGAGAAAATGGAAAAGGAATGGGAAAACCTCTGCTTCTCGGTGATTCCTTGGAAGAATAGCAGCGTGTCTATCCTTCAAGGCTCGGTCGTTGAAGACATAATGATTATTTTAGATGACCATACGATCAAGGCTCAAACTATCCGAGCAAGCCCTGATGTCAAGTTTATGGAGGCCCGCGCGGAGCGCTGGGAGAAGCTTATGCTATTTATCCAAGAGGTGCTCGATATGTGGGTAAAAGTGCAGTCGGTCTACCTCTATCTCGAGCCAATCTTCGGATCTGATGATATTAACAAACAGATGCCTCTTGAAGCTGAGAAGTTTAACATGGTAAACACCATTTGGTTTAGAATCATGAGCTATGTTGAGAAAGATCCTCTCGTACTTCGTATCGAGACCATCCCGAACCTCCTGAAAGATTTGCAGACCTCACTTCGGTTGTCTGAGGAGATTCAGAAAGGCCTTAACGACTATCTTGAAACCAAAAGACTCTTCTTCCCGAGATTCTTCTTCCTGTCGAATGAGGATTTGCTCAACATCCTCGCCGAGACAAAGGACCCGCTTTTGGTACAGCCGCATTTGAAGAAGTGTTTCGAAGGTATCAATGAACTGATCTTCAGCAATCAAGTCGAGATCCTCGGTATGAGGTCATCTGAAGGCGAAGAAATCACGTTCTTGGATAAAATCGCGCCAAGAGATTACAAGTCAAACGTCGAGCAATGGCTGGTTAAGGTAGAAGATCAGATGAGGCTATCGCTGCAGAAAGTAACTGGAGACAGTTTGAACGATTTGACGAAGACGAGGATAAAGAGAACCGATTGGGTGAGGAAATGGCCAGGACAGGTAGTAATCTCTGTCTCACAGACTGTTTGGACGTACACCATCGAGAGTAAAATCGAGAAATACGGTCTAAAGGGACTGACTGATTACCACGAGGAGCTTAATTTACAGCTCGAAGACATAGTTAATCTCGTCAGAGGACCACTGAGCCCGATGGAACGTATGACTTTGGGAGCTCTGGTCGTCATAGAAGTCCACGCGAAAGACGTTGTGCAAGAGTTGATCAGAGACCAAGTAGATAGCATCTCTGCCTTCGAATGGTTGGCGCAGATGCGATACTACTGGATGCCTGAGACCAAACTGATTAATGTAAGAATGATCACTACTGCGATGGACTACGGATACGAGTACCTCGGAAATACCGGCAGGTTGGTCATCACGCCTTTAACTGATCGCTGCTACCGAACGCTTATGAGCGCGCTGAAACTCAATCTCGGAGGTGCGCCAGAAGGTCCTGCTGGTACTGGTAAAACTGAAACAACCAAAGATCTCGCCAAAGCGCTGGCTATGCAATGCGTTGTGTTCAATTGCGGTGAGGGTCTTAACAGTCACTCCATGGGTAAATTCTTCAAGGGCTTGGCGTCTGCTGGTGCATGGAGTTGCTTCGATGAGTTCAATCGTATCGAACTAGAAGTCCTTTCTGTCGTAGCACAGCAGATTTTGACGATTCAGCAGGCCAAAACGCAAGGGAAAACCAATTTCGATTTCGATGATACCAGAGGACTGGTGCTGCGGTCTACTTGCAACATCTTCATCACAATGAATCCTGGATATGCCGGCAGAACCGAGCTTCCTGACAACTTGAAAGCACTTTTCCGTCCAGTTGCTATGATGGTGCCGGATTATGCTATGATCGCCGAAATCTCGCTCTATTCCTACGGGTTTGTTGACGCGAGAAACCTTGCGAGAAAGATCGTGGCTACGTACAAACTTTGCAGCGAGCAGCTTTCGAGCCAGCCGCATTATGATTACGGTATGAGAGCTGTGAAAGCCGTGCTTACGACCGCCGGACAACTCAAAATGAAATTCACAACTGAAAAAGAGGATGTTTTGATGTTCCGTGCCATCTGTGATGTCAACCTTCCTAAATTCCTGACTCAGGATTTGGCACTATTCACTTGGATTATCAACGATCTGTTCCCTGGTGTGAAACCTCCTGCTGTCGATTATGGTGAACTTAACAACTGTATCAATTCAGCTGTTGCAGAAGCAGGCCTTCAAAACACCGCAGGCTTCAAAAAGAAGATTTTGCAACTCTATGAGATGGTTAACTGCCGTCATGGTCTGATGCTTGTGGGACCGCCTTTTGCTGGTAAAACTTCCTGCTATAGAGTCCTAGCCAATGCGATGACGAAAGCAGCTCAGTCTGGACTGACAGAAGAAGTCCCCGCACATGTATAACGCTCTTTCTGTTAATATTCAGCTAATTTTTCTGTATCATTAGTATCACGTTGTGAGTCCAAAGGCTATTACTAAATCCCAGCTCTATGGCTATTCCGACCCTATTTCCAAGGAATGGACCGAAGGTGTCTTGGCAGATATCTACAAAAAATGCGCCACTAGCACCTTGCCAGGTATTACCACCTTTCTTTGTTGAAATTATTCTAATACTTTGTCTCTAGATCGCCAATGGATCGTCTTCGACGGCCCTGTCGACGCAGAGTGGATCGAAGATATGAACACAGTGCTGGACGACAACAAAAAGCTTTGTCTCAGCAACGGAGACGCAATCGCTATGTCCAACTCAATGACAATGATGTTCGAAGTCGCGGACCTCGCGAAAGCCTCTCCTGCTACAGTCTCTCGTTGCGGTATGGTTTACCTCGAGTCAAGCAACATCGGCTGGTGGCCGATCTTCCAATCATGGCTTCAAACACTCGAGGTTTACTACGACCAAGCCGTCTTGAAAAGAATCGAGGAACTCTATGATGGTGTAGTTTCTAAATGCCTTCAATTCGTTAAAAGCAAGTGCGCTGAGTACCAAAGCGCTCCTGAGGCCAACCTCGTAGTGTCACATATGCGACTATTCCAGGCCTACCTCGCTCAAAGCAAACTTCTCAACAGAGACATCTTCAGCTCGATAAAGATCGAAGAGTTCATGCAACGCTTGGATATGTATTTCCTGCAATCTTTGATCTGGTCACTCGGCGCGGTGGTCGTTGGCAACGGCCGAAAGATGTTCGATACGTTCTTCCGAAAACTGATTGCAGATCCAATTCGCTGCGAAGGCCTCAAAGACCGTATTCTTAAACTCGAAAAGACAGCGAACCCTCCTGAGTCTTCCTCCATGATGGTCTATGACTATTACATCGAGGATGGCAAGTGGAAATCATGGAAAGAAAAACTCGAGAAGAGCGATACCGACGTCAACAAAGATCTTCATTTCCATGACATCGTCGTTCCGACACTTGAAAGCTTGAGAATGCTGCAACTGCTACAAATCTCGATTAACGCTGATATTCCATTCTTGATGATTGGACCTACCGGCACAGGAAAGTCGCTGTTTATTGGAAATCTGCTCAAGTCTCTCTCGCCGGAGAAATACCAAGTCGTGTTCGTGACTTTCTCTGCGCAAACAAGCGCAAACCAGACGCAGGACATCATCGACGGTAGACTCGATAAGAGAAGGAAAGGTGTCTTTGGACCTCCATTCGGAAAGAAATGCCTTGTGTTCGTTGATGATTTGAACATGCCAGCTTATGATAAATACGGAGCTCAGCCTCCAGTTGAGCTTCTCAGACAGTACTTCGATCATGGAGGATGGTACGACAGAAAAGACAGAAGAATGAGAGAAATCGTCGACACGAACTTACTCGCTGCGATGGGTCCTCCAGGAGGTGGTAAAAACATCATCACGCCACGTTTCTTGCGACATTTCTATATATTCGCAACGGCAGAGTCCGATGAGAAGACCTACCTCAGAATCTTCAGTGTTATCATTGACTGGTACGTAAAGAAAAACGATCTCAATATGGAAGTCTCCAAAAACTTGAAATTCGCCGTTGAAGGCGCGATCGATATGTACATGCAGATCAGCGAAAACCTCAAGCCGACCCCAGCGAAATCCCATTATTTATTCAATCTGAGAGATATTTCAAGGGTCGTTGAAGGTATGCTGATGATCAGTCCAAAGGAAGTAAAAGACCCTAAAATCGTAACGAGATTATGGATGCATGAGGTTTCTCGTGTTTTCTACGATCGTCTGACAACCGAAGCCGATCAACACTGGTTCTTCAACGTCTTGCTTCAGTGCTTGAAGAACAAACTGAGAGAGAGCGATACCAAAGCGCCATTTAAGGAAACTGTACCTGAGGACATATTTAGTGGTTTGCAATTGAATCATGAGGCGTTAAAATACATTAGATTTGGAGATCTTCTCAGTGACGAACCAAGCGCGTTTGACCGACCTTACACTCAGATCCTCGAATACCCCAAGTTGTTAGCCCGAGTTGAGACTTTCCTTGAAGAGTACAACTCTCAGACCAAGAAACCGATGAAATTGGTGATGTTTGAGTTCGCTATCGATCATGTTTTGAGAATTTGCCGTATTCTTAAAATGTCAAACGGACACGCGCTGTTAGTTGGACTTGGTGGCTCTGGAAGACAAAGTCTCACGGCAATCGCGAGCTACATCTGCGAGTACGAGCTACAGACCATCGAGGTCACAAAATCCTATAATTTCGAGGCCTGGCGCAATGACATGAAGAGAATCATCCAAGCTGCTGGTATCGACGGGAAATACGAAGTTTTCATGATCAACGACTCTCAAATCAAAGGAGACTACATCCTGGAAGATATCAACAACCTGCTCAACTCTGGAGACATTCCCAACCTCTTCTCCCATGAAGAATTCATTCCTTTCATGGACAAACTTAGAGTTCAAGCGAAGAAAGAAGGTCGCGATTATTTGGTCCATTCTGGCTCAGTAACACAGTTCTACGACTATTTCATCGAAAACGTGCAAAAGCACCTGCATTGTGTGCTCGTGCTGAGCTCCATTGGAGACTCTCTCAGAACGAGAATCAGAATGTTCCCCAGTCTTATCAACTGCTGTACTTACATTTACTACAAGCCTTGGCCCACGGACGCGCTGGTTGCGGTCGCTCAAAAATTCGTTGCGGAACTCCAACTTGACGATCATGCTTACAGAGGAGTTGTTCAAATCTGTAAATACATGCATGAGAGCACGAAGAACCTGTCCGCAGAGTACCTCCGCTCTGAGAATCGCCATAATTACATTACACCAACAAGCTACCTTCAGCTGCTGGGCAGTTTACACTCGCTGATGACAGTCCAGCGCAAAAAGCTCGAAGGTTCGAGAGACGGATACAAGAAAGGTGTGGAGAAGCTGATGGACACGGCCGAGCAGGTTAAGGAAATGCAGAAAGACTTGGAGTCAAAGCAACCGTTCTTGGTGAAAATGGAAGAAGAGACAACGGTCCTTGCTGAAAAGATTGCGCAGGACGTGAAGGCGATGGAGCCTAAGAAGAAGAAAGTCGAGGAGCAAGAGAAAATTGTCAGCGCTCGCGTTGAAGAGGCAAGCGTTATCAAAGCTGAGTGCGAGGCTGAGCTGGCAAAAGCGCTTCCTGATGTAGAAAAAGCCAAGAAAGCGCTCGAAAACATCGATCCAAACGACATCAACACGCTTAAGGCGATGGGACAGCCACCCATCCACGTGCGACTCGTCATGGAAGCTGTGTGCATTATCACGCATCAGAAACCAACAATGGTGCCGAAACCAGACAATCCTCGTGAAAAAATACCGAGCTATTGGGAAACTTCAAAGAAACTACTAGCCAACCAGAAGAGATTCTTTGAGAGTTTGATGGCGTATGACTTAGAGAACATTTCGGCCGAACTCATGGAGCGTATTAGAAATGATTATATCAGTCAAACATCAGAGTTCAACCCAAAAAGAGTCGCGAAAGCTTCTTCGGCCGCAAAAGGTCTTTGCGAGTGGGTTCTCGCTCTAAATCGATATGAGAAGGTCCTGACTATCGTTCGACCAAAGAAACAGAGATACAACGAAGCCGTCGCTGAAGTCCAGGCATTAGAAGCGGATCTCAAAGCCACAAGAGACGAGTTGGCGGTCACCAATGCGCAATTAAGAGAGCTCGAGACACAATATGAAGACACCATGAAAAAGAAGATGGAATTGAAGGCTGATATTGAACTTTGCGAGAAAAAGCTTCTCCGTGCAGAGACGCTTATTGGCTCGCTGGGCGGCGAAAGAGACAGGTGGATTGAATCTTCGCAGAAACTTGACAACCGCTTGAAGTTCTTGATCGGAGATATCATGTTGAGCGCTGGTACGATATCTTACCTCGGACCATTCAGCTCGCTCTACCGTCAAAAATGCCAAAAAGATTGGATTGACGCTGTGAAGAAATCCGGAATTGAAGTCAGCGACCATTACACTCTAGAGGCGTGCTTGGGAGAAGCAATACTCATTCGTAAGTGGAATATCAATGGGCTGCCTAGCGACTCATTCTCGAAAGAAAACGGTATCATTATAGCCAACTCCAGCAGATATCCACTCATGATTGACCCCCAGAGTCAAGCTAATAAATGGATTAAGAATAATGAGCAAGAAAACAATTTGAAAATTGTGAAACAAAGCGACTCTGATTTCCAGCGAAACCTCGAGAATGCAGTGCAATTTGGCTGGCCGCTGCTTGTCGAAAGCGTTTTGGAAGAGCTTGACCCTTCCTTGGAGCCAGTGCTCATGAAGCAGACCTTCAAAGCGGGAGGAGTCCTCTCTATCAAGATAGGTGAAAATATCGTCGAGTTCAATAAAAACTTTAGAATTTTCTTCACGACAAAGCTTTCGAACCCTCATTATACACCAGAAACCTCCACGAAAATCTCTTTGGTCATCTTTACTATCACGAAAGAAGGTCTTGACGACCAGCTGCTCGAAATCACCGTAACGAAAGAAAGACCAGAGCTGGAAGAACAGCGATCTAAACTCATCGTCCAGGGACACGAAAATCGCAAACAACTCGAAGAAATCGAAAAGAAGATTCTTGAAATCTTGCAAACGTCAACAGGAAATATCCTTGATGATGAGCAGGCTATCGACGTGCTCTCACAGTCAAAGAAAATCTCGACAGAAATTGAAGAGAAGCAGAAAATCGCATCCGTAAGAAATATCGTATTATGTGACAAAAAACTTATAAATTTATTTAGGAAACTGAAGAGAAGATCGAACAAGCTCGTCTAGGTTACCGTCCAATCTCGAATCACTCAACTGTTCTCTTCTTTTCAACTGTTGCGCTCTCAAATATTGAAGTTATGTACCAATATTCATTGAATTGGTTCATTCAACTCTTCTTAACGGTAAATACCACCAATTTGCATTGTAACCTTATGAATATTATTTTTCATTAGGCATTCGACAAAGCAGAACGCTCAGAATTCTTACAACAGCGAGTCCAAGCAGTTTCTAATTATATCACCGCCTCAGTCTACCAGAACGTGTGCAGGTCGCTCTTCGAGAAGGATAAACTGCTCTTCTCTTTCATCCTCAATATATTCTTACTACAAAATAAGAATAAAATCAGAAACGAAGAGTACTCCTTCTTCATCTCTCCTTTCTCTACTCTGGAAGAGAAAGTCTCGGATAACCCTCTCACCAGCTGGTTACCTGACACCGTCTGGAGCAAGTCCAAGCAGCTCGTCCACCTCAACGAATATTTCAAGCCTTTCATGACCTCCCTTACATCTAAGCAGTCCGAATGGAAAAAGATCTACGATTCACCAGACGCACATTCATTACCATTCCCTGAGCCGTTCTCTTCGGCCACGCAAATGCAGAGACTCTGTATCTTGAAAGTCCTGCGTCCTGACAAGATTATCGCGGCTGTGAGAGAATTTATCATCAAAGAGCTCGGCAGCAGCTATATCTCCCCTCCTCCATTCGATATTCATAAGTCATACGCAGATTCTGTTCCAACGGCGCCTTTGATCTTTATCCTCCCAGGCACGGATCCAATGGCACTACTGATTACTTTCGCAGAACTTCATCACAAGAGCGAACACATGAGAGCGATTTCGCTCGGTCAAGGCCAGGGAATTCGTGCCGAACACGCCATTGAAGAAGCAAGAAAGACTGGAAATTGGGTTATTCTTCAAAATTGTCATCTTGCTCCATCTTGGATGCCGAAACTCGAGAAAATCTGTGAGTTCTTAGACTCGAAAATCGGACGAGAGCAAACTCATCCTTCGTTCAGACTGTGGCTTACTTCGTATCCTTCGTCCGCATTCCCAGTCTCAATCCTACAGAACAGCATCAAAATGACCAACGAGCCTCCGAAAGGCCTGAAGAGCAATCTCCTCGTCACGTATCTCACAGACCCGATCGCTGACAAAGCTAATTTCTTTGAAAATCACCCTAAACCCAAGGAGTTCAAGACTCTTCTCTTCGGTCTTTGTCTCTTCCATGCAGTTATCCAAGAGCGTAGAAACTTCGGACCGATCGGATGGAACATCCACTATGATTTTAACCAAACTGATCTCAGAATCTCTGTCCGTCAGCTGCACTTATTCCTTAGTGAGTACTCTCAAGTTCCATTTAAAGCGCTTCATTACCTCACAGGAGAATGTAACTACGGAGGAAGAGTCACTGATGATCGTGACAGAAGGATCTTGAGAGCGCTTATGGAGGACTTCTATAGCGAGAAAGTACTCAAGCCAGGCTATCGCTTCGCCGACATCAACGAATTCAAGGTGCCTGAGGTCGGAGTGTATGAATCTTACACTTCATTCATCGAAAACAATTTGCCTGTCGTGGCGCCACCTTCGCTTTACGGTTTCCATCCTAACGCTGAAATAAGCAAGGAATTAAAAGAAACGAACGACCTTACATTCAACCTGTTGAAGATCGGAGGAGGTAGCAGCACTTCTAGTCAAGCGAGCGAAGGCGAGAACGAAGCTAAACTCAAGAAGATCTGCGATGAAATCTCCTCAAAGATCCCTCGAAGATTTGAAACTTCGGTTGTTAGTGCTAAATATCCAGTCAGTTATAACAACTCTATGAACACTGTTCTCAACCAAGAAATCATCAGATATAACAATCTCACTTCCCTCATATCCACCTCGCTAGTGAACATTGACCAGGCGTTGAAAGGAACGCAAGTGCTATCAGAGCAGCTCGAAAAGGTAAATACATCATTACTAATCTGCCTTTTTTCTAAATTTTCATTCTTCTTAGGTTTGTAATAGTCTCTTGAAAGGCCTTGTGCCCGACATGTGGAAAGAGAAGTCCTACCCATCACTTAAACCGCTTGGAAGTTACATCCAGGATCTAGTCGCACGATTGCAGTATTTGCAGAAATGGATTGATAAGGAACAGCCCAGAGTCTTTTGGATCAGCGGATTCTTCTTCACACAGAGCTTCCTGACCGGTATTTTACAGAACTACTCTCGAAAGCATCAGATCCCAATTGATACTCTGGCATTTGATTTCGATTTCTTTGAGGAACCAACCGAGCCTGAAAAACTGGACGAGAGATATTCTGAGCCAGAAGAAGGGTGCTACATTTATGGGCTGTATCTCGAAGGCTGTCGCTGGGACTTCACTGCGAGTAAACTTGCGGAAAGTCTTCCGAAAGTGCTGACGACGTTGGCTCCGATAATTTGGCTTAAGCCAGTGAAACAAGACGAGGCACAAGAGTTCCAGCATTACAAGTGTCCTGTGTACAAGACTTCTGAAAGAAAAGGAACATTGAGTACTACTGGTCATAGTACCAATTTTATTATGAACGTGAATCTCACTTCCGACGAAGAAGAAAGTCATTGGGTGAAACGCGGAGTCGCTATGATTTGTTCTTTATCCGAATAATATATATTTTTGTATTTTTTGTTGTTATTGTTGATTCATTTCGCGTCCTATTCTCTATTTGACGTAATGCAAATATATAAATCGAATCTGAATTACAGTTAATTATTGAAACAATACACTGAAAGAATAGCCTCAGTCTAAGTTTATGTAGTCAACCTGGTTATTTGCGAAGTAATGGAAGAACATGGACTTGGTTACATGATAAATTATAGAGAAACAATTCCAATTGTTAGCTAATTCTCATTTTGAGCATAAATACTTCCAAGATTCTCTATGGCAGTATCTCTCAAAACCACATTGAAAAGGGAAACAATTCCTCATGATTCCCTGAGGAAGGCAATAAAGGTAAAATTATCATTGTCTCTTGTGTGAATGTTGGAAGGAGAAATGTCAACAACCAATAATTATTTCCTATTGACAAAAGTAATCAAAATCTAAAATCTTAAACATGAAAATATCAACAATGATTAAGCCAATCAAAAAATGCACAAGACTGCTATAGAGACATCATGAAAATTGCCTCGCTGGAACTCATTCAGTAAACTATCACATTTGTAATGGTGCACAGCATCATTCTGATTCGAGTCTATTGTGTTGACACCTTTTCTCAATCATGAAGAAGTGATTGCTTAAGAAAGAGAAAATTGCAATTCAATTTCTTATTTTGATAGCTGAAAAATAGATATGTTGTGAGCACCAACTAGAGAGTAGCTGCTTATCAATAATGAGAATATTATTGTAACTATACTGTTAGGTAGAAAGAGAGAATATCCTTCAAATCGAACTCTCTAACTATAAGATAGATCAATACTGATCCTTAATTAGTTAACTACCTAATTATACTGCCACAGAAGTTCAAACTCAACAATAGGAGAAAATAAGCGGAGACTATATATACGATTCATGACTCAACATCACCTATCATGAACATCCAGGCTTTTTCAGGGAGTAACCTGTCTTTTCAATGATAGGTAATCGTTGTCGTTCTTAAAGTTTTTATTGTTTTAAAAAGATTAGGCTTACGATTGAAATGATCACATATCGCAGAAACTTAAGAAATAAAATAAAGTGGAACATTGACTATTAATTACACAGATTTGAATAAAAAGTAATTTTCATATAAAGCACAGCATTCTTTTACTTTTTTATTTTTGATTAAAGAATATTGATCAGGTATCTGAATGTTGAATTTCACTGTGACAATTATTACTTTCATAACACCGATCAGTATTAAAAAATCATTAATTGAATTAATTGAGGAAATTAGGAAATTTTTGCTATTGAACAATTTTAGCATCCAATTTCTTGAAAAGAGCAAAAATTCATAAAATCGCCCTCAAATCTCTCATCACGCAAAATTTTTCAATCTACTGTAAAATTCACATGCATGAAGAAATTTTTCACTTTTCTCTCATTTTTCAATACCGATCAGTATTAAAAAATCACAAAGCTGTATGTACTCTCATATATTTATTCTCTCATGAAATACGCTCGTAGTCACTCACTATTGCACTCTGGTTAGAGATAGATCACCCACCTCCCAAAAAATTGGTGAATTTTGAATATTGATCTCTCGATTTTTGAATACCGATCGGTATTAAAAATTCTCAAAAAAATCAATTAATTAAGGTAGCAGCAATTTTCAATTTTTTTCAATTTGATCTCAATTAGAGTTCTAATCTCACAACAATTGATTGATTAAATAAAAGCAATATGATAACACT
>ENA-UOTX01000697-UOTX01000697.1-compost-metagenome-genome-assembly--contig:-NODE-697-length-32881-cov-6.441806_pt1 | contig 32881 bp, 16 predicted proteins | sample MGYA00238143_ERZ746982 | MGnify/ENA primary metagenome ERZ746982 (study PRJEB28758, sample SAMN06268862) | compost metagenome | isolation source: single cell | place: USA: California, Emeryville, Joint... | reverse complement strand
TCTATCTAGAAACGTCAAAAGAGTGGTGAGTCTGCTAATTCAAGAAAAAAAGCTCGACAGCTCGGATTTTAACGAAGTAAATATATTTGTTCTTGGACTAGTGATAACTCAATTATGTTCAGGAAATATTTGAGCTAAAGAACGCAAGAACTCTATTTAGCGAACAATTCAACTTGCAAATTCTTCAAGAGATTGGATCCTTCGAAGCCAGCAGATTCATCGAAAACGATTTTAGAACAGTATTAAGTTCATTCTACAAGCACGTTGAAAAGGGCAGAGATTGGAATAGCGGTTTTGAGCTCTATGATAAAATTAAAAGAAGAGCAAATAAGATTCCTACGGAAATTCTTCAACTCAAATCGATGGATAAAAAAGAACTGGAAATACGTAGGCTTGATCAAGGCTTTCAATTTTTGAATAATTTGACGGACCAAATACAAAATTTCCCTGTTTTTCAAAATGTTGACTTCTGTGTAAAATTGCTTACGGAACGTGTGAAGCAAGACCTGCAATATTATAAGGTTATCAATTCGAATAAAGGAACCAGTGAGAATGAAGTCCACAGAACCATTGTATTAAATGTGATTGTTTCTCAACTTAAAGAGCTTGCCCATTTGCTGGATTCGCCTCAAAAAATTCAAGCTGCCTTAGCGCAGTTGGACTCTTACTACAATCTAAAAGAACCAGAATATACTATTATATGCGTATTCTCTCTATTTCAGAAATCTGCTTTGCTAATATATGGAAATAAGACAAACTTAGAGACGCTAGGTCAGAGGAAGTATTCGCCATCGAAGGAAAGTTTTCAGTCTTGGATGGTCGAAATGGAAGAGAAGATTAAGGTAAACAACTTATTGAAGAACTCGCTACATTGGTTTATAGGATATTCAAAACACAACAGATAACCAGAGAGAGAAAAAGACCCCCACAAAAATTTTTTCAGAGTTTCCCAGAAACGTAATGTACTCGAACAGTTTTCACAGTTCGTTCCAATCGAGGTGGGCTTCTGAGAGCTTTTTATCTGGGAAAGATACCTACCAACCAAAGTGAATGATATAATTTGAAATATTGAAAATGGTTTAAATAATTTGTTAATGATACATACCAATAATAAATTTTTTAAGTGCAACTACAAAACATTGAAAAATCCTTTCTCATGTGTGATCCCAAAAGTAATTAGAACTTAACTGTTTTTCAGTCGATTAGAAGATCATTTTCTCGCAATCAGGATTGCCAAAATTTACTGACATTACAATCGGATTATTAGCATGAAATTAACTATTAAGTTCTCCTCAAAAACAGCCGATCAATTCGACTGAAATGTCAACAAAGAGCCAAATCCAGGAGATACAGAAATGAAGATTGAAAAATAATAGAGGTTAGTGAATTTCAAAATTTGAACTTTTATCCTGAGATATGAGAATTGATTTTGATTAATTATTTTAAATATTCAACTTATCAATCTGAATTTATGCCCACTAAGAATGCCTGCCAGGATTTCACCAGACAACAGTGCTACTGAAATTGAAGTGCCATATCCCATGACAAGGCAGAGAAAATCAGTGAGATTAATGCAAGAATTATCCATGTGCTACGCATTACAGTTATGAAAGTATGCTATAAGGTTTTGTCCTCTTCGAAAAAGACCGAAAACTCCTCAGAAGCCACTTAGAGATGGTGTTAGATATGATTCTTCACTTAGCACTGTAAGCTATTCTTGCGAAGCATTAAATTCACTAGGTGAAAACTGCATGTGGGAGCTTGTTTTCAAAATTGTTAACAATGTATGCTCTAAAGTTCATGATATCATCTCTCTGGATGTGATCATCTGCTTGGAAGCAAAATCTAGCAGAGATCCTGAAGTGAAGCTCTGAAGAAGGACTTATTTATAAATTACATTCTCTATTCAGAAAGAATTAACTCAGTCCAAAACATGGCTTTCTCTATATGATTCATATCTCTCTATCAAAGTAGGTGACGAAAACTATTCATTCCTTCATATTCTTAATCACACATTGAAGAGGTTAATGCTAAATCCAGGTCTTTCTTTCAAGGAATGACCTCAAAAAAATCTCTTCGGTATTGAAAGTTAAGAGGGTTGCCTGCAGCTTCATCAAGCTAACCCAAGTAAGTAATAAATTTTCGCGAAAAACTCTCCTGACTTAGGTGCCATAACCGACAGAAAAGGTCGAAGTCTCCGACTTTTCCAGAGATTTCGTTTTTTTCTTGGGGCAGTATCAAAAAATTGACAGTAGTAGGAGTAAAACTTTTAGTTGTTGCTCATGCTCCTACGGAAGTATGCGAATTGATAACAATCAACATAGAGAAAGTTAGGAACTAGTTAAAAATGTTTAGAGATGTATAACAGGTGTCTTAGGAAAGAGATTTCAATAAGAGGACCTCTTGTATGTGATTTCGTCCCATAGTCGCCTCATCAAGACACTTTCATCTCCTGGAACCCCTCTCATTTAAATTCAAATTCAAATTGCTAAAGCCATCTTCCTGATTGTTAAAACTTTTTAACTATTATATTCTCAGTTCAATCTCAAAGCAATTTAAAAACTATTTGATTAAAGAAGTTCAAGGCAAATAGTTGAAATTTCTTTTATCGAGTTTTGCGGAAATATTTGATTTTTAGAGATGTTACAACCCGGTTTCTGTAGGATGCGTTAAACTACCATCACATCTGACTAATGCTAAATTTAAGTTAGCTGCTACCACCCAAGCCTCCGGTTGATATGAAATCTACTCATTGTTGCATATCTCTGAATTATACTTCAGAGAATTTAGAGGAGTCGAAGGAGAGAAGCTGCTTCGTGACAGTCTTTAAATGGCAGAAAGGAATTATTTTACAAGATCGGCTCGATGGTATCACTCTTCGTCGATAACTTTGATGATTTTCTTGAAAGATCGCCATGATCTGATTTAGGGGTTCTGAGCCGACAATGAATCCGTATTAATTCCCTAATTTATTACAGTAGAAAGGCCAGATCCAAAAAAACTATAAGAGAAAAACAATTGATATTAACTCAATCAATTCGGAGTATGTCAACATTAAAACCCAAAACAAGCTTTTTATTGATAATTTGCTGCGCACTGTTTGTTTTTTTTTTCTTTTCAACCACATAAAGGTTTTAGCTCATTGAAAACCCAGATCTGAGATTTTTCACATACTTCCTCACTAAGGAGCATTCACTGGCTAATTTAATCGAAAGCTTCACTCTGCGCTAAATTCCTGTTACTTTTGCTATTATCTTGCTGATTAAGGAATCATTCACCTTTCGAGTTGTTTCTAACCCCAAATGTTTCGAATTGCTAAGGATTCATCGGCAATGAATTCCGTATTGTATGATTCCAACAAATTTCAGATCAGATCTTATTAAATTAAGGAAGTTTAATTACTTAAATCTTGAATCAGAATTAAATACAGTTCAAGTGAATAATTTAGAATTTGCTTTTTACATTTACTTATAATGATTCCTACAAAACAATCATCAAGCCTTACTGCTTCTTGGCCGATGTTGCTGTCTTACTGTATTCTCTTACTCTCTTTTAGGGCTCAATTAGGTAATGTTTTTATCAACTTCTATTGATTTTTTTTTTTTCTTGAGGTCTCGGGCAGACCATACATTACCTTCAAGAATCCAAAATCGAAGTACCTCATGAGGAAATTCCATCACCGAATGTAGTATCGCTGCTTGACCATGTGTCCCAGGGAGCAACTTTTTCTTCATATGGAGTTAGCTTTTGGACCTATAGACCGGAAGTTGTTTCCGATTCTGTAACTCTTCTTCGGTTGACATTGGACGACAGGTAACCTTTTTTTTCACTTATTCCCCGATTTGATTTATTTTCTTTCATTTTAGTTCTGAATACTTCACAGGTAGAGTCCTCTTGCTTTATTCTTCAGGGCCTGGTGATACCGATTTGGTATATACCGCTGGGGAAAATTTGCAGCAGACCAGTGGTATAATATGTCCCACCCGAATCGTATCTAACTCTGTGAAGGAAATAACGAGTTTCGAAGAAGAGTCTTGACAGGGGAAACAGGAACAAAAACAGATGGTAGCAGTGGTGCTGAAACACCCCCCATTACTGGTTCTGGAAGATCAGAATCTCAGCTTCCTTCGGTTGATCAAGGACTTTGGAATAATTGGGAGAGCGTAATTATTTACTAATTGCTTCTCTGAAAAGCTGACACAAATATTTCTATATGCAGATTCCATTTAATGAGCAATTCCCAGGAAGCTACTGGACATTTTATCTCTTCCAAATAAATCAAACTTCAAATACTAGATATGGATTCCGCTACAGTTTCCACGGTGAGAATAGTGTCGTCACTCACAACAATACAGAATCTGTCCTTCCTTCGGAGCTCACCCTTTCCGCAATCAACCCCAACTTGAAAATTTATTACGGATCTGACCTTTTCCATACGACTGGATGTGGATGTACATTCCAATATTTAAGAATGTACTTGAATTACGTGGCACAATCACAAGATGCCTTGTATCATCTTGCTATGATGGATCCAAAATGTAAAAATATTCAATATTTTAATTTCCGAGATTCATCTCATATTTTCGTCAGCCACCCTTTACGTACTGTATTTTCAGTCCGATCCAAGTACGAGATCCAATCAAAGTATGCCCGTAATAGAGTATAGAGATCCCCCACCGACTGATGTACGATATTCGGTCAAAGGTGATTTGATTGTAAAAATGCTTGAACTCACAATGTTTTTAAAACAGGTACTGCTGAAGAGATTGATGAAGAGGATCCAGAGTTAGGAGCTTATAATATTCTAAGGTGTCGTCCTGGCTCCTCCATAAATTTTGCTGGAGAATCAATGAGAAGTCAAGGACTGGTTGTCAGGATGCATTTTTTCCCTTACTCTAGATTAGCTACTCGTCAAATAATTTTCGCGATACGTGATACAGTGACAAATGACATTTTCTTACAAGCTGAGTTTGATGGAGGTTCAAAAAATATACGGGTCAGTCACTTCAAAGGTTCCTCTTTAACAGAATTTTACAAAACACCCGAATTCCAAATTGGTGCGTATCAAAATAGAACTACCCTTCATCTAACGAATAATTTAGATTTCGAAAAATGGAATTTACTCATATTTGAAATCGTGCAGGGAATGCCAACCTCGTTTGACGATGGCTATCACTCGCTAAGAGTTGTTGTTAACGGCATTGCCGAACCCAGGATTTATTTTGGATATATTAAGGAAGGGGAGGTATTATATCCAAATAACAATGGCAATCAGTTGGCCATTGATCTATGCAGTTCAAGGCTGCCTCATAGTCCCGATAGAAATTTTGCACTAGATGGCGACTATGACGTCTTAAATTTTCTGTGGCTCCATGGTGCAGCCGGAATAGATACAAGTCCAAGTATATTGCTATTTTTGTGGAACTCGAACTTAATCAATTTAATAAATAAAGCTGTTGATGGTTGTGCAATTTTTGGTTTCGTCTTTACAGCAGAACCCGCTTGCTTGAGCTGCAAAGATGGATATTACTTGTCGGACCATGAGTGTGTTCTTGAATGCCCAGACGGGTCCTTTTTGCATCCAGACACAAAATCCTGTCAAAGTAAATGTCAATATTAATTCCTTGCTCTAACTTTATCTAATTCAAATTATAGAGTGCCACTATTCGGGCTATTACTATGTAAGCAACATATATTATCATAATAACTTCGGACTTACCATTAAATATTTATTTAGGATAGCGATGGTAATTGTGTTTTGTGTAATCAAATTGGTCAATCAATTTTCGGATCCCAATGTTTCACTTGTGATTCTACCTGCCAAACATGTAATGGGCCAACGCAAACGGATTGCCTTACCTGCGGAAGTGAATTCTATCTCCACTCTACTAACAGCACATGTCTGGCTTGCGACGTACCCGGTTATAGTCATCCTGATGGGACAAACTGCATCGAATGTGATTCTTCCTGTGCTTCATGCAGTGGAACAGCTTCGACACAATGTCTAACTTGCGTTAGTGGACTCTACTTTTACGCTGACAATTCTTCTTGTCTACCTTGCAATGTTGCTGGATATAGTCATCCTGATGGGACAAACTGCATCGAATGTGATTCTTCCTGCGCTTCATGCAGTGAAACAGCATCGACAGACTGTATTACTTGCACAAATGGGCTCTACTTTTACTCTGATAATTCTACTTGTATAGCCTGCGATGTCACTGGATATAGTCATCCTGATGAGACAAACTGCATCGAATGTGATTCCACATGCGCTTCATGTAGTGGAACAGCTTCGACACAATGTCTAACTTGCGTTAGTGGACTCTACTATTTCGCTGGAAATTCTTCTTGTATAGTCTGCGATGTGGCTGGTTATTCTCACCCAGATAACGTGAACTGTGTCGCATTATGCGATTCTACCTGCGATACGTGCAGTGGATCTCTTTCAACAAACTGTTTGACCTGTGCCAACGGTCTCTATTTCCATTCTGCTAATAACACTTGCTTGGCCTGCGACGTTCCAGGGTATAGTCATCCAGATGAAATAAATTGCATCGAATGTGATTCAACTTGCCACTCATGCGATGGAGTGCAACCTAATAATTGTCTCTCCTGTGTCTCCTCTTACTTCTTCAATCCTTCTACCCACAGATGTGTTCGGAACTGTTCAGCTGGGCTCACAGAAGACCCTGTATCCAAAACTTGTGTGCCTTGCTATGATGGTTCGAAGTGTTTATGTGACTATCTCTATTCAAATTCCACAGGAAATTTTTGCGTCCCAGTTTGTCCAGAAGATCACGTAATAGATTCTAACGCTAATTCATGTATTCTAGCAACTGTCAAAAGTGCTGAAACAGCTGGAAGTGCATTTCAAGGGGTTTCTACGACCACCTCAGCCATCCTTGCTGCTTCTGGGGTGGCTTCAGGTAGTTTTTCAGCCAGCCTGATCCTATGTGTAGTCGCTAAAGATTCCATAGTTAACATGCAATTTCTTCATCTTAAGCATCCGCAAACGTCTTTAAAAATGTACGAGATGATGTCGGCGTCTTATATTCCGAATTGGTTCGCTCTTCTGAATGATGATGATGCCTCGGATTACACATTTGAATGGGGGATATTCCAAAGAAACAGAATGAGTTCGCTGTATCTCGACAATTTTGGCGATGCACTCGCGCAGAATCTGATATTTCTTGGAATAACCATAATCGCATTGACTCTTTTTTATCTGAGTATGCCTCTGAGGAACTTGCATGCCTGGTTCCGAAAGCTGTACTGGGCTTCAGTCGGCTTCTATATATCAGATCTCATCGGAAAAATTCAGAATCAAGTTTTATTCTTCCTCTTACAAAGTGCAAAGTCGAATCTTTTCAATGATAGCTATACGCGAACGAGCGTTATAATGGGATATATTACGTCACTTCTCATATTTGGTTATTTAGCGATACTCTTCTACAGACTGCGAAAAATTTTCATTCACAAGACAAGTAACATAGACGCAAAAAAGATTCCGAGGGCCACATATCAATCTCGACTCTGGTTAGAAAAAAAATATGAAGTCATGTATGGAGATTTTAAACTTGATGGCACATTACAATACTATTTCATGTATTGGATCTTGGCGTTCAACTTTTTCTATGCTCTCATTCTATTCAGTTTTCAGAGTGTTCCGCTACTCCAATGTTGCTCAATAACAGCATTGACTCTTGGTTTTATGGTCCTTTCAGCAATCATTCGGCCCTTTAAAACTTTCTCGTCTACCCTCGCTCATCATTTCAACCTTTTATGTGTTCTCGTCGCGGCACTGCTCAATCTATATTTAGCCATCAAAGAAAGCATGGATCCTAGTTTTGAAGCTCCAGAAAGTCATGGCTATGGAATACTTGGAGTGCTAATCATTAACACTGGAGTCAATATGATAATTTCACTTATAGGTTTGATCTACGACATTTACATCTGGATCAAGGAATCACGAAAAAAACTCGAGAAAAAGACAACGGCAACTCCGTCGACAATGAACTTTTCATTAAACGACAGCAATTTCCCCCTTGAGAAAAGAGAACGGAGAAAATTAACTTCTGAGAGAGTTCGAAGGCCAACTCACTTACCTTCTCGGCAATCACAAGTTACTTCTTTAGCAGTTCAGCCCCAAAAAAAGCTTCAATCCACAATTTTAAAGAATGAAAGAAGCAGAAGACGAGTCCAAAATTTCATTGCCCCAAGCCATGGTCATCAGAATCAAAATACCTCAGATTCTGTAAGTCTCGAATTGTCCTATACTTCGTCTGTCCTTAAGCATAGGGACACTAAAACGATGCTGCAGTAAAAATTCAATTGCGCCATGACAAATAAGATGATTTGATAATAAATTCATCTTTCATGTGAATATCAACTTTTTTCAACAATTAATTTGAAGTTATCTAAAATTGACATCTAGTTTATTTTAGCTCGCAGATTGTTTCCTTCTGAAGCAACATAAGCCTAGCCATATTCCTCATTACGTTGTGTTCTATTTATATTCTTCTTATTTAATCGTTGAATCGGGTTTTCATAAATCTTCAAAAAAATTTTAAAATCTAATGAATTTCAGAAGACGAAACACTTTGCTTGAACTTTACTTAAATGATAATCAATTACTGCAAAAGTTTTCTCGCCAGGTGTGCACTGTAGGGGAAATATTACTTTTCTATATTTATGAAGCCAATAATGAGTTCAAGAAGAAATCCTTGAAAAAAGTAGACTTGGATGAAAGACCAACTAATAATATGTAATGTCTGTTTTCTTAAAACTTTGTCTCCTAGTGGCTCTCAATTTAAGGTCCGGCAAGAAAAAATTCCAATTCATTAAATGGCCTTGTCACAAAAATTTGCATTCTTTTGAAAGAAACATATTCAGTCACATTTACATCGAGATCGATTTAACTGAAATTCATCTTTCTCAAGAATGATCATGTTTGTTGTTGATGGCCCTCACTTGTGAAAGACCTCATAAACTTATCAGTGTAATCGTTTCGAAATGTTCAACTAACTCAAAGCGTGACATTTTTTTAGGATAGGTTCTCGACAATTTCTTGAATGAAGTTGTTAGGGATAATTTGATTCAAGTTTTATAGTCGAGACCCATCTCCAACACAAACCAAGCAAGTCTTCATTACTGACGGCGCGCCAATGGTTGCTCTGCTAATAGCTGCTCAAAAAAATGTTCAAGATCCTGGTTTTGACGTTTCATAGCTATCCCCTTCTCCTCCTCCCCCCAAAATCATTCGAACTCAACGCATTGCCGTCATCCAGATGGGTAAAGGTTCGCTTTCTTTTGTTTTTTTGTTTCAAATGCTTAAGATAACAGCTAATTCGTATTTAATGAGCCTTGTTAATCAAGCATGCATTGCAAATTTTTATAAGTAAATTTATTCATTTGTTTGTTAATGAGAGCGAATTCAGCTTCAGGCAGTAAATCTGCAGCAAAACGATTCAGCCAGCTTAATCCCCGAAGCGGTCCTGCTGCGTTTTCATTCGAGTCAAAATCAGTATATGATAAGAAATACGCCGAATTAGAGAGAAAAAAGAAAATGCTCACTCAAACTGCCACCATGAGTAAAACTCCAACTAACGCAGGAGAGAGGTCTTCAAGCCCGCCTACTCCTACCAGAAGCAGGTCTCCTAATCTTACATATCCTGCAAAACCCAAACAAGCAGAAGCCAAAAAGAGTGTGATCGCTACCAGTCCTTTTAATATGAACAACAACGATCTGTTTTTCTTTGAAGTTGAAGACAGTCGGTCGGCAACTCCAGTGAAGCGGTCCACAACTCGAGGGCATGCAAAAACCATTATTGAACCTAAACCTAAATATTCGACATTTTATCACCGTGGTTCTGAGGATAGTAGCTTAGAAGCTTTTATAAAAAAAGCTCAAGAGTTTGACGATCCTGTTCAGGGGCAGCCAAAGAAAAAACAGCAAGCAGAGTTACAATGGTTCAAAGACCCTTTGGACCCTAGAAACTCTTTTTCAAGCACTCTTTTTCAAAAACATGAGCTAGAGGCTATGTTCAACACCCTAGTAAACGAGTCTCTTGCCAAATCTCCAGATAACTCAAAAGATATTCAAAAGCCCAAGGCGTCTAACACCTCTCCTATTGAGTCCCGCTTCGAAAGTTTTATGGAAAAACTGGAGCAAGAAAAAGAGAAAAGCATTTTAGGCCCAAGTTTGGAACCAACACTGCTAAAAACGACCACAGATACTAAAATTTCTTCTTCTTTTGGTGTCGGACCTCTCCTTAAAGCTTTTGTTTCAGTCGAAAACTCTTTTCTTGATCAAACAGACACACTTGCTCATCCTGATCCCAACTCAACAGACTTATCTATTTCGGATTTAGTCTCTCGGCATAATGAAAAGTTGCTAAGAGACCGAACTTTTCGAAAAGTTATGCCTGCAAGAAGTCAAAGTCCCATTTTACAGAGAGATCTAGATGAATATTCAAATCCTCTAACTCCTGATAAAGATCAAAGTATAATGACTGGTGTTGGGAGAAAGAAATCCGATACTACAATCGTTCCGCGGCTTGATCTCACGATGAAGGGGAGTGGAGATAAAAATAATGGCGAAACAGGAAGCTTCACTTTTAAAGGGAGAAATTCCTGGTTGAAAAATATGGAAGCCCAAGAACTGAAATCGAATTTAGTTCAGACAAACGAGGCTGAAACAACGACCATTGAGCTCGAATCAAAAATAGCTGCATTGACAAAGCAAGCAGTAATACTATCCGGCATTATTGATGATAAAGACGCAAAGATCAGAGAAACTCAAAAAGCATTTGAGGAATTAGAAGAAAAATATTTGCAGCTTCAGGAATCACAAACTAAAGAACATTACGAGCAAGAAATCGCGAAGTTGACAGCGGAGAGAGATAATCTGAGGAAAGAATTGAATGATGCGCTCAACAAGGTCCTTGAGGTAGAACAAAATGCACAAGAAACCTCATTTTTCAAGCGTGAACAAGAAAGTTTCAATGGGAAAGAAAGAAGTAGATTCCTTTCCGACTTCAGCGAGGAAGCGGAGATTAAAAAATTAAGCACTGAAACTAAGAAACCAGATGAATATGCTTTACAAAAACGCATCAAAGAACTTGAAAAGGAACTCTGGATGGAGAAAGAGATGACTGAGAAATTGCAACATAGACTGTCCACAGCCAGCTCAGAAATTACTGCTCAAACCAATAAAATGATGGAAGACTTGATAAGAGAAGTCGTGATGAGAGAGGAAACTCTCAAAAATGATTTGAAAAAGTATCTCTCAGAACTTCAAAATAAAATGAAGGAAAATCAGACACTGAAATTAGAGCGGGAGGCCCTGAGTGAAAAGATCAAAGAGTATGAACAGAAGGATGTAAGTGTTAAGACTAATATGATTTCTATGCAAAGCGAATTTATGGAAATGCAAGAGTTATTCAAAGTGAGAGAGCAGCATCTTCAAGGCCAACTTGAGGCCAAACAAAAGGAAATAGAAAACATAGTGAAGGAAACTCAACTTATTTTTCAGAAAAATCGGAAGTTAGAAGAGGATTTTGGGATTTATAAATCAAAGATGGAGAGTGGGCTTATTAAATTAGATAAAGAACGCAAAGACCTGAGAGCTCTTAACAAAGAATATGAAGAAGAAAATATGTATCTGAAAAAGAAAATTGCAGCTTTCGAGGAAGGCAAGAAAACTGGGGAGGGTCAAGGAAAAGGGCGTCCTGCTGACGGGAAGGATGATGCAAAGACTCCTGGAAGTAGGAGAGTTTCTAATATAGATCCTACGCTGAACATAACGAATATCTCGCATATTCAGAAAGATAATCGACACAACATTGATGGCCTTAAGAAATGCTTAACGGATTTTAATGATGTACTCGCTGTGCTTAATAGCTTCCTTACTTCAATAGAAAATTCAGACACCCCATTAGATAAAGATAAAGTCTTGAAAGATGGCAGTATGGTCAAGAGTCGACTTAAAGAAGAAATCTCACAATTAGAGAATGAAATCGTTATTTTGGAGAATATTCAAATGGATGAGGAACTCAGCGATGATGGACTCCAATTAAGAGATAAGGCATTCACTTTAGGAATGCCAAAAACTCCGATTGTCTCCGATGCTGGTAAAGAGGAACAACAAAACGTGATGAAAGCGGCAAATAAGAGAACAAGTCTAAGAGATGATCAACCGCAATCTAAGTTTACGAAAAAGAACTTAACAGTAATCACTGGTGACGAAAATGAGCAGCAAACGAAGGAGGACAAGTTGAAAAAAATTATTAGTGAGAAGCAGGCTTTGAAACTGCGAGAGGCTCTTGCAGTTACGCAGCAAGAGCTTTCGCAGACACCGGTGAATGATTACCTTCGGAGACAGATGCTCGAAGAGAAAATAAAAAATATTGAGACAGAGCTTGCAAAGCTCGCTATCAATCAAATGGAGAAAACTCCTCCTAAGAATGTTATGATTCAAGATAATACAACTACGACTGCTACTGCCTTGAATACAACAGCCACACTTGGAGGCCCAATGGAAGAAGCAAAAGATGAGCCAACCAGAAATAGAAGTAGCACAAACATAAATATGAACACAAACGCAAACCCTGCACGCAATCCAAACAGAAGAAAAACACTCAAAGATTTGGCGAGAGAAATGAAAGATGAAGAATTACAGAAGAATGCGAATTCTGATAACCAGAAGGTCGCCGATCCCTCTGCATCTTAGGTTTATCTGGTTATGTAATTCTCTGTAGTTTGTTACTCAATAATTTGAATGTTATTGTCTATAAATGCCATGATATTACTTGATGCACTTTTATTTTTTCGAAATATTTAAATTGCAATTATAAAATACTTTATTTCTCCAGCTGTTCAGCACCATAGAGAAGAATTTCATATGAGCTTGTTAGAATATTGAGGCACTCAAAACATTAGATGACATCTCTATATAATGAATTCTTTATCCAACACGACAGAAAAGATTGATTTAACAGAAATTAAAGTAACCTGCCGGTACTATCAAATCGCTTTGGAAATCTTAAAAATATATTTGTTTGTTAAGCATTCTTCTGTTTAGAATCTCCAAAGAATGCATCACAGTCTTTTTATGCTCCAATATGGCCTGTGTTGGAGGTTTTTAAATTAATTTCTTCTCAATCTCGTGATCCATTATCAGATCATTTTTCAGCTGTAATACTACTGATTGAGCTATTAGAGAAGAACTAGGGACCTCTCACAGAAGATTTAATCTTATTCTACTTGTTGAAGCAAATTTAGGTGAGTCAAGTCTGTGAATCTTGTCTTCTTGACAGAAAGTGTAGACAATGAATGCAAGGAAAAAAACAAGCAAAATTTATGATATCTATATAAATCTAAAATCGATTAGGGAGTCCTTTAACATTCTATACGTTGACGACTCTGAGATTGATAAAACAACAATAAATATCCCTCCTACTCTTTCTTTTCAAATATCTTGGCGTTCTAACTGATAAAAGTCCGTGAAAAACGATTCAGTATTTAAAACTTTACATCCGAATATTACTGTTGATGTGCCTTCATCTCCTACTTTTTGCTATTCTTGCTTCGCTGATTGAGCAGATTCTAAGAAAGATAAGTATTAATATCCAAATGAAATTATTTAAGTTCGAAAGAGCTCACCTCTTTTCATGTCATTAGAACGACTATCTGAACGGCTTCTCTCTCTGGTGATAAGATGCTTACTTCCTTTATTTTGTGATTTAGTGTAATCAGCTACATCAGCTATGTTTGAGTCCTGGTATTCCTTCGGCTCTTGACCTAGATAAGCTTCTTCAGGATCGAAACCTTGCATCCTTTTGTTGCTCATAAATTTATTTGGCTGATTCTGTCTTCCGAAATTCTGTCCAAACTTCCCTTGAGCATTCATTCCTCCAAAAGGGCGCCCCTTGAACTGAAGAGATTGATTTTTCGCTCCTTGAAACTGTCCAATGTTTTTCTTGAACCCTTCCTGGATGTGAGGAGGGCCTCTTGGTTGATTAATCCCTCTTCCTCCTCCTGTCTGGGGATTTGCTGGAGTGTTCTGATTAAATTTTCTAGGCATCCGGGCGGGCTGTTGACCTTGCTGTTTTTGTTGGTTATTTTCAGCATTGACTTCTCCGTCTTCAATCTCTCCTTCTTCTTGCTGCTCTTTCGGCTCTAAATTTGTTGAAAGATTTGATTTTTTGCCACTGCCTATTGCAAACGTTTGGGGATCATCTTCAATAATCCGAGGCTGAAAATTTCGTTGCTGTCTCCTAGCCTTTTGCTCTTGTTGAATAATTATTCGCTCCCTTTCAATATATTCTGCAGGTTTTGGTTCTCCACATTTATTACAAAACCCACGCTTCATAAAATTAATATTTCTACAGTTGAAGCATTGCCAATCTCCTTCTTTGAAAAGACCTGGAGGTCCTAGCCTGCTGATTGGTGTTCGAAGGATTTCCTCTGGTGGTTTGGGAAAGCCGCATTGATTACAGCTAATTCTTTTCGCAAAGTTTAAGTTACTGCATTGGTTACACATCCAATCTCCTTCTCTGGTTTGAGGAGGCAATTTAACCTTCGGTTCGAAACTTTCTGGGTTCTGGAAATTTTTGTTTGGAGGACCTCGAGGGTTTCTTTGGTTAGATCTTGAAAATTGTTGCTGGTTTCGATTTGAATTAAATGATTGCTTGGAGTTTTGTCTTTGAGGTTGATACCTATTTTGAAAACTTTGCTGACGCCCTGCGTTTTGCCTAAAATTTGTTCTCTGATGGTTAAATTTATTATTATTGGGCCCTCTTTGGTGAGGAAAACCTTCAGGAAATCCCTGAATGGGACCTTGATTTCCGAAGTTTCTTCTTGGTGCTCCTCGCGGCTGTTGTTGTCGCTGCTGATTTTGACCCAAAAATTTATTTCTATTCTGAAACGTATTCGACGGATGTCCAAATTGCTCCTCGCCGCCACCAATCTGATCATGAAATTGATCTTGCTGATGATCATCTCCTATAATATTGTGGCTCATTGATGGAACTTGGTTAGGGTTCAAATGCCTTTGATGCACATTTTTCTTGTCGTACCGATACGGATCATTTGCTGACGGATTACCTAGCTTTGCGTTGAATACTTGTTGATGTTTTCCAGGAATTTGATCCTCGCAGTTTTCGAGATTGTCCTCTGATACACCTTCATTTTTAACATCTCCTTCACTGGTATGGACAATCTCACCTGAATCAGGGTCATAACTGGGACCTTGGGGTATTGACGTGGTTTCTTGAGCTACTTCTACTTTTTCATAAATACTGGTAGCCATTGGATTGCTTTTTCCAAAGTTCTGTTGCGAAGGGTTTCTTGAGCCAAACCGCATGCTTTGCTGAGAGAATTGACCAGACGCTCTTCCAGGTGTTTGACTTTGAGGATAAGTGTTGTATGCCCCTGGTCGTTGAGGGGTTTTGAAATTATTTTGGTAGCCGGCTGTTCTTTGATTTGAAAAATTGCGTCGGCTTCCGCTATTATAATCCCCATTATCTACCATTGAATTTTCGTTCTCGTTGTATTGCCCTGAAAGCCTCATCTCAAAGTTAGGTTTCTGGAAACCAGTATCAGTCCTTCCAGCTTGCAGGTTCGTGATATTCTTAAATGTGTTCCCAGTAGTTTTTTGGTTTGAGAAATTGCTTTCATTGTTTTGTCCGAATGGGAGACGATTGTTTGTGTCCCCTGGTATTTGATTCATGTGTTCATCACCTCCTAAATTTTCACTTCCGATTGAATTGTTGGGAATTCGATTTTGAAAAGCCTGATATTGAAAACCTGCATTTGCCTTACGAGAAGGATATCCACCGGATAGGTGAGCTTGAACTGGAGTCCTTGGTTCTTGGTTCTCAAAACTGTTTCCTGAGGCGGTTTGCAGAGATATTTGCTGGCGATATGTGGATGTCGGAGCATTATTTTGATGATGTGGCGTATTCATCTGATCTAAAAAAAAGTGAGAAAACCATGAAACCTGTACAAATTTATACTTGTTGATTGATTTACTGAAACCTGTCTCTGATTGTTAAATGTACTATTTTCATCCTTCACTCTCAGTAAAGGAGAGCTTTTTCCTGCTGTAGCCCTCGGAGATAGCAAATTGCTTGACATTTATTTTTTTTTTGTTGTTGAGCAGACTTTGCTTTTGTTTTGGTTTTTCGATAAACTATTCGAGATTAATAATTTGTGAAAAAAGCTCTGGACTTCTGGACTCCTCCAATAATAAGCGGGATTTTTAGGTAAACGGATTAATTAAACTAGTACTCATAAAAAAGGCTATCATCACTTGGGTAATAAGAACAATTTTGAAAATGCAATTAAGTGAGGGATGGCACTCTTTGTAAAATTGCGGTGAACACAGCTTTCAAGAAAAAATTCTTCTCATCAATATAATTTGATAATGAACGACTGCTTGACTAGTTGAGATCTGGTGAGTAATTTTGATACAAAAGTTAATGGTTAAAAGTAATTGGTAGGGAGATAAGTTGGATCTTCAAATCATTTGACTCTCCCGCCTCAATTTTAAATTCGTCAGAAGTTCATGGGCTCTTAAAATTAGACAAAAACTTTTTCCTCATAAGCCCGAGAAGTAATAATCTTGAAGTAATGTTTGATATTCAAATGATGTCAAATTGGTAACGAATACCCGAAAGAACTAATAAAGTGAGGAAGATTAATATCTAAACTCCATCTCAAGTACAAATTGCAAAAAACAAAAATGATCTCAAAAGCCAATAATTCGATCCCTATTATATTCCTATTTCTATTCCAACTGAGAAAAATCTGTTTTTCGAGGTATCACCAGAATATTTCCATCATTACTTATTCAGGTCTAAAACTCTCAACGCGTCATACTAAATTGAATCTAAGAATTCTGACAATTCTTAATCTGAAGAGTATCACAAGCATCACATCATACGTTTTTTCATAGTCCGTAATTTACCTGTAAATCCAATTTTAGAGAATGCAAAGGAATAAAAGGAAAAACTGTCAGAAATTAGGAGTTTCGAAACCAAAACAGTTTTAGGATGAACCTAAGAATACAAGTCAGGTCATCAAGTGATAAAAACATCCACTTACAAGATAAATAGCTTAAAAATTGCTAGATTTATTTTATCTTGTAACTATTGAGTATTTGCTTTTTGTAGAAAACGGGTTTTTGCGTATATTACATGAAAAATAGCTTCTGCTTCTTCTTTTACTTTATGAATTCATGTAAGGTTTTTTCAGTTTAATTATTCCAATCATCATTTAGAAATAAATTTAGCAACTGATATTAAATGCACCTTTAAAGCCTGTCAAGCGCAAGCATCACCTTGAATCCTCTTTCCCAATTTGTTATTTAGTTTTTCAAAGAATTGAAGATTTCCAACGAATTGTTTCTATACTACTGAGGAACTGTTCCTCCCTGAGATGAGGTCTCTGCAACGATGAGCATTTAGCAAAGCTAACTAAAGAAAATCAGCTTAGTACTTCCAAAAACACAACCAGCGGAGAAATTAAATCCATAGTAAATTCCGAATTATGTCTTGAAGTCAGGATGTCAGAGTGCCTGTGGATCTATGCATCAGGAGGCTTCTTTATTTAATTTATTGAAAATGCTCCAAATTGGTCAAATTAATGAAGGAAAAATGTCATAGCTCGACCTTTAATAAGTAATCTGACTAAAGCCTAAAGCTTATTACGGCCGAGTTTTAATTCAAACGCTTTTCCAAAGATGAATAGGACCTCTTTCAGAAGTGAGGTTTTTTATTTCACTTAAAAGTAGTCCATCTTCGATAAAATACGCTCTTTTGTTGAGAAAACCTAATTAGATAGTTTTGCAAGCTTCGAAGTTTAGTATGAGCAATCTTAATGCAAAATATCTCTAGACAATGGATGCTTATGATGACCATAGGTAAGTTCTGTCCTAAAAACTTTTTTAAAGCTATTCGAAAATGTTCTAGACTGACCTAAGAGAAGGAGAATTTCTCGATTTAACCTGATAACATTTCAAATGTTAGGTAAAGGATTATTCGGTGTCTTCAGGGTTTTTTGTGAATTAAATATAGAGTAGCGTATCAGATTGAATAACTTTAGCTAAATAAAATTCTGTGGATAAAGTTTATTTTAGTTAAACATGAATCGCCTCGGTTATTTTGCCAAAAACGGACTTCATAAGAAGCAACAGACTGACGATGGTTTTTCAGAAGTAACTCTCGCTGTAAGCTTCCTTCAGTAACGTTCTTTTTTTCTCCCAAAGAACTCGGAGGAAATCCATTCTCAGCATGAAGGAGAAAAAATTCCTAATGAACCTCTCAGCATTCATAACTCTCATTTTTGTCGTTTCAGATCGATTGGTAATAAGTAATTCTCAACGAGTTGCTTAAGTCACAATTAGATCCCTCTATTTTGGAGTACCCAGCGCTTGAGCTCAAGGACACTCCAAATCAACAGCAACCGCAAACAGAAGAAAGAGCAGCTGAAAAAGCCGCAGATAATTGGAAGCTCATTGCTACCGATGTAATGTCTCCTTGGGGACAGCTAACAAGAGAAGAATTCAGAAAACAGTTATTGACAAATTATGCTGAACAGAAAAAGCAAGCCGAAAAAGCCCAAATTGTCAATCAAGGTAGTATTTTTGTTAGTGTATTCTTCACCCAAACTTTCAGAAAAATACAATGCATCAAAAAATTATCGATACAACAATGGGGGCACTCGTCTCACACTAACCAAGAGTGCCAGCGGTGACTTGGCTCTTAATGAACATAACGCGAGATTCATCCGTTATATGAAAAATTCCTTGGACTCACCGAAAAGTAATAATCATTATGACATTTTTCACCTCAACTTGTAATCTAATTAATATAGGAAATAGAAATCTGCCTTCTAAAAGCAATAATTTATCTCAAAAGAGAAATTTGAGTTTTGAAGTTCCATCTAAAACATTATGGGAAGAATTAACTCAGGAAGAACTGAGAGAAAAACAAGTGTTGGCTCAAGAAAATTTAAAAAAAAGACAACTAAACAAAAATGAAAATAATCCACAAATAATAAAACCTGTAGAGTTATATCGTCGAAAAAGCTGTTGTAGCTACTTATGGAGTGGTGGAATGTCAAAAAAGGAAGCTCATTTTATGGATATTCCTTTTGAAGTTAACCGTCCAGAATTTTCAGCAAAACGCGTTCAAAAATCACTTCGAATTGAGACACAAACGATAAGTCTTGATCTAAAAAATCCCTTAAGAATAGGGCATCTGGCAAGATTCTCCAGCAAATATCAACGACAGAAATCAGTTTCGAGAAACCTTATTCTCAATGGACAGCGAAAATCGGCCTTCGAATTTGATACATTTTCTCCGTCTAGCGCTGGTCGACTCTCCATTCTATCTAAAAGGTCTCGAGATTCCGGAGAACCTGATTCGGCACTTCTACGAAGCGATGGACGTGAAATCTCAACACCAGGACTCCGTTCATCTCTCCCACCAACTCAACGACAAAACATGCAACGAGAAACGGAAGAAAATAAAGCAGGAGAACCTAATCCAATTGACTCTGAGGAGGAACCCCCTCTGTTAATAAATATACGCCAGAATTCGACCATTGCTGGTGATCTGAACTCACTTGTGGCCTCATTTCGGCATGAACCCTCGATTTTTCGAAGTCAAACGACTAATCTCATGAATGATATTCGAGCTCTCCATGCTGAAAAAAAGTCATTGGACAAAGTTGATGAACTAGACTTTGATAAGGGCACACTTAATGACGGGAATAATGATGTCAAGCAGAATCATTTAGAGTCTATCAAAGCAAGCCTGACCCTAAAACCACTAACCATTCAATCTACCCCTCTGAACCACGAAGGTGAGGAATTAAGCGCAACAAAAGCAGCAATTGGCTTGAAAGAAGGTGAGCTCTTAACTCCCATCAAATCAAAAAATCATCCTCTCGAAGGTAAAGTCAACAGTATTTTCAGAGTAAACTCTCCAAAGTCCAAGTCGATTGCTCTGGACTCTATTTACTCGAAACAGATAACTAGTGTGAAAAAGTTGCTCGATTTCTATGGATCATTTCCAGAAAACAATGAAATTTTGGTCATGAAAAACAATCCCATCTCTAAGAAAAAATCACCAAAGATGTCCTTCCGCCCTCGCACTCTCAGTCCTACCTCAATCCAGCAGCTCTACTCTCCGACTTCTTCCATAAAAACAACTGAAGCTGGTTTATCATCAACACATACATCTAAGTCTTCCCAGAAAATGCTGAATTTTGGAAAGCCCAGCCAACACCCGAAACTTTTAGCTGATCTCTCTCCAAAAACCGAATTTAATAGTGACTCTCTTTTCACCCCGAAGAAATCGAAGCCCTTTACTGTCAGACATAATAGGATGAGCTCGTTACCAACCATCTCTGGTACTATGGCAGCAACAGAGTCTCATAGAAATGAAAGCCCTGCAATTAGATCGGGAGTCAAAAACTTTGAAAGGAGACCAAGGACCGTAAGCCAGAGCAAGATCAACAAAGACGCTCAGAAGCTGCTGTCGACTATCAATGTCACGAATGTAAACAAGTTGCTCGAAGAGAAAAATCAGGCGCTCTTAAGAAGATCGAAAAAAAATTCAATAAAAGCGATAAATTATGCTCTGACGGCTTATGGGGGGAGCGTATCAAATATGATGACTGGAGCAAATCGAATTACAGCACAGAAGCACAGAGGAGTCTGAAATAAAATTACTCCCTTAGGGAAATTATATTTCATTTTTCCTTAATGACTGAGATTTTATCATCAATTTAATTCCAATCTTTCTCTTTTGAATATTCATGAACATAAGTTTCAAGTTGGTTGCTTCCCATAAAATTTTTTCAAACAAAAATTATGTAATCACAAAGCGAAAAATGAAATTAAGTCATATTCCCTGTTGTTAGTTCCTTGAAAATTCTTTTGTTACAGAAAGCAACACTCTTTTAATCTTTCGAATTGCCCCCGAGATGAATTTGTTGTCCTACATGAACGAAAAACTTATAGCAAAAAAAAAAAATCTTGCTGATGCTCATAAACAAATACAACTATGACTTTAAATTATAGGAACAAGCAACAGTATTTCCATAGAAACAACTGATCATGAAGGAGCTATATATTTTCTTGTCCTTATTCGCCTAACTTAGAAATTTGCGAAGAGTTTCTCATGATTTACGTTTATTCCTATTCTTATAATCCATGTTTATAATTGGAAAAGCCTTTGTAATGCATGTATACAGTAGGTGCCTCTTTTTTACAAATATATATGTAATGATTTTTACGCAATCAATGAGAGCCCTCACTGCTACAGAAGTCAAATTCTCAAATATGAGTGCTGATTGATTAGATATAGTCTTTAACCAGTGCTGATAAATCTTTCTTTTCAAAAATCTTCTTCTCCACGTTTCCTAGTTTCTCTTTAAGAGATTGCTTCATCTCTTCGCCATCATATTTCACCCCCAAAAGGTCCAGAATTGACAACAACGATTCTACTAACTCCTCTGGAGTCATTCCTTCATCAGGGAGGTTTCTCAATATGTCCTCTACGAATGCTTGGTTTTTAGCTTCTGATTGTCCCATAATTTTATCAGAAGTATATTCACCTTCGATCAAATCATCTTTAATGTCTATACGTCGTTAAATTATGCTGTCATTAGGGAAGGAGATACCTGAAAAATCAAATTCAAACTGTGCGTTGGCTAAGTCGTCTTCAGGTCTAATTCCTTGGGTTTGAGAGGTCTCTTCTTTTTTTGATTCCATTAGAACTTCCTATCTTTTGTTTTTCTGATACAATATAAAGTGACTGAGTTTTTTTTGTTTATTAAGGGGTTTTTTACTGAAAGAATAAAACTGATGCACCCACCTGTTAAAACAGCTGCCTTCACAATATAAAATCATCCTGTTCGACACGAAAGACATCAATTCTCCTTAGCTGTTATTGATACTAGCAATTCAGGAATCAACTCTCGTTGAATGGCCCCTATGTGTTGTTTGAGTAGTCTATTATAGAAAAAAAAAAGAATAGAGAATAGCAGATGATTCATTTTGTATTGCCATCGGTTGTGTCAAATGATAAAGTTGCTAAATTGTAATTATAAAGGTGTTATTATGGTTCTAGCGTAGCTTGATTAAAATCTCTATCACTATGTACCTAAAAAAAGACAATCAATTATCTTTTCTATAATTCGTCATAGCGATGGCTGTAAGGGTTCTTCAATTTATCATCTAAGGCTCCTTGCATGCCCTTTTTTGGCCAAACTCTTTTTATCTGCTTTGGATCTTCACAGCAAGGTCTGTCTTCGAATTCATCCAAGTATAGATAATCTTGTATAGACTTCAAATCTTTCAAATCATGCTCCCAGTTGCTGTCACTCCATCTTTTCGATTCTTGTTAATTTAGAGGTAAAATTAGTTTCATATATATTAAGTAAAATAAACCTTGGGAGTGCTGATGTAAGTTACTCATGGCCATTTTGGCCACAACTGTATTTGAATCGATCACAATCACGTTGTAGATAGGAACTATTTCCATTTTGCCAGAGTAATCAAAAAACTCCGCGATAATATTTATATTTTCTGCCAACAAAAAAAATCAAGTAAGAGTCAATTATGATGAGTCTTCGCAAGATTATTACCATCATTATTCATCCTGATGGTTATCTCGATGGTCGGGTCTTCGGGAAGGAGCTCGGGATTAAGAGCGACAACTTCAAAAGTTCCCAATATGTAGTTGTATCTTGCAATAGCTCGCTCTCCAGCGTATAGATTTACCTTGAACTTATTTTTATTCAGCGCCTGGTAAGTCCTGGTCACTCTCAAAGGATAAAATGAGTATCTTGGGACTATTTCACTCATTATTCCATTTGCAGACTCAATACCAAGGCTCAGCTTTACCAAACCCCAGCCACTAGCTGGAATCGGGAAAACATGAGATGGCTTACCTAATTTGTTATTGTTTTATAGAAAAAGTTGTCAAAAAGTCGAATACATTTATCCCATGCTTCAAGCATTGCACCATCAGCTGCGAGAGTGTCGTAACCTAAGAAAAGCTGCGCTCTTGTTCTCTCGAAATACCTTTTCACTCGCTCGTGGGTCTAATAGTTGAATTAGAGGATAAAATAAACTTTGAAAATTTTTTTGTGTTACTTCTCGGACAATTGGTCTGTGATCTTTCAAATGGATTCCTCGGGGTAAATCTCCAGAGATGATAACGTGGTCCACATTTTCTCGTTTGAGATTGACTTTCTTCAATATTTGTTGAATGGCATTGACTACAGTTTCGCTGTATTTTTTTGCTAATTCACTGCTCTCAGATTCATGATGATGAATCCTTGCACCTTCAGCATCATTAAAGAAGGCGTCTTTTGCGTTTTGGATTAAGAAACCCGTCGATCTGTTCGCATTGATTTCGTCCCAATGAGCCTCTTCACAATACTTGGGGCCGCCCAAATTTTTCTCAATCAATCTTCCGAGAATCGTCAGAGACTGCTCATCAGTCCTTCTGACAACAGCCATTTCAAAACTTTGTCCATCTAACACAATGGTTAAGAAATTTTCAGCAACTCTTTGTAGTCCAGTCCCTTTAACTACAGCAATAGGCTCTTCAATCACTCGAGAAAGCTTATATCCTCCATTCAAAAAAGCTTGAGTATAACCATCAATACTCTTATCTGCTTCTTTCAAAGCCATTGTTGATATAAAATACACCGTTTGCAGAAACTCTTTCTTTTTAACTTCTGCAGACAGTTCTTTCTCATAAGCATCACGAAGTCTGGATAAATAGAAACCGAGTATGGCTTCTGAGTCAAACTCTTCTTCTCGTCCTCCGTAAGTGACCTTGAAATGAGCTCTCCCTCTCTTCTCAAACGCAATATTAGGTAAAGTTGCGAGAAGACTCTGAACTTCGGGATTTTTGAAACTTTTACCGATTAGCTTCTTAATATCATTTATATAGAAGCTTCCTTGCATATGGCTATGAGCTTCTTGAAATGCTTCTTGGCCCACAAGAATTTCTTTTTGGTATTTCTTAAACGTGATGAATGGAGCAATATTGAGATGTTTCCAAGGTCGATAATTATAGTGACCAAACCCAGTGAATAAAGTTCGTGAATCGAACACAATAACTGGACATTGAACTTTAGCTCCTTCATCCGCTGATACCAGAGCCACTAGGAAAGATGTGAAAGCGAGGAAAACAAGAATTTTCATGGAAATTATTTTTTGTTTAATTAACTAAAGATTCACTTTATTTATATGAGAAAAACTCATGCGAAGCAGAATTGCGAACATATATACTATGCCACTGATATCAGAAACGAGGATAAAAAAATTTGTAAAGCCCCAGCTCGTTGGAAAGCAATTATGAGAGCAAAAAGACCCTGGATTACACTTCGAAGATCAATCTGGGCAATTTTGGGTTTTTGGAGTGACAGAACAGAAACTAACTTTTTGGAAAAATTTTCTTTTAAGAGATATAGAGGCAGGCTCGGAAATTATTTTTCCATTTATAGTGGACAGTCACTAAAAATTGCAACTCGATCTGAATCATCTCTACTTATTTTTGTACCAGCAGTTTTATTTCGTGATGAGGACTTTCGTCTCATTGGATCTCACACGAACAAGCTTGATTTGTGACAGACTCAATGTACTCTAATTGTTCCTGAGTTGACTTTGATGGGTGCACTATGGCTTCAAGTGAGATCTCAAATTTAATTTATTTTTTTCTCATCAAGATTACACTTACGCATACTCGTGCATGCTTCCTAGCAGTCCGATTAGATGACTATTTCTGTGCCATACGGCTATCCTACTGAAAAATATTTTGTGTATTCCCACAATTCGGATGATGATTTTTTTTTCCCCCTGAGATTTTTCAAAATTAATGTCACCACACCGCACAGAATTACTACTGAATTTCCATTCATATTTGCATCACTTTTGAGAGGTCAGGCACAAAATTAAAACACATTCTTTCGCCGAATGATAGAAGATTTTCATTGTTATTCAAAATAAGGGCTTTAGTATGTGAGAAATAAGTGTTATTAACAAAAATATTTCAACCTGATACTTCAATTCACAGTCAGAAATCGAGCTATTAAACAAAAAATCTAAAGAAATCCAATTGAAACGCATCAGAAAACTCTCTAACACCAAGAAAGCGTCCTTCACACAAGTCACTCAATTAGAACCTCAAACCTACTTTCATTATCCTTCGATACGCAATGAATTATTCACCAGAAAAACGCGATCCATTCAGCAATCAACATAGTAATGACTCTGTCGAGAAAAAAATCCCTCACGTAGAGCTACTTAAATTTATCAATCATTCAAACACAGCTTCGGCAAGCCAAATGAACCATTCTTTGCAATTTTCAAAAGGCGCGTTCGACCGAAGAGCTAATATTCCACTAAAAACCGAATTGGTATCAAAAAATCGCCCTATGGTTAAGGCTATCGATCTTAATAAAGAGAATAGTAGCAAATTTGGCAATGCTACACATCAAGGCTTGAGGAAACCTGAGACAACTGCAGCAAATAGTAAAATGAAAATAGATGTTGGCGTTAAATCTCGCCCGATATCAGCCCAAATTAAGCAGTCTACTAAAGTGGAACTCGCTGAAGAGCAAAAGGCACCTGTAATCGACAAAAAACCTTCCTCAACCAATCCAAAATCTTCGACTACCATCCCTCAAAAAATGTCGAGCAATTACTCTCAAAAAGGAATGAGTTCAAAAACTTCAAAACCCAGTACCTTCAATAGTATGAGGCCTCAAACTGCCAATCCGCTATCAACAAAGCCACCTTGGAATAATAACTTGACTTCTAAGACGACCTCGATGTCTAAAGTCCAAAATACTTCGAATGTGAAAAGAACTAATACTACTTCAAGCAATAGCAGCACAAGAGCGAACTCTAAAAATCAGCCCTTGAAAGCCATCCAAAAGCCAAAAAAAGAACCATTGGAGCCTGAAATCATTGATTACAATCCTGATGAATGTCAGATCTGCTTGACAAGTCTCTTTGATGAGTCAACTGATTCCCCACCGAGAGAACTCTCAATTTTAGATAGATGTGGTCATTTGTTTCACAAAGAATGTTTGATCCCATATCTCACAGAGACAATTACCAACTGGAAATTCCCAATCAAATGTGCCCATCGGCGATGTATGAAGGAGATCCTGTCTACCAACCTCAAAGAGATCGTCTCAAAAGAGTTATTTGCGAAGTTTGAAGAATTCTCATTAAAGTTTTATCTCTCTCAAATTAATGATCGAGTTGCACGATGCTTTACAGCGAATTGTCCATACGTTGTTGAAATGGCTCATGCGGGGCAAATAACTGTGATTAAGTGCCCACTCTGTCAAGGATCTTATTGCCTGCAATGCGAAAAACTTGCTCATGACGGGCTCACCTGCGAAGAGAAGAAAGCTTTACAACAGGAAGATCCACTCGTGATCGAATTTGTGAAAGGAAAGCAATTGCGACGATGCACAGCGTGTAAATTCTGGATCGAAAAAACAGAAGGATGTAATCATATGACCTGTAGATGCAACAATGAGTTTTGCTATATTTGTGGAACGGAATGGAAACTGTGTAATTGTGAACAATAAAGTCAAAATTAATTAATTCCAGCCATTTTAACATAATTTCATCTAAATGTTTTGAGAATTTCCTTCTGCTGTAAGTTTATCATTGGACTTGATCGATACTATTCTGATAGAAAGTCATTGAAATTTATTTGATAATGCTCAATAGACCAAAATAAAAATTTTAATCCCTATTTCTTTTGTCTCTTTATGAAGAACTCATTGATGTTGGTAATGCTTAAATGAAATTCTCGACTTTGGTTGCGAAACCAATTTTACGCAAAACAACAACAAAATCCAGTTTTATTTATTTCCAAAATTCAACAGCATTTTCACTCCTTACTGTTAATACCTGCCGTAAAGTGTGATAAAAAGTTTCGATTTGGATCATTAATCACATGTTTACCTAGCGATGGAGAGCACTTCACTTCAATGAGAACCAGATGGTTGATGGATGATAAAAATTCAGAGATAGAAAATCAATAACAATACCATACATTGTAAACCAGGCACAAATTAAGGATAAAGATAAATCCAACCGTGCTACTACTGTTTTCTAGCACTCTTTCTAAAGACAAATGGTGCTATTAAACATCTACTCAAAGAAAAAAATTTCTATTTTTTTGTCTTGGCTAAGGCAGCTCTCAATTGCTTAAATCTTTCAACGCACTGCTTTCTTGTTTTTCCTTCAACTTTTTCAGCGATCTTGTTCCATCTCTCATCAACAGGGAGTGTTGAAGGGAATTCTTTGAGTGCAGCCTCGAGCTGCTGCTGTTGCTTCTGAGACCAGACATCTTCTTCGGCTGGTTTCTCTTGAGATTCTTTCTTTTCTTCATTGTCTTGAGTAGGCTTCTTTTCCACGGCAGGCTCAACATATCTTTTGTCTAGAGGCTCGCTGACTGGCTTCATTACATCTTTCTGCTTTTTCAGCTGCTCAAACGCTTCTTTGGAATTCGTTAACTTCGAGGCAGTTGATTTCAAGGCCTGATTCTGGCCAAGTTCTTTAGCTTTAGCTACACATTCATCGGGCGATCTTGTTCCCATATACTCAGAGATACATTCCCAACGATTCTTAGTTCCTGGAGGATATTTCACAGTCGCCTTTGAAAGAAGTGAGAGCTCATCGAGAGTCCAATCACTTGCTTTATTTGATGTTGTGGATCCACTTTCTTTCGGTAAAGATTTCGAATGATGGGTCGCTTTGTGTGACATCTTCTTCTCTCTTTCAGCAAGATAACCCTCGAAAACTGAGAGGGCATCTTTCTCACTGGCGCTTTCCAGCAGGGCATTAACCTTTTTGGTTTCTTCCACTGAGAGCGATTCAAGAATTGTTTGAACGAAGAATTTATCGTATTTTGGATTGTTTACTTTTTCAAGGACAAGAGTTTTAAACTGTGTCTTTGCAGCTTTAATGGCCTCTCTTTCTGCCTTTTTCTTCTCTTGTTCAAGTCTCTCTTGTTCTTGCTTCTTCCTCTCTTCATTGAGTCTCTCCTCTTCTTTTTTTCTTTCTTGTTCCAATTGTTCTTGCTTAGCTTGCTCTTTCTTGCGAAGCTTTTCCAGTCTTTGTTTCTCTTTTTTTTCTTCCTCTTCCTTTCTTGCTTGAATGATACGAGGATCGTTATTGCGAGCCATTTCAACTAATTTTTTGATTCTTTGACGCTCTTTCTTGAGTAAATCGGCTTTCAGTCGTTTATTTTCTTTTTCCATGTAGCGTCTTTCATAACGATTTTCGGCTTCATCTAAGTTGTATTCATCGTCTACAGTGAAGTCTCTCCATGATTCAAAGCTGTCCCAGAAGTCGTAGAACCTCAACACTTTCTTCAAAGGAGTGTTCTCATCACCCAGATCAGGCACTGGCTTCTTAACAGACCAATATGCGTTTCTACGGAAAACTCTTCCAAAGGACTCGTAAAAGGTAGCAGGATCATCAGTTTCTTCAGGCAAAGAGTCATCGAATTCCATAGTTGAATCGTACCTTCTTCTCTTTTCAGGATCAACCAAAGTTTCGTAGGCTTCTTGAACCTTCAGCCACATTGGATCGGTTTGTTTTTTTCCTTCTTCTTTGTTGTCTTGCTTATCCGGATGATAGATCAATGCCATCTTGCGATAGGCAATTTTAATGTCTTTTTCAGTCGCTTCGACTCCCAATTCTTTAATGCCAAGCACCTCGTAGTGATTAACTGAGGCCAGTTTCTGTTGGAGTAATTCGGCTTCAGTTTTCTTCTTTTTACGTTTTTTCTCCATATCTTTAAGCTGTTCCTCTGTTGGCTCGTCTTTCTTTTCCTCTTCATCATCGCCATTAGCTGTTTCGTGATGATGGACACCTTGCAATTTCAGCTGATGCTTTTTGTAATATGTTTCATAAAAGTGGCCTGCTGGCTCAATTTTACGTCGAAACTCCTCTAGAATAGTAATTCCTGAGAGAATTTCAGAGCCATTTAAGCCCAATCTTTCATCAGAGCAAGGTAAAGCCAAAATAGGTGATCTCTCCATCACAATACCGCGTATTTTAGTATTTTTTTAAAATATGTTATTTTGATTTGCAAAATTCCTTTTTAGGCTTGTTCTATAAGAAACTATCAGAAATCGAAATTTTTTCCAGCTGATAAATTCTACTGCCATGATAACCTGCAACGTAGAAAATTTCATGAGATTTTCTCTGTTCACACTTGGTTCGAATTCAATCGCTTCTGACCATAATTCTTTCCCACCGTCTATGAGAGAGAGATATTGGGGTCTGTCTGATGAAAATTCGTCATTTTTCTCCCATCTTACAATACGCACCTTTTGAAATTTTGAGCGTATTAACTTACGAAGCTCTCTTCGATTTGAATTAACCAGTGTATTAAAAACGAAAAATAAATCATAAATGAAAGATACTCTATCCCTATTCATATTTGTGGTGCTTCTTGCATGTTTGGCAAAAGGAGAGAATCACCTTCTGCCAAACCCGATCGTTTTTGAAGCGGGCGAAGAAACCATTATGAATCTCAACTCATTCGTAAGTGGCAAGAACGTTGATTATAATCTTGCTCCTCCTCGTTTACAGACTTTGCATAGCTTTCAGCATCCTCTCTCTTCCATCATCGCCACGGCCCACCTCCATAGACATAGCAATTTATCAGCTGGTACCTCCATATTTGCAAGGTTAGTGAATCAAACCATCCACTTAGTCTCAGTAAGCAGAGACAACACTATTTTTACGGATTTCTTTGACTTCGAGAAGGAGAGAAGCATCAAGTGTTACGACACTATAAATATCGACACTGATCTACTATTAGTTGACTGTCAAGACACTCAATCGAATCAATCAATACTCTACTCAGTTGATATTCAAAAAAAGCAAACTGTCAAAAAAGTTGTTGTCAACATCTCATTGCCTGAATGGTCCTCCTCCTCACCTGAAATCTGCGAGAGTAAGAGAGGGCTTCGAATGAGTATGTCTGAAAAAATTGATGAAGGCATATTGTTCCGATTCGTGACATGTACCAACACAAACCGCTGGAAGGTGCAAGCAATTCGTTATGTTGAGAATGAACCCATGATCCTCTATGAAATTAATTCTACAACGCAATCAAACGCACTCTTGGACTCACTTCATGAGCTTTGGGTTTTTGAAAATTTCATCTTGGTAATATCCGGTCCCCGCGCGTTTACGTACCAGCGCGATATGATGGCATACATCGATTTTTCAGAATTCGAACCCTCGGCTCTCCACAGAAAACTTGTTACTTTGAATGTTTACCCAAGCACGTGCGGAACTTTTTCGCATCTCTTCTTCAATAGTATGGGATTCACGTACCACCTTAGTGTTAGCAAAATGGGTCTACTTGGGCATTCTATGAGATATAAGGTGTGCTCCTTCTGTACTCAAGAAGAGCTCTTCTCTAGTATTTTAGTAGATGAGCAATACTTGCTTCTTTATGGAAAGTACTATTCTATCTTCCGAGGGACTACTTACTTCAGAAGCTTCCTAACAGTGTATCACTTTGGCAAGAATAAGACAGAAGACATCTACCACGAAGAATTTATGACAAGCAATCCAATTCTCTCTCTGTATGCATACACTCTTCCTGGGAGGAATTATAAATATATCGAGCTCAATGGAGGCTACATCATGGTGAAGCAATTGCCACCTCAAATTATATATGCTCCGCCATATGGCAAAAGCAGTTATGCAGCTAAAAAAACTCTCCAAATACGAAGAACAGAGCTCTTTGTTCTAGATGAGGGACAAGACCCTCAGATACGGACATCGGTCACAGAAGCTCCAATAAATATGGTGTTGCATGTCAAAAATGATCTCAATGTCCTGGACTTTGGATATTTTCCAAGAAAGTTGGTAGCGTTCTACAATCAATATGCTGGCGTCCGAGTTTCGGATTACTTGACAGGTCCTGGCATTCGAGTTGCTGTACAAGGCGCTCCTTTTGTTAATCGAGATGTGAATCCTTTCCCTTTTGAAATTCTGGATGAGAATTCACAGCGTCTTCAAGTACAAAAATGTACTTTTGCTGAATTCAAAAGATCCGCTGCGAAGTCTGATAAATATTATCTGTTTCTTCAGTGTCAAGACTATGCAGGTTATAAGCTATTTCTCAGCGAATGCCATTTCTCGAATAGGTTGACTTGCCACAAAAAATATGTATACATCATTGATGGAATGGTGAGACAGGTTCTAATCGACGTTCCACCTCTGATTTTAATATCAGCCAAGCCCAATGCGCAATCTTCAAACTTATACTTATTCAAAGCCAATCACACGGACCCATCACAACAGGAGCTAATTCACTCTAGTTCACACCAAAATTTGCAAGAATTGTATCTTTCTCGAACGAATCAAGGGGACTATATAGTCTATTCTGTTGATAGTCAAGATACTACCATAAACATCTTCGATTTGCATAAAAACCTCTCGAAAACCACAATTGACGCGAGTAAGCTGAGACTAACGACAATTAACTCAATATATGCACATCCTTCGGCCCCGGGTATGCTGTATGTGAAGGCGAATAATACCATTTACTCATTTTTATGCCAAGATGATCACGAATATGTTGTCCTGACGACAATTAACTACACCTCCTCAAGATTCATTTTTACGGTTGCAGGATTGAACTTGGTGGTATTGGACCAGCCAGCTAATAAAATTACCTCTTACAATCTTGGTGATAAGTTTAACCCTCATCTAAAGCGAGAATTTGACCTTTTTAACAACCTCATAATCACACGACCTTTCGGGACTTGGGATTTAGCTCAAGAAAGCTCACTTCTTTACCTACCCACGATTACATCGGCAGGGGTCGCTCTGAGTGTTTATAACACGAGAAGCACAGGAGTCAATGTTTTTAGGACTCATATACCTCTCTCGACAAATACAAATATTCAATACGTCTCTGTTAGAGCAACTCCATCTACAAATAGCAGTGACTATGTCCTAACCTACTTTAGTGGAGAGTTTGCCGTCTTCGAGGTATTTACAGAAGCGTCCTTTTTGGTGCAACCTTCTGAAGTTAAAGAGGGGCAACTCTTTTCACAGACTTCATGCACACTTCACGTTTCAAACTACATGGGGGCTCTGAAACAATCTATAGATTTTCAGATCATAAACTTGTTCCTTGAAAGACCGATCAAAGCGAAAGATAAATCGTCTCATTATCTTATCTACAATCCTAATGATACGGCGTGGGAGTACACTTTTCATGCTACTGATATTTGGAATGGAACGATATTAGATGTTGACATCGAAGCACATGATATTACTGATATATCTGAAAAGCGAATAATCATTGAAAAAAGAGTTGAAAAGAAGCTCGAGATACCTCTTCAAGAGCATAGTACTCTTGCAAGCAATGCAGCAGGGGCTCTATATCTCATTGATGATATATTTGTTACTATGTACGACCTCTCATTACAAAAAGCAAGCCTTATAATACCTCTCCCGACCAGCGCAAAAAATGAAAGTTGGGAAGGGATCAATATTAACGCTGGAGCATTAATTTGGAAGAGAATAAATGATACATTCTTCCAGTTAGCCGAGGTTGACATCGAAAAGAAGAGTTGCCATCTTAAATCTATTCTAGAAGCAAAGAATTTTCAAGGAATCCTCACTCAAGAAGGCGCCATTTTAGGACTCGTGGAGCGAGACTTTCAATTTGATGGGACAAACATTGGATCGAATTTTTACGTGTTTTACTTGAAAGACTTATATCAAGGAAGTTACGCTCTAAATGATCATCCTTATTCCAATAATTCAGCCCACCCAAACTAT
>ENA-UOTX01000694-UOTX01000694.1-compost-metagenome-genome-assembly--contig:-NODE-694-length-33033-cov-4.821429_pt1 | contig 33033 bp, 22 predicted proteins | sample MGYA00238143_ERZ746982 | MGnify/ENA primary metagenome ERZ746982 (study PRJEB28758, sample SAMN06268862) | compost metagenome | isolation source: single cell | place: USA: California, Emeryville, Joint... | reverse complement strand
GGAATAATTAACCAACAAGTATTCATATAATGCAATGCTGAATATCTATATCGTCAAAAATTTTGATTAAATTGGAGCAGAATTGACCATGTGGGCCAATCTGGAAGGGAAAGAGAAGAATGCCAGATTCTTGGATCGCCAAAGTTGGCCGCAATTTTTTTTTTTTTCTTCTAAAGGCTGTGTAAAATAATTTAAGGCAAATAGAGTCTGGCTGTGATGATGGAGATTTTAAGCTGTATCTACTTAAAGCTACTCATGCTTTTATAAAGGAAGATTTCATCTACTGTTTTAGAATAGTTTGGCATAATCAAAGTCCAGGTTGGATGATTGATGTTAAGAGAATATTTTACAAAAATTCCTAAGAGTTGTTTTCTCACTGGATTTTAGACCCGATGAGAACATCTCTTCAGTTTATAATTATCCTAGAAGATATGATGTACGTTGGAGAAGCCTTTTTGTTTGACGTTACTATTCTAATTTTGTCAGAAAAGCCATATGAGATCGAGTGGAACCCTCATTATACATGAGAATTGCGAATGGAAAGTCTGCTTATTGAAAAGCAAGATAACTTGTATAAGCCTGAATGAAAAATATATGAATTTCGTGCTTTATTCTACTGGCTAGCCTTAAAATCGATACTAAAATCTTACAGGGATTGGTTCATACATATTGTCAGGGTTGAAAGATCTCTCAGTTTGATATAAGGAGACGACACAAGAGCTTGTATGATCATATACTTCCCTCGAATAGGCTAAATTTGCAACCTATTTTTCAGTAGCCGTTGCGAAATTCTGAAAGCTCTTTTATTAAATTCGCTTGGCTTATGGCGATGATGTTGGAAAGAAAAAAAAAAAGTTCCAGTATTTGTGAATGATGGGGGTTCACTTCCACAAAACTTTGGCAATAGTAAGAGTGGACATGACAGCGATAATTTTGTAAGGAAGCAGATCCTACTCTGTGTTCTGAATTGATAATGAAGACTATTCAATGTAATAGACATTGGATGCTTAGATGACTCATTTGCCCTTCTATTTATTCCAAAATACACCTCTCAAACTTTTCACCACTGATATCGTTGAGTGTTGCTTGTTGCGGTACCGAACACATTTTTTCTTCTTTAACCTTATATATTAATCTTAAGATCGAGTAGGGCCTTACCTGCAAGAAAACTCGATTCTGTGATTGTGATTGTGTATGAAACGTTTAATTAGTGATTCAGGCTGCTGGAAGTTGGAGAGGGAATTTTCAAAATACTTTTTCCATACGAAGCTCCTCTGACATTGCTAATTATTCCAGGAATAACTACAAATCAACTCAAAATCGAGTTTCTATTCACTCACTTCCAAGCCTCATGGTTAGAATAAGTGAAATGCGTTTTGCAAGGCAAAAATCAAATTAGAATTGACATTCTTTTGTGATTATGCCTGGGTTTAACTTTTCAATAGGATCTGTGAATACATCAATAGTCATATGCCAACCAAGTAGCAATGATAAACTTCATTCTTAACGTAGATAAGTGGCCAATGACGATTTTCCATAAAACTCTTTTTGTACTTCTCAAAATCAACGTTGCCTACTCATACCGTGTTATTCGTTTGGAAGTTTATACTTAGCAAACCTTTGTAAACAATTCCCAATCAAACACTAGAGGAGTGCTGACTTGCTTGAAGAAGATTTGAGATATTCATCAGACTCTAAAGATTGTATCAACACTATTATGATAAGATTGTAGTTCTTACAAATTTTGAAATAGTATGGCTTCCACCAATATACAAAAAGCTGGTTCGCATATGAAATCAGCTTATCATATTCGTATTGCTGAATCTATGGGTACATGTTCGAAACAACATTGGAAGATGACAATAATTTCAAGAGAGGCTTTTCAAAACTATTGAATAAACTTGGAAGTTATCTTTAAGAATTCGTTTATCATTCAATTTTTATTTCGCCACTGAATTTGTAAAAGTACAGTAATATTGTTAATTGGCTTTCGGTTCTGTTCGAAAGAAAGAATTCAAGAATTAATAATTGTTATGTTCATTTTGAAGGCAGAAAACACTCCAAAAAATTAACCGTAAAGAAGAGTTTGCTATTCTGAAAGCCAAGAGGCTCAAAATAATCTTTTCCTTCATTGATTCTCTCCTCTGCAAATTTATGAACTTGCTTGGAAAATCAGTAAATAGGTTGGCAGTGTCAAGTACTGATTAAGACTCCAAGAAGGATTTGTGTTTGAAAATAGAGCTACGGAAGTTCTACTGACCCAAATTTTATAATCTTTTGAAAAATCAAAGAAGTGACTTGTGAAATGTTTAGCTCTGAATTATCTTTATCGCTGCGATTGGCTGCAACGATTATCACCCTTCTGATTATTCGAACCTTCTCCAAATATTTTGTGAAGCCTTATTTTCTGCTGAGACATTATAGGAAATACAAAGGTGGTCTCTGTATCTACAGTCCGATTACTGGAGAGAGCAGAGAGGCCAAGAAAAATGAAATTAAATACGGAGACGCGCTCTACGATGTAAAACGGAGGTTGGAAAAAAATCCTTCGCTGAGATTCTCTGCGACGCCATTAGTGGATACGGTCTATTTCATGATCCATGATGTCGATCTCATCAAAAAATTCTTGAATAAGGAGTCACTGACAACCGTCAAATTTGGTGGATTGAATGGAAATATGTCAGATTTTATGAAGAATGGATTGATATTTACAGAAGGTGAGAAATGGAAGAGACAGCGAAGACTAATCTCTCAAGTGTTCCATTTTGATTACATGAACAATTCACTCCCTATTATTCGAGCGACAGCAAAAGAGTGGATTGATAATAACTGTGAATGTTCGTCAACATCACCATCAGTTGTAAATGTTTCGAAAGCACTCAAAATGTATACTTCGACAGTGCTATGGCGCATATTTTTTGGAGAAGATAAATTCACCGAAGGTCAAAATGCCCCTGAGATCTTAGATTTGATAGTAAAACATATAAGAGCTGGCAGAAATGTCGCTTTGAGCCTATGGAATTTTATTATTGGGCCTAGATTTTTCAGACTTAGCCTCAGATCTGCCGATAGGCAGTTTTGGAGAGAACGAAAAACAATAGAAAAGATATTTTACTCTAAATTTGATGAACTAAGGGAGAAAATAATCAACCAAAAAGAGAAAACACAACAAGAAGGTGCAAGCGCGACTAATGCATCATCAGCATCAAGTCCATCATTCAAGAATCTGATAGAACTTCTTCTCGGACAGGCTGAAGGCTTGCCAGATCTGGAAATAGTATCTCAAATATTCACGTTCTTTGTGGCTGGAACAGACACTACCTCAGAATTGCTTACGATTTCACACTATCTTCTTGCCACTCATCCAGAAGTGCAAGCAAAACTGAGAGAAGAAGTTATTACACAGATTGGGAAGACTGAAGAGATAAAATATGAGCATATCTCCAAAATGGAGTATCTCAATGCCGTTATCAAAGAAGTTCTTAGATTTGGTGGGCCTGTGGTTAGGGTTATCCCTAGAGTTGCGACACAGAACTTTACCTTAGAGGAGATTGAAATACGAAAAGGAACCGTGATTTCTGCGAGCATAGCTGGTGTTGCCCACAACCCTCAGTATTTCAGTCAACCTGATCAATTCAGACCAGAAAGATGGATTGAAAAAACAGATATTGGAACAATTGACAACTCGATTCACTTGCCTTTCTCTGCAGGATCAAGAAAATGCATTGGAGAGCAACTTGCATTGATCGAGAGTAAACTCTTATTATGTGAGCTTGTGCGCCGGTTCAGCATCGAGTTGCAAACTCCTTATGAGCTCAAGATGGGAATTGGTATTGTTTACTATGCGAAGTCTCCAGTAAAGGTAATCTACAATCCCATGAATTAGGAGGTACTGTTCGGATTTAAAAGATAGATCAGCAAATCGCTAATCGAAGCCTGAGAGAAGCCCTATATATTACTATGTAAGCATTTATCTTATGAGTCCTGTTTAAATGTACCTATAATTCTATTTGACCTAAAACATTTACTTCTCGAATAATGACTGAGACATTGATATGGACCATTAATTCACATGAACTGCATCTCGAAATGAAATAATTCAGTTCTGTTCTTGTTCTAGAAATAAATTACAATGAATTCTCAGACTGGAGAAAGGAAGCCAGTCTTTTGAGAAATTTATTAGTCAGTAGCTCAAAGAATAAATTCGGGTCTAATTGAACAACTCAAAAGGAGAAGCACCTGCAAGCAATTATATCTTTAGAAAGAATTATGAAAGGATAATAGTGAGTTGCGACGCAAGTGATTTATTTCATCATGCTGGCGAAATTTCATAGAAATACTCAAATGAAAAAACTACAGGTGAATTCGAGTTCAAGATGATTTATTTGATTTCTATCAAGAAAGAATAAGCATTTAGCAATTTCAATTTAATGATTTCGATAATGAATCACTGATTTTCCGAAGCAAGTATAATGAGTAATTATTATCTTAAGAGTTATGTTCGATGAAATTCGCTCAGATTTGTTAGAATAGTCGACAAAACCAAAACTGCCTCCTTGAAAAGTTTGAGAACAGCCTCATCGAAATTTGATACTTGATGAGGAAAAAGTTTTTTTGGAGGTGGAAAGCAAGAGACAATTCTACTTTAAGATCAATATTTTTTTTTCTCTCCTCTCAATGATGATGACAAACTTTCATAATATCCTTCAAGAGGACACATAAAAGTCATATATCAAAAGCGAAAGTTCTCGACTCCAAACAAGACTTGACCAACGTGAATTGCAAAGTGCCAGCAAGTTTCATTTGTGACTCAAAAATTAAGAACTGAAAAATTTAGAACCTGGCCTCCCTCTTTTGTTTCAAATCATGACGTCAATTGATTGAATAGTCTTGTACACCATAATTTATGGTTTTCTTACCGAAATTTAGTCAGTAAGTAATTTGTATATTGTAGTTAAATGGAATTATTCCAATTACTGGGTTCTGCGATATGTTGGAAATTTTTTCGCAAATCTAAGTAGCAATGAGGTTTCAAGAGCTAATAGAGTAACACTTTAATGTGGCAGGAATCAAGAATTCAATCATATCCCTTCTAACTCTTTTATTGGACTCCACATGTTTCTGAATCCTATTCTTTCTAATGTTTAATTGCTGACAAGTGAAAGTTCAGTAGTGAGCGATTATAAATGTGATTCGACGTCCCAAATTTTATAATTCTCATTCCAGCAGCAACAAAAAAGGATCTGACAAAATAGAAATGATTTCTTTCAAACTTTCTTTCCCGATGATATTGGTGGCAACTATTTCGACTATTCTGATTATTCGAATCTTGCACAAATACTTTCTGAAGCCTTACTTCCTTTTGCAGCAGTTTAAGAAGTACAAGGGCTGTCTATGCATCTATCGACCTGTCATTGGAATTATGAGAGAAATTTTAATCAATGAGCGACAACATGGAGATGCTGCTTTCGACATGAAGAGAAGGATGATGGAGGATCCTTCGCTTAGAGTCGTTGCATCGCCAATCATGGATCGAGTGCAACTGTCACTATATGACTCTGACCTCGTCAAACAGTTCTTAAATAAGGAATCAATGGTGACGATCAAATATACAGGAATGTTTAGCAAAACTCCTGAATTTTTGAAAAATGGGTTGATATTTACGGAAGGAGAGAAATGGAAGAGGCAACGCAAGTTAATATCACAAGTATTCCATTTTGATTCCAAGAATAATTCGCTTCCTATTATCCGAGCGACAGCAAAAGAGTGGATTGATAATCACTGCAAAATTTCTACCGAATCAGCTTCACCATCTTTCGCGGTTGTAGACGTGTCAAAAGAGCTCAAAATGTACAGCTCAACAGTGCTTTGGCGGATATTTTTTGGAGAAGATAGGTTTCTGGAGGGCCAAAGTGGACCTGCTATGGTAGAAGTAATTTTGAATAATATTGCCACGACGAGAAAACTATCAATGAGTTTATGGAATTTCATTTTTGGAGCTCGATTTTTTAGCCTTGGACTCAGAGAGATTGACAGGCAATATAATCTAGAGAATAAGATTATAAAGAGGTTATTTTACTCCAAATTCGAACAATTGAGAGAGAGCATTAACGCCAAAACCAAAGCGCAGCAGAGCGATTCAAGTGCGACTAATGCAACTTCACCGCCATCATCAAACCCATCATTTAAGAATCTGATTGAACTCCTTATCCAGCAAAGTGAAGGCTTGCCAGATCTGGAAATCGTGTCTCAAATATACACGTTCTTCATGGCTGGAACAGACACCACTTCAGAACTGCTCACAACCTCTCATTATCTTCTCGCTACACATCCAGAAGTACAAGCAAAACTAAGAGAAGAAGTTATCACAGAGATTGGAAGGACTGAGGAGATAAAATATGATCATATCTCCAAAATGGAGTATCTCAATGCCGTTATCAAAGAAGCGCTTAGATTTGGAAGTCCAGCTCTGACTACTACACCTCGAATTGCAACTCAAGATTTCATGTTGGGAGAGATCGGAGTGAAAAAAGGAACTGTTGTTACAGTCGATTTAATGGGTTTGGCTTTCAATCCAAAATATTTTAGTCAACCAGAGGAATTCCGACCGGAAAGATGGATTGAAAAAAAAGATCCTGGTACTATTGATACATCGACGCATCTGCCTTTCTCTGCCGGTGCACGAAGATGCATTGGAGAGCAACTTGCGTTGATTGAAAGCAAGGTTATGCTATGTGAACTCGTGCGCCAGTTCAACATTGAGTTGAAGACTCCATTCGAATTGAAGATGGGAGTTGGTCTCGTTTATCGCGTCAATCCTCCCGTAAATGTGGTTTACACTCCGATTCAGTACTAGAAACTTTATGCATGTGGAATTGGGAATTGGGACATCGGAATGAGGTTAAACTAAATAGGACGTAAATACATATTATAGTTGAATGGACTTATTCACTAAAACAACTCTATCAGGTATTAATTCATATGAAGTTTATTCTTTCCAGCACTATTATCTATCTGCTTGTACGCAATTAATTAGATTCTTAATGACAACGATTTTCGCTCGCAGTATTTGAGTCATTTGTTAATTGTAAATGGATCTATAGTCCCATTTCATTGTTTAATGATTGATAAATTAGAATTTTTTGCAGACAAAACGCACATGATGCAATAAAGAGCTTGTTACACGTTATCTGAGGTAACACTAATTATGGCTTATGAGATTCTAAATAACAATGCCTTGTATAACCGATCAGGAGAATCAAATAGATATTATTTGTGAGTAATTTCTCTTCACCTTCTTCAAATGGCAGTGTCTATCTATAATACATGGTTTGTAGGAATAGTGAAGAAATTTTACTCGTTTATTTTCTGAGGCTGCATTCAGAATCTAGCAAACAGTTTCGCATGCAATTTATCTGATTTCTGCTGGTATCCATAAAACTAAACTCAGAAAATTATTAACTTCCAAAATATTAATAAAATGAGCGAAATGGCAATTTACTTCTAATTCGCTATCTAACACTGAAACAAGCCTGAAAATCACTGAAAGATGAACATTATTACAGGTACTAATGCAATTTCTACCATTCCCATCCATTTTAGTCCTTATTTCACAAATTGGCACCACTCTCGATAAAAATAAAAAAAAAACTGATATTGTTAAGAAAAAGAGAAAAGTCGCTTCAACTAATTAGCACTTGAAATAATCCTTTGTAAAAGCCTTTTTTTACTCACTAGTTAAAGTTCCTTTTTAGAAATGCTAACGAAGATTTCGCATATCGGCTTGAACACTTGAAAAAATTATTTCTATTAAAAAACAAGGGATTAAGAAAAGAGTATCCCATTCAAGGTCAAACAAAATAGGCACGGCGTATTTACAAAATCAAGCAAACGTTAATCGTAATACAATTAACGTTATCAGTATTCGAAAATCACCCTGGTTTATCTTCACACAAATTTTTTATAAAATTTTAAATCATCGATGAATTTAACTTAACTTGATAATGAGCACCTTAAATCCATTACCCATTGCCTCATTAGCACCTAACATCCAAAGAAATTATACTAATTTCATATTGCTTGACACTGGAGCTCCAGAAACACTCGGTTATTTCGATTTTCAAGCAACATCGCTATCTACCAATCAGGTTCATAACATTAGAGCATTTAATCTTGATTCGCGATATTCAAAGCAAGACAAGAACAGAGCAATAAGTTTATTCCTTCAAGAGACACTGCGATTAACCTCCACAAACCCTCAAACATTATTTCTTGAAACACTGGAGTTTCATGAGAACAGAATTTGCTATGCAACTAAACCCACGGTTCCAATTCTTTTGAGGAAAAGTGGTTCTTTGAGGCCCAAATTGGATATACCAAAGTTGCTAAAAAATGTTTTGACTGACATTGATCTTCTCTCAACAAAGGCCAACCACAAAATAGACCTTTCTACAGCACCAATCCATGAGACTGAGGCAACCAAAGCGTCAGTTTCGTACTTTCTGAAGGATTGGAACAAAGTTTTATGGCCTCATTCAACCCTTTCAGAATTTCGATCGTCAGTGTCCATAATGAACACTATAGAAAGTTTAGGTCTAAAAGAAGATAGTATTTATAGTCTTATTCTCTCCATTCTCGAATTAAATGGTGAAAACATTGAAGAAATTCGCTCTCTACGAAAATACTCATCAACTATGCATGATTCATATATTTTGATGATGCTAAGAAAGAGGATATTTAAAAAGCACCATTGCACTCCAAAATTGGTGGAAATCTTATATCAGCTGCTCAAGAAAAATTCAAGCAAGATGACTAAGATCGACCACGTTCTTCAAGAGCTAAATCGAATTGAGGGTTTGAATCAAATCTCTGATCAAGAGAGGAATCTGCAAAAATTTAATGAAGCTCAGGCGAAGATCGATGAAAAAACTCAAATTGATCCTGAACCAACTAACGATGAGGGTGACCGTGATGAAAATTTCTTAGAGAAAGAAAAATTAGGGTCAACAGATTTGAAAAAATTCAGATCAGAAATTGTTGCTCCATTACTAAGCAAACAACAACAAATCCATCCGAAAGTAAGAGAGTTAATGCAGCACGGTAGTCCATTGGAAATAGAAGAAGTTAACCTCTGGGGCAGCAGGATAGGAGACATTGGAGCAACAACATTAAGCATGAACAAGCGATGGACTAAACTTACATCGCTTGTGCTACACGGCAACGAAATCAGCGACCGAGGGATCGTTACCTTAAGTAAGAGTGGAAGCTGGGCTGACCTCACGATACTTAACCTATCGAATAATTCTATTGGAGACAAGGGTGTGATAACTCTGAGCAAGAATTCGACTTGGAAAAAACTTGCTAAGCTTAATCTAGGAACTAACTCTATAGGGGCTGAAGGAGCGATAGCACTGAGTGAAAATGATTCCTGGATTCAACTTACAACGTTGGATTTAGGAAATAATGCAATTGGAGCAAAAGGAGCAGCTGCCTTGAGAAAAAATAGCTCTTGGGCAAAATTAAAGGTATTAAATTTAAGCTACAATTCAATTGGAGCTGAAGGCGCTGCCTCATTGAGCCTGAATAGTTCGTGGATCAATCTGACGACTCTTAATCTAGATTATAACTCAATTGGTGTTGAAGGAGCAAAAGCTTTAAGTAAGAATAGCTCTTGGAAGAATCTAACTACACTCTACTTGGAGAAGAATTCTATTGGGAGCGAGGGGACAATAGCGTTGAGCAAGAATAGGTCATGGAGGAAGTTGAAAGCTTTAGATTTAGGAAAAAACTCTATTGATGCAAAGGGAGCGATAGCATTGTGTGAGAATAGCTCATGGGTTCATTTAATGGTCCTTGATCTCCGAAATAATTCGATTGAGGCTGAAGATGCCAAAGTATTCATCAAGATACGCCCAAATCTTATTGTAAACATTTAGTTGCTCTGATATATGTTTACTTGAAAAGCTTCCTCTTGTATATCCTCAAAAACCAATATGTACTAAAAAAAAAACCTATTATGTTCGCGAGCAGTGTGAAACCATGAATTGGAGGGGAGAAGAAGTAGTTCGGCATTAAGCCTATGCCCATGTAATGACACATGACCGAAGTTAGTATTAATGAAGATAAATTAATGATGCTAATACAGTTTGAGTCAGCTTTAGAACCCTATTCATTTGTGTTCAAGAAGGGTGTCTCAGGATGATATCAAATTATTCCTCTTTGAATCTTAAGCAAAATAAGATGAGTACAATTTTTTCAGATTGCAACGATATAATCAATTTCACAGTATAGAAATTATAATTTATTTTTTTCAGGTTGTTAATTCAGTTCGTTGATAGTGTATTGATGCCACTCAAATCTGGATCTATTGGTAAAGTGTTTTTCTCTGATAATCGAATAGCAGTACATGTAACTTCAAATTTGATCAGCACATAAAGGGATAACATCAAAAATGATATATTAAAATGTAAAGGCATTCTGTTGAAATATCCATTTACTCGATAAGAATCAGAAAACAGTGTATTTATGGTATTTCACTTTAAATACATTGATCATAACATGAAAACGTTTCCGTAATTATATTTAACCCCTTTTTAAATGGTTAGTGATACGTTTTCATTCACCTGTATATAATTAGATAAGCGTGGCTTCAAACCGAGAATTTAGTGAGAAACTAAAAAGCAATCTTCAATTAGTTTTTCTCAGTATTTCCACAACGCAACACAAAACAGAAAGAGAAATACTGGCAATTTAATCACTCAAAAAAATAATATCAAAGTAGTTCTCGATTTACATCATCTATTCTCAACTATTTTTTCAAAATTCCTTCTTCTAGATTCATATGGTAATTTTGAAAATTACTAAACTCAACTGATTGCTCCTAGAATCATAGTCTTATGTATCTTTTAATCCCATTTCAAAGAACAGAAGTACATCAAACAGCAAGAAGTAGGTGTTAAATGGACCCCTATTCATAACTAAATCTGAAACTATTGTTGAAAATAATTTTTTGAAAAATACAATTACTTCACCACCATAATTTGTTCACGAGAATCAACACTTTCAAGTAGATATATATTCTGTTGACTAATAATGTTAGTATGTATCTTTGACTAGACAGAAGAGATTAGTTAAAATATCTTAATTAAAACTTGATATCTCTATAAGTTTCATCTGGTGTATATTCAAATGCCCAAGGGTTCCTATAGATAAATCATTAAAAGGATCAAAACAATATTAATTATACTTTTCAAGAAAGATTTGAATCGCTTGCTTCACGGCCAAGTTTGGGAAGATGTTTTTTTCCGAAATTGGAGCTCTGAAGAAAAATAAGTTTTGACAATCAGAGAGCGAGGATTACCTTGTCACAGGGTCAGTAAGTCCGTTTTTTTTAATGTGCTCCTCAAGAGCGCTTCTCTCATATGTCACTCCTGCCTGGTTCATAACTGGATCTTCCATAAGTTCCTAAAGAAAGTTAAACACCCATCACAAAAATATCATCAATCACATAAGTTATTTTGCAGCATAAATATTCTGGAATGTCAAACGAAGGTGATACAGTCGGGTCATTGAGAAGCTTTTTGAGCTAATTTGGGTCAGTTATAAACAATTTGGAATAACGGGCAAATCAACCTCCTCGAGTTTTTTTTCGCGATCTTTTTGGAGTAACTTCGTATCATTTTTAATTGTGTTCTAACCGTGAGCGATTAAAGTCTCGGCTCAATATCCAAGGATTACTGTTAAATATTTATAGAAATTCATTGCTTCTGTTCTCTTTATCTCTAATTCTTTAAGCCAGAGAGCTTTTTTTGCCTTGTAAATGTTGATTTGAACGTCTTTCTCAAAGGCCTGAAGTCCTTGGCTTGAGCAAAGGGAAAGTGCCTTTGTCATTCTTTTGAGCGCCAACTTCAGCTTTTCTGTGCCCTGTTCCATCTTTCCGAGCTCCGCAAGTGCTTGACCAGTTAATAAATGTCCTTTAACATTTTTTTCGTCCAATTCGATGGATAGAACAGCATCTTCATAAGCCTGATAAAATATGGGTGTATGTTGGTGAGATAGTGGTGAAATGTGAAAATAGTAATAAAAAAAACAGAGAGCAAAACTTCACAGTCACTCTCTTTTTTTGTGAAGTTCAACATCGCTCTATTAGACAAATGCGCACGAATCCACTCAACCTGATAGGTCAGACGATAAAATTTGAATAATAAGGAAAAACATGTAGCAGCATTGCCATGATTTTGAACGTGCAGATCAGCATACCTTTTTAAAATTCCCAAGTTGCTTATAGCACCTTGCTCGGTTTGAAAAGAAAACTGAAATTGTATCATCCTTTTTCTTTTGATTTCGAACTGATTTAGTTTGAGGAGAAAAATCTAATCAATACAATTGCCATGTCATAGCATTCAATTGCTTTCTTATATTGCTGATTTTTAAAGTGTTCGTTGCCTAGTCTCTTGTAGTAGTGTCCAGAATTTGGGTTTTGTTCTAAGAGTTTGATCTGGGCTTCTTTACTGTTCGGTGCAGGAGCACTCTTTTTCTCTTTCTTTGCTGCTGTACGTGGCCGGAAACCCCGGTGTGACTGAGGTCGTTCCTGGCTTTCTCCTACAAAGAACTCTAGAAATTTTTGAAATAGAAGGAAATTACCAAAAAAACTTGAAGGCCGTCCGAAAAATTGATCAAAGAGTTCGTCTGTGTTATCGAAAGTGGACAAACCGAATAATCTTTCCATGTTATCTTTGGTGTTGTAGATGGCGAAAGGTCTATGGGTATGATTGAGAATTTCTGATTTCGATTATTTTTCTGATGTGTTTCGAACCAGTTTAAATTAAAGGTAGAGTGTTAAGATTTATGGTATCAGAGTAAATAATGTTTGTTAGTATGATGTGAAAATGACTTTGATCAGAAATGAGAGTTTTGAAAATCGATAATCTAATTGAGTGTGACTTTGGGAAACTCAGAGCAACTCAGGTGTTTGGATTCGTCCATATAACCCAAGAAGCAGCCTATCTATCAATGAAATTTACAGCTATCTTGGTAAACTAATATATAAGTACAATTAATCGAACAAGCTCTTCAAAAAAATGACCTTTACGCGGCTACTTGTTTTTCTGATTTTACAATCTTTATTAGTATAACTGATAACCCATTACAAAAGGAGAAAATACTCAGTTCTGGAATAATTTAGAATTCTACTCCCAAACTCTCTTAATCTCTTAGATGATCATTAACTACTCTCCTCAAGTGGTCTTAAATTTCACTACTTATTGCAGAGTAAGGATCGTTATTATTAAACTTTTTCTTATGTGAATTAGGCTACCTTTTCTAGCATTCAAATCTTCACTCTTTCAATCACTATCATAAAAGTTAGTCGCCAAAGCATGATCTATCTCAATATGGCAAGTGTTCATCTGACTTCGATTTTTCCTTTAGAAGAAAATAAAGTTAGATTAACTTAAAGCAGTTTATTATTATTCTTCATTTAAGTTTCAAACCTTTGTAGTCAAATCCCAGAGACAAGCCTAACCATGGAAGAAAACGAGAAAGAAAATTTTTTCTTTGACAAACGAGATGCCAACTATACAGCAATCAATTCAGACTTCAAATTTCTCGACGTTTTTGGAGATGCTGCAAAGAAAACGAAAAATATAATCATACCTGAGACAATATTGATCCAAGCTGGTAAATATCGGCCCTCCTCGTTTCAGTGCTCACTCAGTATGATTAGGTCAATTCAAGTACTGGCTATTTAACTCTCAAAAAGAACCTGGAAATCCGATTTTGAAAAAGAAACATGAACGACTAAGCCCTTCAGCAATTTTAAACCATTTTTCAAAGGTGATTTTGCATCAAGAGATCGACGAATATGAGTCTATATATGGTGGCGTTGAGAAAAAAGTATCTTTTTATGAGAAGAAGAATATCTCACAACGATTTCGATGCTTTAGGAGCCGATTGCTTTTATCCGTTATATTAATGATGAATGCGATCTCCTAAACGTAAAGGATTTCGCAGAATACTTGCAAGAAAGATTAGTAAACACCTTCTGTTTTTAGCAACAAGGTAGTTACGGTTCATCTAGGGATTTCTTAAAGTCATTCAAATGCCATTAAAACTCCCAACAAAGAGTGAAAATTATTCAAGTATGATTCTCATGCAAACCTCCTCAATAATCAGCTAATTACCAGATGAGAATTATCTTATTGAATATCGACATGATATCTCGACCAACCCTCCTCAATATCGGTTTTTCAAGAAAATCACTGAAGTACTTTGTGCCTTCTATGCTGGAACTCCTAATGATATATTGTGCATCTTGATTTTAGTTCGCACGAGCTGATCAAAACATATGCTCTAAGTATTATCGTCCTAAATTGCTCTATGGAAAAAGACAAAAACTACTGACCAACGAAGAAGGAGAAAAGACAGCAGGAGGCAGGAATAGTTTGTTGGCCAATCTACGTCAAAATGTGCCTTCACAGCAGCAAAAAATCTACAAGTCAGTCGATTTAACTTTCAATAAGCGCTTGGAAGCTGTAAATTACAAATTAACAATTACATTGAATGATTAACTGATGCTCAAAGCCGACTAAAATTATTGCCAGCTATCTGAGATCATTATTCAATGTCAACATAAAGAAAATGATTGCTCGATTTGTTCAAGACGGGCAAGGAAATCTGATATTTCTTGGAATTGAAGAGCTTTACGTTGATGTAGGGATCTCTCAGCCTTGTAACAACAATATTCAATATGCTTCAGCAATCTCATCTGAATTATTTGGTATTAGTGCCTACAATGCCTGATGAATCTATCAAAAAAAGAGAGCCAATTGAGCGAGCAGGACCAGAGTTCATGCAACTGACTGATCTAAAAGACCCTCAAAAAAGGACATTAAGCAGAGGAGCTACGTCATCATTGAGGAAAAGGTGATTTAATTTCGAGGAAAAGAAGGAATGAGCTCTAACTGCCTAATAAATTTAAATTATTAGGCTCCAGACTCATATCGAAAACGCAAATTCGACAGGCCTCTTGGAGAAATGCCATGGAGATTTTTGCAATTACATTCATTACGATAACTTGAAGTAACATTAGAAGGGTTTCATCTCCTAAACCACTCTATTTGCAATGGATAGCTTCCGAGCAGCATTAAAGGATCCCACACACGCATTGCTCAATCCAGGGTTCAAATACAAATTTTTAGAAGAGGAAGAGGATGAAGAACCAGTAAATTTACTCTTTTATTTCCGTGTAGCTGACCACACTTTTTTATATTATTCCTAGGGGAAGCTTCCGTATGAAATATCTTATCACTTGATCAAAAGAAGTAGAGAGATTCCAGACACTGTGAAGGAGATCCTAAAGCAGAGAAAAATCTATCCTAAGCACGATGTATAGCAATATTATTTACCAAATCATTAGATAACGACGTTTTGAATGAACGATAGATCGCGAGAATACAGGAATATATGTTACAGGGCAGAAAAATAGATTTCACAATGGAATTCAAAAGACCTGAGCATGAACATTTCCAGTCTTTGTATCGGTTTGTCAGGGTTTGCAAGAATTGCTATTCCACTTATGTCTGCATTACAAAATCACTTACGAAAACATCCTCAACAAATGATTTGTTGGCAGATGATGGAAAAGGCAATATCAGAGGTAACTTTTTTTGTTCTCCCTGGCGTCAAAACCAAATTATAATAATAATAGCCAAGCACCCTGAAAGAAAGAGAGTGGATGCCTTTAACTCATCTATTTATATGAAAAATCCTCTATCAATCACCATGAATGAGCCGACCAAACCACTCACCGCCAAGAACCAAACGACCCGTAGCAAATTCGAGAAGACTACTTCTTCCGGATTTTTCACTTCAAAAGCACCGGCTCGAAAAATTGACATCAACGCAAGCTCTCAGAGGCTCTTACTGGGAGTTTGCTCAATCTTGCCTCCAACACAACCAGAGAGGATTACCGAAGAGCAAAATCAGGCCAATAATCCAACTCAAAGCACTACGACAAATCCAAAGAAAGTTAATAGTCTATTTGACCTTGTCAGCAACCCTTCGAAGGGCCCTGAAGACAAACCAGAAACAACCCTAGCGCAAGATCCTGAGGAAAGAATTAAAAATGTTGATCAGAAACATCGAGGGACTGTATGAGCGAGCTCTTTTTCCTTTCTTAATTATTCAATTCTTTCAAGATTGGATTGATCGCGTCAAACATGAAGAGATCGTCCGTATTTGATCCTTTCCACATCCGTAAAAGTAAACTAATGATCGAAAACGTTGAGATAGAGTTGATTTATTTTATTTTCAGGCAAATTTGGTGTTGGCAGGCTCTCTATTGTTCCTAAAATAAGAGCATCGACAATGTAAAACATGTGGTTTCTACTGAATTATAACTTGAAACTTTTAGGGTACCGCTCACAGGGAATTCAAACGTCAAAAAGAAACCTTCAAGCAAAAAGGACAATGTAGCAGGCTCAGGAGAGGCATACACTCTATTTCATCATTCAGGCGCAATTCTTAGAGGAATCCCTTACTTCAGAGTGACCACTCCAAAAATGAGTCTCAAAGAAAGTAAACCTTCGCTGCTCGAAGTATTCTCACCTTATCTGCATAGAAATAAATCCTACGATGGTTGATCGACCAGCACCATCTCTCACTTTTGAAATGTTGTGTAACTTAGGAAACTATCCTGTGCCTTCGCACCTGAAAACACCAATTGAAGTTTTCATTGTAGATGAACAAACAGCCATCCCATACACGGTTTTAACTTCTGAATTCGATCCTTATAAGAGTAAAACCTAACCTTTGATCTCTTTAATAAACGTAATGCCTGCTGCTTCAGCGAACGATGTGATCATAATTTGCAACGATATGTTCGACACCTTTACTGAAAAACTTGATTACTTTAAAGGTTTAACAAAATCCCATAAGAACTTAAAGATCGTGCTTTTCAATTTTCCTGGTAACTTTATTTTTGTCTACCTTAAAATACAATTCCGATGGTTTGATCAGGGCAAGCTTACACATTGTTCAATAAGAATACATTATACAACAACGAATACAATGCAACGATGATTGATCTCTTACTCAACGAATTGTACGAAACTAACAAGATCGACATACTATGTGAGAACCTCAGATTTATCGGATTAGGTAGTGGAGGAAACACACTCTCCTTCTTTTGTAAGAATATTCACCAACTCTTTCTGACGCCAAATTCACATAGTGTCTCTCGCTGAGACTTATCTTTTATCCATCCGTTGCGTGATGGTAGTCAACAGTTTCTTGTTCATTGACGATTTCCTCCGCAGAATGCTACTGAAAGCTCGTGAAACATTCGAAAACACCCCCTGCAACCTTCCTGATATCGCCTTCCAATACTTTGACATTACATTTGGAAGACGGCAGCTCAGTTTAGAAAATGCTCAGAAGCAGCTCAAATCGAATCCTATCTCAATTGAAGGTAGGAAACTCATCATAGATGGATGTTTAAACTCCATCAATCTCATCCAAAAGATTCAATCAGTGAAGATCCCAATTGTTATCGTTCATTCTCTGCAAAATAATATAGTTGATGTCAACCATACCTATCTTTTCGAAAATACTTTCGAATCAGCTAAACTTAAGCAAGAAACAGAAAAGCTATCGATCCAGGAGTTTTTCAATTCACAAAGACGTCGACTTACGCTACTCTGCGAAGGAGGCTACTCATTGTTCGATGAACGGGGCCCTGATTTTTTGGCACATTTAGAATCGTTTATGACTGCAACTCTTTCACATAACAACACTTTGAATATGATTTTCGTTGAAAAGGTGCTGAATGAACTCGAAGATGGATTGCTATTGCTTCAAGAAAGAGAAATCGAAGACTGCAAAGAAATCATACAGGAACTACACACATTTGGAACTCTACAACGAGATAAGCAGCAAAAGCTTTACAAAAAAGCCTCTTCCTTGGCAAGCACCTTCAATGCCAAGATAAAGGATACTCAGATGAAAATTGAGAAAAGCATAGAAAACTTTAAGAATGTGAAGATCCGAATGACCAAATACGAATTAAATGAGGAACTCAACGAAATGATCCTCCAAAGTGAGGAAAGAAGACTGATGGATATTCAGACTCATCTGGAAAACGTGATAAAAATTGATCTAAACCCACTAAATAAGCTGTTGCAGCTCGCTCGCATTCAAATCAAGCTAGATGAAAATTTAACAGCTATTGAAACTGTGATCATTGATAAAGATTTCGAGAAACTCCATGATAAAGTGAAACAGACCCTACAAGCAGAGCATTTTGAGCTTCACGAGATAGAAGAATCAGCTGCCTTAAGACAAAACTATCTAAAACTTCTTCGGGATGTGCTAACAGCAAACAGAGATGCGCTAGCAGAAATTCAAGAAATCAGAAACATTGGATTTTCAGAGATAGAAGAAACATTCAATTGGATGCATGCAATGTTTTCAAATTTCAATGAGTTAACAAGAAATCTGCTCAAATTGGAGCTCAAACTTAGTGAGATACTTCATGAAATAATAAACGCGCTTGGACAATTAGAACCAGAGAAGATGAAGGCCAAAGCTGAAACAGCATTTAAGATTCAATTCCAGGAGATAGCTTCTTTATCAGAAGTCTTGAAACTTAGTGAACAAACCAAGGAGATGGCTCGAATTGAAGAACTCGCCAAAGTTGGCGCAGAAATCGAGATGAACAAGGATCTTGTCTCTGAAGATGTGAAGAATGTTTGTAGTCAGTTTATCAAAAGAATCGACACGTTTTTGGCAAACAATGAATTGGATGAAAGTAAATTATTTTTCAAAAGCAGCATCAATTGAACTTACTTTTCTTTGTTTAGGTGCCAAAACGACATTGCAAAGTTTGATGACAAATTGCAAGGAACTTCGTGTTTGATCCTAGTTAGTGATTTTCTATAATTTTGCCTTTTACATTGCTGAATGTTGGTGAATATTGTGGTTATAGTCATTGAAAATAAACGCTTAACGAGACTAAGACATTATTTTTGCGACTTCTCCATCACAAACTAAAACCAGCATAGAGTTAATATCTGACTTTAATTTTGTTTGAGAAGGATAGCTTCTTCCTATTTAAATAAGAGAAAAAGTCCATTGCCTCTTGCGTTATTGGGGCATTCTATTCATTGTAAATGTTTACCGGATTATTTCGCCTTCTACATAGAAACGACATGTTGCTTAGATGTTGTATAGTGTCCAAACAGTATGAAGCAGTTAATAATCGAAAAATCAAACATTTTGTCGAATAAGCCTAATGTTGTTTCATCAACAATTAATTTAGTTGAATATTTCATCCAAATTCAATTCAAGTAAGGGGATTGAAAGTATGACTTTGATGCAGCGATCATGCTTCTTAAGAATGCCCTAACTCAGTAAACTTGTTCTTAAAATTTAACAATTTCTATTCTCTGAATTGTTTAACGGCTAAAATCACCTCTTTCCTTAGAAAGATTAACTAACTGTATATTTGGAGTCCAAATTCTGAAAATTTTCACTTTAAGGTGAGCTTCGATAGTCATCTTAAGATATTTTCGAAACTATTGTGTTAGTTTGCTCTGAAATTATGCTTAAATGCCAGTTCCTGGCGTATCCATGTTCAACCCAAAACACCACAAAACTTTGATTATTTCTTTTTCTGGGTTTTAGGGGATTGACATTTTTCACGCGAGGTCAGTATTCTTTTTTCTTGCTTTCCATTTTAATTCCTGGAATCAGTGAGCAGGTTTGCTTGATCTTCATCACGATATTAGCAACTGATTTAGTTGCTCGTTAAAACATAATTGTTACTGAATTATAACATGGAAACACTATCTATCAACTAGAAACCCATAAAACAATGAATTTAGAAAATTGCTACTATCTGATAGATTGTTGGGACATTCATTAAGCATTTAATCAGAAGGAGGCTGCTCGATGTGTTTCCAATTTTCCCGAGGACTATTGATATCAATTCTGATTTCTTCGAAATAAATCAGGTTAAGTTCGCACTTGCCATCATTTTTGCTCATAGAAAAGTTGGCTATCCGCGCAAAAAATTTATTTTAGAACACCTTTTCTGAAAAAAATTTTTCTTAACCTTCTTCTTGCTATTTTATCTGGTTCTGCACCAAATAGACTACCCACTGTTGCTTGACTATCATTGTTATTTGGATTGTTATGTACTTCCCTCCCTCTATGTTACTTTCAGCCGCAAATGGCCTATGAATATCATTAACAAGCAGCTCACATCTTGACGACATATTTTCTTTTTTTTGATATCAGAAATATTGATCTCGGTTGCTTTGATCTCCTCTATTTATCCTCTTGCGATTTTTCATCCCTCTACCCTTCTTTCGAATTTCCTTGAACAGAATTGGTAATTTTCGAAACTTGCTTGTCAAAAACCATTAAACTAACCAGAAGCTTTACTGAAAAACGTGTGAAATCTTTCGATTTGCCAAAACAACTCCGAAAATTTCTTTTCTTCCATGCGATCATTTGCCAGGAGTGAATAGAAATTCGTGGTAACAGCTAAATTTTCGGCTGAGCTCACTGAATGTGCGATTAAGCTATTTTAAATTCTGATATTGGGTAACCGTTTGACTTCGGAATTCGTAAATTATTCTTAATTTATTTTTTTAAGAGCTGGATAAGATCAGTAACCAGTGCGAAAATTAACAAAGTGTTCCGCATTCTTAAATGTGATCCGGTTAGAACAAAAATATAATTTGAAAATTACCACTTAACTAACCATACTGCGCTCTCTGCAGCAAAATTAATTTAGCCTAACAACCTCTGATAACAACACTAATGCCTAACTATCCGATGAAAGCAAACTCCGAAAATGTTTTTCAATCTCGAAAGGGTAACTATACTTTGCCATACTTTGAAGATTCGAAAGAAGGGAACCGATGTGAAGAATGTGAAGAAAATTTGGCCATTGTCTTCTGTAAGAACTGCGAGGAATATCTGTGTAAAGGATGCGATCTCAAAATTCATAACAAAGGCAGACGCTCAGAACATATCAAAGAAGAGATAAATTCTGGCATCGAGAGACCTTCCCGAATAGCCTTTATCTCTTTCAGCACGGCTTTGAAAGCAATTCAGCTCAGCTGCACCGACTCAGAGCTAGGAAAGAAGCTCTTGGCGTTTATTCAATCTGTCTTGGACAAAAATGAAATTGCTCAAGACACTACGATGATCTATGTTTACTATACTTCAGATGATCAGCTTTCACAGGATCTAATCGCACAGATCTGTGGATGTTTGGAGAGTCTCAAATACTATACCTTTATGAATATTAACGAGATCAGAAACTTGAAGCAAATCCAAGATATTTCACTGAAAATCGGCCCCAAAGCAACTGATAACGAAGTGATGGAATTAGCAAAATGTTTGAGTCTCATCTCCCGTGGATATCAAAGAATTTATATTTGTGACTCCATTAGCTCATACAAACTAGGACGCTTAATTCTTTCGCAAGAAATTGACGAAAACCAAAGAATTTTTACCCTGGAAGAGAACTGCAATACTCAAACTGATAATGCGATGAAAATGATTGAGCTCACCTCTTTCAAAAAAGCGAGTTCCCTCAGCAGCCTGGGCAATGAAGACTACAGTGATGGGTCCTACTTCAATTCAATGAATGATTTAAAGGCCCCACAAAGCATTTCAGGTACTACGCAACTTACCAATAATTTCGGACTAGTCCTTCATCCCAGAAAGGAAGTCGAAATAGATGGATCCCTGGAACTTTGCCACTGTATCACTAATGAGTTTCGTAAATTAGCACTACAAGGGGAACTTATGATCACAAAGGAAGATTTTGCAGGACTGATACAAGAAGTCGTCGCCAGTAAGTTTGATATGAAGAGTGAGATAGCGATCGAAAAGGCAAGCCAAGTGGGCATTGTCCGGATGTTCAGCAGAAAGTACCCTGACGGTCGTACTGTTGACTACGTCAGTCTCCAAACTGAAACTATCACTATCGAATCTCTTGGATGGGTATGTCGAAGTATCAAAAGAGACGCCATGACTCCAACAGAGAAACTCATACTTAGCAGAATAAAGGAATGCTATGACCTGAAGCTCGAGGCCGACTACTGGAACGCTCTCTTGGTCTGTCTCGAAGGAAATTATCTCAGTGCCAAGAAAAACGTGATTGACGAAAGCACGGTGATTCTTCCACTTATAGTCTCGAACACGAGCGACCCTTCCACTGGAGCAGACGCTCGTGTTGTATACATCAAAGGAGAAGAGTGGGCTTGCGAAGATATCGGAACAATAGATGAAACCTCTCAGTCATGGAGGACTTTCCTGAAGTTCTTAGATGACTTCTTCCGTGAAGATGAAGATAAACTTCCCAAGGCTGAACAAAAGACGTTTTATACTAGCAATCACCGACACTCCAAGTACGGCAACAAATACGTCGGGTACCAGAAATACGATTGGAAAGTCGAAGAACATCAAGATGGAAAAGCCGTTCCCGGAGGAAGATATGGCTGCGCCCAATTCGTGAAAGTCTGCGGTCCTGAATTGCTTCAGCGAGAGTCACTGGGCAAGCTCAATCTCTACGTTCAAGAAGCGATCAACAAGGGAATTGTTCGATATCAAAGAACTCTTCTGGTGAAAAACCCACAAATCAATATCCTTGAAGGAATTCAAAACCTAACAGGCCAAATCGATGGAATAACCGACCCCGTAACTGAGAAAAAAATGCGACAGCTGAAGAAAATCAAAAATGGCTTGATTGAGCTCCTTGTAGAGCATCCTGAAGGTCTCTCACTGGCCCAGATTCCTCAGTATTTACGTCGTAAACTGAATTTCTCATTCAACCTTCAAGAAATGGGATTCCCAAAGCTAAAGAATCTGCTAATAACAATGACCGAAGACATCCAGATCGAGGTGCTTGGCACAAATCATTCATATGCCTCTTTGAAACACCCAGAAAAATATGCCCATCTCACAAAGAAATTCGGAAATAAGCATTTCCATGGCTATCGCAATCAAGACGAACAACTCAATCTGTTTGGCTTCAAAAAGGGGCACAAGAGCTCTCACTATCCAAATTTGAAAAGCCCAGAACGAGGCTATAACAACATGATGTCCCCATTAGAACCAAGGAATATCATGAAAAAAGCGAACCACTCTCATAAAGAGGCTTATAATATGAATGGAAATGCTCAACACATGTACCAGAATAATTATGATAGCACATTCGACCAATACTTGCAGCAAATTCGCCTTGCCGTTCAAAATATCATCAGCCAAATTCCAAGCGGTATCAGTATTGACGATTTGCTTTCTCAACTGAACTTCGAACTTGGATGGTTAGTCGATTTCAACTATTTCCAGTGTGACAACTTTTACCAGTTCTTGTCAGGATATGCAGCGGATCTTGTGGACATCCAAATCAGCGTAGACCTTCAGAAACAGCTAACTTCCTACATGGTTTACCCAAGGTTTATGGTAGGTGACACTGCAACTATGAAGACAACTCAGCTTCAAATTCCTCTCCAACAGCAGATCCCAAGTACAAATGTGCCACTTCGCATCGATTTTGTTTCTGAGTCCACTGAACTTACGAATCAAACGGTGCTGAATAAAGCCTCTGAGACGACAGAGAAATATCAGCCAGCAATTGCGCTGTATGGCAATCAACCTTTCCAAATCGATGAAACACCAACCAGCAACCGAAATCTCGCTACTGAAGATGGTACTCCCACACCTCAGAATTTCCAGAGCGCCAATTTTCGATTCATCGAAAAGTTGCTGTGTGAGAATAGTCCGGCCGGAGCTCGCTTATTTACTAAAGTGGCCGATGCTCAGAACAAATTGAGCCAGTATGCTACTCATGACAGCTTTAATGCCTTAAATAATCTTATCAACAGTAATGAAGCTCTCGGCAGACTTCCACCTGGTCTCGAGACAAATAATAAATCCAAGGTCTAACCTGTTAAAGTTTTAGGAGGCTTTTTGTGACATTACAAGCCTATAATTTGAATAAGTAATGCCTTAGTTATGCTCGTAATTCCTAATGTATATTCAAGTTTAACACTTAAAAGTTATTGAAAGAAAATGATACTTATTCTTGTATATAAATATCGTTTGTTTGTTTCGTTTTTTTTTTTCATGAGTATAAAGAATACATACCCATCGATTAAATGCACGTATGGCATGACTAGAAAGAGCAAAATGATACCAATATATCGTATTTATTGAGATCGCCAACAACAACACTTGGCTTAGGTGATCAACACAGCTGGATATCGAATTCAATACATTACCAATATTGCATTATTAGTATTGTATTTGATAATATCAATTTTTTCTTCTTTTTGATGTTACCAGCTTTGAAAACCATCCATATGATTCTGCCAATATTTTTTGGATCCAATTTGCTTTTTGTTTGTTATGATATTAAACTTTAGAACCTTACTACCATGTTTTTCGATTGAAGATTCACCGAAATATTATTATGTTTGAATTCTGTGGAAATAGATATGAGCCTACCTGAAGGCAAACAAAGAATCAGTGGCTATTTTTTTTTTTGAGAAGCCACATCTTCAATCCCTCCGATTCATACAACAACTGCCAGCATTATAATAATAGCTGGGGGGACATTTGTCAGAAAGCAGCATCATTCACTTAGATCCTAGAGTTTTTCAAACTTGTTTGTTACAAATAGACTGACTAGCTCTTATTCTTAGTGAGATTTATAATTCGGCATTTATGCAACTAGTGTGATACTAATATAAATCCACTAAAACAACGAATGCTTGAGAAGAATTGGATAAATGTGTAGCCTAATGTTTTGTCTCTTGGTATATCCACCTGTTTTTATTGTTTATTTGGTGGTATGGATTTATAGTCAGGTTGTTTCTCTTAATACGTATCTCCTTCCTTTGGTTGGACCAATTTCTTGTTTGCAGAAGAAGCCATTTCGTTCTTGAGACCAGTTAGGATGGATTCTATTGTGTATGATTTATCCCAATTTTTCAACACACTGAACTTGGTAGTATCAACCTGGTATAATATTAGCCAACACACATACAAAGGAAAAATACCGTTCCATTGCTAGAGTTGACGCAGCCAAGGTTAATTTTCGTTAAGAACTTGACTGTGGGTGCTTTCTTAGGGTAATCTGGTCCACAAACGATCTTCAAACTGTAAATTCTTCCATCGAAATTAGTCTGGAAAATTATTGGAGGATGAGGTTAGCAAAACAGCGATAAAATTGATTGAATACTCCATAAGGACCAAGAATAGTTCCATTCCAGTTGGTTAAGGTCATATCCTCAGCTGTTCGAAGAAGGTGAATTTTGTTGAAATGGTAAGTGATTGAGATTTTTACGATTTTCAAGTCCGTAGCTGCATGATCCATCACCAATGCCTTTCTCTCCCTTTTCAAGTTCTTCAAATAATCTGAATTTTCTTGGAACGTCACCTAGTTTTCAATAATAGATGAAATTCACAATTCACAATTTTCATCAGAAAGGAAAAACGCGGAGGAGGAAGGAAAACGAATCATACCTTTGTCTGCTGGGCTGACTATTGAATAGAAAAAGGTTTAGAATAGGAGTTAATGTGGAGAGAGCTTTACCCATTTTCTTGAAAGCTAAAATTAAGTCGATGAATAAGGTTTGCTTTTTTAGTTGATGCTAAATAAGCTTGGATTAAATTCTTTTAGAGCTCAATTTTCCTCTTGAATATGAAACAAATCTAATTTCCAAGGAGATAGCAATGAAGAGATAAAATAACAAAAATTCAATAAGCTAAGACAAACAATAATGAACTCTGCACACACAGCAATTTCAAAGATATCCTCCGCAAAAAAAAGAATCAGTTCTCATTATTAGCTCACCTGCGCCGAGATAATAAGATAAGAAGATTCTTCTCGAACCTACTTCCCTCATAACTTAGGGGGAAAAAAGTATTATCTGGGAGAAAATATACATGAGACTCTTAAGGTGCTGCTACCTGCATTTGTTTCCTCATTTTCTTTTAATCTGAAATTATCTGTTCCAATTAAGCTCCTGTATGAAGAAATTGTTATTGCTCTCTTACTACAATCACACTCTCTTCCTTCCTACAATCACACTCTCTTCTTTCCACCACTTATAAAGTTGTTTCAAGGTGATGTGTGAGTTATATCTTTGAGCTCCTTAATCTGCCTCCGTAAAAAATTTTGAGGTTATATTGTACGTTTCAAAAGATCAATTATAACAATTAATTTTGCCTGATTTAGATGAAAGGACAGTCAGTAAAGCTAAAAAACTCCAAAAGGAGTAGAAATAGTAGCAGCGGCTCAAGCAGTGATGATGAGTCCAGCAAGCAATCCCCAAATAATTCGAGAATATCAAATAAATTTGCTCAGGGCAGCAATGGATTCTCAAAGATTAACGATCAAGCTCGCGCGGCATTGCAAAAGGGCCAAATTTCGGAAGCTCTGTCGAAATATAGCGCAAGTAATTTTTTATTATTGATTGTGCTGATTTCGCAAGGTCTTGACACTATCGCCAAGCTCAGTGGTTTACAATCCACGGATTTTATTGTCTATTTCACAAACACTGTAGAAGAAATCAACAACATGGCGATGAACTATACAAAAAAAAGGGATACTGAGACTGCTTACGAACTATTAAGCTGGTGTGAAAGGGTTGTCGATCCTGAGCTTTATGGAAATTTCACCATGCTGAGGAACATCACATATAATAATTTAGGCTGTACGTTTCGCAGGGTCGGACAGCTGCATCACGCGTTGAGATATTTAAGGCTCGCTTTAGATGTTCTACTTAATGCCAGGGAACTTCAAAACTCTGCGAAGACCTACTTAAATTTATGTGCAGTACTATCACAAATGGGAAAGTAAAACCATTTTGTGAGGAATTATTCAGTCAACGTTATCATCATTTTTAGTCATCGAGAAGCTATTGAGCATGCTAAAAACGCTTTAATCTACGCACAGGATGACCTGCTTCGTTTGAAAGAACTAGGGGCTTCTCTTGAAGCAATCAAAGAAAAGGTGAGCGGCCAGTACATTTTGACAATAAAGCTGAATCCTATTGCTTTGTTAGGTTTCGTTGCTAGCAATTGCATATCACAACATGGGTGTTGAAGAAGAGTTCATGGAAAACATTGAAAATTCTTTTAATTGGTACCAGAAATCGGTGAATATACTTCTAGAACACCAAGTCAATAATGAGAGCCTGATTGAAAAGTTTAAACAGGCGTATGAAGCTGCAAAGAGCGTAATTTGTATAAACTGGACTGCGTATCTGAAATTTTTCCAACAGAAATTTGCTACGATGCAGTATCGACCTAATTCAAACAATCGCTCCGCAAGCTTGACTCGCAATCGACCTCCAAGCGCCCATTATCCTGATATCAGAATTTTGTCTAGAGACTCCAGAAGACCATCAGAAACTGTTAAAGGTGGAAAAAGTACGCAATTCTACTTTCAAAACAACAGAATTGTTGAAAAACGAAGCACTGGATTCAACTATTCAGGAGCCGCCACACCCAAGTAAAAATAATCTGACTAGAATTTCATTGACCAAACAATTCTAGTCATTTTTATAACCATAGTCCCCCACACAGACCACAGTCACATCATGGAAGGAAAGTGGCTCGGCCTCGAAGCGCATCAACCCAAAGAAATCTGGATGTTAATCGCACGACGTTCTCCCGAGAAATCTATAGAAGAGAAACCGAAGAACAGAGACGTCAACTTACGGAGGACACTGAAACGCGTTCATATAGATCCACTGTGCACGGGAGCTTTTATGAAAGTAGAGATATGGGTATATTGATAGTATCCTGACTTTTTGTTTAATGATTTATATAAAAAAAAAATCAAGGACATCATCATCGTCAAAATCATCATCACCTCGAGAATTCTGGCTTTCAGAGTGAGAGAACGAAACAATTGGACAGCTCATTTGACCGTAAGAAGAAAAATGGAGATATCAGCCCAGGAAATCATTCAAAGCGGCATGTTATGGAGCATACCAGGTAAGGAGAAGAAAATACTTTACAAAATATCATTTTTATGGAAAAAGTGTGAACGGTGGAGAAAGCCAGACTGAAGAATGGGAGATCAAAACATTAAAAAAGGCAGGGATCTTGGAATGGCCTGAATCAGAAGACGATGCTTCTCCATCCGAGAAGTCCGGAGTAAATGAGCTGAAGAGAAATCGTATCAGATTCCTGGAAAGTTTGAGTGGCAGTAACAGAGCTCATGCAGACGCGTCGCCCCAGCAAAATACTTTAAACTTTGACCTGAGCGGTGTGGAGGAAGAGAGTAAATTTGTGAAAAAAGCTTTGTCGAATCAATAACTTTTTGTGTCTAGTTGTTGTCGAACCGAAATTACAAACTGATAGAAGTGGAAAAGAGCTCAAGCAAAAAATATCAGAAAAAATACTCCCAGAAAATGACACAAATATTCAGGAATCTAACCACGTGGACGAAGAGCCTGAGGTGAAGAGCAAACAAGAAGAAAGCACTCCTCGAAGCAATCTTAGTCATTACTCAGTTGAAAGCGACCACGAGAAGAATAAAACTAAACCTCCAATGACATTGCAAGATTGGGTTTGTTTTTATCAACGGATTCATTTGAGTTTTATCATTCATTTATAGGAAGAATGGCATTCAAGGCGAAGAGAGGCTGCTATCAAAATCCAAGCTCATTATAAAGGGAGGCTTGCAAGAGATAATTATAAGCTTCGAAAGGAACACTATTTGAAGCATAAAGGACGGAAGTTGCTTCTGAAAACTCTTCTTGCTCAGACTACGAGTGCTACTCAGGAGAAAATATTCTGCTCTTTAAGAATTTACCTTCGCTCTACCACCCAAGAGCTCTATTTCCATGGATTTGATCTTCTTAACCATCTCATATATGATGCGATTATAAAACTCCCCGAGAATGTGACGTCTCAGTCCAGCCAGTCTGATTATATTCAGCAATCGAGAGAATACGCTGAATCTTTGGTTGAACAGATTTACATTCAGGGCCATATGTTGATGTTTAAATCACTGAACGTGAAGAACGGTCAGAAAGGAAAATCAAAAGACAAATCGCAAGAAAGTAATGTTTCTCCCCTCTTAAACATCACTAATCTTTACTCAACACTAATAAATCAGGTCTCTTTACTCTTCTACAGAATGAAAATAAGGAAAATAAAGAACATCCTCAAACAGACAAGAGTCATCATAATCATGTCGAAGATCATCAAGACAGTGACTCCAGCTCTCAAACTAGCGACGAAGATGGTCATAAAAAGAAAAAAATGCTGGATCCACCTAACATGGTGAACATGGAAAATTATTACAAAGCAGCAACAAAAATCGGTGCACTGATGCGCGGATATCTCGTTAGATCGATGTACAAGCTTAGGAAGGAGAATCGAATCAAGCTGCTCTATTCATTCAGAGAAAGAATCGAAGAAAGAATAGTTCAGATCAGAATTTTGAAGGTGATGAAAACTGACATCTTAAAAGATCAACATCAAGGAGACATTCTTGTCTGTGGCTTTGATTTTATGATCCAAAAGCCGTTAAAGTCGCTGTGTGTTCCTCCCGTATTCCTGAAAAATATCAGAAATTGGAAAGATATCATGCTGCTGGTGAGCAATCCAATGTTTTATATGTGGTTTTAATATTTATTTTGTGAAATAAATAGATTGACTTTGATTTCGACCATCAGGAAATCGTCCTTAAACAGAAATACTATAACTTTCTTTATCCTGAAGGAAAGAAAACAAGAATCAAACCGTACGACGAAAAGAAGGTTATCATAATTCAAAAATACGTGAAAGGTTTTCTTGCTCGCAGGAGATATCAGCTTCAATTGGAACATCTTCGCAAAACGAATGGTTTTGACCTGAAAAAACGGTGGTTTGTTATTTTTGACGATTGTGGGTTCATTATGTCACTGTTTTACAACTCGAAAACGCAAGTGTTCAAGGTTGCTGCCCACAGCAAAGATTACCACTATGACATTGAAAGCGTTACTCATAGCCTCTTCGAAATTGCTCGTGAAAATGCATCACAAGCCACCCGTGAAATTATCTCAAGAATAGCAGATGCTATTTGTCACAACATATTGTTGATTAGAGAGTCCAACTTTGTAAAGATCATCTTAAAACTCTCTCAAGCAGCTCTTCAAGTCAAGCAATTATTCAAGATACTAAGCACAGGAAATGAAGAAGAAATCGACGAAATTGAAGCAAGTCAACAGAAACGTAGGATGAGAATCAAGCTCATAGATGCGAGATATGAAAGCAAAGCACTAAGCAATTCCTGCGTTCTGACGATAGATAGCTGTGATAACATAAACAAGCCAAAGTCGAAACAACAACCTTCCCCTCAATCTCAAGAGATTTTGGATATCACAAAAGCAGCTATCTATATTCAACGTTCCTATCGCGTCTATCTCAAGAAAAGGAATATCAATGCCAGGATTACTTTGAGCAAAACCGAAGACTATACAGAAAGCCACTCCCTCAGAATAATGAATAGTATCTTATCCAAGTCGCACCAGGCACCAGTGTATCTAAAACAGACGCCTAATAATTCCAGCGCTGGAACTCCCAAGGCCGTAGCTTCAAATAGAAATAGTGTGTTTGGAAAACCACCTCGGAGAGAATCCGTCCAAAGCATCGAAATAGGCAAGGCGAAACTGCAACCGAGCCATCTCAAGCAAGAAATTCTGTATAAAGGGACTTTGAAATTTGAAAATACGACAAGAATCTGTCAGATTGTTGTTTATTATCACCCAGCTGACCTTGCTTTTAAGACTGACTATATCCTTGTCGACGCTGCTTTTGATGTGACAGGTGCTCATCAAGAGCTGCGTATCCCCATTACGGAGATCAGGAAGAAGGGGAAAGAGTTTAAAAAGAAAAAATTCGTTAAGAAAATTGATAAAATGCTTCTCAAGAGATTGAAATTCAGCCGTGAAGAGAAAAAGATAATCTTTGAGTATCCAAAGCTCACAAGTGGCAAAAATAGCAATAGATCAAGTATATCGTCAATAGATTCATCAGAGAGCTCGAACAACCTGAAAATAAAGGATAATGGACCTCCAAACCCAAACCAAAATTCAAATTCAAATTCACATTCACATCCTCATCCAAATCCAAAGAAGAATCAGTCTGAACGTGCTGCTATCTTGATTCAGAGCATGATTAGAGGTAGACTCGCTCGCAACAAGGCTGAGCTACTTAAACAATCGTCGAAAAGAAACGTCAAATTTCTGAAGAGGTCAATCAAAAAATTCGACACGCAGTTCTTCCAGCTTGATTACTATTATTACCTCTCTACAAATGAAGTTGAGGTAATGGCTAAACTGATAGAAAAGAGCAAAATGAACTCCTCAATGAAGATACCAGTGCAAAAACTTGAAAAGATTGAATACTTGAGATCGAGAATTGCTCAGCTGAATCCTGCTGATGATGCAGGGTTCAAGCGCTGTTTCGCTCAGGCATTGGAATACTTAGAACAGGGTATTGAAATTAAATGCAAGCAAAACACAATTGAGATCTCTTTGATTGAAAAACTTGTTCAAAGCAAGGAAGAAGGCCAAAGTCAGAGTAAAGTAGAAAGCAGTCAAAAGCCTCAATCAGAAAAGAGAATAGAGTTGCCTAGCCCTCTAAACACCGCCACGAAAAAGAATGAAAGATACACTGAGGAGACTGAGGAAGAACAAAACGTTAGCCACAGGGTAGTTGATAAACTCTCTTCAGTCGAATTCATGAAAGATCAAAAGTCTCAAAAACCCAAGTCTGCAGCGCAACTCAAGAACGAATATGAGCAATCGGCTATAAAGATACAGAACGTAGTGCGAGGTCACCTAGCCAGACAACAGTACAAAATAATGAAGCTTTCTTCGAAAAAGAAGAACAGAACTCTCAAAAGAGGTATTAAGAAAATGGGGGAAGAGTACTACCAGCTCGACTATAATATCATTTTCCCTGAAAAAGCCATTGAAATTACCCAGGTCAGACTGGATGCGAAGGCTGGAACCAATAAGAGTACGTCAATCAGAGTTTTAGTCGAAAATTTACAAAATGCAGATGAACTTATGACAAAACTAGTCAAAGTGCAAAATCCTTCCACAGATGCACTAAAGCGATGGTTTGCCGATGCACTTACTGAATTGGAGACTCGAGTTGATGTACAATATAATCAAGACAGCTCGAAAATCATAATTAAACCTGCCGGAGGAATAGAGGATACAGTTAAAACAAGTCCTGGGAAGAAAGTTAGATCTGAAACTAAGAAAGTCACATTTGCAGACACTGGCAGAGGAGCTGAGAGTAGTCAGGAAGGTATCATTTCGTCAGTTACAAGTGATACGATTATGAAAGACCGAAAGGCCCAGAGACCTCAAAATGCCTCGCAGGAAAAGAATAAATATGAGCAGTCAGTCCTAACAATACAGACTTACTTTAGAAAGAAATTAGAACAGCAGAAATTTGAGGTTACTAAAGCTGGCGCAAAACGCACGAATAAAGTCTTAAAGAAAACGATCAAGAAATTCAGCGATGTGTTTTTCCAGCTTGATTATAGCCTCATGCACTCTGAAAACGTCATCAAAGTTGCTGTGAGTTTGGCTGACGATAAGAAGATTCATTCTTATATCAATGTTCCAATTGAGCAGCTCCAAAATGGCGCTGAAATATTAAAAAAGATGGAAAAATTAGGAAATAGAAACAACGAAGATATAAAGCATCTTTTCTTTGATGCTTTGACTGAACTCGAATCCCGCTTAAAAATCACAAGTAACTCAAAATCGATCCAAATTACGGTTGATCATCTGGAAACTCACGCCACAAAGCCAAATAATTCTTCCAGCTCAAAACAAGGCAACATCAAAAAATCATTAGAGGAGCTTGAGATAAAATCGCATCGTCTACCAACAGGCAGAACAGAGTCAAATAATAGTCGATATGAAGCCGAGTTCCATGAAGAAAACGATGAAATACTTTACACGAGTTCGAGAGAGTTCGAAATCCATC
>ENA-UOTX01000693-UOTX01000693.1-compost-metagenome-genome-assembly--contig:-NODE-693-length-33045-cov-12.590633_pt1 | contig 33045 bp, 20 predicted proteins | sample MGYA00238143_ERZ746982 | MGnify/ENA primary metagenome ERZ746982 (study PRJEB28758, sample SAMN06268862) | compost metagenome | isolation source: single cell | place: USA: California, Emeryville, Joint... | reverse complement strand
CTCCTCGTCAAATGGATCTGTTATTTGAAAATGCTATCAACGCGCCTTTTAAGGGGATGGTAACTAAACATGAAAAAGTTGGATGACATATTGGTATCCTTGCTTAGATAAAGATCAATGGTGCTATCCATGGAGACAGCTGGCAAGTGAATATGGACAATTACTTCTCCAAATTAAAAACATTCCTCGAAAAGTGTTGTGAGAAATGATTATGTATATATATCCCATTCGTTTAATATACTGATGTGCAATTGCTTAGAAAAAGATATCCAAATATATAATAGTTATTATGAGAATTATATAAATTTAATTGAAATTACTCACTTCTATAATGAGAACGGCTGTCAGCACACACTTTTGATAAGGAGAACAGAGCTTTTCTATCATTTTTGTGTACGGGTGGTGATACTTAGATTAAGATCAAACGATCTATTTAATCTTGGAATGTAAGAAGTGTAAAAAATTTCGATTACTCCACATAAATCCACATAAAGGGACTCTTTAGCAATACAATTAGCTTTTTCTCACAATAATTAGTCAAAAAAATATACGGGTTTAGTTGAAACGGTTAATCAATCCTAAAAAATTTAGCTTTCTTCTTTTCTCTCTTCATGATTGGCCGCTTCTTCTTCTATTGGAACCAGTCGTTTATTTTGAGGGATGAACGTTCTCGGGTTTGAGTCTGATTTCTTTTCAGCTTTGCTCGGTAAAGGAAACACTTTTTTAGGGCTAATGAATTTAAACAATGATTAACCACCTCTAAATGCAGTGAAAAATTTACGTAGTTCCATTCGCTATGAAATTTTTTATCTTTCTGACATGACAATCGACGATCGTTCTGCCCACTTGCAAGGAGAAATTACTATTAGATTTTATGAGGTTCCGTGTCTCATCAAGCAGGATATAAGTTCCATATTTTGAGCCGAGATCCGACAAAAAGAACTGCCTATTAACATAGCTGATTTGCCCATGAACTCGAGAGACGGTGCTGTCGTGAACTCGTATCTGGCATTGAGTGCCTCGACCCTATTATGTGAATTAAAGAGGGTACAGTTTCATAATAATTACAAAAACTTTCTTGCATTCCGCTGATTTATACTTGATCACATGAAATCCTTAAATCGCAGATGAGTCAAACAGAATGGTAAGTTACTACTTACCTAACACGCGTTCATTATGGAAATACTCTAAGACGATGTTAGGAGGTTCTGCTGTTGGAACGTCAACGAGACTATATTGAGTTCCTTTCCATTCGAGTATGTCTAGAAAGGTTCAATTAAATTCTTCAAGAAAGGAAGTATGAAGAGGAATTACGAGAAACTTCTGTGTGGCAAATTTCGCACTGCAGTCGCTTCCAGAATACGCTTATCATTGAAGAGGTTTCTTTCTTATCGACTTTCTTGCTAATCCATTGTTTGAAGCAGTTAATATGAACGTTTTTCATCGTTCCAGAGCATTTACAAGGCTGAATGATAGGGTCTCCTTCGTCTTCATCATCCCATAGACAAATTCTGCACGCTTTGTTCTGATTGTCAAGGTATTTCGACTCTTCATGTGCATCGTCGAAATTTAGATTTTCCGGCCCTTGCTCTACAATTGAGGCGTGCTCGATTGGTTCTTCATTATTTTCTTTTTCTTCCTGAGGTTCAGGTTTTACTTCCTTCTCTTGAATCGTTCCAATATTAGGATCAGAGTGCAAATTCTTTGATTGGGTCTGCATGTCTGGATTGCTTGGGGATGGATTTCTCAACTTATTTGGACTCAGATTGGTCGATCGTCTTCTGGGGTCATTGAGTTGCTCGTGTTCTGGATGCGAGTCAACGATGCTAGAATTCTGATGGTTTTCCTCAATACTTGACTCGTCAGACTTCATGACAAAATCATTATCATTTCCTTAAATCGCAGTTACCTGAGTTTCATTCGGATTTTCAGCACCTCCGTCTGGCTCGAGAACGGGGTTTTTTGCTTTGATACGGAATTTAATACGTCCGAATCTCACAACATCGCCTCTTCGGAGCTTCAGCCCCTGTGTTGTTGGATGTTAGATGAAGTTTTAACTACACTAGCATACCAGCCAATCTTTCTTTGCACCTGACTGTTTTGCTAAGATCCATGGCATTTCATACATTTGTTTTTCAAATTCTATATCAACTCCGTCTTGTGTCTTCGGCACAACTGGCTTATTGATGGTCAGATGGTTGTTCTTCAGCTTGAGATCAAGTACGGTCTCCCCTCCAGGAGGAATCGTCTAAGAAACTCGTGAGTAATAGACGCGTAACAGTTTTGTACTTTTTCATTGTTCTGCTTTTTTATGAACGTGACCTCATTTTCATTTCTCATTAAGAGTCCTATTCACGGTTACCAAGAGGTCGTTCTGAGAGCTATACCAGGCTGAGAGATTTTAAAGTTCTGCTTGACAATAGTCGACGGATCGTTGACATCAAACAAAAAATTGTAGGATTTTGTTGCTGTGCGAGTCGTAATATTCAATCTAATCATTTGAAGTTAACGGTGATGAGCTGAGGAATGGTACTGATAGGTGAACACGGTTTTTCCGTCTTTTGAACTGGTTGAAACTTGGCAGCCTCCCATGTATATGTAATATAAATGTATTCCTTAATTGAAACTTAGCAGCAATTAACCTTGAGGTGAACTTAAATTTTTTAATGGATTAATTGGAATTAATTGCCTGTTCAAAATTTTATTTAGATCGAACTCGAAGGCGTTGGAATTATACATTAATTGATAAAATAGTTGGCAGGAATCTCTTACCAAGAATCGCCTACTTGAGGAATGACAAAGATAACGTCTACTCTTTGAATACGTAATAGCTCACTGAAGACCTGGATACCAACATCCAAAATAAAATGGATATTGTTGTCAAACAGTAATTTTTCTGGTCTCTATTTTTTGTATATAGCGAAAGGCCCAGTAACGTCCTCGCAACAGCAACGACATTCCAAGATGGAACATGGTAAAAAATTAGCTTGATTAAGTAGTTTTAACAAAACAAAAGTGGGACAATTTTATAATTATTTAGAATTCTGCTAACTGACCGCTTAATTAAAACATTAAGATAGCTTGGAAGAAGTTTTCTCTGCTTTGTCTCTCCAAACGAAAACGCCAAATTCCAGCTTACTTTCTGCTTAATGTCTTAACAGGAATATTGAAGAAGCTTTTTAACTCTAAGTTTCAATTAAGACTCTCAAAAAATTTGTAGCAATTTCAATAGCCTTAAATAGATTGGAGGTCTTAAATGAATTTACAAGGGCTCTTCCGTTCAATAAATGCTATCTGAATTATTTAGGAAAGTGCAAAGGAAAAGAAAAAAGGACTTAATATGAAAGTAGGTTGGTTGAAACCTTTGGATGAAGAGCGAAACTTGACAATCTGTATTACCGAATCACAAATCAAACATAATCACGAGAATATATCATATTGTATAAAACCATCAAGTCAAGTTTGCTATGAAGTTAATTGTGCTTATCATAAAAAAGTGATGATTTCCTCCTCTTTCAAACTCATATCGTTTTATCAGGTACAAGGATAATGGGTTGAATTATGATGAGATATTTCACAGTAGGGTTATCCCAGATCACCACCTTTAAATTTACAGGTAACGGTTTTATTTTCGCTCCAAACTTCTCATGACCAAGATTATACTCATTCCATTCCATTTCAAGCCGTAAGTTCTGGAACTCCGTGCTTCTATTGTTTTTGATCGTGCTACAAATAGTTATTAGCTCTCATTAAGCGTTGAAAAAAAGGAGATTACTTTAGAATATTTGATAAAATAACCATATTTGCTCGACCAAAAATCTCAGTGATGTCTCTTCCAATCATAGAATCGAGCTGCCGTTTCAAGATATGTTCCAGATACTTATTCGCGTACACCACAGTACACTTTCCATTCAAAGCGATGATAACGTCATTCATTTGACCGATAGAAAAGTCCAAAATATCCAGCAATTCTGAGAATTTCTATTTAAAACAATTAATTTTTAACAATATCCATTTATCTGTCCTTTTACCTCAGCCTTTCGAGACAACAAATATTTGCGACTGAATACCTCCGCGAGAAGCTGGCCTCTTGAGTTGAGAGGGTTACTTCTTCGGCTTGCGAACTAGTGAAACGTAATTAATGGAGGTGCACCAAAAACACTATATATACATGCAACAAGCCGAATGGAAGGTCATTGATCGAATTGTTCAAAGGATAAATGATCGATGTTTTGATTCCGAGTCGAGCATATAACAGATCTAACCCTCCAGAGTCGTTCTCTTTAAAAATTAAGTTATTTGAATTGAAGCTCTAATTAATTAGTCACATTAACAGACTGAAGAGCTGATTATACCTCTGTCAACATGTTCTTATCGAGTCTGACATCAAAGCAAAGCTCATCGCTCAGATCTTTGTCATACATCTCTTCGGCTCCATACTGAACTTCCAACCGAATCATGTTTGAATCAGGGTCCTTCAGATACATAAACGCTCTATATCACCAGTTGAGTTGAGGTTGTGCGAGATTGAATTAGATTCTTACAGATCACAATCCATGATTTTTGTTAGGATTTTAAGATCCTCATACTGCTCATATTTCGCTGACATGGGCTCTTCTTGTTTCGAAAGCTGGTTATTGCTCACATTTGTTTCGAATAAGATGAATCCTGCTGACATTTGCTCACAAATCATTCGAATCAAGTTTATGTTCTCCTCGATAGGTGTTCGATAGTTGCAGAGTTCGAGGACACCAACCGTATGCATTCCATAGCGCAGCGGAAAACAAGCAACATTCTTTGGTGCTTCTAAATCTAGGCAATATTTAATAAAAGGGAGTCTTTGATAAAAGGTACAATAAGTGCGATAGACACGCTTATCGAATAATTCATCTTGCAATGTATTATCATTCACATAGATTTCGCTCTTCGAGAAAGTCAAACCGACAATTCCGTTCCCAGATTTGTAAATGATTTGGTCACGGAGTTGGAAGTTTGCCACTTTCGAATACAACTCCTCTGTCACTTTGTCATATAGGAAGACAACAACTCTTCAAAAAAAAATTGCAGGAGTTAAACTTTTGTCTCCCAAAAGAGAGAAAATTTTACTTTTCAGTATTGAGTATGATAGCAAGAAGCTGCACAAGAAGCGCGAGGTTTTTATTAAGTTCGTAACTGAATGAGACGTTTCTGACGAGTATATATGTTAGCAGGATCTCCATTGTCGAATTATGGATTCTCTTGAAGAAAGCGTCCTATTGCCATTTGATTACATTGACGAGACCGCTTTTAATGAGTCTAAAATACCTTTGTAGATGGTTCTGTAAGCCATTCGGCTAGTAGTTGGAAGTCTCTACCTTTTAATTTTGCGAGCTAGTAATCATGCAATGAAAATCATCACTCCCATCATTTCGAAAAAAGCAAAATACTATAATATCATTGAGCATATCTCCTCCGCTGATGCCTTCTAAGTTCGCCTTGAAGTCAAATGGCCTGGATAGATATTTTAGAGTCCTAAGTCCTTTCTTTTTTTGCAGAGTATCAAGGGTCCGTGGGCTCCTTGGCTCAAAGTTGGCTAAGAAATTTTCAAAACCACTGAGTTTTCAATGTGCTGTACCATTGCTTTCCTGCGGTCTTTTTGGAGCTGACATATCTCGCATATTTTTCCGAGATCTATTAAGATCGACTTTTGATGCTCGGATTATTTCATCATCGCTGGCTTCGTCGTAGTGCTGAGAATATCCAAAGCTTTTATTGAGATTTTTCTTCTTCTTCGACCTAGGAAAGAGAGAAATTTGCTAAGGAAGTCCAGGTGAAGACTCACTTTGTTTGAATATTGAGTTCTGGTGTAGTGTTTTTGGACGCTTTTTCCATATGGTAAGGGAGATTCTCGTTGATTATTCTGTTTATGAGGTCATCTTGAGCAGCATCATTGAGGTTCACATCATAAGGAATGTTTGGTATTGGGATATTATGTGCCTTCAGGTAGTTAATGAGTATCTTGAGAGAAGATTTCATCCGTTTGTTTTCTAAAGCTAGACCAAGCATGGTCCCGCTACCCGGCATTCTAAGTTCATTTCGACCGATAGGAAGCTTGGGTAGTTTCGGAGTGAAAGAATGTTTCTTGCCTGAGTGATAAGTCCCGCCGCCGTCGTAGTGCATAGGTTGCATAATTTTTATTTTCTTCACTTATATTTTTCGCTATTGGTAAAGAGGTATCGAATATATTCACAAATGCTACAGTGACTAACATCACATGCATTTTCAAGTTAGACGACGAATGTTGCTAATAGTTACAGCTTCAAATGAGCTTGGAAGTTATGATAGGAAATAGACTTTCTAATAAGCATAAGCACACAAATTAATTTCCTATTTTCTCATAATGGGTCAGAGTAAAGCTCCAAAAAAAACCTTCTTGGTTCAAAGTTAATGAAAAGAAAAAAGTTTAATGCAAACTCAAAATAATCAAATTCACACTTTCCAAAGTTAAATAAAATGAAACTTCAAGCGATCTGCTCTTTGCTCTTAAATGTATCCCGAGATTAGAGCTTTTTGAAATACTACAGATCTTTAGAGAGTCAAGTCTCATCCAGGCTGATCCTAGCAAAAGTATAACCCTGCGAGGCACTGCAAAAAGGATATTAAATTAGGGCTTTAAACATCAGGTCCAGCTTCATTTTAATTCGATAAGCCACTAATTCGCTTCTTGGAACTCTCTTCATTCGGTATTTCATTGACATGTGAGATCCATTTCAAAAATTATAACGTTTAGCACTCTATTTTAATTGCTTCACGCTAAACTTAGCTCACTGAAAAAAAACTGAATTTTTGTAATAAACTTTGCTGATTTATTTTATGTTAGCAGTTTGTTAGCACCAATCAGATTCTAAAACTACCCCTGACTCACGCCTCTCAAGCAACTAAAATTCTCATTAATTCAGCACATCAATTATACTTTTCAGGCCGCCTTTTCCACTTTTCCCCTAGAAACACATTTTTTATGGACTCGTTCACCATTCATGAACACATCAGTAATTTTCCCGAAAAGTTATAAGAATTAATTATTTACAAAATTTCTGTCTAAGAACTAAAGATTTGAACTTAGCATCTCCATGCTACCTCAAAAAAATCTCCTTCATGTTCCCGCTATGAAGTCTACATTCGCTCAATCTCAGAACGAAGAAGAAGATTCAAGCTCCTCTTTCATGATCCGGCCAAGAAAAGTTCAGCTTGGCTCTAAAAATCAGTTGACCATCGAAAAAGGCCACAGCGAACAATCGACCGGCAATCCTTCACTCTCAGACCGACTTATAAAGTCTCTTCCTCGTACAGAGCAGAACCTGGATGATAAAATATCTTCTTTAGCCCATTTATCAGATACCAGTCTTGTAATCGCTCCAGAGGAACTTCCAATTCGTAACCCACACCTTGAGCACTCACATGAAATGACACCAAGCAACAATTCTTCTAACAGACCCTCAGCTGTAAAATCACTGCGCAACTCCAAGAACTTCTTGCTGAAGAAGACCTCAAACGAGAGTCCGAAAAATTTGCGTTTCAGGAAAACCATCGTGCCAGAAACTCATTGCAAAAAATGCGGTGGAGATAATGTGGCAGTTATTATCCTGCAATGCGGGCACAAGTTTTGCGCTTCCTGTCTGCAGAAATTCTTAAAAAGTCGAGTCAAGTCCGGAAAACTGCCTTTACGGTGTCCAAACCAGTGGTGCAAATCAGTCATGACCATGGATGATGTCTATAAAGGAATGGCGAAGAAGACATTTGAGCTCTTTAATAAATTTTGCATGCAATATCGAGTTTGGCAAGATAGTGTAACAAGGATATATTGTCCGACACCTGGGTGTCTGATGATTGTTGAGCCAGAAGAAGGGAAAAATACGAAACGAGTACCATGCAATGGCTGTGGGATGGAATACTGTTTGGAGTGTAAGAGCAAGGCGCATCCAGGGTACTCGTGCGAGGAAATGGAGCGGTTGCCTCCAACTGATTTGATGCTCGTTGAAGAGCTGATTGAGAAACAGAAGAGAAGATGTCCCAAGTGTCATTTCTGGTTAGATACGACGGAAGGAATGGTTTCTATCAAATGTAATTGCAAATGTGAGTTTTGCAAGCACTGTGGTGAAGAATTAAAAAACTGTAATTGCTAAAACTGTATATTTATTTCTTTCTATTCTAGGCATGAATTGTATTGAATATAATCCTAAGCGTCAAAATTTGAGACTTTTGATTAGATGCATGCAAGTGTATGTATAACGAATGATCAAAATTTCAATTGTTGTTGTGCTTTTTTAATTCATTTACACTTTGGTTTCAAATTGAATCTGAAAAGGTTTTTCCATGGAAATGTGATGGTTTTTGAAATACATGTCTGCTAAAGATGTGATACTTGGTCTGTATTTATGATAATAGGTTTTTGATAAAAAATTATAATATACATGGCTTCAGATAAGATTCAATAAGCAGCACTCATTTCATGAAAAAATCTTTTCGAAATCTCAGACTCTCTCACTTGGACCTTTGCCTTGTTGCTGTTAATAAACGCTGATTATCTTTCTGACCTCATGTATATTTGTGACTCACAACAGATAAGTAATTCACAAAATATTTTTTCTGTACGCCTTCACGTGTCGAGCACCAGCTAAATTTTTCTGAAAATTCTAATGCCCTAGAGCTTAAAAAAAAAAATAACATCTAAACTTCAAAGACTCTGCAGAGAATGTCAAAGCAAACTTAATAATGTTCAAAGTTAATCCCAACTATTGTACTGGGTATTTAGAATCTTTAAACTGACATGAAACCCAAAAGTTACAGCAAGTCTAACATAAAGACTAAAATCACTCAAATTCTCATCAAAGCTATTCTATACACACATTGAGTGGGGACAATACATAGCAAAATTTAGAAATATCGTCTGCTATCCAAGTACGTCTCTAACTCTTGAACCTTGTTAACTGTTTGAAGCTAAATAAAATTCAACTGTAAGATATTTTCTCTGAAATCACTATTTACTGTTTGAGTCTCAATCATCTGGAGCGCATCAAAATAATTGTTCAGAATATTTTGCGTCATGAACGAGCCTCCGCTTTCCAAATCTGGTCTATTGATTGCGTCGACAAGTTCTGTTATCTCTTTATCAACTCTCGACAGCTCAAGATTCACGTGCTTCGCCTTAGAGATGATGTCTCCTTTGTGGTGGCGGTGATCTTGGAGATTAGGGAGCACGTATCTAGAGAGTTCCTTCTCTAATATTTCTAGCTTGTTATAGAGATCCTCCTGCAAAGTATTAATGAATTCTGAGTCAAAATCAATTATTATGTACTTGTTGTTTTGCAACGCCGTCGAGAGAATTATTGATTCCGAGGAAATCGTACTCCATCTTCTGAGAGATACTGTTCAATTGCTCAATCTAAGAGGTGTTGTTAATAAAAAAGAGCTTGAGATGCGAGGCGATACTGCTTGGAGATTTTCAATGACATCTTTTTCGTGGATTGTCAGGTCTTTAGCGAGTTTCTGATAATTGTCGACATGCTCATCCATATCCTTCTTCATTCTTCTGAGAATATCATCCACGATGGTGTGATCAATCATATTGTGTTCGACTGGAATAGCTCTGTGATTTTGCGAAAAAAGACAATTTGTTACCTGTGGAAGCAGTTTTTTCTCCACCTGCCGCTGTACCAGTGCCGGTTCCTGTGGTTGCACCACCACCTAAAAGACTTGAAGTGCCGGTGGTTTGGGTTCCTCCTGCGCCGCCAGAAAACAGACCACTGCCGGTTGTACCCTTCGTGTCAGCAGCTCCTCCAGTACCAGTACCAGTACCAGCTCCACCACCACTACCACCGAGGTTGGAAAAAAGGCTTCCTGCTCCTCCACCACTACCACCACTACCACCACTAAGAAGACCTCCTCCCGTTCCAGCTTGTGTTCCGGCTTTGGCTCCATCTTGGGCTCCTGCTTGAGCTCCTGCTTGTCCCGAAGCCTGACCACTTCCTTGAGCCGCTGCTCCTTGACCGCCGCCACCTCTACAAACGATGTCAATTAAATAGAATTAAAACTGCTTACAGGTTGGAGAATAATCCCCCTGAGGATTGGCCTCCTGTTCCGCTGGCTCCTCCAGTTCCACTAGCTCCACCGGCTCCACTTGCTTGTTGGCTGCCGGTATTAGAGAACAAACCTCCCTGAACAGTATTAATAATGGAATATCAAAGAATTGTTACTGCTCCTCCTGATCCTCCTGCTCCACCTGCTCCACTTGCTTGCTGGCTGCCGGTATTAGAGAACAAACCTCCCTAAGCAGTATAAATAATAGAGTATCAAACAATTTTTACTGCTCCTCCTGATCCTCCTGCTCCGCCTGCTCCACTTGCTCCACCAGAAGGCTGTTGGGCAGGTTGTTGGGCAGTTTGTTGAGCTCCACCTCCTGCTTGGTTTGAGAAAAGGCTTCCCAAACCACCACCGCTTCCACCACTGGGTTGCTGCCCTGCTTGTTGTCCAGGTTGTTGAGCGCCACCTCCTGCTTGGTTTGAGAAAAGTCCACTTCCTCCACTTTGTTGAGTTCCTGCTGCTTGTTGTCCCGATGCCTGTCCTCCTTGTTGTGCTCCTGCCTGTTGGCCAGATGCTTGCTGGCCTGATGCTTGTCCACCTCCACCCAGCAGGGAAGATGCACCTCCTGCTGAACCACCACCGCCACCGGAAAGATTAGAAAACAAGCCACCTCCTCCGGCTTGCTGTCCCGATGCCTGTCCTCCTTGTTGTGCTCCTGTCTGTTGACCAGATGCTTGTTGGCCTGATGCTTGTCCACTTCCACCCAGCAGGGAAGACGCACCTCCTGCTGAACCACCACCACTGGAAACATTAGAAAATAATCCACCTCCTTGCTGGACTGCTCCTTGTTGGCCAGCAGGTTGCCCTCCAGCTTGACCTCCCGAAAGCAGACCGCCAAGTCCACCGCTGCCACCGCTTTGCTGACCAGCGCCGGTATTTGAAAATAAACCAAGTCCTCCAGATTGACCAGTACTTTGTTGGCCTCCTGCTTGCTGACCACCTCCCATATTGCTAAATAAACCCGATCCACCAGCACCTCCGCTTTGGCCAGTTGCTCCTATTTGAATTAATAAGATAATTGTCTACAGCCTCTTATGTTACCTCCACCTCCTGCTTGGTTTGAGAAAAGACCTCCTAAACCGCCTAAAAAGATTTAAATCACAAATGATAATTATGGCGGAATTACCTGTTCCTCCTCCAGAAGCGCCTGCACCACTTTGACCACCTAAGCAGATCAGATTTAGATTGCAAGAGCTCAGTACCTGGGTTAAGATTGCCGAATAAGCTCATACTCGAGTTTCTTTTTTCTTTAGATATCTACTCTAAACTTGCCAAATAAAATCCGATTTTAGCTGAGAATTGCTTGAATCCTATTATATTAGTCGAAGGAATACACTTTCCAATGATAATTAATCATTGTTTATTAATTATTTCAAGTTGTGAAGAGGGTCACAGCCTTCAGGTCTCACCATTGAACACCTACAAGTGGGATAGGTAAAAATCACAAATATTTTTTCGAATTTTTTGCTAGCTGTTTTCAAAAAGAAATGCTTTGCTGAACCTCCCAGCGCTGTTTTTTCTGCAAAGTTACGAGACTTTAAATCACGTCAAGTATAAGGAAACTACTTGAACGAATTGAGACCATTACTCCCAGGGCCTCCCTGTTGTGGAAATACAGCCTCGTCATTCTAGAGCACTGTTGTTGTCTCAACAGAGAATCAATTTGAGTTTCATCTCAGCAGCACAAAATCCGTTTCCATAAGAAGCTTTCTCATTTTTCGAAAGAGATTGTGACATAAAGCAATATATCATACCTCTTCATCAATGTTATATCATAGATAGCGTATATCATTTAACAAAGCACCGCTTTAATAAAATTTAGAAAAAAAATGTATCAACGCTATTTTCTCATAATCTTGCTTATCGCCGGCATTGGAACCACATATGCCTCGTCCAATCCAGATTGCCGCAAGTATATCCACTCAGTCAGCGCGCTGTATGACATCCAAAATCTAATTTCCGAAAACTATTACGAATATTCTTGGGGATCTCTCGAAAGCAACATGATAAAATTCAATTTTTGTCGCGAAGTCACAGGGACTTGCGGATCCGATCACAATGCGACAGCAGCTGCTTTTTATTACGACAGTCCAGGATGCCATAAACTAACTCGCAGTGCTATTCCACAAATGAACCCTTTAGATATTCACGATGCTTCTGCAGGACTTATTCTCAACTACACAGCAGCCTCTTCAAGTGACCAAAGCATCTCTTACAAGTATTCCGTGGAAATTAAATGCCATCACCACCAAACATTCACTATAGAAAACGTTGATTTCCACAAGAGGGCTAGTCCAGACTCTCACTCAAATCAGACCGTTTATGAACTCAAATTGGTAGCTGTGGCGAAGGAAGGTTGCCCTGTGAGGATTCACCATCAATTTTTTGAATTCATGCTGAGATTTAGATTAATATTTTTCATTTTTGGAGGTCTCATTGGCTTTACCCAAGCTTTCTGGGGTCTTAAAATGTTCAGATTGACGCTGCTTCTCAGTGGTTTTCAAATCTTTTTCATAATAATATCATTCGTGCTTTTTTCGTATGCATTGGAAGGCGCCGGGATTACCACACAATTAGCTTATGGATTCGTTGCAGTGGCTTCTGGGGTGCTTGGTGCGTTTGTACTTGTCAGGCATGATCGAGCCAGCATATTCCTAATGAGTATTTGGTTTGGAGTTGTTGTTTCTTTTCTTCTGTACAACGCCATTTTTGTTCATTTGGGATTCGGAATGGTGCATCTCTACGCCATGATGAGCCTCTTCGGGGTCGTTGGAGGGCTTCTCTGCTTCTTTTTGTGGGGACATCTCTTTATCATCTCGACTGCCATCACTGGAGCATATATCGCGATAAGGTCCCTCTCGCTGATTATCCCGAGATACATGTTTCCCAACGAATTCGATTTGGCCTTAGAAGTTACATACAATGGACAGGCTGAGCTGCCTTGGGTGTTCTATCTCTACTTTGTGCTGATAAGCGGAGTTGCTGTGTTGGGAATCAGATATCAATACAACCACAAAAGAGCAGTTGTTTCATCGAAAGAGGAGGATGAGGAGATTCCAGGATCATCCTATTCGAATTTATCTGCGTAATTGTTTATCCTTTGTAATGATATATTCTCTTAAATCGATATGCATTCAAACTGATCAATCGAAAGAAATCAAAATCAAATATTTCATGTTCAAGCGTGAGCAATTATCAACAAGAGTTTCAAAGCAAAAGCTTTATGTATAGAAACCAGCTACATCCCCTATGTGAAGGCAAGTTTCACTTTATTTTGCTACTCTTTTACATCCTCACTCAGTCAACAATAAAGAAAAAAAAAATTACTTGAGATATCATTAGAGCATGAAATGCAAAACAGGTTGTTGATTTTGATTTTGGAATATAAAATTAAAAATAAACAACCACAAATTAATCCAAGCTATGTAATTCTAAAGTTTAGCAAAGGAAACTCGATTGATAAAACTATGTTCCGTTTACAGTTTGTTGAAGGAACTGTTATCAATGAGAAATATACTAAAATTTTACCATTAAGCAAAATTCCAAACTATTTATGTCATTAACAAGCCTGATTAGGCTTTTTCGCTCTTTTGACTTGTTTATGAGCTAGTAGTCATCATTATCCTATTCAATGAAAGTTCTTAGAAACACAATTCAGGATGAAGGATTTACATATTGAGTTTGTCCCAGGAAAGTCTCTCTTGTACTATTATTGGTCATATCGATGGTCGGTTGCGTCGAAATTTGTTTGAGTATTCTTCCTGAATGCTGCCCTCTGCGCACAAATTTCTCCTCCCCGAAGACTAGAGCCTTCCAGGTATTAAAAGCCTCTCTCAAAAATAATTCTTGCGGGTAATGTCTGCTTAAAATCGCGCAGAATGCCTGAAGTTTCGCTTTGTCGGCCTCTGCAAAATGTCTGCTAAATATGGACCGCGAGTCTGCAGGCTTCCCATCAAAGCTTCTCTCGAGAGATAAAATATTTGAGGGCAGTCTATGTATTAAAGGTGAAAAACCTAATCTACTCTTGTCATGAGAGCTCTCATTAAGGAAGGTCTGTCCTGGGGTAATGCTTGAGTCAAATCTTCCATAATTCTGAAGGGTCCAGAAAGCTCTAGCCAAAGCAACGTGATAATGCTTGCTCATATAATTGAATATTCTACGACATTTATCAGCTTTGAGGTTCGAAAGCGAAGCTCCAGCTACATTGATCGAGTCTCTGAGTCTCCAGTACGCTATCTGAAGATTAATTCGACTATTTTTCGCAGCGATCTGGACAGAGCGTTTGAACCATGGGTTATAGTTGCGGGCTTCGTTTCTCCAGAAAGTGAAATACTTATAGATTTTCATCAGTTCAAACATCTTCTTCTTCCTTATAATCCTATTTATTGCAAGGATTTTCTGGCGTTGGATATGCAGATTCATGTTAAATATCAACTCTTGGAAGCACGCTCGTTTGTAAATCTGCTGATACTTGCGCAAGATCGAATATAGCGCTTTTCCTTTCTGAGTAAGATCTGTAATCGTTAAACCCTTCTTGGACTCAGCAAACAGCCTAATTAGTCTCAGAGCTGCTCTGCCAAGATGCAATCTGTAGTTAATCAGCGCTTTTACTACGATCCATCCGTGCAGCTGCTGCTTGTTCTTTTTCTCCCTTCTTAAAATAAGTGTTTTTAAAAGACCCAGACCTTTGGTTTTTTGCGCTCTCTCATGCAGTTTGCTTACAATTCTCAGTTTGTCCTCACAATGCTGTTGTTCTTGAGCATATTCCTTGAAGCCTCCAAATCCAGTATATTTCACTCGATTTTCAATTCTAGCCATCGTTTTCGCAAACGATTCTAATCCTCTTTCCAGCCTGTTGTCGTCACGTTCGACTGGCTCAGTCTCGAATCCGCCGAGCCGAACTTTAAACTCGTTAAAAGATCTCCTCAAATGCTTGTTGAGAATCAGCGCTAAATAGTTGCATCGAACCCTGAGATCTCCTCTTTCTTTCAGTTGATAATTGTAAAGATTGTCATAACTCCACTTAAACAACTCCTTCTGACGCGTATCAAGGATAAACAGCAACTTTGCCAGTGCTCTGGACCGTTTCATAAAAACTTCTTGTTTGATGTAATATCGAGCCTCAAGACTAGCGAATTTCCATTTCCAGATCGCAGTGATGTAAGATTTATGGTACTCAGTGATACCTGTGACTCTTATTCTGTGAAAAGCTGACATCAAGAGCCCTCTAACGTAATTTCCAAGCACATTATCTAATTGTACGATATTATGGGCGCTGCTGAATATCTTATAAGTGCATTGCGTCCTCCAAGTCTCCATGCAATATTGGAATTTATACTTTATCACCTCGTTCATCCTATTCAAACAGAGCGAAAGAGCTCTCCTTCTATTTGCGAAAGAAACCAAGTTGCTGAACACTTCCCGCTGCCGTCTGTCCAGAATCCTTTGAATAGTTTGGAAAAGCAGTGATGATGAAGACTGGACAGCAGAAAGGTATGCTGGGTAGATCAAACTGCGCTTTGAATTTATCCTCCATTGATTAATAGCGTCTTTGATGAAATTTTGCGACCTCTTGTAGACTAACAGCGTTTTTCTTTGATTCGTGTTTAATTTTACAATTTTTTTGTACTCGACGAACAGCTTTAACCTTAAGTACGCTGTGCTAATGACGCGATTATAAATGCTCTGCAGCTTCTCGAACCCGCGTTCTGAGGCCAACATCCATTGTGTTTGATTTTGCCTTCCTTCCATTACGATAAGAGTAGTGTTATCACGCCACCGAAACAGAGCTTCTCGGAGTAAATGATCTCGGTTATTCAAGCTTTGAATTATAATTTTCGCGAAAGTGATGCCTTTTTCCAATAGTTTTTGTTTTTCGACATTCTTTCTCCATCTTTCAAACAGCACTGCCTGTCTTGTCGACCAATTTTTCAAAAGCTGTCTAAGAACAAATTTTTTCGCAAAATCAACTTCAGAAATGTCATCATACAACTCTGATAGTGCGATTCGCTCATACGGGTCAAGAGCAAGCATTTGATGTAATTTAGCAATTGTTTCTTGATCCACGCCTTTAATCTTTGCCAAATCCACGATCTCTTTGCGAGCTAATTCGTAATCAAGCTTATCTGGAATAAGGTTCAGTGTTTCAAACGAGCCCCAGTTTATTCCCAACGCTTCTACAGCGATAATTCCAAGCGCAAATACATCTGAAGGTGAACCAGGTATTTTCTGATTGCGGTTGCTCGGTGAGCTGGTTAATTCAGGCGGCTGGTAAATATTGCGTTTCCAGTTTTCTTTCTCGTTCTGAATTGCAAGTCTTTTGTAAGGGAATCCGCGGAAGTCGCTTACGATGAAATCTCCATTAAGCGTAAGGAATACGTTTTCAAGCTTCAGATTGTCATGAGGGGCCCCAAATGATTGGTACACATAATTAAGTGCTTTCGCTGAGTCTTGAATCAGTTTATCGATGCTAAATTGATCGAATTTCCTCGGAGTCTTGACCTCGCGTCTCTCGATATTGAGCTCGCGGAGATTTTTGAGCAATGGCATAACATAAAAAGCTTGTTCGTTTTCAGAATCGAAATCATAATTTAAAATCGGCATGATATTTGAATGAGAAAATTTCGAGAGTTGGAGGGTCTCTTTTATAAACAGGTCCCGGCAGCGGCGAGGGGATTTAATATAAGCGATCGATTTAGTGTTTAAAACTTTGACGGCGTATGCGTGATTATCTTGGATTGATCTGGCTGCATAAACCTTGGTCATCGTGCCTTCGCCAATCAATTCGAAATCAGTGTACTCGTTTCGAAGGCGCTCATGGAAGAGTGATATTTCAGTGTTGTTAGTCCTAAATTGTCGAGAGAGGTCGTAAATCATTTGCTGATCGCTCATATGAGAGCTGAGTTAATCGACAGCAAATCTCGTTACGAAATAAAAAAAGATAATGATTTTATTATAAGATTCGTTAATAGTAAATGAGCAATATATATAATGGGTTGGAAATGAGCACAAATGTAAAAATCGCTTGGTTTAATGCTGAGCATAGCCAAGCTCGGTTCTGGGTAGATATTAAAAAAATTTTAAATAATTGATTTATTCTACGTAGTTGGTGTTGTTGGAAGATGATTAGTGTTGCCATCTCACCACTCTAACTATCTGTTGCAATTAGAAGAATGAAGATATAAAGCGAAAGCAACTGAGTTGCTGCTTGATTAGTTGCGTGAGAATTTCGAAACTCTCTTTTTAATACCAAAAAAACATTAAAAACAACAAGAAAATAATGGATATTTCAAAAAAAGTCGTATTGGTAGACTGTGCAATTAGATGCATCGTCGAATAGCAATTTCTTGTTAGACATCATCAGACGTTATAGTAAACAAATTCATTTTTTTAGTTCCAGTAACCAAGAATTAATAATAATCATAATAGAAGTTTGGTGCGATGAATGAGAAGGAGACCAAAGATATTTTTTGCTTTATCTGTACACAGAGAGCTGTAAGAGAATTTTCATTGTAGTGGAATGTGAACGTTGGAATCTCATATCTAAGCTTAGATACCAAGGATACAATTATTGAAGTCTTTTACTGGGGATGCAGATTCACATTTTGCAAGTAATAACATGGAGAAAATTCACCTTTATTCGAGTTTGGGAGGATCATTTAATAATGAGGGAGCTGGTTGAATATGATACAGCCAATTCTCATAACCTTGTGAATTTTCTTTTCCATAATAAAATGGTATCAGGACTGTTTGTTCTAGTTCTAAATATTCCTTTGTTATTATATTTGACTGCAGACAAAATAAAACTCTAGTGAATTAGTCTGCTGGGCACAGCCCGCAACGATTTGGATGCTTTCTGAAATTTCTCACAGTTTTCAACAGACAAAAAATAAAAATGTCAATTTCATTGTGAGGAATTTCTCTGCTTTTTCTTCAATATTTATATGAAGACTGTGTTAATGTGTTTAGATCTTAAAGCTGATGTGTTTTCTACTTTAATAAACTCAGTATTCAGGCTCCTATTCAACATAAGGAGATTGATAAATCTAAATGGAAATTGATGTAGAGAGGTGAATTCTTCAACTTTTTCTGCTGTCGTGACTTCCTATGTAATTCAATTTAGTCAAAAAATTATGTTACAAATTGTTTTTAGTAGTTATGTATGTGATGCAAGCTCGAGATGACTTTGGTGAAAGCGGCATAATTTCAGAGATAATATATGGAATTGGTTGATAGGAATCAAGCAATCCGCGATAGTATAGTGGTTAGTATATCTGCCTGTCACGCAGATGACCCGGGTTCAATTCCCGGTCGCGGAGTTTTTTTTGCTCTAAAAAAAATCTAGCATGAAGGAGTCTGACCTTACTCTTTCTAACTAGGTCTACAGAATGCTTTTCGGATACTCAAGATGACCATTGGCTATTCTAATAGATTTCGGTGAGAGAAGCAAATCAATTTATGAATTTTATGTCTCTTCCATTTGAATTTTACATCGCCTTTTTTTTTTAATGCTGCTAGATTGTGGGTCCTCATTTCTAAGGTTATTTATTTCTATTCAGCATGATTATTATCTTTCTCACTAAATCCGATTTATGAAAAAGGGTCAAAAATAATGTGATTCACTGTTTTGCAGATAATTCGCATGGAAGGTCTATCAACTCAAATTTTACATCAGATAATTTTCGCATTTTTCTTAACTATTAAAAGGTAACCAAAAACACTAGAAACTCGCAAAAGGGGATGCAAAAGAAAGTTTTTGCGAATTTGTCAAGCTCAACATCTCTTCGTCCAATTTCGTAAGCTTGTTTAAGGCAACCTATTGATGAAATATAACATTTCTGAGATGGAATTCAAAAGAATTTTGTTACCAGCAGCTTCACAAATTGAAAAGTAAGCATCATAGGACTATCTTTGATTGACACTTCGATATTGTTTACGAAATCTTCAATCTTTTCTTTGATTTTATTACTCAAAGCAGGGGCCTTCTCACTAGATTTTGCCTCTTGCACATTTGAAGCGAATTTCTTTAAAATAGATGGAGGAATTGCAGCCTTTTGTTTCTCCGTTTTGCCAATTCTCAGCTTAAATTGAGAAGGTCTGCACAAAAATAGATTGTCATTTTATTTTTTTAAAATTTCATTGTCTATACTTGTTGGGATAATCGTGATCCACCTTTACCACTCCGTGAATGCGGTACTTGGATATATGAATTTCAAATTTGTAGAAATGCTCTTTCGGATTCTGATTTTTATCATATAAATCCACACCTGTCAGCCTTCTGAAATATTCTTCTTGAGAAACCCCGTATTTTGATATAAATGGAGAACTCGTGCTGCTTAGCTCCTTTATCTTATTAATTAATCCCCCATCAGCAATCAAGCTTGAATCGTCATATCCAGGCTCATTCTTCTTGATAAATCCAGGAAGACCGAGTAGGGCTAAATAGTCTTCAATTCCGCCTCTTTTGATGGATGTAATCTCATAGTCAAAATTCAATAGGCTCTCATAATTCAGTTGTGGTAGACGGAATTTGAGAGCATCAATCAAAGAATTCGCAATCTTTTTGTTTTTTTTGATGGTGTCATACTGAAAGTTGATCCATAGTTTGTTAACGACACGGTCTCGGATCTTTTGAATCAAATTTAAAAGTCGAGAATTATCATCTGCTTGAGCTTCGACCGATTTGAACTGGATTTTAGACGCAAGTGCCTGTAGCCAACCAAAGACGCTGTATTTATTGTTAATATTCCTTTCTTCTTCGCTTTCTTTAATGAAAATAGTCTGAGGATTGATCAAAATAAATAATTCTTTACTTGGATCATAGAAGATTTTTGTCCCAGCGTCATTTTGTACTAATTGAGAAAGTATCTCCTCTGTACCAAAGAAATTTCTGCTTTCAAGAGTTGCAATGATGCTTCGAAAATTCTGTAGATAGAGTATCTTAAACTTTAGTGGGTAGATATCCTTGAGAAAACTCATTGACGGGTCGTTCTGAATCTTAGCATATTCGTTTAGAGAGACATCATTATCGGCCTTTTCGATGACAAAGGCCAATTGCTTGTCATGAAATGCAATTTTTTCTGTAGTAGCCTCTGAAAACTCGTTCCCATCTAGAGAATTGCAAGATAAAATGAGACTATTTTTGGAGAAAGTAATCAGTGTATAGTATACCTATCACATTGATGTCAAACTTTTGATCCAAATTTGAATTTCGAATTGATGCAAATCTGGCGTAGATATTATATAATTGGTCAGGCAAGGTTCTCGCTAGCTGAAGTTATGCTGACTTTGAGTGAGAGTGGTGAATCATACTTGAATTTGGTCAAAATTTAGGGTCTGGCTAACTTTAAACTGCTCTTGAAGCGGTTTGCAGGCATCAGCAACGTTTTTCAAATTTGTAGGAATTTGCTTCAAGAATTCTACCTTCTTTTCATATTCATTAGTAAGCCTATTTTTCTCAGTTTCGTGATTTTGATATTCAGTTTTAAGTTTCTTTCTGGCTTCTAGTTCAACACAAAATGTGTTCATCATTTGGGTTTGGAATTTCTGCATTGATTCATCTTCCAGTTCATCTTGCCTTGCTGACACTTCCTTATAGAATTTATCGAGCTTGAAAGATTGGAAAATTGTGAGCTTTTGATATCTCCCTACAGTATTATACTCTTTCAAGATTGGGCAAATGCACATTTTTGCATTGTATAATTTCTCTTTCGATATTGTTCTTCTGATAGATAATGCACTCTAAATAATTCGAGAGCTGATCAATTTTTTCTTTTTCCATTTGGCTTCTGACTCTATTCTTTTCAATTTCCTAAGCATCATTCTGTTATCGACAAAAAATCTTTAAAATCGCATACAAGATAAGTTTCCCTGAGATGCTTTCGTGTGCCTACGAGAACGTTGAAATTTTCTGCAAGTTTTAGCTTTAAGGAAGAACTCACATCTTCTTTTGATTTTTTAAGTGCCTGGAGCTCCTTGATGTTGCTTCTTAGCTGAGTTGTAAGATTCTGGAGGACTGAAACCTTGTCGATGACACTGTTCTTTTCAGAATCGTCGAAAATATCCTGTTTTTGAATATTCATCTGACTTTTATTCAAGCTATAGAAAAATATTCCAAAACTAACCCAAATCTTATTTTAATGAATGATACTTTCAGACCGCCAAACTCATTAACATTTAAAAATCAAAAGTGTTTTCTAAAAAGAGGTAGGTAGTAAGTAATACACTTTATTTACTCATCTCATTCTCAAGTTGAAAGAAATTATGGATCTTACCTGAGCGCATAAAAAATTGTATCTAAGTAAGTATATTTAATTTTCTAATTAGCATCGCCGGATGCGAGAAAGGCTAATTTTCGCTATTAGTTTTGCCTCTTTTAGTGTGGTTGATTCTATTCAATTTTTGTTCTCACGAAGCAAGAAATTTACTTTGTTTTCTCTCTCTGTATTACACTGGTTTGAACGCCTGAAAATTTCTTGTATGGCATTAAAATATAACTTATTGTGAACTAACTTACATTTCAGAAAATTATTGTATTACTGAAGCGCACGAAATGTCGGACAAATTTAGAATACGGCCACAGACAACACCTCTCTCACCACAGAAAAAGCACTCCTCGCACATTGTGATTCGGAATGTTGCCTATCGGAAAACTTCCAGTACCTCTAAACTTGATCCAGTCAAAACTGCGAAAACCAATTTCAACTCAACACAGACAAGTAATCCTTCATTTCGAGTTTTGTGAATTGACTAAGCATCTCTTCAATGTAGCATTCGAAAGCCCAAAGCTATTTTCCGAAGCACGCAATTTATTGATGAGCAGAGGCAACTCCGAAAAATTATTTCGAGAAACCACATCTTCCCAGTTCTCCGCAAACATTCATAAGCTCTCAACAAGCCAGATGAAACGTGCAACACTCGAGCCGATTGAAAAAAAGCAAATGACAACTGGATATTCAAAATCTTTTAAGACAGGAACCACCAGAGGCTCATTTTATGAAGATAATTCTGGAGAAATGATCACAGTTGCTGGTTTTATGGAGCAGCAAAAGCAATCTCGTCCAATAACTCGTCAATTTGGTGATGACGTGTATGCATATTATAATTCTGAGGAAGTTATCAACAAACCTGATCGCTTTGAGAAATTTGATCAATTGGCAGACCCTCAAAGGTTCGGGAAGAAATATGTATTCCAGAGAGATATCCCAATCCCCGATGAGAATGAGATCAGAATGGAAAATCGTCTTCATTTTCCACAATTAATTCAAGACCACGAAAATGAAAATACTGTTGCAGCTCATTTTCTCGGTGGTACTACTCATAATATCAAGCATATTGAGGTAACTATCTAATTTGATGAATTGTTAAGAAGTAATCATTTAAATTTTTAGCTCTCAATCGGAGTTGTTGAGGATGAAATTGCAAATTATATTAGAATGAAGGAAGAGATAAAAAATGAAATGGAAGTCATGAAGCAGAACCATGAAGAGGAACTAAAAGAAATATTCCATAAATATATGCAGGACATCAAATCCTATGAAGAGAAAATAAAGGACGACTTTATTGTCAATCAGAATGAGTATTTCAAATATCAAAAGGAGATTACGGTGCTGGAAAGGGATAAATTGGTCATAGAGAAAGAAATCTATGAGCACTTGAAAAAGATTGCTGCTCTGGAGAATCAATTGTTCAATTTCGAAGCTTTCGATCTCCAAGCTGACGATAGAGATCTGCATAATTTATCGATTAATAATCTCCGAACAGAGTATCAAACAAAAATGTCTATTAAACCCACATTGCATTAACCAACCAATTGTCTGTTCGCCCCCTATCTTTGGAGAGGTCTGATAGTCGTGGATATATAATAGTTTTTTTATTTTCAAAATTGATATTCCATAGATCAATGAGTTTCTGGTTCTTTTTCGAAATTCAGTGATTCGACTCCATTGTCTCTCAAGATACATTTTGTCATGAATGTGAAGAGATTATTTGAAAGGGTCTCAAATTCTAAATTTCTGAACAAGCAAACAAATAAGAAGTACTTTACTTAAAAACAGAGACATGACGCATCTTAGCCTTAGAAGTTCCTTCTTAGTAACACAACTCATTGGCTTGTGGCCTTTAATGTATTTTTTTGACAACTGTTTGATGTATTTTTCAGACCAAAAAACAACAAAATCTTGACGATTTCCGAAACTGATAGGAAGAGCTGAGTAATAACAGATTTTTGTCTGAAATATGAACTTTATTTGAATTAAATTATTAGAGGAACAAAATCAAAGGCCGTAAACTAGCCAAATGCATTTGCTCTCTAACCATTCTCAATTTTTTTTTCAAATGTAGCAGATAAAAGTGCTAATGGTTAGGCAAAAATGAGTGATAGCGAGGGTAAAATTTGGTGGTGATGTTGAGGAAATACTTATGGTCTCAAGCACGTGTTTATCTCAAAGGCAGAATGATTTTTTTAAAAATCTAGTTTTTCAGATATTATAACATTATTGCAAAATTTCTTTCAAGTTTGTGATCTCGTTTTTGCCATTTTCAGTCCATTTTCGGTGAGAGAAACCGGCCAAAAAAGCTTAAAGCACTGTATTTTTGTGCATATATTAACTTCAACAACGCAATTGAATTATTTCATATTCTACCATCTATTTAATGATTCAGGATCAAAGACTGAGTTGGTTGATAAACTCTATGAAGTTTTGATTTTTAAAAAAACGATTTCTTCATAAAACATCAACCTTACTATGTGCCAAATATCGGTTGCTCGAATAAGGCCTGAATTAAATTATTAAAATTATCAAGTCAACAGAATCATAAAAATTCAAGATTCACAATACAAGACCGATGTTGTATGGTGATATTAGCACCTCAAATGAAAAAATCGTAACTTATATTCTCTTCGTTCTAGCAAGTAGACGAAACAATTTAATCAAAATAGTTTGAATGCTTTCGAAATGGACATTCTGGACTCAGCTTTGAGTTGAGATTTCGTAAAACCTCCAATCCAAAAGATCTGATTCAAGAAATCGAAAAACATCTCAACTTAGCACCAAGCACAAACAAGGTGTATCGATTTTTCAATCAAGATGGAGTCGAGATTAGTATCGACGAGTTCGATTTACTGAAAACTCGCGACAGATTGTTTGTTTCTGAGGGTAAATAAGATCTTTCTTTCTGGAACAGTCTAAACCGATTCAAAGGTGAAGACTTTGAACAAATATCGATGCTTGCGGAATACAAAATGGTGAGGCAGTTGGGACAAGGTGGGTTTGGGAAGGTCATGCTGGCGACGCATCGCAAGACTGGGAAAAAAGTGGCGATCAAAATAGTCGATATCTCAAAATTTGGTGAGTTTTGACCTACTGATTGCCTGAGCTAACTTTTATAGCAAACGCTTCTGATACTGATATGATTTATGCTGAAACTGAAACACTAAAAACGCTGCATCATAACAATATAGTGAAGATTTTGAATTGTTTTACAATGAAAGATATGAAGATTGCCTTTGTGATGGAATACCTTGAAGGCGGAGAACTTTTTGAATTAGTCAGGGAGAAAAGGCGCCTTTCGGAGCCGCTTGCAAGAATTTATTTTAAGCAACTAATTGAGGCAATAGGTTATTGTCATCGCAAAAAACTCATTCACAGAGATTTAAAGCTGGAAAATATTTTGTTGGTTTCGAAGAATAGCGAAACTATCAAGGTGAGCTTTCCAAAAACACAAAACAATAAAACTTGATCCAAAAAAATTGTTAGGTTGTAGATTTCGGGATTGCTGGTTTGAGTTCAACCATTAAGATCGACGCGGAAGCTGGGTCGTTGAAATATATGCCACCAGAAGTTTTGAGCGGTGCAAGCAAAGCAATAAACCCTGCAATAGACATCTGGGCTCTCGGTTGTATCTTATTCGGCATGGTCTGTGGACAACTTCCATTCAATGGAAGCAGCCGTGAAGTCATTCGTAGAATTTGCAATGGGGATTTTGCCTTCCCAAGCGAATTGGAGGGACAACTCAGTGAAGAAGTGAAGGACTTGATTAAGAATATATTGATCCTGGATCCTGCTAAACGATACACTCTTACAAATATCAGCGCCCACCCATGGATTATGGGTGAAAAGCTAAAGTAAGTATTTTTCTGATCTCATCATATGCTCATAGTGTTCAAATTAGAGTAGATGAACTGGTCAAAGAAAACCCCGAGGAGACAAAAGAAAAAAATGTTCCAATAAGGGTGCCAAAGGTTTCTTTTAATAGACCACGATCAGAAAGCGTGAAGGTGCCAGGTTTGAAGAAGACTTCCAATTCTCGAAATCAATGCAATAATCAGGCCCGGTTGAAGAAAGGAAGTTTATTAGTTCACCATAACGCAGGAGGAGATGTAGTTGGGCATATGGGAGCTAACCCTGTGAGGACCATCCGAAAGTAAATATGACATTAGTTCGTATGATTAAATTTGTTTTCTCACTTTAAGCAGCTCCAGCAAGCCCGCAAAACGCGAAAATGCCGAAAAAAGGGTCCCAATTATGATTAAGAAATAAATAAAGATTTTTTTCCTAGAAAAAAACGTCTCAGAATTGAAATTTTACTCGTCTCTTTTATGATTTATTTTTTTTTTTAGCTCTCAAGATCTTCTATAGTTAAGGTGACTCTACTAATTTTCTTGTATCAATGATTCATAGTAATTTACTTTATTCTTCGAATTATAATTTGAACTCTTAATCACAACTCGCTTGATAATACGAATGGAACACCTAGAATTTCCTCAGATTCTATTCACATAGAATACCTCATTTTGCTGCGGCCCTCGATGTGAGTGAGACGTCAAATTGAGTTTTTCGATTTTCAGCATTGCACTTTTGGTTTTAAAATAAATTAGTAAGGTTGTGCGCGAGAAGAAGAACAGAGGCAATAAACTTCTGATCTGCGATTTTCAACTTACAATTATAAGTTTCGTAAATTTTTCTTTAATCAATCATCTTTACAGAATTTGCGGATATGGGATCATTCTTGATTATGTGATCAGTTGAAATTGAAAAACAAATACTAAAAATGCACACAATTTCAAACGATTAGAACTTGGAATACCAGGAAAAGCTCTCCTTAATTACTGAGAGTACGTGCGAAGTCTGATGAAGGCTTTTCGGTAAGGAAAATCTGAGTTAGGCCCAAAACTTTACCAAATATCATCTTATAGTCGTTGGGCTGTTTTCAGAGAATAATAAATTTTTTTCTGCAAGACTCTCGTCATTCTTGATTTGTTTCATCAGTGACGAAACGTTGCGAAGTGTAATGAAAGTTGTATTTTGACAATCCTTTTTAATAAAATTTACCTGGACTATATGATATCTCTCTAATTCTTACCCAGAGAAATTGTAGAAATTAAGACAACTTTTTCGATGGAAGCAGTTACAGTAATTCTATCTTTAAGAATAACATTTTAGAGATGATTCCTAAAGCACACTAACACTGGATTCACTTCCTATTTGAAAAGTTTTTCAACGATAAAATTATTCGAAGGTGTAATAGCATACACAGAAAAAGTGGATTGCAATTTTGAAGGAGTAATTTCGAGTGAAATTATAAGAAACATTCGGAACCACTGAAAATGATTGGAAATAGACCCTTGCTATTGAATTATCTTCCTGATATCATCATACAATACCTCATTGATGCACAGTCAAGAAAAATCATGCTGCCTGAAAAACAATCATTCAAAGCCCTACTAATGTATACAAATATTCCTCAATTCTCACAAATTGCTGCAAATTATACTCGAAATTCAGCAGGAGGTCTTGAAAATCTCTCGAATTTCCTCAACAAATTTTTAGAAGTTTTCAACGAGACTGTTGCAAGGACAGAAGGAGAAATTTTAAAATTTTTGAATGACAAACTTATTGTAATCTGGCCTCCTTTTAACGAAAGCACTGAGGAAGAAGTTACCAATATTTGTAGGATTGCAGTGCAAAGCGCACTTCAGTTGCAGCGAGGACTTTTTGAGAAATTCACTTCTGAAGCTTTTAAACCAAAAATAAGCATTTCGTTTGGACTCGGAGAAGTCAGTATCCTCCATGTTGGAGGCGTGCAGAGTCGTGTTGAGTACTTGATAGCTGGTGATGCTCTTTTTCAAGCGATTGAATGCGATAATATGACACAAAATGGCAATGATATCGTTGTAAACTCATTCGTACTAGAACGTGTGAAAGATATTTTCATGTTCGAGCAGATAAAAACACATCAGGACTCTCTCAAATCTAGAGGAGGAAACTTTTTTGTTATAAAATCTATTTTAAAAGGAGCTGTTCCGAAAATAAGCGCAGATCCCACGGCCTATAAAAACAGCATCAACAAAAGCACAGTCGAATTAATCAGACCTCAAATAGAAGGTTACGTCCAAAGAGAATTCATCAATTTTATTAATACAGAGCAAGAACTTTGGGGATGTGAATATCGGCGATGCACAATAGTACACATACACATTGGCGTGAATATATTGGATCTGGATAAAGAACTTGCAATTTCAAAAGTCCATCAGATAGTTCGGAGCATACAAGCTCTCACTTTTGAATTTGATGGAAGCTTATATCGAACGATAACAGATCAGAAAGGATTAACAGCAATACTAGTGTTTGGTTTGTACCCAAAGGCTCACCAAGAAGATGCGGCGAGAGCTGTTTACTCCATATTTGCGATTAGAAAAGAAATACGAAAACTTGGATTTGCATTGTCAGGTGGGTTGTCAAGTGGCGTCGTCTTTTCAACCTTTTTGGGTTTTGAGAGAAGAGACATAGCAATCCTAGGAGATTCTGTACATATGTCATATTTGCTAATGCTCGCAGCCATCAAAGAAAAAGAAAAAAAAATTTTGATGAGTGAGTCGACCAAAATTTCATCTGAAGATAAGGTGGCTTTCAAACCATTTTCAAATGTAAGTTATAAAGGTCGGCTTGCTGAAGAGAATCTGTTTGAACCCGTTGAGTTTGCCGAAGAGTTCCCTGCAACCCCAGTCAACTTCAATAGATTTCCTGAACTGCAAACCCATTACCATAACGTTCCTTATGTATCAAATGTAACAGTAGAAACGTTCCAAGAGTCAAAATATATGATTGGTAGAGAAATGCATTTGGTCCGGTGCAGAGAGTTAGCTGAAGAGTTTCTGAAGAACCCTAATCAAGCCACTATAGTTCTCGTAGCAGGAGCATTCGGGATCGGAAAGTCATTATTTGCAAGAAACTTCATGGATCTAGTTGTTGAAACAATAAACTCAAGTAGGAGCCAAGGACCACGACCAATGGTGCTGTCTTCCTCTATAACACCACAAAATAGAGACCAAAAATTGAATGGTTGGGCAAAGATAATGCGACTGCTATTAAAAATCCTCGCTGATAAGCGATCAACAACGAAAGAAGAGCTGTTGATAAGAATGCTTGAAAGCACTCCTGACTTGGCTGGAACTCTGCCGTTGATGAAAAATATTTTGAAATTAGCGTTGGGAGAGTCATCTCATCCTGAAGGCTTACAGTGGACACAGCAGTTAGATTCAACAGCACAAAAAAACATTATTAGAATTCTTATGATAATCTTACAAGAGTTTTTAGGAGAGAAAGATCCGCTGGTAGACCGAATCAATTTCAAAAAAGGGGGTGCAGAAGAGTTTAGCGGAAACTCTGGACCTCCTTTGATCCTATGCTTAGATGACATGCAACTACATGACGAGATATCTTGGAACCTTATTAATCGTGTTGCTATTCAACTGAAGAAAGTTTTTATTATTGGAATGATAAGAATAGATGAATTTGATACTTCTCAAACTCAAACCCGAATGGTAGAAGAAGCAATCCTCAATCTTGGAACACAAGGGCAGAATGTCCACAAGATTCTGTTAGAGAAACTATCTACAGTAGAAATCAGCCTTTTTTCAAGAAATTTTTTCGGTTGCCGGTTCTCAAATGAGAGCTTGAATAGATTCTTACAAGAAAAAGGCGAAGGCAACCCAGCTCTTATGTATAGTTTGCTGCAAAATCTAGCGCGACAAGGTTTAGTAACGGGAAACAATGATGAGATCATAATTTCAGAAAAAATGCGCATGTTTCTGCAACTTGGAGATTTTGCAGAGATCCGAGTCCCAGATATTCGCTCTCGAGCGAATGGTGCTCGACTTGATAAGATAGACCTGCCCCAATATCTCTTGCTGAAACTCGCTAGCATTATTGGAAATAAATTTGACCTGCGAATGTTAGTCGTGATAAATCCCTTTAAAGGCTCTGTTATAACTAATGCAACTGTGGTAAAGGCACTCCAAAGCTTAAAAAATTCAGGACTCATCGAGATATTGAATGAAAGGGATGATAAGAATGTACTTTACCGTTTCGTTATTCCAAACTTCCGTGAAGTAGTTTATCAAAGGCTTCCACTTTCAATTCGCAAGCAGCTCCATCGTATGGTAGCCGAGGCGTTTCAGAACACCAGTTCAAGATTTTCTGTAGGCAGGTCGCAACTTAATGACAGGGTAGATTCCCAAAGCACAGAAAAATTTAACTATCATTGGAAAATAGCTGATCCTCGAGGTGAAGAACCTGAGGCACTCCGCAATCCATTGAAAAGAGCTACCATTCTTGAAGGTGGTACTTCTCAAATCAGGAACCATGACCAACTGGCTCTTCTTAAAGTCGGATTGTTGGAGAAGAAAGCGGTACGAACGCCTTCTAAATGGATCAGTCGTTTTGTGACACTGGGTCTACAAGTGTTAAAATGGTACTTAAATGAGAGTGTATTTAGGTCAGCTTCTGATGGACAAGCGGGGATGGTTTATCTCCAGCACATTTATAGTGTTAGGCTGTTCCAAGATAGTGATGAAGAGCGTCGGATAGGCAAAGTAGGGGTCGCTCTAGAAGTCGGAAAGTGGTATAAAGGATTCGGTGAGATGGGTTCTCGTGAGATTTTTCTTGCATGTAAAAATCAGCAAGATGCCGAGAATTGGTACATATTTTTAGAATACGCTCGGGCAAAAGCTATTTATGATGATTTTCTGAATAATTTTGAAGTAGTGAGTCCAGTGAAAAGCAAGGCACCAGCTCACTTTCAGCCGTTACCACAAAATAAAAGCGAAAAATCTGATATGGTTGATGAATCTTTGAGGAATCGAGTTGAACAACCTTTTTCAATCTTAGCAAATCTCGACTCTGCTCCGCTAAGTCCAAAATGGTCGCAGAAAATCAATCAATCTCAAGAGACAGCAGAGTACTTAGTTCTGAAATCAAACACAGAAAAAACCAAAATAGCCCAAGGCCCTGATGGCAAAGAAAGCAAAACGAAAGAAGAAGTGATATTTGAATTAAATGAATCGTCATCTAATCAATCGAAACTGTTAACCTCTTCGCAAAAAAAGGTGAAGAGTACACAACAGAAACTACAAGAAAAGAAAGTGTTGGAAGAATTTTTAAAAAAGAGCGAGCTTAATTTTTGGTCTCATCTCATGTCAGTTCCAGTAACCCGTATGACTTCCACAGGGCTTTTAAGCACACATGACTCTGGCCAGCTTCTCGGAAAACCAAAAGCTTTTCCTCAAGAGAAGACTCCTAGTTTTAGAATAGCCGAAACTAATGAAAAGTCTACTAAACTCGGGATCAGTCAACCCCAATATACAGCTTCTAGCACCTCGAATCAATTGCAACCTATCGTCACTTTGAAAAAAATCGAGCCCTCTGAAAACTCTCTTTATACGACAAAACCCTCTAGTTATTTTAAAGATAACACTCTTTCTACCCATACACTCCCTATTCAAAGTTTCTACAACATATCAGATGAAGCTCCCACCAAAGATCCTATTAGGAAGACAGATCCTAGAAACTTTGCACTCAGTCATTCAAAACCTGAGGTCTTAGAAGAAAGTCGCGAAACTGTCAAAAAACCTTCGAAAGCATCAGTCTCTCAGCTATCTATGAAAACGCGAGAAAAAACTCATCAACCACAACGTCGAATTTTGCATGAAGAACAAACAGAAACTACCAAAGTTAGCCAACCAAATATACACAGAAAATATGAGATGTTCAACGGATTTTTTTCAGATAAATATTTTGATAATAGTAAGCTTTTGACTAAGAACAACCAGATAAACAAGGCTCATATGCAACACCTTGTCAGAAGCGAAAGCAGAAGAAAGAAACGAAAGAACGTGGTTGCGCAAGGAGATAGAATGATGCCAATACAATCAACACCCGACACATTTGTTGTGAATCACGAGGAGAAAGACCGAAGACCCGCTATTCAATCGACGTTCCCTCGTTCGTCAACCAAGCTTTTAGATGAACAGATGAATAATAATTCGACAAGAATCTTCAATCATGGGGGGCAGAGTTTTCAGCCGAGAGAGTGGAGCAAGATGCCAAGAGTAAAAGAAATAGATTATGAGGAATCCTGGAGACCTAATTTAAGAGGTAACAAAAACTGGGAAAATAATTCTTGAAACGAATTCTCTAGGATCAGCAGGTCTCCAAAATGTTTACAAAGATTATCCACGCTATTTTGAACAATGGGCAAGAAATTCCGCCAACACAAGTCCTTCTAGAGGTAATCATTGGGAAAAAACATACTTATCAGTATGTTTCTTACTTAATTTCGTAGATTTTGACTCACAATACGGGATGAATCAATCATTTGATCCAGCTGAAGAGATCGATTACGTGGCAGAAAGGGATCGCTCTTTTGAAGACAGACAGCAAAGACGCACTCAAACCGGGATTAGCCCGGATGGCTTACTGATGGCAAACCCAACTTTGAATAATAGTAAGCACCAATACTTCTTATATTAATACTCCTGACATTTCTTTTTGAAGACTACAGCTTTGGTGTCGCGAAGAGAGACATTCCTTCTCAGGATGGAGATGAGTTTGTTTTGCCAGCGGGAGAAATGGTAATTTTAACCAGAATATATGAGAGAAGAAGACTTGCAGAATGCCTTTGGGAAGGAATGATTGGTTTATTTGTACTTGATGATTTACAACTCGTCCACAACTCGAAGGCTGCCAAAGACGTAGACACGAACGGGCTTATCCATACTCCTTCAAGAAATTTGAGCATTGGAGAGGAAAACACTCCCCGGATGAGTCGAAAAAGTGAACCTAAAAATTCTCAGAGATCGAGACCAGGAATGAGAGTTCTTCAGCCCAGCGACATGAACAGGATCACCGAAGAAGAATTCAAAGAAGGTGAACAAGTAAATAACTTTTATGACTTTGAAAGCAATCCAAGTGACTACGACTCTAATGAGTTCTACCGTCGTGATGGTAGCATGAAAGCAGATAGCTATCCCCAAAATTCAACAAATACAATGAAGTATGAGTTGAGAAATACTCCAAGGAACCCGTATTCCCTCAAATTATCATGCAAAACGTGATAAAGGTTCCATTTCGGGAAGATTTTTTTCACCTTACCAATAAAATGATAAATTCTCCTTATAATTTTGTCGACATCCATTACATGAAAGTCTCCGTCAACTAGTATATTCCTTTGATGAATTAAGCTGTGCATTTAAATGTACATATCCTCATTTTAAATCAAAATTTTATAATGGCCTCAGAATGACACAAGATTGTAGTGGCTCTGATCAAGCTAAGATGTCGTTATGATAGATTTTGATTTGAAATCAAAACTTTTTAGTTCCTTGCCAGCAAGTCATTCAAAACATCTCACCTCGTAAAAGACAATAGGCAAATTGGTTTTATTGATTAGCAGATTCTAACTCATTCTACTCAGTCCTTCTGCTATTATCAATAACAACCTCGCTTGCTAGACTAATATTTTTTGAGAGGGTTTTGGGAACGTTTCGTTAATTAAAAAATTAAGAAAAAACAGGACCCGACCGGAATCGAACCAGTGACCTCTTGATCTGCAGTCAAATGCTCTACCACTGAGCTACGAGTCCTTTGA
>ENA-UOTX01000692-UOTX01000692.1-compost-metagenome-genome-assembly--contig:-NODE-692-length-33049-cov-11.833556_pt1 | contig 33049 bp, 21 predicted proteins | sample MGYA00238143_ERZ746982 | MGnify/ENA primary metagenome ERZ746982 (study PRJEB28758, sample SAMN06268862) | compost metagenome | isolation source: single cell | place: USA: California, Emeryville, Joint... | reverse complement strand
GAACAGCAGCAAAAACAGAACTATCGATGGACGATTGTATTTCTTCACCAGTTTCCGAACAACCGCCGAAACGAACAGAGATCCAAAGAACGCTATAGGCGAAAAGAATGATATTTCCAGGATTGAAAGACCTCCATACAAGAGAGTTTGGAACATTGAGAGGAAACCTGTAAAAATGACGAAAAATCCGGATGTTGCTGCTGCTGACTCTGGAGATAGACCCATATCGAGCATTGTTGGATTCATGACTGTTCCACCTCCGATTCCGAGGAAACCTGCGAGCGTACCTCCTACTAAAGAAACATTTCTTAATTCGAGAGCGGTTTGAGGAGTCATAGTGAAATCGCCGGCAACCGAAAGAGGAGAGTTTTCTCTGAACCTTGAATCCTCGAGAATAAGTCCTCTTGCTCTCCTCTCGAATAAAAAGCACACACCTAATGTCAGAGCATAGAGGATCCAATATTCTGTGCTGCAGTAAGTGATTCCCAAAATAGATTTGAAAGTACTGGTGCCTTTGAGCAAGAACATACCAACGATAAGTATAATGAGAATGATGATCTCTCTGTATTTTCTCCAAGGCAACAATAGCTTGTCTTCTTTCATCAGCTGATAGATTCGAGGGTTATCCACCACCATGAAGTAATTCTGGAAAGTAGGGCTTCTGGCTCTTGCGCCCCATTCTTTCATTTCGACTTCATTATCAATGGACATGTCAGGTGCAACACCATCTGGAGGCACGTTTTCTCTGGCACGCTGTCTTATAAATTTCCCATAAAGTTTAAAGAAGGTCTTAGTCATAAGGTAGACCAAACCGATGATGGTAACTGCTGGCGGAGTTATGTTGTTCAACATGACACCAACACTTGTTCCGCAAAGAAGCATCGGAAGCGCAATCAGAGAGACATCGTAATCAATTAGAGGCTTTGGAGATGGGTCTCTCCTCGCGAGGAAGTTAATGAGGAAGTTTCCGAGCGAGCCTCCGAATACAACGCAATAAACGAGACGAATCGCATGACCAGGGTCGTAATTGAAAATAATCATAAGGATTGGAGCTGCGATGAACGAGCCTCCTTGTCCTGCAGCGTTTGCAATACCAACGAACACCATCATGAGTACGGAGCCCATAAATTCTCGCGGTTCGAGAGGAAAAACGCCTTTATGCTCACAAAATCCCTCCATGCAATGGTAAAGTGCAGGGCAATCAGCGTTGACAACGCATTGAGGAGCCCCACTTGAGGCGGCTAAGATAGTGACGAAATTTTGGATAGTACTTATGTTCATTTGATTTGAGAACCAGCTCTTCTCTTTTAAACTCAGAAAAAAAATTAAATTCTTAAAAAAAAAATTGCTTTGAAACAAAAGTTAGTTCAGCACCGGAAATCTGGCCGAGTACTATTAGTGGAATAAGTGAATAAAGTTTATTTGATCAAAAACGCTTTTTGCGCAGTGGAAGTAAAAAGCCTATGAGGAAACATATCGAATTTATCTCATCACAAGAGAATGTTGTGAGAAGCTAAATTGGGAAGAGTAGTCTATTACCCCGGAATGGTGTTCTAGGCGAAAACAGCCGCTGTTAATTAGAGAATTGATGTCTTTTTCATCCAGAGTGAGAAACAATGAATTTTTGTTGGGAGTTGATTCTTGAAGCTTTTTTGATCAAAGGCCAAGGCTTCATTATCCTAAATTTTGAAAGTGAAGAATTTGAAAACACTTCAAAACTCTCAATCAAATAAAGACTAATTTGTCGTTTTCAACAATACTAAAATCATCGCTCATTCAATTAAAATTGAGGTGTTGCTTGTATTTAGGATGGTTAGGAAGTAATACAGAGAGAAAAAATGGACTAATTGATGCTGTTGGAGCAGTGGCTAAAGAATCTTCATTTAACCTACTTTATTCAAGAAGCAACAGCAGATGTTTAGAAATTAGTGACAATATTTAGGTTTCACCTGATTGAAGATAGCCCTTAGCAGAACTCGCAGTATTCAGCAAGACGTCGTGCATTTTAATTCCGAAAAAGGCAAATTAAGAAGTGATATTTGATGTCCTTTTGATAGCGGAATCTTAAAATAGTATGATCAGAATAAAACATTTTATCATTCTTGAGAAGATTTTAAGAAGTATATATGGAATTTGCGAGGTTTTACCTTTGCACAGATCAAAGATAGTCTAATGAGAGAAGAAGAATCTCATTGAATTGTCATATGGCAGCTCATCATCTGTTTATTGCTTCAAAACGAAAATAGCATATGTACACCGAAATTTGCTTTTCTCCCAAAGCTAGGGTCTAGTTAAGTTATGGTCTCCTCGAAGTATTGATGGCTATTTCGTTTCCGAGACACTAGAATGAACATATTCCTGGAAAGAGAATAGCGAGCAAAATAAATAATTACAAATAGAGTCCATTTAGAAAATCGGACGAATCGTCACTGTCGTAAAGCTGAAAGAGTCAATATACACCTAAGCATGCATAATTTCTCTGTAAAGATATTCATAATTCTTTTTAATTGGTGCATCCTTTGTTCTGAGAAATATGAGTTGCTTAAATAGAAGCTGAATTGAAATTGATACTAGTAAAATCTACTATTGCATATAACGAAGCAGACAGACAATGTTAATCTAACTTTCATATAACTACTTTCCAAACCTTCAATATGCCATCCAATCTCAAAATAATCAAACACTGTTCAGTCAAGTTTGTCAGGTTTCCGGTTCTTGCTGAGATTTATCGATTTTAGAGCAGTTATAAGCAAAATATAGAACACTCATCGCATTAGCTAGTTATCAACATAATGTGAAATGATAGACGCTTTAAATTTACTAAATGAAACGCTTTTTCGATAAGACCTATCTCATTTAATCAAGTGTTACAAGAAAAATATGATGAACCCACAGCTTGGTATATTGAATTGTTCATTTGATCGAGAATCATATCGAAATTATTTGTTTAATTTTCCATGAGTTTATAAATCGTTTCAAGTTGTATTCAATCAGTTTTTGATATTCACGGGACTTATTATACAGATTAAAATAACTTATTAAAAAGAGAGTCCTCATTTGGTCACGTTCGTATTGGTGGCTCACGAACTGCAAACCGCTCCATTCTTATTCTCGGTAGTTAAAGTTCGGATGTCCTCTACTAGTTAATGATGTTTCTATTAGAAAGTCAATGAAGTGAGCTTTTTTCCAATAAAATTCAGGTATTTGCGAGAAAAATTAAGAATGATTATGCATTAGACTTTTTGAAGTATTTATGTCTTCATAAGGGTGCGTTACTTCATAGTGTTTGCGTGTTCACTATTAATAGAGAGCCAGATACCAGTAGATCTATAAATAAACAACGAATCAGATAGCCAGTATAGAAGAATAGCCTTATAGCGCATGGAAGAGTCTATGAGACGCCAAACTCTACTTTGGTAATCAAGAGATTCCATCACACCTCAAAACGACCTGATAACTGAATATAATTTTTTGTGACTAACACGTCTACATCAAACTGGCTCCTGGTCGTGCTTCTTCTACATTAAGGCGCTGTGCCACTGCTGGAGGGAAACATTTCTCGAAAAGAGAACTTATTGGTAGCCCCAGAATACTGCTCTATAATCGGATTTGCTCCATTTATACTCACTCAGTCCATTCAAGAAAAATCTCAGCTCGCGCTAGCGAGTTTAACATATTCACAATCATAGTTAAGCGAAGACTGGAACTTATTAGCTTTCTTCAAACTTCCTAAAAGGACCTAACTCTCATTGCCCTGAAAATAGCTCCGATGGACTCTCTGCGTTTTAATAAATTTAAGGATTGGTGTGAGATGGAAAAGCATAAAATTGTGTTCTCGACTGAGTAGGAATTTAATTAACAAAGCGAATTGCTTCTATCAAAGGGGAATATTCTTCTCTTCAGCAACAACCTGAATCACATGTCCTGATAAGTACCATTATCAAACAGCTAACGGAGCTTCTCGTGTACAATCTTAGAAAAAATAGGCAAACCTCTGTTTCTAGTCATAGTAGTTCCTCCATCTGGCGTTTTTCTTTCTTTCGATCATTTTTCATAGTGGGATCGTATAAAGTTATTTCATTCAACTCTGTACATAATGCTTTCTGGTTTGCTGCTAAGAACGTTTTTATGGAGCTTTCTGCTCTCGTATCACTCATTTCAGAACCCTTTTGGAAGGTTGATAAATAGTTTTACAGAAATTTTAACAGTTCGTTCTATGGCAAAAAAGTCTCGAATGAGAATTAATACAATTTGCAATAATAAAAAATTCTAATGAAGACAAGCATTTTAGAATATATAGTTAAAGCTTCTCAATGAATTTGTTCAAGAGTTTTAAAAATTATTAAACTTCAAGTCGTCGATAATTATTGTGATGGTCTCTCACTCAACAAACTCTTCGGAAGAAGAAAAACCGCATTATGCAACTCAGATGCAAATTCTATTGTCCTTGCTCGCTTTCAACTTTGGTATGTGGAGTCTAACGATGGTCCCGTTTCGGATGTTTGCTGTGCATAGCATCATCATTGCCGCTGTTTTAATAAATATATCCCAGCCACACAGCAGTTCAAAGTATTTTGCAGCGATCCTACGCGCTTTCTCCTTTACTTACCCTTTCCTGACTCTAGTCAACTCTCCAGAGCTTTTCTTGTTTGTGGAAAATCTGAGTTTGCTTCTTTCAACTATGCTGTCGGTTTATAGCCGAAACAGATTCGAGACGCTCGTCTTCCAGTTGCTGAACTTGCTGGGCTGGGTGGTGTTTTATGGGGCAAATTTCTATTCGACCTCGGTTGGGAACAACACATTAACAAATCTGCATTTTACACGGTCTTATAATGAAGTCTTGAGATCAGTGGGATTATATGTATTTGTTATGACGTTAACATTCTTCTTTCATAAGAAGCCAACCCCTCAAGTCAGTCCAACTATTGAAACGCGAATTGCCAGTAATGTCAGCAATAAGGACTTAACGCTAGTAAATTCATCAGAGGAAGCAGCTCATCAAGTGCAAAAAGAAGTACTTCAAAAGAAGGCAGAAGCCTTTCAAAAAAAGGAAGTCGCATTAGATCACTTGAGCGAGGACATGTTGCTCAGATTTTCGCATGAGACACGTAATCCACTCAATTCTCTTATGGGCATGCTGGAACTCATCGATTCTCAAATCCATGACTCTAAAATCAAAAAACTCGTCTCTCATGCAAAAATTTGCAGTGAGACTCTGCTGCAACTTTTAAATAACGTTTCAGATTCAAATAAAATCGGAAACTGCGGTTCAATTGACATCACGCCAACTTATGTGCGAACCAAAGAGTATTTCGTCAAAACCTGCACAATGTTGGAGTTGCTGTTCAAAAACAAAGGACTTGTTCCCCAATTCAAAATTTCCAAACGAATTCCATCTGTAATAAAAATCGACGCCACCCGATTGAACCAAATTCTCTTAAATTTGTGTACCAACGCAGCGAAATACACTCAGAACGGTACTGTTACTGTCCGAATTGATTACCTTAAAACCTCTGAAATCCGACCCAATGACTATAAACCCAAACATTCCTTTGCTTACACTGCATCCACCCTGAGTCTCAACGAAAAGAAAGTTGATACGAACCCGTCTCTCGAATTTTCAAGCACTGAGTACCGAATATCTGGATTTAGAAATGATAGATTTAATAGCACGAAATCTATATTTACTAAATACATATTGAGTGAACGGAATATTTCTTCTCAAGAGTCTCAGGTGTTAACCGAAGAATGCAATATCATTGAAGACGAAGAGCTACTGACTCGAATTGATCATGAGCACGCAGAGATTTTACAAAGGCAAGTCGTCAGAGATTCCTCGGTTTTTTCTCGTGACTCAGCGCGAATGTTACCCAAAATACCAATTTCTATTGAAACCAGCCCACTACTTCCTGGAATAGGATATCTCAAAATAGAGATTCGGGATACAGGGTGCGGGATGACACAGCAAGAGATGGCTCGGATTTTTGATAAATTTCAGAGAGTAAATCAAGAAGATAGGAGTCGGAGAATCGGCACAGGCTTAGGACTCTGGATAACAAAGCACATTTGTAACCAATTAGAGGGAGGAATCGAAGTTTTCAGCAAGAAAGGCAGCGGAACTTGTTTCACAGTCATTCTAAGAGCTGATACAGTCGATGAAGGAGTTCTGACTCCCATGGCAAAAAGGAGCTCGCGACATAAACCCGATGCCAGATTAGCCTCAACCAAGGTTAATCCTTTTGGGAGCGAAAAGAAAAATCCAATGCTTTTGAATCTGAACTGCAATTCCGAAGAGTCTGAGTGTGATAATAATGTATTGAAAGCGCTGGTGGTCGAAGACAATCTTATTAACTCTCAGATCAACAAGCAATTTCTTACCCAGTGCGGGTTTGCTAAGGTAGATGTGGCGTTCAATGGGCAGGAAGGATATGAAATGTTTTCAAAAAAGCCTCCGGGTTACTATGATATAATCACGATGGATATGGACATGCCAGTAATGAATGGAAAAGAGTGTATTATAAATATTAGAAGGACCGAAAAAGAGAGAAGATGTGATCCTGTTCCTATCCTAATGATAACAGGACATGCAACCCAACAGCAGAAGGAAGAGTGCTTGGCTTACCCGATCAATGTGACTCGTTTTCTTTCCAAGCCGCTGGGATTGCTGACTCTAAAATCTATCCTTATTGAGCTTGGGTTTGGAGAGGAGAATCATAAATCAAAAACTGATATTGCAAATTTAGAATTGGTACGTGAAAATAGTAGAGTCAAAGATCTTTTCATTCTTTTCGTCATTGAAGAAAGTTTTGAGACAGCATTGCTGAAAAGTTCTATCTGGTCAAAGGTGCCTAAAGCTGAATTCGCGACCTCTTATGCAGAGGCTGAAAACTTTTTTGAAAACGTGTTTGACGCGGTGTTCGTTGACTGCAGTTTAAGCTCAGGGAAGAAAGGCGTGGATTTTATGATGAAGCTGCAGAGGTATATCGAAAACTGTCCAAAGCGTCCGTTGTTGATGGGTATAGCTGAAGAATATGAGGAAGTACAGAGCGATAACTGTGGAGGCTTAACCTTAAAAGGAGTTATTCGAAAGCCAGTGAATATAGACCAAATAGTCCAAGTGCTTAATCTCTGAGCACCAAGATAGAGAAGGAATGAATCTATTCGTATAGGTTAATCAGACATTTTTAATTTTACTAGAGATTAGAATTAACAGCGAACATATTTTTTTTTGAAAGGCATGTGTGAAAATAAACTGAAGACCTTTATCTTTGAGGATGTTTTTCAATCATTTTTAATATAAAAAGTTGCTCTGTTGAGTTTTCTATTTGAAGATTTTAAAGAAAATTTTATAGAGAACAATTTATAATCCTATATCTGTTCACAGAGGCTTTGATATGAAGATAGGTTGGATTCTGACAAACTTTGTCTATCAATCGATACCCTGAAAAATGAGATGAAAAATCTTGTTTATTGCTACGTTATTGCTGAATAGATATTTCCTTAGATTGAAAGCAAAATTAGGGATCTGTATTTATCAGCTACGGCTTTTGTTTTTATGTGATGAGTAGCTCCACAATGCTCTGCCTTCATAGATGAGAGCAAGGCTCTGTAGAAACATGAGAGAGTTTCCTAAGATCATAACATAAAATCCGTGGGAATTAACAACGCTAATTTTACTCCCTAAATACTTAAAAAAAAAAGAAGAAAGCTTTTAATGAAATTTTCATAGACTGAAGAAGTGCTTGAGCTTGATTGGTATGTCTTATCTATACCTCTACCTTCGAGATGCTGTATAGCAACTCTTATAACGAACTCGGATCATGACAGAATTATATGTTTCAATTTTATTCCTCATACAATTAAGGTGTATTAAAAGGAGCAATTATTAGTTTGGATAATGCCTGCAAGTTGTTAGTAATATACCCCATTTCCCTATTCTGGAACTGCATTGTTAAGTTGTCTTTTGTGGTAATTGTTCTGATGTAATTAATCACTTTTAGAAATCAGACTCGACTCAAGTTAGCAACTCTTCTACTCAAAAATGGAAAATAAAATCAATAGTCACCCAAAGAGCGGCACTAGCCTCACTCTTCAGCTGATCAATTCAGGGAGCAACCCCCAAAGCGAGGGCGCTCAGCGCAGCGTGACCTCAGGCAGCAAAGATCCATTCGAAAGGTTCAATTCAAATCTGAACAGCAGCTTCAATACATATGCGAGGAGTACTTCAGGTGGCGGCTATGCCAATCAATTCACAGCAACTCAAGAGAATCAAGAAAATCCCTACGTGACTCAGAACTCTTTGGAAAATATGCCAACCAGGAAAATGGTCGCTGCCTATGGAACTGAGGAAAGCATAGGTAGTTCTAAAGAAATCAATCCGATAAATTTTGAAGACCAATACAATGTCTACGAGCAAGATACCAACGAGCGAAATGAAATACTGTCTAAAGCCCCGAAGCAGCACTATTCTCGATACAATTCCAAATCAAATGAGGTCAGCTTGAACCATAGCATGATTTCATTATCTTCAAAGTCGTATGCCTACAGCGATAATCTTGATCTCTTAAAAAGAACCTCGAATCAGAGCAATAATAGTCAGAAACTCATGTATCAGTCATTCGAGCCTCAGTTAGTGTCCATTAAGGACCTTAGCAGTGATCGAGGGAGCGTGAAGCTAGGAGAGCAAGAACTAGCATTGAAGGAGCAGCATTGTAAGGAGTTACTAGAGCGAAAAATAGGAAACGGGGAGCAAAATACGGCACAAGTCGCTGATCTCTACCTAGACCTTGCTTCGTATTCTATAAATCCCACCAAAAAGCGTGAAGTCCAAGAATATATTGATAAAGCTTGGACTATATGTAGTCGAATGAGTACAAAATACGAAGAAGTAATTCTTCTTTGTCAAAAGATGGCCAATGTCTTGACCAAAGCGAGTAAATTAAAAATCGATTGTTTAAAATATCGCTCAGCCATCCTAAGTCTTCTTGATGGTAAAAAATCATCCACTCATGAGAAAGAAAGAGCGGAAACTATCATTGCGATCAGTTTTGAGGATTACAAGGAAAGCAATAAGAGAGAGTCATTGGCGTCTCTTATTAATGGACTTAATATTCTGAAGAAAACTTTGGGAGAGAATCACATCTACTGTCACGAGAAAATATTCTCTGTGCAACGGATGATCTTTGAAAAGAAAATTGACTTTGTGGCACTAAATCAAGACGACGAGGTCCGACCTTTCTTAGAAGACAGCGTTAAATTATTCGAAAAGACGCCTAACCACGTAGTATGTCTTTTAAATCTGGCTAAACTGTACAACGATATGGAGCTCTATGAGAAGGCTCTGGAAAATTACTCAAAGGCAAAGCAAATATGTAGCCTTCAGAAAGCGAGCATTGAGGCGTATGAAAGAGAAACTGAATCCAACATTTTGAAACTTAAAAAACGTGTTCAAAAAACAGAGGAAGTCAATAAAACAAAACGGAAAGTTGCACTCGAAAAGCATAATTTCACCCAAAAAGTCAGTGAGGAAGGTTTCCTTGAATAAGGTAATAGGGGATTGAATTCGTTCGTAATACAAACCTTAGTGTTCGACGGAGTGCTTTGGGTGGGAATGTTTTGTGTTGCTAGATTTTTCAACAAATTAACTTTTTAACCAAAAAAAATAATGAGAGGGTGTCTAATTTTACAATTGCCACTTGTCTGGTGGAGCGTATCCCTTGCTTAGAGTAATCTTTTGTTCAAAATTCGATTTATGTGCTGAACATAAGTAATATTCTTTATAAAGTGCTTAATACATGATTGTAATCTTGATAAGGCCAATTTATCAATCATATTTTGCGAATTAAATTGCTTTTTCTTTCACAAACGACGACTCTCTTTAGTAATCGTGCTTTGGAAAATCTAAGAGCTTACTAGGCCTTTTTTTTTTATTATTTGGGCTTTTTTCCTCAAGTTTTTTGTTAAAGGAAGTAACTGTTGTAATTTGTTGGGTTGAATTGCTCAACGGTAAACCTATCTTAACAAATTCAAAAGTGAGTAAATTTAAAATTTTATTCAATTTCCAAATCGTTAGAAAAGACATACTTCTATTGAAAAAATGGTAAGGTTTTCGAATGGAAAGCAATTGGTCTTATTTTCTTCATTAATTCGCTCGTCCAATACTAGTCAATGGATGGTCGTCCTCAAAGTCGAGAAATAATGGCAGAAAACAAATTGCTTGAGTCAAAGCAAAGCAGGAAAAAAGCTGAGGAAGACGCTAGACTTCTTGCAAATAGAATTGCTCTCCTCGAGCTTGAAGAAAGAAAGGCCCTTAGAAAAATTGAAGAGACTCGCAAAAAAGCTCACGAAATTCTTCTTGCTAAACAGCGGAACCAGGAACTGCAACAACAAAGAGAAGAAGTACATTGATACTTTTTGTAAACTTATCTAAAACGCTCGATGAATAATAGCTCAGACGGAAAAAAGAAGAAGAGCAGATGCGAAAAACACAACAAATCAATGCTTTCAAAGAGCAACTCAAGCAAAATAAAGAAAATGTAAAAAAACATCTTGTCAGCAAAGTGAAACAGGAGGCTGAAGTTGTAAAGAAGATTAATGAGGTAATTTCTATTGGATAATCGCGACTGAATGTGCGAAAAGGAAACCAAAGTACTCGCCTATATGAATAGAGAAGAAGAATATTCAAAAAATACAAACATCGTACAAAAGATCAAGACGGTAGAGAAAAGCCAGGAAACAAAGAGAAGACAGATGGAGGTATTGCATTCGTCTTGAGTTTGTTAATATTATTATCATCATTGTAAATAATAGGAAGAGAAAAGACTGGCAGCAAAAAGAATGTACGAAGAAAAAATCCAAAAAGAACAGCTCATGAAAAGCAAGACAGAGGTAAATATTGTGAGAAATTTGTAAATTATATCTGTTAATAGAAATTAATATCGAAATTGGAGAAAACAGAAATGGAACTTATCGAAAGGCTTCAAAATACTCAGAGTATGCAGAGATCGGCTTTTGAAGAGCTGGAGAGAGCCCTGAAATAAGCTGGAGAATCCCTACAAAGAACTGATTACACTTTTTTTGAATGGAAAATCTATTTCACAAAATTCTTTGAATTTAGTAGAAAACCTCTTACCGTGAGATATATATATAATGCTTTGAACACGCTTAACGGCGCAATGAATTCGGATGAACGTAAAATACTCTTCTTTTAAATGAAAAATCAAATTATTTTGATACAATATCTTTGCAATGTTTGTACGTTGAACTATAGTTGACGCTCTGTTAGAAACAGAAATAAGAGCAGCTTGCTTATCAACCAACTAACTTTAGTTGCCGAAAAATTTTTTTGAGATAAAGAAATGCTTTATAAGCTCTCAATTGATCGGAAAATAATTTTTTGATAAAGGAATTTTCTGATCACTTTTTGTTGGTATTCAGAAAAGCAATATGTGAATTTTCGTTTAAAATTGGAATGTTGCCTGTATAGTAGCTAGAATATGGCACCTCTTAATCCGTATTTGCCTTCATTTGGTTCGAGTACGCTTGAATATCATTATTCATAATTTCTATTCGTAATCGTCATCAAGTAACTCCCAGCTATAAACCTGAGCATAGGTTGCTGTGATTTAAGATCCACGTCGTCATTGATACGCAAACTCAGCTTTGACAGCTGATAACGACTAGAGTTCTTTCATCATGGTTTGAAAATTCCTAAGCTAAATTATATTGGTCTTGAGCGACTGATCGATTTAAATAAATACAGACAAAAAGGTATCCAAATTATAAAAATGAGCATGAACAACACAAATCCTACCAACAGCAAGTACAAAACGCAGATGTGCCGCCACTGGGAGCAGAGTAACTGTCTCAACTCAATAGTATATCTAACTTTGTGGAAATATTTAAGCTGGAAATTGCCTACTCGGTCCAAAATGCCACTTCGCTCATGGAAAAGAAGAACTTCGCTCACCTTCAGATGTAACTCTTGAACGTGATTTATTTAACAGCAAATTAGCCTTTGCAGATGAATCAAGGCGGGTGGCAGGTTACTCCACTAATGCAGAAGAGCTACCCAGAGCCGATGATGGCCAATAACAATTTTTCAAATAATAATTCCACACCTTCGAACTATAAGACAGTGATGTGCAAGTATTTCCAATCAGGTGATTGTCCTACCTACCAAAGCATTAAATTTTCACAGGATTTTGCAAATATAATGAGGAGTGCAATTTCGCTCATGGACCAGAGGAGTTGCGAGACACCTCAACAGTAATAGCAATGTTGTTGATAGACGATATATCACTCTTACTAGCTGAAGCCTAGATCTATGCCACCAAAAATGGGAGGAGGTAGCATGAATGGTGGAATGGGAGGTGGAATGAACTCCTCACTCAATCGCAAGATGATGATGAGCAATCAGAGCCCTACTTATCCTCGGATGGATAGTCCAACCACACAACAAATGGCACCGAAAACTGTGAAAAAATTCGATGGATTCTGGAATTCTAACTTACAATTTATACCTAGACTTCATCGACTCTCTCAGAAAGCTCGATCTCATCTCAGATCGCTCAAACTCAAATTGGTTACTTGATTCAGCAATTAGAAACGCATCATAAGTCAAATCTACAGTTGTACAATGAAATTCAAAATGCAAAGGAGCTTCTCCAAACAGGCAATATCCAGTCTGCCGCTGAAATTTTAAATGTATATGGGTTACCCTCGTCTCAGTGGAGTCTAACCTTTTGTTGTTCATAGGGAATTATGCAGAGAGATGATAAGTCTCCAGAGGATGTTGAAAAATACAATAGCTATGTAGCTAACATCCAGCAATTAGGGAACCAACTCTATGCACAGTATAAAGCTCAGCTCCAACAACAGCAGCTTCAGCAACAGCAAATGCAGATGCAGCAATACTCAGGTATGCCCACCGTGAAGACGAGTTATCCAAGTAAAATGGAGGGTGGTTCTCCTATACAGCAGGTGATTAACAAATACTACCAAATTGTTCAGTTATTCACGTTTTCATAGAGTCCTAGCCCTACTTATAATATGCAAACGATGCAATCAGGAGGGTTCCCACAAGGGAAATCTGAAAGCCCTACAAATGGATACTATCCTAAAGCTAACCCCCAGTTTTCAAATTTTTAAGGTAGTCGATGACATTTTAATCAATCGCGTTCTCGATAATGAGAACAGTCTTTTCAAAAACGAAATGAAGATAAAATCAAAGCAAAGACGTAAGTAGTTGTTATGCAATTAGTATTGATTTGAGGTACATTCATAGATACTTGCCAAAGATGGCATTCATAAAGACATAAAATTTGTTAAAAATATCATTGTTTTAATTGCAACAAAAAAAATCAAAACAAAGAGCCAGCTGTCTGTTGGAGCGACTATGTGTTACGTAGGATGGGTTTGACTTCTTTATTACTCAATTAGAACTGGAGTGAGATTACCATTACTACAATTGGAAGGTGCCTTTTAAATTTGATCGATGATTAAACTATAGAATTTGATAAAAGGCAACTCTCTCTATTTGAAAGCTTTTGGAAATCATTAGTTAAGTCTTTTGATAGAAGTTAGTTTTTACAATATGAAAAGCAATAACCTCAAAAAGACCAAACGTGAGTTAAAATCACGGTATTACTAGAATTTGAATAAATATGGATTTGACTACTTTCACCTGTACAAAAAACTGTGAAAGATATAAAGTGCATGAAATTCACTAATAAAGCGAGCAAACCTTAACAACTTTTATTGTAGTCATTGCTCACTTTCATGCTTCAACTTTTGAAGCTTTGCTTTCTTCTTCTTCATCTTCATCTTCATATTCGCTTCCTTCTTCATCTTCATCGCCCTCTTCGTCTTCTTCTCCTTCTTCACTTTCTTCTTCATCACCATCGTTTTTGCTTTCTTCAGCTTTACTTTCCTCAGCTTTGCTCTTTTCAACTAGCTTACTTCTATCCACGATTTTACTCTCTGAGCCTGATGGGAATTTTTCTTCACTTCCAATCTCTTCTATTTTATTGCTATCTGGCACAACGCTGCTCTTATCTGTCACTATGTTGCTCTTATCTTTTTCGTTCTTTTCTTCTTCCTCCTCTTCCTCTTCATCATCTTCATATTCGCTTCCTTCCTCTTTTCCATCATCCTCTCCTTCATCACCTTCTTCCACTTCACCCTCCTCTTCATCTTCATATTCAGATCCATCTTCATCTCCCTCTTCTTCGTCATCTTCGGCATAACTTTCTTTTTCCGACGCTGGCTTGCGGCTTTGGATCGATTGTGTAGATTTGTTGACTTTAGCACGGTCTGAGAGTTTCGAGGTTTCTTGTTGTTTAGCTCCATTCTCATCATGGTTGCTCCTTCCTTTTGCCGTCTTTGACTGGTCAATATGTACATGTATCTCCTAATATTCAAATTCTTTGATGATATTTCTTAGCAATAAATTTACTTCATTATTTTCTAGGTCAATAATGCCATCAGTCGACGTTTTCTTCCCCTTTTGGGGCATAGTATTAATTATAGATCCTTCCTCTCCGTCTTCCTAATCGTAGTGAGAAATAAATAAATACCAATATAATTTTTCTGTATTTACTTCCTGAATATGCCCCTGCAACTTTCTTTTTCCCTTAGATTTGCCCCTTTGCATGTCAATTTCTTCAGTTGGATTCGAGATGGATATCAATCTGCTTCCTTTAAGCGAGGAGTCCAACGTTTTCTAAAACGAGACATGTAACGATACTTATTTATCAAGTTATCATACCTTTTCTTTCTTTTTCTTCACCGATTCAAAAGTGTTCAACATGCCTTCATCTATCACGTTTTTGAATAAGTTCTTTAAGAACTTGGGAACTTTTTTATTGAAGAGGATGCCATTAATCACAATGCAATTCCACACAAATGCGATGATTGGATACACGATCAAATCCTGGAGCATAATCTTCAAAAAGCATGCTGCCCACGAAATTTGTTGAAGATAATTCAGGTGTTGCGAAATAGCAAACACAACCACCAGCGCAGCAAGCAACATGAGGAGCATAAACGTCATTCGTAGCGTCTTTCTCGCAGAAACTGATAATGATGATTGCTTTCCCTCAGCCATTTTTCTAAACGTTATGAATTCTCAGTAAAAATATCTAGAGCCAAAAAGGTTTACCTTTTATGAGTAATCTGGCCTCGTTTACACCCTCGGATGATTCTCTCAAGGATCCCATGGATAGGTAAAACAACAAAGAATGGAGCGATTAATTGCTTGGCTTCGAAGCGTTTCAGCTGGAGGGTAAATGTAGCGTAGTTCTAAGAACAGGTTTGTAAAAACATTTAGAATTGGTTTTTCATTACTGAATTTAGCGTGATGAACGCTGCAGAAAATGCCAAGACAGTCATACATCTCACGAAATAGAGCATCGATCGATAGATTTTCCCAACCAAAGGATCTTTGTACACGTAGATGGAGACAAGAGGATGCATGACTGCAAAAGCCACAAGATACTTTTTAAAAGAACCGGTTTCTTTGGCAGAGTCATCATCACCCTTTAATTTCTGGACCAAACAGACTTTGTAAAGCAATGTTTTTATGAGGATCAGCGTGAGGCAGAGCCAAAATATGAATCCAAACGGAGTCCAAAAAGACCAGGCATTCCAAAATGCATCTCTACTGCTCTCTATGTAGGTAATGATCGTGCCGTTGAGATCAAGGTCGCATGTACCAGTAGGATTTGCTACATATTCACTCGGACAAGAATCTTTGCAAGCTGTGGAATTTGGTTGCATATAGTATCCCGGATTGCAAGTAATACACGCACTATATGAGCTTCCGGTGCAAGAAGCACAAGCAACGTTGCATTTTCTGCAACTTTGTGTCGAGTTATCTGCGAAATACTCTGAAGGACAAGATATACTACACTGCGTGGAGCCAGGCTGGAAATAGTATCCACGTTTGCATTGAGAGCAGACGCTATTAGTCCCACCCGTGCAAACAGCGCAACCAGTGCTACAAGGATAACACACATTGACTTGACTATCAGGATAATAACCTGCTGGACACAAATATGAGCATGTCGTTGAGTGAGGTTGCAAGAAAAACCCACTGTTACACGAAGTGCACTGAGTGTTAAATGGTCCTGAGCAGCTCTTACATTCTGCCGAGCAGGTGGCGCATAAATTGGTCAAAGGATCGGGCCAATATCCAGGTGCAACACATCCTTTGAGACATTTCGTGCTATTCCACTGGAGGTAATAGCCTGGGTGACAAGACTCGCATTGACTTTTAGAGGGTCCCGTGCAGGAAGAACATGCTTCATGGCAAGGCGCGCAAGTATGTGTGGTAGCATCAGCCCAGTATCCAGTCGGGCAGCTCTGGCTACAGACAGTAGAATTGGGTGATAAATAATATCCAGAGGTGCACGCAGTGCAGTTAGTCTCCGTAGAATCAAAGCAGATAGCACAAGCGGCGCTGCATGGAGTGCACTGGCTTGTAGTAGGATCTGGGTAGTATCCTGCAGGGCAAATGGTTCGGCAAGAGCTAATTCCGGATGAAGAGGGCTGCAAGTAGTAGCCGAGATTGCACGCGATACACTCTGTGCTCCGGAAACCGATGCAGTTAGAGCAGCGAGAGTCGCAGGGAAGGCAGAGGTTAGGACCGGCCTTTAAATGGTAGCCAGGCGGGCAAGTACTTCTACATGACGTTGAGTGAGGCTGCAGGTAATAGTTTGTATTACATGACAGGCAAGCATCAGGGCCAGATCCAGTGCAAGAACTGCAGGATGCGTCACAGGCCGTGCATTTTAAGGTAGTTTTATTCGCATAGTATGATGTGGGACAACTTTGCAGGCAAGCTCCTGACGCAGGCTGCAAATAATAAGGAAATTTGCAGCTAGTGCAATTCGTATTACTACCTGGGTAGCTGCATGTCGAGCAGATAGAATGGCAGTTTGAGCAAGTAGAACTTCCAGGAAAGACAGCTGTGTCGCTCGGGCAATTCCGGAGACAAGAACCATCGTCTTTGCTTGGGTACAGATAGTAGTAGTAGCCAACGGCGCATGTAATGCATACATTTAAATTACCTGGTCCTGAGCACCTCGTGCAAGATGGATCACAAGCATCGCACTTTAACGTGGTCTTGTTAGGAAAATAACCATTAGGACAATAGTTAAAGCACTGCTTGTTATTTGGATTTGAGTAAGTAGGCTGCTCATAAAAACCTACATAGCAGAAGCCGCATGTGTAGTATAAACTATTATAAACGTTGTTAAGTACACCAGCTTTGCAGGATCGGCAAGTTCCTGAACCAGGTCCAAAACAACTAGAGCAATCGCAGTCGCAAGGATAGCAACTGCTATTATAACTCGAGCAATTCATCGTAAGGTCGGAGGGGATTACCACCGCTCCCTGCTCTGAGCATACACCAATGAATGTGCTAGCATTTTTCTGGTAAGTTATTCCCGCACAAACGTTCCCTTCTAAGAGTGTAAAATTTGCAAACAGATAGTATATGATGGCGGAATTATGATATATCGTGACATTTTCTGTGCCATTATAGACAATCTTATACCCACTCTGAAGCGTGAAATTAACATTATTTGGGAGCGTCATATAGCTTTGGATCGAAGAAGGGTAAGCAGAGACAATCCCTGGTCCATTAAACCTAATCGCATACTGTGGATAGGCTGTGTTATCATACCCCTTGATCGTAGTAAATCCTTCCATATCTCCCACCTTGTTGATATAAGTAATATTTCGCCACATATCATAGGTCATTGTAAATTCTGTGGTGCTGGTAAAATTTGTTTGTGAAGGTCCTGGGCAGGTGTCGTCATCGCAGTATACTGCAGTCAATAGCAGTAGAAAGATGGAAATTTTCAGCTTGATCATAATTGTTCAACCCAAATGAGAGAGAATTTTAAAACTAAATAAAACTCAGTTTGTAAGTCGAAAAGATCTATTCAATAGACTATACACTTAAATAAAAGCTCAAAGGGATTTCTAAAATACTCCACAAACTCAATTTTTGATCACCTCCTCAAATCAAAAGAAAAACGTATAATTGATGGAGAAAAAGCGAGTTCTTTTGCGAAGTCAACGTGTTCGACAGCAATGGGCAGATTTATTCTCAAGAAAAAGTTAGAAAACGAAATTAATTCAGAGGATTATCGAATTCAACCTCTGGATAGAGTTGATGAAGAGAAGTTACTCGTTAAATGAAAGCCCTCATTCAAAGCGGGCCAGCCTTTTCGAAACAAACTTCTCTCAAAAGAAACAAAACAATAAATTGTTCGAAACATTTTGAAGAAAGAGGCTAAGATATAACCAGGTGAGATATTATTGCATTTGGTTCAATTTGGTTGAATGGGGGCTATTGTGGTCTTACCCTCAGCGGATCACAGATATACTTTGATTAATACATTTTCTTGATGTGAGTTTTTCAGATGGAATATCATGAACTCAGCAGAGCAATAACAAAAAGAGGGATACCGGTTGTTTCTTCTGATTTACGATGGCAAAATTAGAGACCAATGCTGATTGAAACATTTTTATTATGGAGATGATACCCAGGAACTTAAATTTAACTGGAGAGATATAGAGTATGAAATATAATCAAAAAGAAAATATGAAAGCCATAACTCCTTTTAGAAAGAGCAAAAATGCGTGCTGTAGGCAATTAGCTTCGAGAAATAAAAATAAACTGTTTGATAAAATATTCTATGTAATTGTACTTGGGCCATATGATTGCCCGGAGATACTAATGGCTTTAGATGATGAATCGTATTAGTTTAGACAATGAGCGCAATCTTTTTTCTTCAGCATCCATTCTAGGTTTTTACTGATGTTATTTTTCTTGATGTATAATCAGTAGTATCACTGCAAACTTACATAATGACACTGTAATCTTGCAGCTTCACATCATTATCCGCATCAGTTTCTTGTTCGTTAAATTGACTCTTGACTTACAGACAATGAGCAAACATTGAGTGAAACTTCCACTACAATCATTCCTCATTTTGAGTTGAACACTATCGACACTTCAACTTGCAGTAGTGGCTTATCGAATTCTTGGAGGCAATTTTCATAATTCAAAATAGTGCAGAGAAGTGAGCCATTTCCACCGAGCCTTTTTTTTGAAATCTTCATGAAATCCGTCGCAATTCCCGCTAAAAAAATTTCGATTTATCTGCGCAAAAAATTTTGAAAGTTTATAATTCGCAGAAAATAGTCCAAAATCTAATCTCATGAACCCTGAAAGAGGAGGCGCTCTCTATCCACGCATCACAAGAGAAATGATGCGTTCTTTCGTTAACCAATACGCCACAGTTGTGGGAATAGTTCAGAATTTGTCTGGAACTAAGCTCACTATTTCAACTTCAGATAAAGGTAAACCTACTCTTTTCAAATAAGTCTTAATTCCTCCCCTGATAGCCACGATTGTAGTAGAAAACTTTGTACCAGATACTGAGGATGAAGTCGACCCAAAAGTCATTGAAGTTAGAGGGACAGTAACAGGCGCCAGCACAATCAGAATGGATGATTATAATTCATTCGGAGATTCTTCATTTGGTAAGATGAATCCTTGATAACGAATGTTTAACTGGTTGTGTAGACCTTGAAACTTATAACCAAATGATAAATTACTACCACGCTGACAAATACAAGGTGATGACCGTGAATTAGTGGTTTGTAGTGCTGCAACGTTTGTTTGGATCACACAACATATTGAGTAAGTAAGTATTCCGCCTTTGTAGAAGAGTGATGAATATATATTTTCAGTTTGCTTCTATATTGTGAGGTTTGCGTTTCGATATATTTTTTCTTTAAATGCTTCATGAAAGTCATTCATAAAAAGAAGCTACACTTTCGTCTTGAATAATTTTAGAGAGATAGATAGAGTAAGGGTTAGCACTAATGTCTTCTGAATGCTTCGATAGATGGACTTATCGGTTCATGAAGATAGGCTTTTGGCCAGCCAATCGTAATTTAAAATGATAGTGTTGACACTGAAAATCTATTAAAGATTCTGAGTTTTGGATTCTTCCTTAGAATTTGCTCCCTCTTTCGTCTCAAATGATGCGAATTTTATCATCAGTTTAAAACAGTCTTGTAGTCTGTGCTCAATGCTAAGAATCTATTCAAGAGCTTTTTTTTTGTACGAAAGGACCTGATAGTGTTCACATTCTAGGCGAGCAGTTGTATTGAAAACATTTCAACAAAAGTAAAGAAGGAAATACAGTAGGGAAAGAAAATATAATAGAATCAATGATATAGTAACTTGGTATATTTATTCATTTTCAGACTAAATGGCTTCGATTTTGCAAACTGGGCAGGTTTTCTTCTCTTTGAGCCAGGTTTTAATACACTTTGAATGAAACTCATGGAAGCATGGAAGCTTTCGCATCTTATCTTTTTCTTCGAACTGACATAAACAGATATGGCATCTATCGTTTTCTATTAAGGTAATCCTTTAACTACAAAATTACGTCGCTTCTTCGTCCTCAGTTCCTCTACGTTTATAAAAATAAGTCGGAATTCGCTTGATTTGTTGTTTTGTCAGTCCTTTACTGACTTCGCCGACAGCCGCTTCTAACTGAAGCAATTGCTAAGCAAAAAATTTAGCTTGGTTTAATGCACTTACAAGTTATTTTACCTCATAAGTCATGTTATCAGGGTTAATCACTTGTCCATTAAACATTTGCTGATTACCTCCACTTCTTTGCGCATTTTCAATCTGTTCAAGTATTTCAAATTGCTCCCGTAGCATTTTTAGTTCTTCGGCTTCTAAACGTCTTGCCAATTGAATCGATTTCAATTCGTCTTTCGACACTCTACTCCTCGTTTCTTCTGGTTAAATGTAAACCACAAATCCTATTAAACACAATGTAGTACTTGACTCTTCAAGGCTTCCATTCCGATTGCTGTGAGTAGTCCTAGTTTTGCTAGAAATACAAAGCTAAGTGATGAGCAGACATGATTTCTGGTACTTTGCAGCAACACTTGCGTTTCGATTACGATTTGAGCTCGTAGATTGAACGTTCGTGGTGTTTGTAGATACCCTTTTGGGTGCTGTAGTCTTGATAATGACTTTCGGTTTTGGAGGCGGGCGCTTTTGTAACTCAAGCTTTTTGCCTAGCAGGATAGCTATGACACAGAACATTTTCCAAAAACAATACTGATGAATTGAGGTGATGGGTCTTGCGGTTTGGTATTTGCAGTGTTCTTTTGTGGTATCATAGATGAAAAGCAATGCTATCCTTTGATAACGGTAGATTCGTCTTTGTGTAGTACCTATTTTTTATCGATTCTTGCTCTCGATTTATATCTCAGCACTTTATCAAGGGAACTGATCTGATCAGATTCAAATTCTATTAATCATTTCCTGCCTAATTCTACTTCACAGATAAAATATCAGAAAATTGTGAACGCTTTAGCGTTACCTGCGCTCACTGTATGAGAGCCATTACAGCTAGCAGTTTTCTTGGTGCGATGGAAAAGAGCAGACTTCTTTTTTCACTCTCAATTATGTAAGATCCATTGCTATTTGGCACTCTTTATCGTTGCGATTAATTTTTTTTATCCATCAACCGATCTATCAACTGGCTTTTGTGAAAACAGAATAAAATTTGGGTGTGTAAATAGGATTTTTACTTTAAGTGATTGCTGTTGAAATTATAAGTGGAGACACAACTCGCTGCCTAAAGCCATGCTAAATTACTCATAAAGGCATTCTCAAATTCATATAAGTGTCAACTAGCAAGGCATAAAAGCGATTGAAAAACATCCCAACTTCGAATTGTTTTTGTTGTTTGATAGACTCGATAAATTTATTTTATCCTTTTTCGATTTTAAAATTCGAAATATTAATTGCGTTGATCGCTGTTCTAAAATTCGTAAAATTAGTGATATTATAGATGCAATTCGATTCATTCATGCCGTCGTTCCTTTGCTTTTCGTGCTCACTGACTGTTTACCTAAGAAATATTCTTTCCAAGCATTCTTCTCCATAAATTGTATTTGAACATGAATTATCTTAGATACGGTCTGCCAATCTTGAAAATGAACACTTGAGGGACTATGAAATCTATTTGTCTCTCTAAGTGCTTAATACAAGGGTAGTTGTCAGAGAATGACATTTGAAATAAATTTGATTTTTTAAAAATCTATAATACATAAATTGTTTTGAACTTTTAACTATAACTATGGCTTCGAAAAATACTGAAACCGTAAAAGTCGCAGTGCGATGTCGGCCTCTTTCTCCAGTTGAGATCCAAGATCAGCGACAGATGATTATTAGTGTGAATGCAAACCGTGGAGAAATCGTCGTCAAGAATCCAAAGGCTGACTCTTCGGAGCCACCTAAAACGTTCACTTTTGATCTCGTTTACGATTGGAACTCGAAGCAGGAGTCAATTTACAACGAAACTGCTTACCCAATCGTTGAGAGTGTGCTGGAAGGATATAATGGAACTATTTTCGCTTACGGTCAAACCGGAACCGGAAAGACTCATACCATGGAAGGTAATGCCGAAAAGCCAGACCTCCGTGGTATTATCCCTCGTGCTTTCGAGCACGTTTTCAAGAGCATCCAAAGCACGACAGGTAAGCAATTCCTGATCCGCTGCTCGTTCTTGGAGCTGTACAATGAAGAAATCAGAGATTTACTTTCTCGTAACCCGAAAAACAAGCTTGATCTGAGAGAAAAGCCAGACTCTGGCGTTTACGTGAAGGACCTGGCCTCTTTCCACATTCAGAACGCCGAAGAAATGGCGTCAAAGCTCTCCGATGGACGAAAGTCCCGAGCTGTCGGCGCAACGAGTATGAACAGAGACTCATCCAGGTCTCATTCAATATTCACTATTATCGTTGAGTGCTCAGAGTATGGCAAAGACGGTCAAAACCATATTCGTATGGGAAAACTCAATCTCGTCGATTTGGCAGGCTCAGAACGTCAGTCAAAGACTCACGCTGAAGGAGATCGCTTCAAGGAAGCCGTTAACATCAATCAGTCTCTCTCTACCTTAGGAAACGTCATCTCCGCTCTCGTTGACCCAAAATCCAGTCACATTCCCTATAGAGATTCAAAGCTCACTCGTCTCTTGCAGGACTCCCTTGGAGGTAACACAAAAACGGTCATGATTGCTAACATTGGTCCTGCCGATTGGAATTTCGATGAAACGTTGAGCACGCTCCGTTACGCCAACAGAGCTAAAAGTATCAAAAATAAGCCAAAGATCAATGAAGATCCAAAAGATACTATGCTCAGAGAGTACCAAGAAGAAATCATGAAACTCAGACAACAGTTGATGTCCGTACAAGCTGGAGGAAACATCGATCTTGGAAGTCTGATGATGGATGGACAAACCGAAATTGTTGAAAAGGTTATCACCGTGAATAATTCTGAGAAGATAAAGGAAATTCAAGAGAAACTCTCAAAGGAAAAAGAAATGATCCGAATGAAAGCTGAGGAGGAGAGAAAGAGAATCGAACAACAGAAAAACATCGCCGAAGAAAAGAAGCAACAGCTTCTGCATGCACTCAAAGAAAAAGAAGAAGCTCAACAGCAAGCGAAGGAAAGTCAAGAGAATATGCTGAAGAAACTTAAGAATATGGAAGAGAAGCTCATAGTCGGTAACAAGGCTATGGAGCAGGCGATGAAGCAAGAAAAAGAGCTCCAAAAAGCCAGACTGGAGCTGGAAGAGAAAAGGATGAAGGAAAGGCGGCTAGCTGAGGAACTTGCTGCAAAGGAGGATCAGAAATTAATGATGGAGAAGAAGTTTTCGAGTCAAAACGAAGAGTTAGAAGACAAAAAGAAGAAATTGCAGAAGCTCTATAACAAGTATCAAGAGGTCAAAACCGAGATCCAAGATCAAGTCGATGAGTTTAACCGTGAAAGGGAAGCGTTTGCTGATCAAATCCGTGAGCTACAGCACCAATTGCTGCTTAGAGAGACCATCATTGCCAACTTCGTACCAGAGGAAGAAGTTATGAAAGTTGAGAGCAGAGCTCAATGGAACAACGAGATCGATGACTGGGTGCTTCCGCACTTGCAATTCTCAGAGACCTCCCTAAGGAAGAGACGACCTGATTCAGCTTTGGGATTAAAACGACCGACTAGTGAGTATTCTCGCATGGCAAAGAACTTCGGGGAGTCGAACCCGAGATTCAAATACGACAATATCCTTCAACTCGAGCTCGATATGCCCGAAAGAACGACCGAAGACTACGAGGGAACAACTGTCAGTCAAAGATTACAGAGCACCATTAACACCGCGCTCAATGAAGATGAGGATGAGACTTCAGTGATACACAATGAAGGTCAACCAAACATATATCCTGAGTTTTTGGACTATGGCAGTGATGCCCCAAGTAAGGAAGAGGCAAAAGACCCTGCAAACGATAGAAGACAGCCTGTAATTAGAGGAGGTCCGGTGAAACGACCGATGTCTGGAATGCGAAAGGCTGATTCAAATGATCAATCAACAATCAGTCAAAGCACAGCTACGAGCAAGATGACGTCGATATCTGATATTGACAACTTCCCAAAGGCAAAAGGTCTTGTCAGAAAGCGTTAATTTCAAATGCTTTCACGCAGTGATAACCATTGTTTTTTAGTTAGTTTATTTCGGCTATCACATACTCTTTAAAATTGATTTGCGTTCACTTGGGAAATCAATCCCGTTAATGTTCTTTGTTTTAGAGTCGTTTTTCTCTTAAATTCTCCTACACACTCTATTTGCAAAGGTTAGGGATAAATGCACAACAATGTACGAAGATCAAAATAACAAATAGCTTAGTAGTATTTTTGTTTTGCTGATCACTCAAATTATACATCCATTAATTATTCTGGGCTTAAGATAGCTTAAAAACCCTGATGAGAGCCATAAAAGAAAAATGCTGTGTGGTGCCTATTGATAGATAGAATTGCTATTTACAATTGCTGCTGCCTTTTGATGACTACGATAGGCGAAACTTTGAAATCGATGTAATCTAGATACTCGCTAACTCCGCCTTGCAGCGTACTAAACTCAGTTCCTGAGGGCGCTTTGAAATTAAAATAGATGCCGTCTTGGCTTCCAAAGAATACCTTTCTGCCTTTGCTCGTAGTAAATCCAAGTCCATAAATATAATATCCGGAATATCCATTAACTTCAACAATGTACTCATCTGGAGCAAGGTAAACCGATTCGAGTTTCGTGCCGATTCCGTGTTGAGATCCAAAGCGATCAGGCCCTTGTACTGAGATATTTTGCTCTGGGATGTAGTATTTTGCTGAGATTCCAGTGATTATTTTATCGTTGTGACCGATGCTTATGAGAGCCAATTTGTGGGTCCCAAACCCAGCAACGAAGTCCTCGTCTGAGAAAGATCGGGTCTGCGAGTATTTAGTGCCTTTGAAATAAGGACCAATTTTCTGTGAAGTGGGATGAGACTGTTGGATTTGATTTGTGTTAGAAAGTCGCGATGAAAGAGCATGGGGAGCAGGTTGCTGTATCGAAGTTGTGAATAGTCGTTTATTTGGCTCAAGTTGCTGAGAGATCTGCTGTTGTAAGGATTTCTGCCGTTGGTATAGTGTAGTGGTTGAGTGGGATAATGGTTTTTGCTGAGTCTGAGTTGTATAAGACTGCTGCGTGGGGAAGGGATCTGACAACTGCTGTAGTTGAGTCATGTAATTTGGGCTGTTGCTCATCGGTTGAGACTGAGTGCTTGCGAATTGTATTTGTGGGTATTGAGTGTTGACCGAATGAGTTATCATTGTGGGTGTTTGCTGGATGATCGGTGGCTGCTGTCGGATTATAATCGGTTGCTGAACTGGATATTCATGGTGATGATGGTGATGATAATGATGGTGATAGTGATGAGGATCATAATATCCACCGTAGTATCCTTCACAAAATCCCATCTCGGGATAGAATCCAGGCTGATCGTATATGATAGTTGGGCCTCCAAGCATACCTGGCTGGTCAATAACTACTGTTTCTTCGAACATTCCAGGTTGATTCACAATCACAGTTTCTCCGAAGTCTCCAACACCACAGACACCGTCATAAAAGCCTTCATCACCACAACAGTGTCCGTCATGAAATCCTCCGTCACAGTCGTCCATTGAGAAATATTTTTTGTAGATAATTAGACAAAAACTTGTTGCGGATACCTCTCTAGTTTTTCCAAGGAAAAAATAAAATTAATCTCCGCTCACTTCTCGAAGTCAATTAAACTTACAACGAACGTAATTTTCAAGAAAAGGAACGAATTCTACAAATTCAAATTTATAGGAGTTTACCAACTCCAACAAGCTAATATCCAAAGACACAGAAATATATCGAAGCTGTCGACAAGAAACCAACAACTACTGACTTAACGAGAAAAAAAAAACTCTGTCGTTAAAAATTATATACTAACCACATGGTTAACCAACCCACTAAGTTGTCAGAATTCCAGCTTCATTTCTGATGAGCCCAAACTCTTCCAGTACTTCTTTCAACAGCGCTTTCCTCAGAGGTTTCACTAAGACTTTATTCATTCCTGAATCCAAACATCGCTGATGTTCCTCGGGAAGAGTGTACCCAGTTACAGCTATAATCGGCATCACTTTCACGAGATTCTGCTCCATGAGCTTCCTTAGATGCAAAGCCGTTTCGAATCCATCCATGCCAGGCATATTACAATCCATAAAAATAAGATCGCAAGGTATTTTCTCTTCTGTCAGCTTTTTGATCGCCTGCTCACCATCAAAAGCAGAATAACATTCAACTTTCAGCGTTTCTAACAGGGAAGTAAGAGCCACAACATTATAGGCTGTATCATCGACCACAAGGACCCTGGGCCTGACTTGATCAAGCACCGTTTTATTATTCGTCCTGAAAATTGGTAATTTTTTCTCCTCGTTGTCCTCGTCAGCAGCAGTTAAGGACCTCGGGAATTCCTGGACAAAATAATTAGTGCTTGTCCTTCGAGTATACTTCCGACTCGCTTTCAGCGACATCGGAGAATCCATTAGCTTTATTGAAGGGGTTGAGCGAGAATCAAGTAGCATTCGCGAGGAATCTCTCATATTTTCGCAATTAATTCGGAATGTAAATATCGTTCCTTTGCCATATTTGCTGGCAACTTCAAACTTGTTGTTTTCAAGCGGATTCAGCATCTCCACCAGATCTTGACAAATTTTAAGTCCCAGTCCGATTCCATTTCTAGAGAATGAAGGTTAATCGATGAAAATAAACGAGAGTTACTTGTTGATCTCAGGGTTCTTCTGCTCGATTTTCCCGAATAATTTAAACAGTTTTTCCTTATCGTCTTCCTTGATTCCAATTCCCGTGTCTTCAACGTCGAATTTTAATTGCTTCACGGACTTGAAATATTCTACTTGAGCGGAGACTTTAATGTATCCTTCTTTCGTGAATTTAAGCGCGTTGGTCAGAAGATTCAGAAGAATTTGCTTGAGCCTCACGGGGTCAGTATAAACTTGCATCGGAATATCGTCACCCAGCTCTGTTTTCAGCTGCACGCCTTTCTTCTCAGCCTGAAATCTCACTAAATCAACTACTTCGGTCACTATTTTGCGAGTGATTGCTGTAGTAAAGTTGAGTTTAAGTTTTTGATTCTGAATCTGTGAGAAATCAAGGATATCATTTATCATTAGCAGCAGCAAATCCCCACTGTCTCGGCAGATTTTCAAAAGAGATTTATGCTCAGCAGTGACATCAGCTTCGATGATATCGAGGATATTTAGCATACCGTTCAACGGCGTCCTTAGATCATGGGACACGGTAGCTAAAAGCACATCCTTATACATGTTGATTTGCTTTAATTTCTCGTTTAAGAGCATGATCGACGTATCTTGCAGCATGATCAAGAAGCAGTTATCATTCTTCCAGTTGATCGCATTTAAGCGGATCTCGTATTCTAAACAATCGCCTGCATTCGCCTGCTTGTCGTAAATTTTGCAATGGCTTAGCTTTATTCCCTCTTGGAAGGAAAAATTTTTGACCTCTTGGAGAGTAAGCAACTCCTTAAGCGCAAAACTGTTGGTACTATCAAGCTTTGGGTTTAAAGGGCTGTAAGTATCAAGGTGTAACTCTTCCGTTGGTTTTGCTCTCGGAGACGCGTTTAATCCAGGGAACGTTGGCATGGAGTTCCTGTCAACGAATGTGTTGTTTAAAATTTCGAGGATCTGTGCGTTGCTTTGAGGATTTTTATAGCCTTGCAGTCCAAAAGTCGTTTTGAAACTTTCGTTGTAAAACCTGACTCGCAAATTTGTGTCGAGTATCAGCAGGGGCAAAGGCATCGAACATTTCACAAACTCTTTCCAACGTTTTTTTAGTGTGCGCTGGTTCTGGAACCCTTTGTATTCTTTTCCGCTGAGCTGTTGGTCTGAGTAGAGTAAGAACGTTGCCAACGCAATCAATAAGAGGAATGGTATCAAGTAGAGTTGTCGATGGCCATTCGAATCGACGAGCCTGGCAGCGAATACAATGATGCAAGCTGAGAAGAGCAAACATTTAAGAATCCAATGACCGAGATATTTTATGGTTTGCCAGAGGAGAATTCCAAGACACAGCCCTGCTACAAACGACGCCAGGCGGACTTCTTGAAGAGGAAATTGGAGGATCCACTCTCCAGCAACAATGTTTTCGTTCGCTAAGACAATGAGCACGACGACGAGGAAACAGATCAATCGCTTGATGACGGTCCTTCTGCGAGAAAAGAGAATCCAGAGGACTAACAGCAGAAGCAAAAGTCCATAAAAGCTTAGAATCAAGGCTGAAAGTGTTTTCTGAGTGATGTCTTCGTTTGCATTGAGCACCATGTTGGGAATCGAGTAGGAACCAAGAGCTAAAATGATTATCTGGGCGATTCATGAGAATTTGAGGAAGTGGAAGAAAAAATTACGTAGGCGAAATTTTTAAAGTCTTCGTCGGATACGGTAAAGTTAAGGGCATATTTCTTGAAGATCATGAGAGCTGAAAGAGAGGATTATATGCGATTTCAATAACTTTATTTGATGATTAAATCGTGCAATTTAAGAAATTTTAAATGTATGCAGAGTATTTTCGTTTTATTGCGAAAATATTTGAAAATTTTTAATAGAAGAAAGTGAATAAACACGCACGCTCACACAAAGCTATGGTTGAGAAAAAAATTGAATTTATCTTTTTAATACATGCAGCCGTGCCTTTGTATACAGGTGATATCTCGGCATTTTCTATTTAGTTATATTAATATAGATAAATTAAGGTGTGCACGTCCCTATCAAAAATTCGGTTATTTATTGAAACTCAACCTCAAATTTCCGATTACTCAAATAAAGAGCTCTAAATTGATCTCATAAGATTGGTGAAGAAAAACAAAAGGCTTTATGAAATTCTGTAGGAATTGAGCTTGGAGCAATACCTTTTGTAGCAGCTATTTGGATGAGGAAAGAATTTTTTCAAATTTCGGGACCACCTCTATCTTAATAGAACTGATTCAAACGAAGAGTTTCCGACCGAATTCGAAGACACTTTGTTAAAGGCATATTTTTAGAAATTCACTAATTGTAGTCAATTAGAAAACAAATTAGGATGCAGCACAACCACTTCTGATTATGATGATAATAAGGAGTGTTTACATAAAATATTATTAAATTATTGTTAAAACTCAAGGCGTTCAGACAGTCCGCTACCCTTTTCATCTTCGTTTTATGTGAATGATTTGGATACGAGGTGATTAAAAAAAATAATTAGCCGTCTTATTGAGAAGAAGAGCAACGCACTCATTATTTTGGATCAACACGTTCGAACTTAAAGTATTTTTCATCTTCAGCGATGGGATTGAAATGCACACTATCATCCAACGACTCAAACTTCTTTCTTCTTTGAAGCAGCGACGATGTGTTCACTCTTCCAAGAAAAGGAGATTGGATGGCTGTGAGTTTAGAAACTGGAACTGACTGTGCTTTGCTAAATACTAACTCCGACTCCTCCGGCTGCTTCTCTGAAACCAGAGACTTTTTATCCACCGCGCTTTCTACCTCGCAGTTTCGAGGGCTTGTATTCCCTGAAAGGTTATTTGTCTTCTTCCTCAAGTAACTTCGAAAGAGTTTCGGGGCTCTTACTGGTCTGGGAGAAACTATGAAAACTTCGAGTTGATCCAAAAAGCTTTCAATATTTTCATAGAATTCCTCCGAAAATGGAACGACAGTCTGTGATTTATCCTCATTTGATTCGGGTATCTTCAATGAAAGCTTTCTACTCAGTCTCCTAGTTCGTTTTTCTCGCTCTATTATCTGATCGAGACTGACCATACGGTTATAGAAAGCCTTATCTATTTTCATTTGGACTGAGAACCTTCTCACGTTGATCGCGTCAGAGAGTCTACCGCTTACTGATGGTACGATCGCGGTGTTACGTTTTTTCAGAGTAGGATCGCTCAAAGTTTCCATTCAAAGCGAGTAAAAAGTTAAATTAATTCAAACTACTTAGCACAAAGAATGCATTATTTATTCTCAAAAGCTTCAAACTAAATAGTCAGAATTAATAAAATGAATGAGTCTTGAGGAATTTTAGCTGAGCATACACATCACAAAATGCAATCACTGAAAACAAACTCGACTCCTAAAAAAGACTACATCCTGCTACCGTAAAAAGCGTCTAATTATCTGTCGGAAGCAGCGTCATTCCCATTTTTGCTCGGATCTGGTTCCAATATTCAACTGAAAATTCTTCAGCTTTCTTATCCTCCTTTCCTGACGGTTCTTTATCCGTTCGATCATCTTTTTTCTCCTTTTCTTTCTCCTTCCTCTCCTTTCTTTTCTCTTTTAGTCTCTTCTTCCATTCAGAGGAATGCTTATGCTTGCGGTGTTTCTTCTTCTCGCGGCTACTCGAACGACTGCTTCTCGAGCTACTGCTTCTACTTCTCGAGCGTTTTTTCTTCTTTTTTCTATCGCGGCTCCTGCTTCTGCTTTTACTTCTGCTGCTACTGCTGCGGCGCTTCCTTGAACCACTTCTTGAGCGGCTTCTGTGTTTTTTATGCTTTTTGCGCTTCTTCTCAGCCTTTCCATCCTCTTCTCCATCTTTCCGACGAGAGACTTCTCCATCTTGCTCGGTCCCTTCCTTTGGTTCTCCCTCCTTCGGATGTGTACGATCATACTCTTCAACTTTATCCATAAGCGTCATGTGATCCTTTTTTTGCTCCCTTTCATACTCTTCATTAACCGCTTTCACGGCTTCATCGTCGTCTTCTAAGTCCTCAAGCGCGCTTTTTCTCTCTTTTAAAGTTCCAGCTTCTTCGAGCTGCTGTCGCTTGAGAATACGAGGTAATTGAATACTACAGACTTGCTCCTGGGTTAGAATTTCATCGATGAATTCATCCATGTGAATAATTTTAAAGGTTCCATCAGCATTTCGATACCGCAATTTCCGATAGTCATTGTAGAGAGGCTCCAGATACTCGTATACTTCCTCGGGTTTTCCAATCAGGCGTAGATAGAAGCATCCAAGAGCTCGAACATATTTATAATCTGTGTTTTTGATGAATTCATACACTATTTCTTTATCAGGCTGGATCTGTAAAAGTTTGAGGACTAAGCAAAGAAATTTGGTAGGTGCGGCCATACCTCCGTATGTTCCTCCGATATATTCGAGAGCAATGGCCTTATCAACGATGGTTTCTTCGTTCAAAGCGAAGCATTCCTCTTTCCAATAGGGAGAAGACCAAATCTTCATTCTCACTGTCTTATCGACAATGAACTGCGGGTTGGTTCCATGAACCTGTAATGCAGAAGGATCCGTTCTATTTGCCATCCTAATTTAAATTTTTCGACGAAAATACTCTATTTTAATGCACTATTTCTAAATAAGAAGGCTTAGATATATGCATTGTTCTTTTGCTATTATTTCTGGAAGGTTACTAGTAAAGATGCTTAAAGCGACGTGAACCCAAGATAATACGTAGTTTGTTACTCAAGAAATTTCAACGTCCATATCGAAAATAGAAGAAATGGAATTCAATTACTTAGCATTTTTGATGGCTTTATCAAATTCTCGTAATAAGATCATCAGGGAAATAGAAGCACAAGGAAGAAGTAATTCTTGACAATTGAATAGTATTGACTAGCGGCAGTGTCTCTCGTAGATTAAGGAACCAACAATTTTCGTTTGTGTTATTGAAAAATAAATTATTAACTGCTGAATGGATTACCAAGGAATTGAGTTTAAACAAAGGAATAATATTTGCATGGGTCAATGCGTATTAAGAGACTGTGGGTTCAAGCTTGAGGAGCGTGAGAAGAGGCAAAAATTAGACATACTCCTTGAAGAAGTAGCATATGATTAACTGTGAAGAATGTCTAAACACCGTGTTGCTTAGAAAACGAAAGTCAAACACGCTTTGCTGAGGCGAAAGGTTGGATTTAATGTTGAGGAGAGCGAAGAGAGTTTTGCTCAAGAAGAAATGAAGAGTGCAGTAATTACCCGGAGAGAAATAGTGATTAGAAACCAATTAACACCGGTTCATGAGCGAGGAACACAAACTGTTAATGATTACTCAATCTCTGAATCACAAACCCCTCCTGAAAACATGAAAATGAGCAGTCTTTTTACAGGAGAAGACTTCACAACAAGTCCAGAAATTTCAAATATAAACATAATAGATACGGCAACGGGCACTCAATATAAACTCAGAATATCTCCAACGTCATCAAAAGTAAAAACTCCTTTCGACTTTGTTTTATGTATTGTGTCGTTTGTCGAATAGGATTTCTATCAGAGCCCCAAAAAGGTTGTATTTAGTAGTAGTATTGGGACTGAAGAAAGTAATATGAGCTCTGCTAACGACCGATCGAATTCTTCTGGAGTAAAAGGAAAAAGATCTGAAGTCATTGATTCGGTGAGTCTCAGGAGTAGTTTTAGTGAGAAAAACTCTGAGAAGAAGTTGCTTATGGAAAATACACTGAGAAATTCGGGAGTTAAGAACCTCAATTCAGATCTGAACAGACGATCTCTCGTCAAAAGTTTCAATGAGAAACACGAAATTCCTGAGCAGATCCCAAAGAATTATAAATTAAAAATCTATCCTGATC
>ENA-UOTX01000691-UOTX01000691.1-compost-metagenome-genome-assembly--contig:-NODE-691-length-33161-cov-15.044372_pt1 | contig 33161 bp, 31 predicted proteins | sample MGYA00238143_ERZ746982 | MGnify/ENA primary metagenome ERZ746982 (study PRJEB28758, sample SAMN06268862) | compost metagenome | isolation source: single cell | place: USA: California, Emeryville, Joint... | reverse complement strand
ACGATAAAAGGGTCAGTGGAACTATTTCCAAAAAATATATTGTTTCCAAATTGGAAGCTGAACCGAATGAGGAGATGGTATGATTGCCAGCTTTTTTAGCTAATTTCTTTCTTACTCACAATAATTCCCAGACCGCAATACAACTATTTTAATTTGTTGGAATAAAGTGAGGATCAAAATTCATTCTACAGGAACCATTGAACTTAGAAGTTCCTCTCTTATCAAAGCAAAGCACTGTGTATTTTAATAAAGAATCTCAGATATTATAGCTGAAATAGGGTAAAAAGCCTGAGAAGCAGCTTCTTTTTTCTTCTTCTCCCCCTCTCGGAACTTGAAATTATTTTAGTTTCAGAAAATCTGAAGTCAAATCTCTCTTTAAGATTTATCAGTTTGTATTTCAAAATTTAAATATTGATTGAATCCTTTAAACCAACAGATAAATGGGAAGTTCCAACAGCAAGAAGCCGCTAATTGTCGAAGAACAGCTTCCTTCTAGCAGTCAAGACAATCACCTGAATGACGTTGGAGCCAGAGCTATCAAACAACTCAAAACAAAACTTGAAACAAGCAATTCATCGCAACAACAAATACAAAAACTATTCAAGCAAGAACCTTCCCAGGTCGTTAAGATTAACCTACATTGCAACAAAATTGACGATGACTCCCTGAAATCACTGGCAAATTGCACTCAATGGACGAACCTCAAGACGTTGCACCTCGAGAACAAGATGATCGGAGATAGTGGGATAGCTGCATTTGAACTCTCGCGTATAAATTGGACTTCTTTGCAAGAGCTCTACTTACATCGAAACCAGATAGGAGACGCGGGAATAACAATTCTAGCAAGCAATTCGAACTGGAAGAACTTAAGGACATTAGTTCTCACAAATAATAAGATTGGCAGCGTCGGTGCGCTTGCCCTTGGAGCGAATACAAGTTGGATTAACTTGCAAGTGATACATTTGAGCCAAAATAACCTCGGAGACAAGGGTGCTATTGCGTTATCTGCCAATGCGAGTTGGAAAAATTTGCAAAAGCTGTTTTTATCAAAAACTAATATCGGTAATGAAGGCGCTGCTAGCTTAGGAAACTGTCATACTTGGAGCAAACTACAAGAGCTACATCTTTCCTGCAACAAGATTGGGAATGAGGGAGCAATTTCTTTGGTATCGAATAGTAGCTGGAAGTGTCTTCAAGTACTTGCGTTACAAGGAAATCCTATTACTAATGAAGCTTTTGCAATATTGGCAAGCACTGAATTGTGTCAAGGACTTCAAGAATTAAGATGATCATAAATAATCCCCTATTTCTAAGACAAAAGTCGATCTTCGGGTGCAAGAAGATAAACTCTCATCTATTTAATTCTTCCAGAGAAGGTGTCCAAAAAAATGGTAATTTAGGTGTATGGCGGTGATTATTTATACTTATAACTTGACGAAAGAAGCATTTTAAAGGAGATTTCAATTTTTTCAAGTCTACTTTTGAAAGGTAATATATTAGGTTCTATACACCGATTATTCATGCTATATAAACCATCAATATTGCGAAGATTAATGCTTCCAATATAAACTCGATGTTTGTATTACCTATCCATTTTAAGACTCATTTCCCGAAATGTATTCACAATGGAAATACTACAACAATAACAACAAACGAATAAATATCTAAAGAAAGATTTATGCTTTCGATAATTCTGTAAGACTTTCAACTGTAGCAATACCTCCAAGAATAATTCCGGCGACCATTATGATCCAATTACAGATACGTCCAAATCTTTTCTTCGGGTCGTCTTTAAAATGAGTATTATAGAGAACCACAGGCACGATAAAGCTCAAGATTGTGAAATTCATGCCTCCAAATAGACTCACAAGGATCTCAAAGCTTGGAACGATCGATGCGATGAGAACGATGAGCAGAATCACCGGCTGTCTAATCATTTGTCTTCTCAGTTTAGACTTTTTCCCAGTCTCTTTGTCTTTGATAAAATTCCTGAAAATCCGCCAGTTTTCGATGATCCTCATTGGAGGGAATAATCCTGCTGGGAAGGTGATGATCAAAGCGAAGAGATACCCAAACTCAACGAACACAACAAACGAATCAGCTTGATTTAGATTCAGAAAGATCACAGACTGAGTTGCCTTTCCAAATGCAAGATTTCCTATCGTTCCAAAAATCAAGTACGTAAAGGTCGAGGCAGCGAATGAATAGTAGAGAATTTTGCTAAATTTGCTGTTGTTAGCCACTGAGGCGCGAATCTCAAGCAGCATGCCAATAGCCTCGTACGCGTACAATATTGTAGCAAAAGCGATCGCTAAATACCCCAAATCGTAATCTGTGAAACTTCCTGGTGCAATGCCTTCTTGAGAAATCTTGATGAACGAAATGCTTAAAAATATCATGTAAAAGAGCAGCTGAAACCCGAGTGCGATGGCACTTGGGATGGAGAGGTAGTGCAGATCAGTGATCGACCCAATCGGAAGGATGATCAGGAGGATAGCTAGAATCTGCATGGATTTTTGTCCGCAGAAGAGGTCCCAGCCGAACAGGCATGAGACCTGATCGAAGTATTGATAAATGAAAACGATTCCGGGAATAGCAGAACCGATCTGCATAATATGGATGTTAATTTCTGCCAGGTATCGGAACGCTTTGCTTTGAGTTACCACCTCCGAGAGTCTTCCGAAGTCTACCTTCACGAGATTGAGGTCGCTTGCAACGATATGAACCAACTGCATTGTGCGGTAGTTCAGGTATCCCACGACAAATAATAAAATCCAGGCAGGAATCAAGCCGACTTTGTTTATAACGTATGGTAGAGCGAGTATTCCCGTACCAATGAGGCCTTTAAGGAAGGTAACAAACCCTCGTTCGGTCGTAGATTCAACTTTTACGCTTGATTTTAGTGAATAGATTGAGTTACGAGGGTTTTCATCTATACATGCTTTGTCATCAGGGCTATGTGCTGATGTTTCATCTAGAAAAAGAGTGCTTTCTTCAATAGGGCCATCCGAAAAATGGTTTTCAAGGTAGCGAAAGGATTTCATGACTTATTTGAACTTAAGAATAAGGGTAATATTGATAAACGCATGCGAGTTATTTTGAGGAAGCAATGGTAACGGCTAATAAAATCCAGTGTTTTGAGTTTCAATAATTACAGTACTACATCCATAATTCTTTCCTCTTAAAAAGGTTTAAGAAATGACCGTTGGAGCATTTCAGAGCATCTTGAAAGGAAATGGTATTTATATCGATTCGTCTAAAAACCAGAGTTTTGGAATCCAAGCTTTGTTTGGAAGTGTCTTTTCGGATGAATTGTGGTGTAGGGTCAGAATTTCTTACAAAAACAGTTGTTCCTCCCTCTCTACCACAGCTTGAATCTATCTATATATTGCTACTTCAATTTATCTTCTTTCGCATTTGATTAACGGCTCTTAATAGTTCTCAAAGGAAAAGGCGATAGTGCCATAAATAAAAAATTTTAAGGCTATTAGAAGGGATAGCCAGTATGAGAAAAGCGAGCAACAGTCTCTCTAAGTAGTTTATGATAATTCGTATTAGAGGCTTGAGCTAGAACAATTCAAAGATCTTTTTCACGCCAAAATTTTCAATTACTCTATGATGTATTTAGTTTTCGAATTTTTTCATAAAACCTATAGCTTTCAAACCCGAAATATGCTTTTTGTGCTCGGACCTTATTGGATCTTAATAAAATACCTCTAATCAGTCACTTCAAGGTCCCCTGTTTTCGTAAAGTCAAATCTTATTTATCTGTGCAGAGTTTGAAGAGTTGATACTCATAAAATAATTTAGAACAGATAAGATTTAATACGTTATTCTGTATGGAGGCCTGAACTTAGATTTACTACCCAGACAATCTCTAAATCTGTCTCTATTACTCGCAGCCTTCGTCATTACTGCTCCCCTTTAGTTAGTATGGGCATCCAACTCAAAATCTTTCCAATCCAGAGCCTCCAGCCTCTTCGCAATTCTTACCGTGAACCACATAAAAACTGCACCGATCGCCCAACAACAAATTTGAAGTATCTCCCAGGTTGCTTCCTTCATTATGTAATACATTAACGTTTCCGGCCACAGCTTTCCAAAGTTTGCGAGCGACATCGTGACAGTTATATATGTGCTTCCTATCCTCACATCACAAGTTCTTGCAAAGAAAGCTCCAATAGCCACAAAGTAACAATTGATCTGAAGAGTATCCAGTGCGAGAACACCTGTCAGGGGCCAGAAAGCACCTTTCCACTGCTCTGGGGTCTCGTATTTTGTTAAAAAATAGTACTGGATTACAGACACAATCGTTTTTAGCACCAGAAAGAGGTAGAAGAGGACAAAAATATTCGATTTGCTCTTCGTCGCGTAGCGTCCGAACATAACAGTCGTGATTATACTAAACGGAAGCAGCAATGTTTGTATGTAAATAAAGGATTCTCTTGCAAAACCTCCTCGGATGCACCCAGGAATGAAATAGGCGTCAATTACGCAGAATCCAACCCTCCAAAATAAAAGAAACACCAAACAATACAGCAAATTCTTATTTTTCCAGAATCCTGATGCCACTTTGAGTATCTCTTCCAATGAACCAAAGCTCTTCTCGCTGTGTGGCTCCTTGTAAAGGAATAAATGAATTATGACGACATAAACCAAAGCCATCACGCCCACTATCAGAAAGAACGTGTTATAATCTAGCAAAGGTGTGTCTCTCTTTATGGTGAAGAGGTATTGATTACAGAACTCTGGGCTGTTAAGCAGGATAAAAAGGTTATACGCAGCGAACACTCCAAGGTTTTGAGATATGAGTTTGATCATAGGCATGTATGAACGCTTGCTCTTTTGAATGATTGAGACAAGATATCCGTCTGTGGATACCATAGTGATTCCTGCAATAAGCATAAGTAAAAAGCCAACAATTGAAATCGGAATTGTTTTGAGTCCTGAAGTCCATTCTTCTGCGAAAAACGAATAGAAAAGTGAGATAATTCCAAATGCGTATAAGCAAGGGATGAGATATGTCATCCTTTTGCCAATTCTATTGGAATAGTAGCGGTCTAAGAAAGGTCCATAGAGAAATTTCAAACCCATAGGATAGTTTGTGATAGTTAAATGTCCCAAATCCACAAGCGAACATCCTTTCTTCAACAAGATGATCGGCAGAGAACCCTGAAACACTCCTAGCGGGATACCGGGAAAGAATTGATTCATGAAGATGACTCTGAAAAAGATGTGCTCACGAGAGATGTACTCTGGCCCGAGCTCTTCCTCTAGAACCTCCAAGTCTGTACTGCCGATGCTCTTGAGCCCTTCTTCTTTTGAGTCTTTTCGTTCATATTCGGCAACTTCCAATGTCACTGGAGGAATCTCCTCCTCTTCAACCATTCTCATATTTGGATTTCTCATCTAATGCTCTGAATTTTTCGAATAATAATCTTATTTTTAATAGTCTATGTAGTCAAGCAAGATGTAAAATACTTGCGAGGTTTTTCAATCATTACAATTTAAGTGATACCTAATTACTAAGCGTCCCTATGTCCATAATTGTGCTTGAGAGAAAATATTCTATTCAGATAAGTTTCGAAACGTTTGCAGACACATTTTAAGTATTCAGTATCGAGCTTGTATGGTGGATTATTCCAATATATTGTTACATTTTTTCATGTAGGATTCTCAGGCATACACTCAACAGAGTTACTATTACAACATCCAATACTCGTAAATGAAGTTTTCAAGCACTATTTAATCTGATAATTTAATCCAAAAGAACTTTTTCATTGGAATCGATTTGGATCTTTGGATCGTTGTTTAGAGAATTCCTTTTACATTAAATGCAAATTATGATGAAGACTTTTTATTTTCTTCAGACTCTCCCTTAGTACTGCTTTTGTCAAGCTTTTCTTTAGCTGATTCATAGGCTGATTTTGCTCCACTTGCCACCTTTGACATCACGTTGCCTAACCAACCACTCGCAACTTTACCATATTCAGTCGCTTTGTTAGCAACACCCTCCAAAGCAGATCCTAAAACCTCTTTAGTTTTGTTATAGGTCGAAGAGTTTCTGAATTCCACAGTTTTGTTCACAATCGACTCAAGCGTCTCACTTACCGGCACCTTTTGTAAAGTCTCCAACACGGAACCTAATGCTTCTTTCGTTTTGTTATAAACTGAAGAGTTTTTCAGACTCCTCGTTTTGTTTGCGATAGAATTAAACGTTTCTTTAACAGGTAACTCTTTAACAGTTTCCAAAACAGAGCCTAATACTTCTTTCGTTGCGTTATAAGTTGAGGAGGATTTGAAATTGACAGTTCGGTTCACAAGAGAATCGAAGGTTTCTTTGACTGGTATTTCATGGAGAGTGTCGGAAATAATCTTGTAGGAGTCCTGAGCCCTCACACTGATCTTTTCAAATCCATCATTCACCCAATTTGCAACCTCCTCTTTTACACAAAACGTATAAGTACGATGAACTTCTTTAATCTCTTCTTTGCAGGTAGCAAGGCTTTCCCTTAAATCCTCATGATTTTGATGTAAGGCCAGTCTTTCAATTATGCAGCTGTTGTATCTTTCCTGGTGAAAGGCATCTTGACTTTCGAAAGTGGCGTGAAGCTCTTGAATATCTTGATTCAAGTTGTAATTCTCGACAAAGAGCCACGAGTTCACTAGCAAGGATATGACAAGCGCGAACTTCAAAACAATTGAACTGTTCGATGTGCTCGAAACAATCACACCTCCACGCGTTTCCGAATCGACAGACATTCGCAGACCAGAAAAAATTTGTAGTTTGATAATTTAATTTGATGTGCAGGTTTGTTTTTGTTTTAGCACACGATATTATTGCATCGTAGTTATTAAATAAATTATTTATGTTCTAGGCAGATCATTCTTTGAGTTCCTTTGGTTTTATTCCTTTACAATAGTTTTTTCTGCCGTCTCTAGAGAGGGATGGGATTTAACATCTTAAATCAAGAAGAGAATAATTTTCTATAATTTAATACTTTCGTTTTCATCAATTCTAACATATTCTTCATAATTTTCTCTTATGCTTCTCTAGTAACTGTAAATTAATACCAATCTAAAGTACTAAATTTTCTGCTTGTGCTTGATCTTTGTGTTCAAGTTGTGCCTGCTGATCCTTCAACTCCGTCGGTTTCTGCTCTTCTTGCTGCTCCTGCTGCTGATCTTGTTGGTTCGGTTGAGGTTTGTTTTGCTTGTAAAGCTGCCGCAACTCAGTGAGATCTACTTTCTGACGTGATATTCTTCCTCTTGTTTTCAAGAAAAATAGTTCATATTTGACTTCCTTGTCGTGAATCATCCTAGCGAATTGAAATATTTCTCGCTTTTTTATTAACTTTGGATAAGAAATACCTTTGAAATTCTGTTTTATCTAGTTTTATCATTGAAGGATCAATATTCTCGAGGAAAGACACTGTTGACTGGACATTCGTAAGACAGTACCCAGCTTCCGCGAGCAAGGTAGTTTTTCGTTGCAGAGCATTTATAAAGCTTTTCAAAAGAGAGAGAAAAAAAAAGCAGCGTGAATAGGAAGCTTAGAATTTAATAATATACTTCAAGTTGGAATATATTCTTCGAGGGAATGCGTTGAGAATGACATAGATAAAGATCGGGAGAGTATCGTCAGCGCTTGCGCTGTCTCCTTTGGTTGAAGACAACCCCACGACATAAGCAATCGTTTTGAAACACTCAATCATGCAGCTAAGTTTTCCCGTAGGAGTCAGTTTGTTGTCAATATTGGCAAATACTATAGATATTAGAGTTAGTAATATGTATTAGAGCAAAAAGTCATGTAAAATGAGTTACATTTTGAACAATATTCCCATAGCTCCATGCAGCGATTTTTCTCCGGGATGTCTAAATGATCAAACGATATCCACTCCAGAGTTTTGCAACGACTCCAGAACGCTTGATCTATCAGAGTGTCATTCACCGGATAAACTCTAGATAAGGCTGTATAGGGATCACACTCTTGAGTCTATATTTACTTGAGATAGATCTTCCTTGTTAAATAGTTCTCGATCTCTTGTAGTACTACTTTCAACTCATCCTCAGAAGCATTTCCCACATTTTCCTTAATAATTTCATAGACGCCATTGAGGTACTGACAGAACGCGTCATTCACGCTTTTTCAACAAGAAAAATCATGTGATCAGTATTAGTAAAACAAACAAAATCTTACCCACTCTTATCGCCGTAAATACTATATCCTGTAACTGATTGGCGAACCAGAGGCAACGAAGTGAAGGCAGCCACAAAGCTATATATCAAAACAATTAAATTTTATTACGATAAAACCGTTATTACTCGGAAAGCGTAAAGCAATGAGCATGCACCTCGCTCTCCTTGGATTCTTTTCCCGTAGTCTAAAGCATACTCAATTAGAAGTTTAACTTTGACCATTTACTATCGAAATATAGGCGCTTTTCTTCTTCGGATCTAACGATTGACTCAATCCCACTGCCTGATCTATTCATTAGGGTTAACAAATTTGTCTATCTTTCAATGGTACTGCCAAAGTCGTTAATAAAATTAATTTTTCCATGGATACAATCCTTCTGGTTCACGATGGTTACGCGTTTATTTTGCCCTTGAATATTCAGTGGACAGCGCAAGCAAACTGGCATTTGAATATCATGCAGCAAGTCTCTGATGTTCAATCTTTGGAACGCGAGATGTCGTTTTGTTGTGATTTCTTTATGCATTTTCAGTTTCTTTTTGAGAAGTTCGAAGCCTCTGAGATAGTTAATTTTATTAAAACGGATTTTTTCGTTTAGCCGCTGGACAAGTTCCCTAAACTCCTTCACGACTTCATTAAAAAGTTTCTGATATCCGCCTTCACGGTAGGAAGATTCCAATTTCGTGATGTAAGTCAGTAAAAATCTGCATGATAAATTCACGCTGGTCTTGCTGTTGCTTTTGCAAAGTTTCCTTTCCTGAGAATTAACTCTCTAAGCATAATTTTCTTTTCAAACAGAAGATATAAGTAATCTGTTACATCTTGGAAGAAGGTAAGAATACCTTCAATGGTCATATCATCATCATAAGCGATGAGGCTTATGTCGCTAATGTCATCGGTCGCGAGCAGTACTTGCTTCATAATATGTTTACATTTGGCTAATATCTAATTATTGTATTGTGTGTTACAATTGATAGATAGTAGGAGGCTATATCTCACTCTTTCGCTCTCTGTCATCCCACGGCTATAATTTTGCATTTTTAAGTATTCTTCGACATATGAGGAGGCGCAAAGTTTCAGGCTGTTCGATTCTACATAATGGATAAACACCTGCTCTGGTCTGTATTTGATATGTGTTGTTGGATGAGCTTTAGCTCCGAATAGATCAGGCTGTTGTTTTTGCATGTTCTCAAGACTATTTAGTTTTGTATTTCAATTGTTAAATCGTTAAATGTTTGTATACTCTTGAGCGATTTTTCCCACAGCAGGATCGATCTCATTAATTTGCTTCAGACTTTTGTTAATTGACTTGACAATGGTATCCACATCCTGCAAAGACGCACAGAGCAATCGGACTTGCAGCTTTGAAGAGCTTTCCTTGATGCAGTTGTCACTTGAGATGAAGTTTTCAACCAATTTCATATTTAAATCCATGAGCTGATCGAAATAATTCTCAACCGAAGGCCTAATATTAATGGTTTCATTCATAAGAGCTTGTTGTTATCAGAGCTGACCTGAATAAGGAGATGTATTCATTGAAGGTCGAAAGGAAATCATTTCTTGGGAATAGGTCTTGCAGGAGTATTCTCTTCACCATTTTATTGACTTCCATAGCAGTGGAGCGGTTTTTCTGGAATTCATCGATGATTTCGAGGTATTCGGGTGATAGAAAATAAGGTAGGATCCATTTTGCAAAGAGTAAATTCGCGAAGACAGAATCGTGCTCTTTTTTTGTGATATTTGGAAACTAGTGGTTCATTTGGTTCGTTAGTAACAACAATAATAATTTTTAGCAGCTGCTCTACCTTTTCTTTGAGAAGAATCGAAATAATTTTGCAGAGAATCCTTAACGAAACGGGAATCGACCGGAAATTGTCGAAGATGCTGGAAACGAAAGAATTCGTATAAGTTTTCACTTTGTGGACGTTGGTTTGGTAGATTTTATTTATTTCGGGGTCTTTCATCAGTGTATCCATCACTTGTTGCCTACCACCCTAATCAGCGAAAAACGGTGTCATGATATTTACTTGCTATCATCTTTAGGCTCGTCAGATGCTTTTGGAGACCGCTTCCACATATTTATGAGGTTCAAAGCACTGCCATCACCTTTTGGAGGCTTCAGTTCTTCTGTTTTGATTGTCAGAGGACTGGCCGTTTTTAAAGTCCCTTTGAGCTTCTTTGGACTCGCAAGTTTTTTTGAAAAAGTAGGAGGATCTAGAGATTACAAGTTATAAATCTCTCCAATAGTGTTTAAGAAGGGATTTACCTTCTTTTTCTTGATCAAAACCTTTGATATTTGAGCTCGCAAGATTGCTAAAATAGAGCTGAGATCGACTGCCTTTTCCTCTTTGAGCCTCTTTTACAAGAGTTGGGTGATTATTTTGCCGCTCTACGTAATAATTTTTGAGCATGCGCGCGTATTCGTTTATCGCGTCAGCACTTATTTCCCCAAAATTGTCAGGAAGTGCGGATTGCAGTTTATTTCTGAGATTCGAAGTAGGAGTGGATGCAGAGGCTGGGGTCAATGTTGCACGTTGGGACTTAACCGGGGACGTCGTATTCGTAGTTAAATTCGATTTGCTCAGATTTGGCTGTGATTTAGTGGGTCCTACTGGTTCATTTTTTCGTAGCACCAGCTTTGCAATACTAATAGAATAATAATATGAGTGAGTGAATGAGTGAAATGGACATTAAGGGCGTTACTTTTTCGGGTCAAGGATGATGTTATGACTCTCTTTGTAAATCTTGATCACGGGTATTTTCAAGACACGTTTCGCGTAACTTCTGCACTCATTTCTTCGTAAAAAAGCCAGAATTATTTTTTCTGTGAATGTATCTCCTGAAAACAGTTCTGAAGGTTTGTTGATTTTTTGAATTTCGATCTAATCACATGAGGTTAAATTGCTCGTTACTGAAAAATTAATTCGATTGTACCTTTAACAGCTCTGTTATAAATCTTAGCAAGTCTTTTTCAATTTTTGGATCTTCAGTCGGGGATAGGAAGAAGTGGTTGCAGAGAGTAGCCTCCAGCAGCTTGAGTTTCGAAGAGTCGGGATCATTTGATAGTGCAGTTGCTAGTAACTTTGGGTTCTCAAACAATCGATTTAATAGCTTCTTGACTTCGAAGTGCGCATCGCCAAGTATATCATATGGTTCCTCGATTAGCACCTTCCGAATATCTTCCTCTCTCCAAGTTTCCTATAAAAATTAGTTATATGAGCGTTTGAAAAACTCAAATTAGACTTGTCGCAGTTTATATCTTAAGCGCTCTGTGGCTTCTCGTATTTGTAGATTATAATTAAGTAACTGCCCTGAAAAAGTCGTGATATTCTGAAGAATCTCGTCTGTGAGTTTATCCTCTGAATGTTAAATGATAGGGTAAATGAGTAGAAAGAAGAGATGAGACGCACCTGCTTCAAAGATATAAAAATTGTCTTTTATCTCTCTTTGCAGCGAAGCCCAATTCAAAATATTAAACGGCGTTTCTTCTACGTCAGTTACTGAACTCACAGTAGAGCTATCTGGCTCAAGATCCTTCTGTATATCTCGGTCTATTGTCAATAAAGAGTATTTATCCAGCTGGAAAAACTTTTTCAATACCCTGAATCCTTTCAATTGCATTCGAAACAAGATTCCATAGATTTTCACGATTGTCACTGCTGCTAGGTTGTTTTGATAATATCACTGGGTTCAGAGTTTCTTGCATGAGCCGAAAAGTACTCGACAAGCGGTTCACCACTGAGGAACGGATAAATCAGCTTTCTTATAAATCAATGCAGAATTTAATTACCTGGTGGAGTCTGAAGGATTTCTCCAGCTGATTTCCTAAGCTCTTCTACTGTTATCGTAGGATCAGCAGATTCGCTCTTTGATTTCGTAAGCGTGTTTATACCGACTACAGAAAAATAACAAATTATTTCAATCTACATGCAAGAAAGCTTTACCAGCTGATGTATTTGAGGAGCTGTTGGAGTTTGATTCAGGACTCTCAAATACCATGCTATTGGGCATCACTGTGAAACAAGTCTGTAAGGATAAAATGATGTTTCCCTTTACTTTGAGTCTCATGTGATCTACAGTCGAGGTAGATAGTAGCATCTAGATCTTGAGGTTGGGCCAATGCTCTTGTCGTTTCATCGTCGTCATCGTATTCGATAATCATTTCGAGCTCAGTGTTCGTTTCTAAAATGATTTTGAAAATTCGGTCGAGAGTTAATCTAATTACGAGGAAGAGCAATAGAGGATTCACCGAGACCGGGAGTGCTGTGTCTGTGTTTGTGTCCTTCATTAAAAAGATCTTTCGTGGTTGTCATCATTTCTATATCGATATAAGTGTTAAATTTTCTGTAACTTCTTGCTATTGCTGACCTGAATGCAGATTTGAGCTTGAGTTTAAAGAGATCTCTTCATCAGAGGATTCATCGCTAGTTACGAAGTCTTGTGAAAGGTCTACTGACTTTTCGTTCTTATTCATTGCTGTGAAATATAATTAAAATGATTGAGTTCTGAACGACGTACTCGAAGAAATAATTAATTCTACAGGTTTAATTTTTGACAAACACGATGTTTGTTCTATCATTCATATCAACAGCTAAACAGCTTGATGCTCATTCGAAAAATACGTGAAGGCAGATGACCAAATGAGTGGTTTGTAATGTTTTTTTGTTAGTAGTGTTGAGTGGGTCTTCCATGAACTCCTTTGGCTAAGAGCAACAATAATATTTCTCCAGGTAATGAGAACATTGAAAATTAGGAGTGGGCTAGCCAGAGACTGATATCTCAATATTCCAATGATAATGTTACGAGCAGGGCATGTATTTAGAAACAAAGCTTCACTCAATTTATTTTTGAGATGATTTCATAAATATTTTTTTATCCTTGCGAAAAGAAAATATACAAATTATGAAAGAAAGCAAGACGACTCATCAGCAGATAAGAAAGATAAGACATCAAGAATATTTTTGATATTTCAACTATATTATTAGTTTTCCATATTTTACTTCGATTTCGCTTTCAATAAGAGTTTACGTGCTATTTTCCGGCTCACTTGTAGTTTTCTCGTCAATCTTTTGCTACTTCCAGGAATTAAAACAAGCACACCAAGCGAGTTTACTTCGAAAAGAGGCTGTCGATACCTCCGACCGCTGCAATTATCTTTTTAATCCCATTTGCTGTTTTTCTCAGACCTCCAACCTTGAGATTCAACTTTGCTCTCTCGCGTTTCTGAACTTCATTTTGCTTTTCTACTCTCGTTGCCGATACATTCAAATCTTGTTCAATATTGTTCATCTATCACCACATTACAAACTGAACTTGAGTGCATAAGGTTACCAGCGTAGTAAGTAATAGGTTCTGCTGAAGGAGCATATGGATTCTTCGGGGATCAAAGTCTGTAAGAAGAAGTTTGGTTACTTTTTGGAGGATAGTCTAAAAATTTACCTTCATCGTCGTAATCACCAAGTGGATCTGCAAAGTATTGCTCATCTCTTGCACGATAGCAGGCAAATTGCTGAGAATTTTGAGAAGTTTCCATAGGCAGAAGAGTGTTCAGAGGATTAGATGTAGACGCGAAAGGTGTGCTGAAGTGCTCAAATGGTTGTAGAAAGTTGAGAGGGGAAGATTGGTCGGATTTGCAGCCGAAGCGATTCATTGTGGCCAGAAAATAGAAGGAAGAGGAGGAAAAGAAGAAGAAAGAAAGCAATCGAGAGGCTTATAGAAGCGGCTCTGTTATACTTTATTTAGCAAATTTTTTTTATTATAGTGTACCGCAAGTGTGGATTGAAATCTGAGCTAAACCGTAGTCTCCGGTTATAGATTTATTTAAAACCAAGTGTTCAAATTCAATTTATCAAAAAAAGGTTTAGTATTGAGAAAAAAAAGGAAGAAAAGCTGTAAGAGGGCCAAGGATCCGTATATGTATCTTAGAAGGTGGGAAGATTAAAACAATAGCGGTTTCCTTTCAAGAGAGAGCAAGTGAATAGCTTTTTTTTTAATGTATTCAAGAGAGTTGAGGATCGCTTGGCGAAATTACTCCTTCCCTTCAAAATTTGAATACGTGTGGGTGAGTAAATGAAAATTTGCATTTTTAAACAAATAACTCAGCATGATGGGCGCAATTCTTATAATTCTGACATTCTATTTTGCCGACATCTCATTACTACCGATGCTCTTCAAGATTATCCAATTTTTTTTGGGCTCTTGCGGTTTGCTATTCTCTATTAGCAGTTGCATTACGTTTAAAATTTCTACGAATCAAAACAGGAGCTTATTTTATCACACAGCTATTAATAAAGCGCAGGTGCGGGTTTTTACTTAACTAATTTTTTTCCCTGATATATTTGCTTTGTTCATACATTTGTCTCAGATTCAAGTCCAATAGTGAAGTATCGAATGCTTGCTGACCCAGAGAGAAGTAAATTAATTATACCGCATTCTTAGACTAGCAATTCTCCCTGATGCTAGATGAAGATTTTTTATTCACAAGCATCTTAACTACTAAAAGATTTCCTTGGCCTATATCACATCCCTGGGCATACTTCTTCGTATAAAGTTCCCTCTGCGTTTTTCAAGTACTCGCCCTTTTGAGAATCAAAAAAAACCCTTCTTGAAAATAAAATATGATAATTGCCACACTATAAAATCCATGAGCGTTCCTGATCATCTCTCGCTCGCAAGCGATACTACCCCTGTGCTCTCCGAAGTTGGCTGGGATGCGCTTCCCATCACTAACGGTACCACCACGGAAAACACATCTAAACATCAACCATACCGCGCATTGCGAATCCAAAAACCTACTCCTTCCAGCTGTTATTGTATCACTGTCCTCGAAAATCTCGGCTTGATTGCAGTTGGAGGCGCTCTTAATAAACAGAAAGGTGTTGTGTTCCTTTACGATTACAAGCATCAGCATAAGTTAGTTGCAATTCGCCAAACACATGAAACGCAGACTGTAAAGATGCGCTATATTCCTGAGTTCAAGTGGCTTATTACCACCGGCTATGATAAAACTGTTCGACTGTTAGATCTCAAGTGCAGTCTTCGGCAAAGGAAAACACTAACGAGCAATTTCGATGGGATGATCTTCGTCGAATATAACATTAACCGAAATTTATTCATTACAGGGGACTATACAAACATCGTTCAGATATTTGAGCTTGACACCTTTAAAAAGATCGATGAGATTGTCCTGGATACTGTTTGGGTATGCCATGTACAATATTTTGAGCAAAAAGACATAATCTTCATGTACTCTTCTGTAGACGAGATCAAGTTTTATAATTGGCCAAGCAAAACACTATACGGGAGATTTCAGTTGATGGACCGCTGCAATTCGCTTACTCTGCTGCAAATGCCGAATCAAGTTATCATTCCTAACGATTCTGGAGATATGGTTTTTTTGGAATTTAATGAAACTTTTTTGAGCTGGACTGAGACTAGCCGCAGAAGATACGCTGGCTATGATGCTTTCTATGCAGCGGGTAAAGATAATATGAAGTATTTGCTTCTGACGTTTACGCGTGGGAAAAATCAATATGCTGTGAAAGTGATGGACCGCACAACAATGGTTGAAAATCTGCAAGGAGATATTTACATAGATTCAGAAACCATTCTGAGATGTTACAACCTTTCTGAAAAAATGTTTGTCGTTGGGGATGATAAAGGGATCAGTATATATGGAATTAAGGAGACTCCACCTATGGCTCATGATTAAGCATTTTATTTATATTTCAGCTTCAGACCTCTACATGGTTTATTATATTTATAAAACTCAAGGTGCTTTTGGGCTGCACCGTCCCGACTGGCAAGTTTTTTCATGCATTTTGTTGTCAAATCCCATTTGCTTGTATTCTCCTTAGGGTTGGTCGTAACCATTCACTTCGACTAAAGATAAATGCATATCCCAAATTGCTGTCCATCTGAACGAGGTTAGAAGTCCAATAGAGATTGAGTTATTTAGATACAACTCTTAAGATTTTTCCATTTCTGCTAAACCTTGCCGAAGTTTGATATTATGAACAAAAATAAAGAATTTTGAAATAGCAGCTCGTCACTTCGCAGAGAGAATTAATAAGGATTGACAAATCTTATAATAATTCTTTGTCTTTACCAGAATAAACCTTTTTCCCCCTGAAAACTTTATATTGATTTTGTAAAGTTGTGGTGAAAGCAAAGAATATTTTCAAAATTCAATTACTGCAACAAAGTTACCTCTAAATGAATCCAACTTTTTCAAATGTTTTTCATCATACGAAATCCTCACTACTAAATTACCGGCAATATGAAACTATTTTTCTCAATAGTTGCAGTAAAAAATCATAATCCTTGTTTCTTACTGAGCCTTCTTCTTCTTGTTGGCGTTTGTTTTTGGTGGCTCCTGTTTCTCAGGAGGAGGGTTGTAGTTATAGGGGAAGTCATGAGAATTTTTGTATTTTGGAGGGATCAAATTCGCATAGCGCTTGAAATACGCTTCTTGAGCTCTCTCAAGTTCACCGGAGTCACCATACTCCATCGATAGAAGACACAACGTATCATAAATCGGGCCAAAACGAGGATAACGCTCCATACTTCCTCCAGAATGGTTCTTGAACAAGAAAAGTCGCCCTTGCTCATCATGCTCATATGGTGAACCAACACCTCGAATATACACTTCAAATATTCCAAAAAGTCTTGGCTTGTCGTAATTGCCGATAATCTCAGCATTGGGGAAAATTTCCTTGATCCTGTTTCCAATTTCGTTGAACTTGTGAGCAAAATCCTAGAGGATAATAAATTATTCCCTGAACGTTAAATACTCATTGAAATATACCGCTTCTTTGAGGGAAGTTGTCGATTGAGCTCTAGGCCAATCAGACCAATGATTAATTACAATTTGGAAGCGACCCATATTCCAAGAGGATGGCACTTCGGGAATACTCGTGAGGTCAACCTTTTCTTCTTCTTTCTCAGGAAGCTATGATAGTAACAAAAGAAAGATCATTAATTTTATATCAACCAACGAAATTGTATTCTTTACCCCTTGGATTGGCTCCCAGACCACGACACCAAAGCTGACGAGTGCATCGGACAATTTTCCAACGAATCCTTTAAGTTCGTGAGCGGGATCCACCTTATAACTCTTTATCTCATCACCTTCAGCCGTCTTCCCAGCTTGATGAACCTTCTCCTTGTTCGTGCGGAATTCCAGATATGAAATGTACTCACCGCTTTGTCCTCTCGTTTTTCCAACAGTCACCTCAACAAACTCTTCTTCTGGCTCGCACTCAATCACATGCTTCTCACAGTCTGCGGGGTTGAACCCTCCATCCTGCTCGAACTTTTGCGATGTGATTTGGAACACTTGTACGTCCATGTACTCCACCACTAATCCGCATATTTTTTGAGTATGCTTATCAACAAACACTTCGATGTGCTTTGGTGAAAAATTGGGGTTGCTCTCGATAACAGGCTTTGAGTCCACATTTATATCGGATTGACCCTCTGCCGCACACAATATATAATCTTTCAGCTCTCCTTGTGGCCTGTTCTGTTGTTCTTCTTCTTGGCCTTCTTCTCCTTCCCCTTCCTGAACTTGAAGCTGCTGAATTTCTTCTTTACTCAGCGAGGCGTTTCGGAGCGCGAGGATAAGCTTATCATAGACCACAATAGGCCCATATTTTGGATGCGTGTCGATACAATCGATCTGCTGAGCCAATGTAGCGACGTCGTCTTTCGTTAATTTCGCGTCGACATGGCTTATCACTTTCATAAACTTCTCGAGCTCTATCACATAAGCTGGGAAATATCTGGGTTCGTAGCTCGGGTCTGTGCAAATGTCGAAATGCAGGCATTTGAAACTGAGTTTTGGGGTTGCGCCTTTGTCGTCGATCGATGGTGACAGGGCTTGTAGAGTGATTAACACCCATTCGTAATTGTATGAAAGATCCCGAGCTTTCAAGTATAAGATCTCATTGGTCAGGAGGAAATTCTTCATGATTTCTGTCTGTTTTTTCAGCACCGCTTCATGTGAGTCATCCTCCTCTTCTTCCTCGACCTGGCCGTTCTCTCCAGACATCTGCGATTTTTGCATCTCCATCTGAGTCTGCTTAAGCGTCATGTATGATTCTTCGTTAAGCGGATAACTTCGCACAAGGTTGACAGGTAACTCTATTTGTACGTAAATTAAAAGGAATGTTCACTAACTTAAGCCTGTTACTTTTATGACGAGAGTAGCTGTTGGTATATTCGTTATATTCTTTCTTCGCCCTCCAGTTCTGATACATAGACTGGTTTTTCTCTGTTTTACTGATCGCCATAAACTCTCGAGCCTCGACGTTGTTGAGTGCTCTGAGATGAATCATTGGGTCTTCGATAACGCCGTGGAAGGAGTTAATATTTGAATCACTTCCAAAATACGCAGAGCCTTCGAGCATTTGGAGACGGGCGCCGATTGACATCTGATAGGGGAAAATGTGAACTTCAAATTCGATTGTGAAAAAGGTCTTACCATTCCTTCGATCTGTCCATTCACATATAAGACGATATCAGTGGAATTGAACTCGTGATTGAAAACGACTGCAAGATCATACGAAGCTTTTGGTTTGAGGGCTAGTTGAGAGTATATTGTTTCTGGCTTGCGCTTATGATTTCTAGAGAAAATAGTGAGAAAGAACAAAAATCAAGGAAAACGAGGTACATGAATGTGACGTAGAAGCGCTTAGTTCTCGATATTCCCACAATCAGATTTTTATCAACTGTTGAGGTTCCTGTTTGGAAGAAGGCGATATCAGATTCTAACAAAATTTGAGTTCAGATGAGCTTAAGAAAGGGCAAAAAATTCTCATTACCAAGCTTGTCCAATTTGTTATGGAGAGTCACTGTGAAAGTGAACGAGAAGCTCGGGTAACTCTCAAGATTTTCGACTTCAAGTGTGTCGAAATTGAATTTGATCTGGAAAGTGGTAAGAATTGACCATAATTAGGGTTATTGCTCACCTGCTCTGTGCCGTCTTCAAAAATTAAGGGCTCTTCGACGAAAGGAATGGTTTCAGGTACTTCTTGCTGCTGCTGATTCTGACGATCATTGTGCTTACTATGAAAGAGAAAGAAGTTAAAAGCATGAGAAATGGGCCTTTGTAGAAGAAATTAGGGGCTTACCTCATGTTTTGAGGTTCGCTGTCGCGGGTCTTAGGTTTCGTGGGACTGTCGCTGTAGGATTCCATGTGTTGGATAAGATTAGCAGATACTGTTAGTTTCTTAATATCTGAGATATTATGAAGAATAAACTCAAAAAAGTAAAACGTTCGGAGGATGTGAGAGAAATTTTATCCAAATTAGACTTGAGAAGATAGTTGAAAAATGGTTGTTAATAAGGAAATCACTTATATTGTCCCAACTTGAGCACTGCTCTATAGTCTTCATAGTAGATGAATTCCTTATAAATTCATTTCGCGATGAATAGGTATGAAAAATTGTATCAGCATATAGAACATAATTCCAATCATGAGAAGCAGGGAACTCCTCGTTGCTATATGCCAGCTAGGAGGCTTTGAAGAGAAACTTTGCTGACTAAGAATTTTTAAGCTGAAATGTGTGTTAAGAAAAATAATGAGAAAGTTTTCCTATTTCTTAGAAGGGATCTGTGAGTTTTTCATTCATGATAAGTTAGCATGAGAGACAGCAGGTACTTCAGCTAAATTTGGATATGGAGAATATTTGGTGATTCTGAAATATTTTACGAAATTCAATTTCAGAAGATTCACTTTTTTCACAACATAAATCGAATTAAACAAGCGCCTACGCCTATGACAAAAGTTGGATAAATTGTCTCTGTACAAACATCTTATCGTTCCGCTAAGAATGTGGGAATCTAGCTACAGTTGCTTGATCATTATGTTTGACTGCTGCACATCTCGAAACATTTCTGGACATTAATTTTGCCTGTATGTCTGAGGTCTTATACACTTAATTTCCTTCTAGAATTAGCAAAGGGTTGAATCAAACTATCACTTCTGCCAGAAATTATTTGAAAAAACCGATCCTTTTTGCTAATTTTAATCATTGTTCTACTCGCCATCAATGAAAAAATCCCCCCTGCATTTTAGCAACCTTCATAAAATCTTCGACTCTGATTTCTTATGCAATTCTAATTAATCTTTGTCATGATTTTAGAAAATGAACTTCTGAATATGCCATTACTGCTTGGTTTCACCACACCATTTGATCGAACCCTATACAAATTCCGTACATTCATGCGTATTGGACTTTATTTCTTCGTAAAGTTGAAGAGAAACTACAGGATCCACGAATTCAAGGCTCGGATTTAAATCCAATCAGCCTAGAACTTGCAATAATTTTTTTTTACGATTTTTCGAAATGGTCTCTCCATCCTGCAAATACATCATAATTGACATTGGCGGAGTTCTTGAAACTTTAAGTGGTAGTCCCACAGACCGAGATTTCGTCTTGAAGGACGTAGGTGGGATATTCCAAATTACTATGAATGGAGTGGACATCGCCAAGAAACTGACCGAGCTCGAGAAGTATAACTATAGGGTCGCCTTCCACTCAAAAGCCAAGAGAGAAGATCAGCTTAACCAATACAGCTTAATTCGGAAAGCTGCTGAGAAGAAAGGCGTCAATTTTCCTCAGGTTGATGTTATGGCAGTCCATGATGATATTGAATTCAGCAGATTCACTTGTGATAATCCTCATCTCAGCAAGTCAAAGCATCCAGATCCAGTCATCCAGATAGCAGGTTACGAGCATGATCTGGACGACAAGGCTTGTGTCCGTCGAGCTCTACAAAAAGCACTCAATATTAAGGATTCAGAGAGAAAATTGCACTATATCCTCGATGATGGCGAACCAATCATTGAAGCAGCTGAAAAAGAAGGCTGGAACGCTTTCTTAATTGATGACAACAAGCAACCTCTTCATAGAGCGATTGATAAAATATACGAGAAAGTCATCAACGAAGCCAAACAAGAAGAGGCAAAAGCAGCTTTACCAACAACTTACCTTAATGAAATGTACAAACAGAGCATCAATCCTAAAGAATGGCAGAGTGATATCGTTGTTGATTCCAAAAAATTCGAACCTATAGCTGGAGGGCAAAGGCCTGACTCTGAGAAATTCAGCGCGGGTATTTTTAAAGAGGTAGGTACTGGGAAAGAATGGCTCGGTGAAGCTGATCATTCACAAGACAACGAGTTGCTGCCTGAAGCCTCTGCTTGCATGCAGAGGGTTGCTGCGGATATTTATGGCTGTTTTGGCGCGAATGTCGTTAAAATTGACCTATCTATGCAAGGGATTTGTGGCGTTGAAGACTATGAGATTGAGAATACTGAAGTCGTTCATACTATGATCGAGCGACTGCCAGATCTTTTGATTTATAAGGGACAAACTAAAGAAAAACTTGACATTACGAATCCAAATCCAGATGGCGAGGTCCTACTCAAGAATGGTAAGAAAGTGCCCGAGCAGGGATTGGGACAGATTTTAGCTGTCGCTACGTTTATCAATGAAAAGGAACCTCTTGGACTAAGAGGCGAGAATATTGGGTTTATATTGGGGGAAGTCTACGCGAAGACTTACAAGATTAGGTTCGGCGACGCATTTGAAGAGGAGAAAAATGAAAAGCCGAGGACGATTCGAGTTGGCCGTAATCCTGAGAAGGATGTAATACTGTTTGATAGTTTGCCTCCGAGGACCAAGGAAGAATTTTTAATCACTGTTGATAAGATCGTTGACGCTGATGAGAAGGTGTTACAAGGATTTTTCAAGAGAGAAGGATTAGATAACTTCGACATATACTATGATTTTTATGAAGGAAGACTGACTAAGAATCTCCTGGCAAGAAAACGGAAACTTGAAAAAGAATACGAGAATGACCTTAAGGCATTGAGAGAAAAACATAAGCAAATTCTTGAGAGTCTTCAAAGTCTTGAAAATATCGATTAAGTTTATCCTTAGGTTTCCTTTTTTTTTTGTTTCTTCTAAATAGAGACTTACTGTGATGAAAAAATATCGCTTCATATTGCATTCCGAAATTAGAAAGAGACTTTTAACAAAAATTGAGGAACTCAATGTTACTTTGTAGCCTTCTCACAAACACAATTAATCATGCGATTTGTTGAACCTTCTAAAATCAGAAATACAACTTTGACTAATGATCGAGCATAATGTACAGTCTCTCAGCGAATGGTATGTTATATTCCTGCTTCCGACAGTATGAGAAAATTCCTTTTAAAAGAGTACGATGTTGAACTATTCCTTTTAGTAAAATACTCTAAGCTATTGCACCTTCAAACTAGTTTTAGCAATTTTCAAAAAGATGAAAAGAGTGAGTTTTTAAGTAAAATTCTCTGCGCCCAATTCTAGGTTGAATTTATCAGTCTAAGAGATTTTTCTTTTCATGTGGAACATGTTGATCAATGCAATCAAAAATAAATTTGCTATATATTTCTATGACAACTCACTCTCGTCTACTCTAATGCTTAGTCTTTGTAATTTTCGTCTATTCCTCTGTTTACTATATTTTTCATCATAAAACTCGCGCCAATAGAAATCGGTCCCTAGTTATAAATTATTACGTTTCATTCAAGTCGCCACCATAACATTTGTACCTTAATAAGATTCATTGAAAAGCCTTTCCATAGTCCTTTAAAAAAGCCATCGTTCTTCACTGTAAATATAATTATTTCTGGCAAAGTCCTAGTGCAGTTCATTGTTCACGGACCATAGGGGAAGAGGTCTAAATCTACCTGACTTTATCGATTTCTCCTCTTTCTGTTAAAAATTTCTGAGATTGTAGTTTCTTTCTGATTACATCAAATGGATACGCGACTAAATGACATTTATTATCACAAACTCCACGTCCTTTTTATGGGAAAATTACCTAGTTGCGCAGTAAGCCCACTTGTCGCTCCAAAAATAAAATCAAACACCTTGCTCTGAGCTAGATGCGGCTTTTTCTCACGCAATGTATCTTTGAGTACGTGAAACATAAAGAACCCAGTTCCTTTGTAAGGCACTATCCCAGCCAGTGTCGTAAACAACCCTTGATAAAACGCCATTGGGCCGTCGTTCTTCCAGATCAAATACCCAACTTGGAAAGGACTTCTTACGACCTTTATTCCTCTTTCGATTGCCATTCTCGTTCTAAATGTTGTTAAAATTGACAAAGAATTCATCACATTATGTCCAAAACCTTATGAACTCCATGGGATAAGTTACAGTTGTAGCTACAATTCCTGAAAGTGATCCCGCGATGAAGTTATTAAAATGTCTCTTGAATTGAGATTGATTTTTGTTAACTGAAAGCACCTTTTTTTCGAAGAGTTAAGAGACTAAGTCAATTGGACAAGTGATTACTGCTTTGAAATAGTCAAAAGCGGAAAATTGCTATTAAATCCGGTTGTTATGGAAGAGAAAATAAAGAGTATTGTACGATGGCAGCATAGGGAAATGTTCTCACTAGCGAAACGGTATTTCCTCGCCATAGAGAGGTCATCCCTTGCTTTTTAATGAGCGACTTCCCTTCGGTAATCACGTTTTTAACTGAGTATTTCATTGTGGTTGCCTTCACCGAATCATGAGAGGTCTAAAACTCATTTTACCTGAAAAATAATTTTGAGTCTATCAAAAGGCGCGATGATCGACTTCGCAGTGATCCCTGCTATGCCTCCAGAGATGAAACTCATAATATATTTCTTGTCATAGTGGATGCTAGATCCTGGTGGTTGCTTTGAATCGGACCCAGTCATGATCTTTCGAGTTTTATTTATTTACACAATTTATATCTAAGGTATTTAAAGGATCTTTTAACTCACGACGGGCATCACGCTTGACCCTCAGTTAGACTTGAACTCAAATTCAAAACTTTTTTCACCCTAACAAATCTTCCAATGATTTCGTACTTTTATACTGCTTTATCCAATGAAAATAAGACTCACAATACTCAAAACTTTAACAATGATGAAGAATTATTCTCCCTTATTGTTACAACGTAATTTTTCAAAACTCACTTGTTCTCTAATTTCTGATAAAATTTCTTTTGAATTTATTGATCGCGCATCAAAACATGGGAGGTCAGCTTGGTTTTTTGTAAGAGTTTTACCATTTGGTCTTTTCTCCACGCTAATTAGAATGCTTAATTACAAAAGCATTATAAGCAAGGATATTTTAAAATTTGAGATTATCCGGAAATGATGAAGAAAAAAGACGCGGGAGGCGATGAAGAAGCCCAGGAAGTCATCCCTCAGGAAGAGACCTTCAACGTTGGACCACTTTCTATGCTTACGAAAACTGTCAAGTCCAATTCCGCTGTGCTAATCAGTTGCAGAAACAATCGAAAAATATTGGCAAAAGTGAAAGCTTTTGACAGACACATGAACATGGTCCTCGAAAATGCATACGAAATGTGGACTGAAGTGCCCAAAGGAAACAAAGGGAAGAAAGCCCATCCAGTTAAGAGAGAGAGATTCTTCAGCAAACTTTTTATTCGTGGAGATTCCGTAATTCTAATTCTGAGAAACCCTCAGTAAGAGATATTTTCATTCTACATTGATCGAGAAACCTCATCTATTCGTTTCGAGTTTTGTATGCATGCATTTTGATAAGTCTCTCTACAACTTCGCCGAGAAATCTTGATACATGATCGAATTACGTCCTTATTTGAAATATTTCAATTTAGTAACAGGTCCATTCTTAAGAGAATATGAATAGGAAGCAACAATCAATGTTTTGGGGTAGCAATGAGGTGCGTATCGATGAAAAATGAGAAAAAAAAAGAGAAAGAATTTTAAAAAATTCGTCAGCCACAGGATTTGAACCTGTGCGGGGAAACCCCATCAGATTTCGAGTCTAACTCCTTAACCACTCGGACAGACTGACTATTTGAACACTATCGAAAGGATTCAATTCTTATAGTCAAGAGCGACCTGTCAATGCTCTTCCAACGAGAGACTTGGCTATGGATTTGGGAATTAGAACTGGTCAAAGAATTCTCAATCAAACCTCTATTTATGATTAATTCAATAAGGTCAAATCGCCATTGTTTGTTTTATCAAACGCTACTCAGTCAGAGGCGAGCTTTTTAGCCTCTGAGATCTTTGCAGATTTTTCCAAATTATGAAGATTCGTGGATCTAAGATATAATAAAGAATCAAAATAATTAAATCATAACTAACCCTCATGGAAGGCACAACAACTACTGTTATCCAGACTGATGATGCTCCAAAGGCTGTTGGCCCTTACGCACAAGGACGCACCATTGCAGGTGGAGCACAATTGCTCTTCTCATCAGGTCAGATCGGACTGGACCCCAAAACTTCGAAGTTGGTGTCAGATGATGTTGTCGAGCAAGCCGAACAAGCTCTTAATAATTTGAAGGCAGTCTTGGAAAGCGGCAACAGCTCAATGGATAATGTGATTAAAACCGTCGTCTTCCTCGTAGATATGGCCGACTTTGCTAGAATGAACGAGCTATATGCTAAGAAATTCAAAGAGCCTTTCCCTGCAAGAAGCACAGTCGCAGTGAAACAGCTGCCATTAGGTGCCAAGTTTGAAATCGAAGCTGTTGCTTACGTTAACGCCCCCGCAAAGCCTTAAGACCCAAAAAAAGAGAGAGAAAGATCTTCATAAAATTATGATTATTACCAATGAATTTTCACCCTACATTTGTCGTCCAATTCAATAAATTCATTTTTCCTGTGAAATTCAGGAGCGCAAAACTCGTAAATCAACACAATAATCCGGCAAACCATTTATTTAAAAGAAGCACTATGAAAAGTTTGAGGACTCATTAGTAGGATAGTATTATCGTTGATAATATGAGTATAACAACATGTACAGCTCTGCACTTCTTTAACTTTAGCAAATTATCAGATTGATTACAACTGAATTAATTATATCAGCGCTGAATATTGATATTAGAACTCAAATTGATTAAATTATATAATCAATTTCTTAAAGATTATTCTTAAGCAGGGTATTAATTATTTGAATGAGGATCCTTGAAACTCTATACCACTAATGCAAATTGTAATGCATTTTCCAACGGTTTGTATTGGTATTGAAGCAGAGATCGTATATTTTAGACAATTCAAGGGAATATTACCGGTTTCACAGCAATGAATGAATGTCAACTGTATCTACGGTATTTAAATCAAGCAGATATTAAGCTAAATATTCTTCTTGACGCATAAAACTCATAGCAAAAGTAGTACTGGAAAATCATCAAGAGGTATCTTTAATTTAAAAATTTATCTGAAAAAATGATCACAATACAGACCTGTTAATCCTTTGCAACACTAATTCATAGTCGCAGTATAAAATGTAAAAGCTAATATTTGCGGAAAAATCTGAAATACTACGGAAAAGTGTTGGAAGTCAATCAACAATCAGAATTTTCGAAAAAGATGCTAACAAGTACCAATTTTACTTTTCACTACTTTTTGCGCTGACACTAAGAGCAACGCGATGGTTAGAAATGTATCTAAATAAACTGCCAAATTTTCGAGCAAAGTTCTTAATCAAGGAGCAAGCCTACTCTGATTTGACCAGGAAAGTGCTGAGAAGTTGACAGTATTTTCCTCCCAACTATGTGTTATCAGATTCATTTTTCTCACTAGCAATTGAATTAGAGATAAGCAAAAGGAGAAAATGAACATAGTCAAACAAATCAACTCTGTCTTACAAATGTCAAATTGAATCAAGAATCAATATACGTTTCTACAAAGGAGAAAAGAGAGACTCCATTTGGAGGCCTGAGTATGATTTAAAGATAAATTTTATTTACAATAAAAGGAAAAAGCCCTTCCCGTTTACAAAATTTTACTTTTTCACGCATTCACTATGCAAGCAACTAAAACGATCAACGGTTCTACTTACAAAGCCCCGCAATTCTATTCCACGTTTTTACAATCAGCTTATCAATCATCTACGCTTAATCAAAGCAGGATAAAAAATGAGAAATATACTCAAGAACTCGAGGTGGGAAGCTATTGTCCAACTTTTCGTTCATCAATAGATCCCCAAACAGAACCACAATCTACTCTAAACACTGAACGTGAGCATATAGCGAGAGAAAATTATCCTAATCAATCGATCATTTTAAATTCTAATTTTATACAAAACCAAGCCATCATACTCACGGACTCGGTGACGATTTCCAATGTTACAACTATTTCAAAGGAGGATGGAGATACATTCAACTTCCGATTGAATATCCTCCGATCAAAAACCCATGAGCATGGCATGAAATGTGAAGATGAGAAAATAGCGCTACACAACACAATTGCTGAGCTCCGTGATGATCTGCAGGAAGCTCGCTCTCAATTTAACCAACTCCTGTCGAATAATCAAACTCTGAAGTCAGCAATTAAAACACACCAAGACAGAAGCATCGAACTTGAAAAGAAAATTGAAGAGCAGTCGAGAGAACTTTTTGGGTTGTCTCAAGTTTCTGAAAATAAAATTAATCATAACAATAGCATACAGCCATGTGAGCATGATTTCTCCTGTGAAACGCATAATCATTATGCGTGCAAGCAGTGCACAGAAGAATTTCAAGTAACTTTTTCTTAAGAAAGATGATAAGTTTGTCTTGTAGACGAAGGAGAATGAATTGAAGAAGATAATTGAAGAGTTGAAGGTTTGTTTGGAGGAAGAAATTAAAAAAAAGGAACTTCTGAAAGAAGAGATAGCTACGCTCAATAAATCTATAATAGAAGAAAATGTGAAAAAACAGTTACTTTTCACAAGCGAAGACGAGTTGAGGAAAACCATAGAGGAATTAAAAAATTCTTGTCGGAAAGAAATCGAAAAGCAAGACTGTTTAAAAAAAAAAATCGAAAAACTCAGGGTTTCTAATAGTGAAGGCGCAAAGAAACAAAACCAATTACAAGAGGAAAATGAAAGACTTCGAAAATTGATCGTTGAAAACAGCAAAAATGAAATTGACAAAGTCACAGAATTAGAAACAGCTCTTCAACACTTCCGAAGCGAATTATCTCAATACAAAAGGTCTGTGGGTCCTAATGAAGCTATAAATTCGAAAGAGAGCATTTCTGTTGAGAAGGAGGAAGAAGAAACTAAATTACGAGAATCAAAGACTTCCAAACCCAACAAAACGGCTGAGACGCCAAAAAATATCGAAACATTAGAGGATTCCCCCAAAACTCTCAAGTTGCAAGAGAGCAGATCTGGCATTAGAAAAGAAACTCGAAAAATAACTCAAACTTCGAGTGCGAATTCAAAGGCATCATCTTCCATACAGACTCTTGAGAATAAAGAATCTTCTCTTTCATAGAAGCCATAATTGGTTTTGGCACTTTGTCCAAAAAGTGTGAATGTGTTGCGGTAACATCCCTGAGCAATTTTGACTGAAAACAGTGAAAATTTCAATTCAATAGGAGGAGATCTGTTGATTCTTCAAATAAGTATAATATTAGTAACTGAATTGATATTTCCAATAACGTATTGTTCTTCTCCATACTATCACACCTCTCTGATTTTGTATACATTACGTAAATCTGTCTTATGTAAATTTTGGGGTTTACGTCTCGAAAATATCCTTCATTGTAATTAATACGAAATCAGAGCATCTTCCACGAGAGATCGATTGGCTAATTTCTCACCACTTATTGATCATAGCCAAGTTAATTTGACGCAAATTGCAGATATTTTCACGCTTTTGCTTAAAAAGAAACTTTCCTTTAGATGGTATCTTGATTCTGAGCAAGTATTTTCTACCAGTTCCTGAGCCAGGCATTTATTAACCATCCTAAAATTTTGGCTGCTTCTGATGATTCGTTTCACTGGATTTTTACTTGATAGGGAGAATTTCGGTTTTAATTTCTTCGAAAATTATTCTTAGGTTCTCATCGCAATTTCTCTTTAAAACGAATGGAATTATTCACAAATTCCTAAAAGCCAGCAAAAATTTCATGACTTTTGGTGCTTTTGCTTGATTAACCTGTATTATCTCTGCCCTGAATTCTTCTCATGACTGGTGGAAACCAGTTTGACCATCTAACAACTTTCTGCAGTGTATACCATTAGTGTGCAATCTTTGATGAATTTTGAACTTTACACAGGGACCCAACGAGAATTTTTAGCAGTGAAAATCATCATATACTCTGATAGAATTGAAAGTTAGGCATATATAGATAGATTCCATAAAGTATTTATTATATGACATTTTTCTGACTTTTGCGATGTTTTCAACATGAATGTCAGCAAATATACATTAATTTAGGTTCACTTACCACAGAAGATGTGGTCTCTACTTTTCGATTGTAAATTTTCACTCATAGTCCGATTCCATATGGTTTGACTTGGCAGGTAGAATTGAAACGCCAGCTTAACCACCGGTATGTCCAGCTAAATTCCAGTATAGCATGATTTTTAATTCATCTGAAAGTCAAAACATAGTCACTAATTAATTAATTTCAGTAGTTCAAATTTTACTGGAGAATCGATCCATCAAAAAGCAGTAAGATCAATCATATTTATAGCCTAGCATCAGAATTTATACATTTTAAAGAAAAATATCAATTCATAACTTCGATATACTAAATAGCATGGAAGACATTACTGCCAGTCGCAAACCAGCGTAATCTACCTCATTTAACTCACTCTAAAAAAACCACCATGAAGATCTCCAATTTTCATTGCCCAGAACGTCGACAGTCCCACTCCATCCAAATTGGCAAAAAAGGTGAAATATTGCAGGCATACATGTTGATAACAATAACAATAGAAGCTACTCGTGCTTGATCTCGACGAAACACTTGTTTTTGTGAAAACTGAATACTTTCGCGAAGCTGAAATCAATATAAAAGTAATACATTCTCCGAGAAAACCGTATGCTCTAATGGTACATAAAAGTTTGAGTGCGGAGGCAAAACTGTTGATCTTTACATCTCTACGAGACCAGGTCTCAAAGAGTTTTTGAAGACACTGTCAGAGCTTTATATGATTGTTGTCTTCACTGCAAGTCTCAAAGCAGTATATATGCCTTTTGAATCATGTAGCTAATTTGCTTTTCTAGTACGCGGAGCTTGTAATTAAGACCGTTCAAATTGAAGAATATATTGCCGGTGTATTTCACCGCGATCATTGCAAAAAGACCGCTGCAGGGCAGATTCAGAAAGACTTGGCAATATTCGGGATGCCATCCAGCGATATTATCCTTATTGATGTAACACAATTCAAATAGTTAACGTCATCCAAGGAATTTTTTTATAGGATTCGCCAGTTCACTATACAAAGCAACCCCACAATACATTGCTTATCAAAGCTTTTAAAGGAGAGTCTGATGACAATGAGCTTGAGAAGGTTTCAAGCTTTTTGGAAAGCTTGGTCCCGAAAATTGATGTTAGACCTGTGAAGGAGAAATATACTGAATTTGCTCGCAAATTTGAAACCAGAAACTTCTTCCATCAGGCACAGGACTTCTCTTTGGAGGAGTTTTTTAATTTGGCTGCTGAAGTGTTGCAAAATGAGTAAAGCTAAATTCTCTGTTCTGCAAGCTTCTGGAGAAATTCGAATATTCAAATAAAATATGAGTATAAAAATATTTGGAGGTAAGAAATGCGTATGAATCTGTGATAAATTGAAAATTTGTTATTATGTGTGTTACTATCTATCAATAATATTATTTGAATCTTTTAATAATGAATGAAGTGATGCTTATATATACATATACTAAATGTTAATCAAAAGCTTACCTTTGAATTTCTCCATTAATATTTTCATTTGATAAGTTTATGTGGACTGTTCACGTAATTAATCCTCAAAGGTTTCACAAGGGAAGCAAAGATATTTATCTTGGAATTTGTAAACAATTGAAGCTTTATTTGGCAAAAATTCACTATTCATAAATATTGGAAGGTCGAAGGAGATAGCCCCTGTAGGATAAAGAAGATTTTGTATTGTTAAATTTATTGCTGAGCTAAGAGAAAAAGAGCGAGAAGCAAATTGAGGCTCATTGAAATTTATCTCGTTAAATTTTGAAGCATTCTGGCTTTTTCTCCATTATGAGGAGCGCATATGAGGTACTAATTTCAATTCAGATTTCAATATCTTGGCAGCGAGTTTCGAAAGCATTCGGAGTCTTCGAATCGTCTAATAGTTTTAGTTGATTATATATAGAAAAGATGACGATGCAATTTCATTTCCAATGTGAACTTTCCAACGAGAGAAAAGGGAAGCAATCCATTTAAGAAAGGAATTTCATTTTTTCTAATACGACAGCCTAGTTTCAGTACAAATTCGAACATCATCACGAGATTTCAAATTATCCATGATTCGTAGAGTAATACCTAGCAACGCTCCCAAAGTATCAATGTGGTATACAAAACTAAGTCTGGCTACAGGTTATTTGCGCATGATAGATAATAAATAGTCTCAAAATCTCTGTTGCCTTCATAAATAGAAATTTTTCTATTCTTACTTATTTGTAATATTCAACTCTTCGGAGAATGGAATTTTTCTTAAAATCATTGGAAAAGATTAACAAGGAAGCTCTCTTCTAACTTTAACAAATCATTTGCCTGCATTTTATTTGTCAAACCGAGTCACTTTATTTTCGCTCCCACTTTTGATTTATCCGTTATTACCACACAAGATCGTTTCAGAGACAGTTTTAACTACAAATTGGATTAGATACTTCAACGCGACTCCTCCTCCTTCGAACGCTATATCGATTAACCCATTCAATAGTATCATCCGCTCTCCCGACTTACTATGCATGTCGAATATTCTTAATTTGCTCCACTTATAATTCCCAAATGCGATCAATCTTAATGTAGCAAGAACGATATTAACGAATTAGCAATGGTTACACGTTTAACTGATCTAGAAGACCCTCAGCAAGCACTTGAAAAAACATTTTGAGGTCAGCTTTAGACCCTTCATGTCGTAAAATTTTAAATTTGAGAAACGAATTAGATTTGCCTCCGTTAATAGTACCTCTGTTATAAATACTTGATACCGAATCTCAATTTTATAAAAAAAAAACATTAAACTCGCAAGAATAAAAAATGGGTCAGTCAGATTCTAAAGAAAGAGATCAAGAAATCTCAGAGGCTGAATTGAGAGACGCATTCAACTTGTTCGACAAAGATCGCAACGGAACTATCACAGTCGATGAACTTCACACTGTTATGATGGCTTTCGGAAAGCATTGCTCACATGAGGAAATCAGGGAAATGATCAACGAAATTGACGCTAACAACGACGGAAATATTGATTTTGAAGAGTTCAAGAAGGTTATGGCTGATGATGCTCACATCAAAGAATCCGAAAGCGATCTTAGAGACGCATTCAGAGTCATGACTGAAGGAAAAAAGGTTGAAGGATTTTCCCCAGATGACCTTAAAAAAGTCATGGAAAAACTCGGACACAAACTCACCGACAGAGAAGTTGAAGCACTTTTCAGAGAAGTTGATAATGATAAAGATGGATTGATCAATTTTTCAGAGTTTGTCAATATGTGGAATGCAACTCACACACATTTCTAAGTATTCTGACATTTTCCTATCTGACTTCGTCTATTTGCCGTCATGAGAGAGAATTATATGAGTTGTTTTACAGCAAAAGAATATCCTTTACAATTTGATTCATTTTGATTAATGCATAATTTGCATAATCATTGAGAGTAGGACCTCAACAATTATGAATATAAGGTTACAACACAATTTCTCTTTTATTTAAGTAATTAACGGTGATGACAGAGAATAAGCTTTGTTTTAAGAAGAAGTGCTTCATTTTTCGAATTAATTTAGGATTCAACTTACGATAAGTTAGAAATAATATCCTTTCGCAATTTTTTATCAAAGACAAGCGACATTTTATTGCTAGTCAGACTACATGCAAACTTAATTTCAATGGTATTATAAATATCACTGGATTTGGGATTTGCTATCATTTTAGTTTCATTGCTGGTGAAACATTTGAAAAAGGAAAGCCTTTTGGGTTGA